>CXWL01020294.1_pt1 | contig 21657 bp, 21 predicted proteins | sample 590931 | NCBI WGS metagenome assembly CXWL01 (sample SAMEA3498368, study PRJEB10139) | groundwater metagenome | biome: water well; material: biofilm material | place: Germany | collected 2015-04-27 | reverse complement strand
CCCGGACCCGCACCCAACTACATCCCCTCAGGCGGCGGCAGTCAAGGCCGCCATAGCTGGTGTAATGAAGTTCCTCACCAGCATCTCCACTCACGCCACCAGGCGGCGCTCGTTGAAGCTCGAGGCTCGGCGGGAGGTCACCGGGTGAGCACTCGACTATGATCCCGACCATGGAGTCCGACCCGCTGATGACCTTCAAGAGCCACGTCGACGGCAAGAACGCCGACGTGGCCATCTACGTCGACCGGATCGAGTGGGGCCAGGCGGGAGGCGTTTCGCTCACGCGACTTGCTGGGGGCACCATGACCATGGGGGCATCTCTGCTCAAGACTGGCGTCCGAAAGGCCGGGGCATCGGAGATGATGCCGATCAAGTCCATGTCGAGCGTCACGACTGCCAAGGACGGCCTCCGCTTCCACAAAGTCATAGTCATCTCCTCTGGTAACACGGTCGAATTCCGCATCGACAAGGCAGAGGGCGAAGCGGCTAAGACGTTGCTTACCCAACTCATCCTCGGAACTCACCCCGCCCAGCAGGTTCAGCAAGCACCACCACCGCCCGTTGCCGCACCTCCAACCACCAATCTGCAGCCTCCTCCGACAGCTCCGCCAACAACCTCGACTCCTCCGCTCAGTGTGATCGACCAGGTCAAGGAACTCGCTCAGCTCCGAGACGCCGGCATTCTCACTGAGGCGGAGTTCGCTGCGCAGAAGGCGAAGGTGCTGGGATAGCGAGGTCTCTGGGGTCGGTCATCAGCGCGATTCTTCTGCGGTGACCAATGGGCGAACCACAACGAGAACCTGCCTCGCGGCGGCGATGGCTTTCAGAGCGTCCGCGTGCGTGGCCTCATCCAGGTCAGCGGGGTAGCGGCCTTCGATCAACCAGCGGGTCAGCTCGGGGAGTTCGATAGAGGCGAAGGCCTTCCCCTCGTGATTGGGCAGTCGCTGCGCCAGCCGGTCGAGGTCATGAAGCTTCGGTGGATCGATGTCTCGAAGAATCAATAGGGCCTTGAGCGCCTTCTCGACGGCTTGATGCGCCCATACGCATGCGCCGCGGGACACCAAGTCGGGATCTGCAGCGGTGTACTCAGCGAGAGCGAGGTCTTCGTCGGCCCAGCGCAGCCATCGGCAGGCGATGTCGTTGCGATCAGGCGGCGACAAGGACCCTCCCTTCGCGCATGGCAACGCGCACGACGCCCGGAACGCTTGCTTCTTCGTCGAGGTGCGCCGGGTCGACAACGATGATGTCGACCGGGACCGGGAGGTCGCGAAGCTCGTTGAGCACGCGGACCGAGGCGTCGTGGCGGCGCCCAACGATCGGCATGACGACGAGCAAGTCGATGTCCGAGTCGGGGCCGTCATCACCGCGCGCGACCGACCCGTACAGAACGACGCGGCTTGCATCGCACCGCTCGACAATCCGGTCGGCGACTCGTGAAGCCCATGCGACGAGCGATCGGCCGTCGTACAGCACCTTGCCGTCGATCAACTCCACACGCGGTCGTTCCACGGGTCCATTGTGACGGGTTGGCGCGGCTGCTCCAAGCGACGTTTCGACGGTGAGCCCTTGGCCGGCTCCACCGCAATCGCGGGTCGCGCGGTTGGCGGTGGTCGTCGGGATTCCATCGACCGTCTCGAGATCGGCGGGAATGAGATCCTCACGCCAGACCGTGATTCCAGCGAGACCACTGCGTCGAACTCGCGCCGAGGTCGGGACGGTGACGTCGATCCTTTCGGGCGATGTGTCGGTCGAGCCATGCAGGTAGAGCGATGACGCATGCGACACGACGGCACCGTGCCCGGCACGCATGACAGCTGCAGCGAGATCGTCGTACTTGCCGATGGGCAGCTGGGGGATGCGATACAGACCTCGGCCCCACCGTTCGAGCTGGCCACGCGCCAACATGACCGGCAGGCGGGCAGGGTCCACTCCCACGGCGTCGGCTGTGTCTGGTGTGATGAAGCCATGCTGGCCAACAGCAACTGCCAGCAGACGTGCCAGCATCGAACCCTCAGCCATGGCGAAAACCTATCACACAGACATGATTTTGGCGACTGGTTCCGTGCGCAAGACGAAAGTTCCGAGGGGTTCGCGCGGTCCGCGCGTATCCGCCACGTAGCGCGCGAGAGTTGTTGGCCGACGCGCTGGATGAGGATGGTGGCGTCATCGGGATTGAGCATGATGGAGACGGTTTGGTCGTCATCTTCGATGTCGCTGTTCAGGGGTCTGGGCGCGTTGAAGCAGACGTGACTGTCACGTCGCGCTGCGGCGGCGGCTGGGTGGGGCGAGGAGCCGCCCGCCGGTGATCGCGGTGGCGAGCTGCCACGGTGATGCCGGCGGCCCGAGCCGAAGGGTCCACGCGGCGAGCATTCTGCCGACCGCGTCGATCATGTCTCCAAGCGCGGTGCCTGTCGGTGCGAGCGGGTGTGCGAGCGGGTCGAGTGCGTGAACCCGGATCGTCGCGATCACTCGGATCTCTTCGGCGTTGATCCGTGCCCGCCGGATCCAGTCGCGTACCGTGGTTGCTGGGAGCCCTAGTTCAGGTCGAGGAGGTCGGCGATTGTCGTCACGGCCGAGCTCATCGTCGCGCAGATGCCGCGCACGTTCCACGTCGTGCCCGTGACATCGAACGTGCAGCGGGCGATGGCCACTGACATCCCGGTCGACGGCAAAGGACTCGAAAGGAACTCGGTCGGTCAGTGCCACCTGCTGACCGTTGCCGAGATCGCCTGGCGCTCGAACCCGGGGCCGCTCCCCGCCGGGATGCCGAAATCGACGGTGATGATGTCACCGGCCCGCATGGCGCTCCAGCGAAGCGAGTCCGACGGCGACGATGGCCCTCTCGTTGATGGTCGGCTCATGCACCGCCAACTCGGCACCCATCCTCCGCTGGCGTTCCGCCCGCGCGATAGGCCATCCCAGGACGACGTTGTCGATCCGACAACATCTGTGGGCCTTGAGGGACGCCGAGATCGCTGAGCGCGTCGCTCGGCGGCTCAACCGGCCAGCATCGTTGGAACTGTCAGGATCTTTCGGCGAGAAAGGCGTAGCCGTACACATCGAACGAGCGCGCGTTCGCTTCCCCTATCGCGCCGCCGAAGGTATCGACCGGTGGCCCGACCACTGTCCGTTCGAAGCCGGAGTCCTCGAGCATCTGTTGCCAGCCCGCACGGGGCAGCCCGCCGGCAATTCAACCAGTCCACAGGTAGACGTCCTGCATGGCCTCGATCGGTACCGGGCGGCCGTTGGCGATGTCAGCGAACTGCAAGACCCCACCTGGGCGCAGCACGCGGAAGATCTCGGCAAACACAGCGCGCTTGTCGGCGCACAGGTTGATCACTCCGTTGGAGATGACGACGTCTGCCCATCCGGTCTCGACAGGCATCGATTCGGCCAAGCCTTCGCGGAACTCGACATGCTCGTACCCGAGTTCTTCTGCGTTGGCTCTCGACTTGGTGAGCATCTCCGCAGTCATGTCGATCCCGATGACACGGCCACCCGGTCCGGTCTGGTTGGCCGCGATGAACGAGTCGAAGCCCGCTCCCGAGCCCACGTCGACGATCCGCTCGCCGGGTGAGATGTTGCGCAGGGAGAACGGGTTGCCCACGCCGGCGAAGGACTCGACGGCGTGATCGGGCAGGCATCCGACGATCGCCGGCTCGTAGCCGAGCAGCGCCGCGAGAGGTCGCCCGGTGTGGAAGTGGAACGTGCCCCGCGGGTTCGTCGCCACGTCTCTGTACTTGTCGCGTACGTCGGCTCGTAGAACCTCTGGGTCGATGTCGACGTTCTCCGTCATCGATGCGTCGATCATCCTCGACGCCGAGACGTAACCGGTCATGGTGCGGGCCCTTCCTTGTCAGTAGCTGAACGTTGTTGCGCCGTCGCCGATCCATTCCCACATGGGGACTGTGCCTTGCAGTTCGGCGCCGGCGATGAGTGCATCGCTGTCGAGCTTCTTGGAGTTGAAGCAGATCGGGCAGACGAAGTACCGGCCGCCAGCGGCTTGGTAGCGCTTGACCAGGTCGCCCAGCTGCGGGCAGCCCTCGCAGGCGAGGCCGGTAGCGGTGCCTTCGAGAGCGAGTCGGACGGCTTCCTTGGCGAGGAACATGAGGGTCGGGCGCCCGGACTCGGCGGCGCCGACGGCCACGAGAAACGCCACCGTGACCTTCTCCGCGTCCTCGAGGCCGGTGGTGAGGGAAACGACAGCCTTGTTGGACATGTTGAGCCTTTCGAGTGCGGGGTCGATTGCCCGTCCTGGGTCAACTTACGGAACAAGTCGCTGCAGGTCGTCCGGTGTTCGCCCTACAAATGGAGCGGTGTGAACGAGTCGAGCAGGCCGTTCTGCATCGCGAACAGGGTCGCTGTCGAGCGGGTCGACGCACCGATCTTGGCGTAGATCCGTTCGATGTGGGTGCCCGCCGTCTTGGCAGAGATGTCAAGGGCGTGAGCCACCTGCTTGTTGGAGGCCCCACGCGCGATCAGAGTGAGCACTTCGACCTCTCGTGGCGTGAGCCCAGCAGGGCCCGCGACACGTTTCGGTCGATCTCGGCCTGCAGCAGCGAGCACGGCGTCAACGGCGTCACCGGCAAGGCGCCCAGCACGCACTTCATTGCGGAGCTCACTGGCAGCAGCCTTCGGAGTACGAGCCGTGCGGTAGGCCCGAGGTTCGGTCATTGCCTGAAACGCGCATGCGGCTGCCAGGACCCGGCCGGCCGCTGGGATCGCTTTCCCGGAGAGACCTCGGTGGTAGCCAGACCCGTCGAGGCGTTCGTTCGCCAGGGACGCTACGGCGCCGATGCGAGCCAGGACAGCGGGGCGGGCCAGTGTGCGCTCGGTGTAGTACGAGTGCATCCGCATCCGCTCCGACTCCGTCGACGTGAGCGGGCCCGGCTTCTCGAGGATGGTGGCCGGCACCCCGTGCATTCCGATGTCATGCACCCACGCTGCACGGCGAAGGATCACCACATCATCGTCGGAGAGACCGCACAGCACACCCGCCCGTGCAGCCAGATCGGCAACGGCGCGTGAGTGGCCCGATCGTGCCCGTGACCGCAGATCGGTGAAGTCGGCGATCGCTTCGAGCGCCGTGTCGAGAGCGGACTCGGTGAGTCGTTGCTGCAGCCGCGGGTCACTGGCGATGAGGGCCGGCCAATCGGTCGCCTCGTCCAACCCATCGAACAGGTCGGTCGCCAATGCACAGAACACATCCACCACCTCCGGGTCGAACTGCTTGCCCCGCCGTGAGCGAGCCACCTCGATGGCCGCTGCCGTTCCACCCCGGTGGTGAGCCGCCTCTGCAAGATCAGCGAGATGGAAGAGCCGAACCGAACGCGCAACGTGCCGACCACCGAGACCGTCCGGCACACCACTTCCGTCCCAGCGCGTGAACCACTGCTGCAACGGCTCACACACCTCGGCACCGAAGCCGAGGCGCTCGGCCATGTGCACAGTGCTCAGGCAATGCGACATGAGCCCGCGCTCGACGGGCTTGCCCCCCGTCATTATCAGCGTGCCGGCCAGCCGCAGCCGCTTCATCGCTGGACTCCCGGCACCGACTCGCGCCAGCGCGTACTTGAACATCGGCAAGCCGGCCAGATCCACCTCGTAACTGCCTTGCCGGAAGGCGATGTCGTCGCCGAACCAGTTCGCAACCTCGGGTGTGTCGGCCACGCATCCCACCCAAGCGAGCATCGCCACGTAGTAGAGCTCGGCTGCGTGGTCGCCGTCGTCGCCCATGTGCTCACCCAGGCGCGTCGCGATCGCCCACGACCGCAGGACGTGCTCCATCGGCTGACCCAACCCGAGGTCGGTCGCCAGCGAGAAGGCCGCGACGAGCTCCGCGAGGCTCAACCCGGAGTCGCGATCACCGGGCGGCACTGCCCAGACCCTCCCGCGAGGCCGGCCCGAGTGCCTTTGCCCGCGTCGTTCGACTCTTGATCGCGACTGGCATGTGGGAAACGTAGCGCTCCTACGTGGCGACCGGATCGGCGTCACCCTGAGCGTTGCGCGGCACCCAGCAGGCTGCCAGCGAACAGAGCCATGGGGGACCCGACGGATCGGATGAGTTGCCCGAGGTGCACCAGATTCAACGGGCTGGCCACTCGCCAGGCGATACGGCGTGCACTCCCGCCCACCGAGTCGGGACCGGGATAGTCCCTCGATGGTGTGGTTCACGACTGGAACAATGTCGATCCGGCCTTCCGGCGCGTGGTCGAAGAGAAGGCGCAGCGGCTCGCCGCCACCCTCCGTTCCGATGCCTGACAGGCTCGTCCAATACCTGCCGCAGTTCTTCGACGAACTGGACGAGCAGCTTCCGGATCGACGTGGCTCCGACGGCTCACCCTCGGCAGCGGACTTCCTCCTCTACGACCCGCCGCCGATCCGCGATCTCCTCGCCTCCGACTTTGAGCGCAACACTCTCGAGGTCATCGGAGCGGCGAGTGGGCGCAGAGGGACTCGAACCCCCGACATCTTCCTTGTAAGGGAAGCGCTCTAACCAACTGAGCTATGCGCCCGACGCATCGGGAGCAGCATGCTACCGGTGGAGGTAGCAGCCGGTCCCCGGCGAAGTGTCGCTCACTCCTCCCCGCCCGGCTCCTCAGACATCGCTTGCCTCGCCGAGACCAGCGTCGCCAGCAGCTCGGCCGACGCCGCGGCGACGGGCGTACGTCTCACCTCATGCGCAAGCGTGTACAGCTCACGGTCCCACACGTCGATCACGTGTGCGCCGGCCTCGGCGCAGATCAGGGCGCCACCGGCGTAGTCCCACACGCCGTGGGCATCAACGATGCAGTCGACGTAGCCGTCGAGCACGCCGGCCGCTACGAGGCACAGATCGAGCGCGACAGCGCCGAGCACACGGGATTGGGCGTAGCCGAGGTGTCGCGGCGGGATGCCGTTCAGCCCGACGATGGCTTCCGACACCTCCGTACAGCCCGACGCTTCGAGCCGAACACCGTCGCACCAGGCGCCGTCGCCACGTTCAGCCCAGTAGCGGACGCCGCTTGCCTGGTTCACGACCAATGCAGCCGCTGGTCCGTCCGCGTCGACGAGGCACATCGAGGTCGCGTACCACGGCACGCCGCGGCTCGCGTTCGTGGAACCGTCGACCGGATCGATCACCACCATTTCATCGCCGACCCCGAACTCAACTCCGCTCTCCTCGGACACGATGCCCACACCGGCCCGCCGAAGTACGACGAGCGCAGCTTCGTCGGCGACCAGATCGAGGGCGTACTGCCCGCGGCGTTGCCCCAGCAGACCACGGTCGACGATCGTGCACAGCGCCTCGGCCACGGCATCGGCCGTGTCCGCGAGCAGCCCCAATCTGTCTTTCACCATGGACCTCCACGGTAGTGTCATCCCGAACGCGCCGGGGCTGACAAGCCCAGAAAGGACCACCGTGGCCGTCATCGACGTCGCTGGATTCGTCGCAGATCTGAAGAGCCATGCGATCGACCACGGCTTCCATGTGCACGACGAGCGGCACTTCGTCGAGACCTACTCGTTGCGCCAACTGTGGGAGGTCGACGTGCACCCCGAGGAGGCCTGCAACGGACCGATCGATCTCCATCTGTCACTCGAGGTCGACCCGCGCGCGCTGTTGGGTTTCGAAGACGAGGTGATGAAGCTCGACGACCCCGACGACGACCCACCGACGGGTTTCACGTTCCCGCTGCTGTTCACTTGGACCCTGCCACCGCTGCCACACGCTCCCGACCTGNNTCGGCGATCGATTCCTTCGCCAGCGTCACCGACGCGCCCGAGCGAAGCCTGTCGATGGTTGCCCGCATCCCGGTCGAGTTGGCCGACATGTACTCGGGGAACGAGGAAGCCTTCTGTGACACACTCATCAGGTGTCGTGACGTGAGCCTCTACCTGCTCGAGAACGCGCCCAACTGGCTCGACTCCGACCTCTGATCCTCCTCCCCGCCCCGTCGAACGCCCCCTGCGAAAGGCCGAAACCATGACCGTCAGCGAACTCATCGACATGCTGCGCGACCAGCCACCCGACGCCGAGGTGGAGCTCGCCATCATCGCTCCCGTCGACGACGACAGCGAGGACATCACCGTCGACCGCTACAGCGTCGAGGGCATGCTGCCGTGGAACGATGACGACGACGACGACCAAATGGTGATCTGGCTCGTCGGCGGCGAAGACGACGACGTCGAGGCCTTCCTCGATGCGATCGAGCACGACGACCACGACCACGACGACCACGACCACGACGGTCACCCGCACGAGCACTGAGCCGACGTGTCGGAGCCTGCCATCGCCAAGCGGACCGGGTTCGTGCTCGGTGGCGGCGGCAAGTGGGGCGCGGTCGAGGTGGGCATGCTCGACGCATTGGTCGAACACGGCATTCGACCCGACCTCATCGTCGGCTGTTCGATAGGCGCGATCAACGGCGCCGCATTCGCCGCACAGCCCGACCGGGCCGGCATCGACCGATTGCGGCAGTTCTGGCTCGAGGCATCCGACCAGAACATCATCGACTCGGCGATCACGGATCGGATCCGTGCTGTCGTCGGCCGGCGGTCGCACCTGTTCGACACCGATCAACTGCGATCGGCGATCGAGGCGCTGGTGGGCGACTCCACCTTCGCCGACCTGCGCGTGCCCTACCAATGCGTCGCGTCGTCGATCGAACATGCCGCCGAGCACTGGTTCGACAGCGGACCGCTCACTCCCGCGCTGCTCGCGTCATCCGCGATCCCCGTGCTGTTCCCCGCTGTGAAGGTCGGCGACGAGCACTTCTACGACGGCGGACTCGTCAACTCGATCCCGATCGATCGGGCGGTCGAGCTCGGTGCCACCACGGTGTACGTGCTGCAAGTCGGCCGGATCGAAGAACCACTCGAACCCCCGCGGCGCCTGTACGAGGCCGGCCTCGTCGCCTTCGAGCTCGCCCGCCGCCACCGATTCGCCACGTTCCGCCGTGGGCTGCCCGATCATCTCGAGCTCCACCTGCTGCCGAGTGGAAATCGCCTTGCCATGGACGATCGCCGGCAACTTTCGTGGAGAAGGATGAACGAGACGGCAGGGCTGATCGAGCGGGCCCGCGNNCCCAAATGGGCCCGCCGCGTGATCGTGATCCCTGCGTTCATGTTCGTCTTCGTGTGGCTGCTGGGCCTACTGCCGATCTGGCTCGTCATCGCCGGCATCGCGTCACGATTCGCACCCGGACGCTGGCGAGCGCTTCGGCTGGTGTGGTTCCTCACGATCTACATGGTGCTCGAGGTGGTGAGCCTCGTCGCCCTGTTCGGGCTGTGGATCCGGGCGGGCTTCGGCACGTCGATCAGGTCGGAGCGATCGCTCGCTCGCCATCATGCACTGATGGGTTGGTTCCTTCGTCGCGTGCTCGGCAGCGCTCGGCGCACGTTCAGGCTGTCGTTCGAGATCGACGACACCCAGCGCGAGGGCGACGCCCAGCGCCCACTCCTGGTGTTCAGCCGCCATGCCGGCCCGGGCGACTCGTTCCTGCTGGTCGACGGCATCGTCAACGGCCCGAACCGCCGACGGCCGCGAATCGTGCTGAAAGATCTGCTCCAGCTCGATCCGGCGATCGATGTGCTGCTCAACCGGGTCGGCGCCAGCTTCGTACCCAGCGGGCGGCCGGCCGGCGACGCCGTGCTGCAAGAGATCGAGCGGCTCGCCGCCAACGCCGGTCCCGGCGATGCGCTGGTGCTGTTCCCGGAGGGCGCCAACTTCACTCCTCGCCGACGCGAACGGGCGATCGAGAAGCTCGAAGGATCCGGCCGCCAAGAGCTCGCCGACAAGGCCCGCGAGCTCACCCACCTGCTGCCGCCGAAACCGACCGGTACCGTCGCTGCTATCGCCGCAGCTCCAACGGCGACGGTGCTCTTCGTGGGGCACGCGGGTCTCGAGAAGATGTCGACCCTGGGCGACATCTGGCGCCAACTCCCGATGGACAACACCATCGACGTGAAGGTGTGGCGCTACACGCCCGACGAGGTCCCGCCCGCCGACGAGCAGGAGTCGTGGCTCTACGAGCAGTGGGCCACGATCGACGCGTGGATCACCGAATGCCACCGCGCCCGTGCCGTGGAGCCGGCTGCCTGAGCGCGACCTCGGCCGAGCGTGCCGTCAGTCCTGCTCGCTGCCCCCATCTTCGTTGCTGCCCTCGTCGTCGTTGCGGTCGGCCTCGGCTCCGACGACTCCAAACTCACGGTCGAGCTGTACGTCGACCTGAGAGCCATCGTCGAGGGTGACCTCCACTTCGTAGTAGCTCTCCTCGTCGCCGACCTCGGTCTCGGTGACGCGACCCTCCCCGGTGTGGGCGAGCGCTGCGGCCGATGCCTGCTCGAGTGCGGAACCCGTGATCGGGGACTCGTCATCGCCGGCCGTCGTCGCGCCGACTACGGCGACGCCGATGCCGCCAGCGGCGACGACCACGACTCCAGTGGCGAGTGCGACTCGTGTGCGTAGTTTCATGGGAACTGCCTCCTCGGCTCGTAGTGCTGGGCCCAGGGTACGAAAGCAGACCTGACCACACGCTGAACACACTGGACGCGTTCGTCGAAATCGTCTTGCTCACGATCGCAGCCGAGGGCCTACGGTCCCGCCCGCAACGCTGGATGACGAGTGAGCAGGGCACGGTAAGGTCAACAGCATAGATCGCCGTTTGCCGGTCGTGGTACTCGTCAGCGCGGTCCTCGCCGTGGCCGGATGTGGCGATCCGAACGCCATCTCGGACGCGGCGCAGCAGGCGGCGCCCGACTCCACCCTCGCCAGCGTTGCGGACACGACTGCCGCGGTGGAAGACACAGCCCCGGCGACGTTCGAGACCATCGCGCGGGCCGACGACGAGCCGGCGGCGAACACAGACGTGGTGGCCCCGACGGAGCCGCTCGGCGGAGTGGCGATCATCGACCCGCTGCCTCCGCAGGCCGATGCCACCGTCGACGCAGCCGCCGCCGAAACAGCGGTTCGCTACGCCTATCAGCACTGGATCCTGGTCGACCTCGACAAGGACCTGCGGGCCAGGCTGGTCGAGAACGGTGAGATCAACGTCGACATCATCGACAGCGGCATGCAAGCTGCACGCGGCATCGTCGAGTTCGCCCGCGTCGTCGTCGACGAGATTCGTTTCACAGCTTCCGATCGGGCCGAGGTCACCTTCCGGTTGCAGTGGCGCGATTCGCCATCGCCGTACTTCCCGGATGCACTGTCCGGTACGGCGGTCTTCCAGAACGGCACGTGGCGGATCTCCGGCCAGACGCTGTGCCTGCTGGCGTTCGGCGCCGGGCAGGACTGCGCTGGTGCGGGGGCTGAGAACCCAATCCCGCCCGCGGTGTTGCAGCTCCTCACCGTGCCGATCGGCTACTCCTGGGCAGGCGACCCGGCAACGCCGAACACGATCAGCGTCCCCGGCTTCGGAGAGTGGACCGGTTCGGGAACGGCATCACTCACGATCGCTACCGAGGCGCTCGCAGGAATGTCGAAGCTCACCGCGAGCGAGATCGATCTCGTGCTCGCGTCGGGGAGGTTCGGCGCCGGCGCAGGCGCCCCCTACGTCGTAGCCAACCAACGCGCCCGCTTGGCCGACGTCGACGGGGTCACCGATCTCGTCTACCTCCGCGCCGACGACGTCGTTGTCCACATCCACGCAACCAACCTGACGGGCCAGCAGATCACAGAGCTCGCCTCAGCGATCGTCGGGTGATGGCATCGCGTCGTGGTGCGGGTTCGCCTGGGCGAAGGGCTCAAGGCAACGTCGGGGCGCCCTCTACTCGCCGCGTTGAACTTCGTGGTCCACCGCTCCCGCCCCGCCCGACCCGAGGGTTTCGGCGCACCCCGGTCTGTCGGCCAACCCTCGGGCACCCCCGGGCGACTCGGGTGGCCGCCGGGGACTCGGGTGGGGCGGGTGGGGATCGAACCCACGACCCAGGGATTATGAGTCCCCTGCTCTGACCACTGAGCTACCGCCCCGAAAAACGCCAACAGGGTCCCACACCCGGGGACCCTGCGAGGTGGCTCCGGGAGCAGGGCTCGAACCTGCGACAAATCGATTAACAGTCGATTGCTCTGCCAACTGAGCTATCCCGGATCGGCGAACGATGAGGATACCGCGTCGATCATGCCCATCACACGCCGGTGCGTGAGCGAGCACGAGTAGACGACAGTGGCGCACCCCATGAGGTGCTTGCTCCCGCCGACGGATCTCGGCGTCGGCCGGAACGGGCGATGGAACTGACTCTCCGGGACGCCGAGCAGGGCCGACCAGTACGCGGTTGCCGCCTCGAGATCCAACCCCTCGTGCAGGTAGAGGCGCACACGAAGGCGACGTTCGTCGACTACGAAGAAGCGGCGAAGCCATGCCAAGAAGCTCACCAGGATCTGCGGCGAGGTGTTCGCCAGCCTCACGCCCCCATCGGTCTTCGCGCCCTCTCCGTGGTACAACCCTAGGCCGTACATCAGGAACTCCCGCTCGGACAGTTCGCCGACGGTCAGGAGCCCGTCGACGCGGCATTGCTCAACTTCGACGACGCGCTTGATCCGAAGCGGATGCGGTCGATGACCGGCATGGCCACGATGTCGCGGCTCCGGGACGAAGGCGACGTCACGGCACCACAGCGACGCCGAGCTCTTCGAGACGCCGAGCTCCGTGGCGATGTCGCGAAGCGTCCATGACTGTGCCCGCAGTTGTCGGGCTTGTGCTCGTACCGCTGACTTACCGGAGTTTCCCATGCGTCGATCTTGACCAGGGGGTGTGGCATCGCGACTCGGCCGATCTCCTTGATCCGCAAGAACGGGCGACCCCACGGGTCGAGACGGTCACTCGGTCTCCAGAAACTCCTTCAGCTTCTGGCTGCGCAACGGGTGACGCAGCTTGGCCAAGGTCTTCGCTTCGATCTGGCGGATCCGCTCGCGGGTGACCCCGAACTCGCGGCCCACGTCCTCGAGCGTCTTGGCCTGGCCGTCGTCGAGCCCGAACCGCATCCGCACGATCTCCTGCTCACGCTCGGTGAGCTCACCGAGCGCCTCCTCCACCGCCTGCACCAACATCTTCTTGGTGGCCATGTCGGCCGGCGTGTCGGCCGAGGAATCGGGGATGAAGTCGGCCAGACTCGAATCGTCCTCCTCACCCAAGGGCGAGTCGAGCGACAACGGATCTTGCGAGATGCGCAAGATCTCGCGAACCCTGTCGAGCGGCAGGCCGACCTTGTCGCTCAGCTCGTCGAGCGTCGGCTCGCGTTCCAGCTCTTGGTGCATCTGCCGCTGCATCCGCAACACCCGATTCATGCTCTCCACCATGTGCACCGGGATGCGGATGGTGCGGGCCTGATCGGCGATCGAGCGGGTGATGGCCTGGCGGATCCACCACGTGGCATAGGTGGAGAACTTGAATCCCTTGGTGTGATCGAACTTGTCGACGGCGCGCATCAGCCCGAGGTTGCCCTCCTGGATCAGGTCGAGGAACTGCATGCCGCGCAACGTGTAGCGCTTGGCGATGCTGACCACGAGCCGCAGGTTGGCCTGGATCAGCTCGCTCTTCGCACTCTGGCCGGCCCGCACCGCACGCAGCAGCCGGCGCCGCTCGTCGACCGGAAGATCGGGCACGTCGAGGCGGAGCGCGGCCTGGTTCCCGTCGTCGATCGCCTGGGCCAACCGACGCTCCTCGTCGCCGCTCAGCAACTCGACGCGGCCGATCTCCTTGAGGTACATCCGGACCGGATCAGACGTGTTCGAGCCGTCGCCCTGCGGAACTTTGGAGGTGCGCCGACGGCGACGGCGAGCGAGCAAGCCCTCGGCGTCTTCGGTCGCGGCGACGCTGCCGATCGAACCAGCAGCCGGGCGATCTACGCCCTCGCTCGGCGTCTCGTCGCCGAGCTCGTCGATCGTCTCGTCGATCGTCTCGTCGATGGTGATGCGCTGCGCGGCGAGCTCGATCTGCACGGCCGCCAGCACGTCGCCGCTCAGCTCGACCTCACGCAAGACGTGGGTGATCTCCTCGGCGTGGAGCACACCACGAATCCGACCGCGCGCGATCAGGTCGATCCACTCCTCCGAATCGACACCTGCGAAAGGTGCAGAGTCGTTCGGCGCTTCCAGTCCCCCGTCGGTCACTCACGCTCCTCGCTGCGCCGTTCGAGCCACCCTAGCAACACGCTTGCCGCCTCCTGAGCTGTGTCTGGCGACTCGAGCAGCTCGAGCGACCGCCGCGCCTCGGTGTCGGCGCGGATCACGTCGGGATCGGTGACGTGCACCCGACGGCCGAGCTCGCGCCGCACCGCGGCGGCGATGAGGTTGCAGGCCTCGGCGAGCGGTTCGGCATCGAAGTCGGCGACAGCGGCGCGCTCGAGCATCTCCCGCGCCTCCGGGTCGGCCGTGTCGAGCGCTGTGTTGAGCACGCCGTTGCCGGCCGCCAAGGCGACGAAGGCGCGCCTCGCGACGTCGTCGGCGAACAAGGCCTCGATCAACCAGGCAGCCACGTCGTTCCANNAGGTCGTTGACGGGTAGACCGACCTTCGTGGCGACCTGGCCCGCGTACAGCTTGCGCACATCGACGCTGGGGTGTTCGTTCACGACGCTCATCGCCTGCTGCGCCATCCGCGCCTTCTCCTCGGGCGAACGCAGCGTGCCGCTGTCGAGCACACGCTGCAGCCGGAAGCCGAGGAACGGCACGGCATCATCGACGGCGGCACGCAATGCGTCGGGATCGCTGATGCTGAGGTCGCCGGGATCCTTGCCGGTCGGGAAACGCGCCACGCTGACCTGCACCTTGTGCTTCTCCTCCCACTCGTAGAAGCGTTCGGCGGCGCCCTGCCCGGCCTTGTCGGCGTCGAAGGCCAACACCACCTTCGATGCGAAGCGCTTCATCATCCGCACGTGCTCCTCGGTGAGCGCCGTGCCACAGGTGGCCACCGCCCGGCGAAGGCCGGCTCGATGGAATCCGATGACGTCGGTGTAGCCCTCGCAGACGATCACCTGGTCGGTGGCGACGATGTCGGCCTTGGCCCAGTTGAGCCCGTAGAGCGTCTTCGACTTCGCGTAGATCGTGGTCTCCGACGAGTTCTTGTACTTCGCCGGATCGGTCGAGCCCGGCAGGACGCGACCCCCGAACGCCACCGCGTCGCCGTTCTCGGTGTATATCGGGAACATCACCCGGGCGCGGAACGAATCCTGCAACCGCCCCGCCTTGTTGGTGAACGCCAGGCCGGTCTCGCGCAGCACCTCGGCCCCGACGCCGAGCTCGCTGCTCAGCGCATCCCAATCGTCGGGCGCCCAGCCGAGCTTGAAACTGCGGGCGACGTCGCCGGCGAGCCCGCGCCGGCGGAGGTAGTCACGGGCCTCGCGGGCATCGGGCGACGACAGCAGACGCTCGTGATACCAGTCGAAGGCGCGGCCCATCGCCTCGACCAACTGCTTGCGGCGCTGCCGGTCGCGGCTCTCGCCACCGGTGGTGTATCGAAGTTGGATGCCGACCTTCACCGCCAGTTGTTCGACGGCCGTCACGAAATCGACGTGATCGATCTCCTGGACGAACTTGAACACATCGCCCGACGCTCCACAGCCGAAGCACCGATAGCGACCGGTCTCCTCACGAACGTTGAACGACGGCGTGCGTTCGCCATGGAACGGGCACAACCCGATCCAGTTGCGGCCGACCCGCTTGAGGGCGACGTACTGCTGGATGATGTCGGCGATCGAGACCGTGGCGCGAAGTCGCTCCAGATCCTCCTCGACGATCGCCATGCGAGCGAGGTTACCCCGGCACCGCCGAACGCTCCTCGGGCTTCAGCGTTCCTGCGGAGGGGGCGGAGACTCGTGCTCGAGCGTTTCCAGCTCGAGACGGTCGTCGCCTCTCGTGCTCTGCAGCGAGAACGCAACCGATGCTGCCAGCACGAGGGTGATGAACAGCAGCGAGACGGCAGTATCGATGTGATACCAGCGGCTGATGATCATCTTGATGCCCACGAACGCCAGGATGACCGCCAGCCCCTGTTGCAGCGCACTGAAGCGCGCGTGCATGTCGGCGAGCAGGAAGTACAGCGACCGCAGACCCATGATCGCGAAGGCGTTCGAGGTGAAGACGATGAACTGCTCCTTGCTGACCGCGAGCACCGCCGGGACCGAGTCGACGGCGAAGAGCACGTCGGTGGCCTCGACCAGCAGCAGCACCGTGAACAACGGCGTGGCGACGCGCTTGCCGTTGGCCGCCGTGAACAACCGCTGCCCGTCGAGCTCGTCGGACGTGGGGACGAAGCGCGTGATGACCCGGTAGAACTTGCCGTCGGCGGGATCGGACTCCTCGCCCCCACTGGTGAGCAGCTTGGCCGAGGTGTAGAGCAGGAATGCTCCGAAGACGAACAGCGTCACCTCGAACCGCTCGACCAGCGCGACACCCGCGAACACGAACGCGGCGCGGAGGACCAGTGCCCCGAACACTCCCCAGAACAGCACGCGGTGCTGGTACTCGGCAGGCACGCGGAAGTGGGTGAGGATCAACGCCCACACGAACACGTTGTCGATCGACAGGCTGTACTCGATCAGGTAGCCGGCGAACCACTCGCTACCCGCCGCCGAGCCGTACGCGGAGAGAACCACCAGTCCGAACGCGACACCTACCAACGCCCAGCACACCGTCTCGATCGCCGCACGCCGCGCCTTTGGAACGTGCGGCTTGCGGTGCATCACGAGGATGTCGAACAGCAGCAGCGAGAGGATGACGGCCACCGTCGCCGCCCACACCCATGGAGCGACCTCGATGTCGACGAAGTCGCCCTCACGGGCGAACAACATCTGGGCGCGCGGCGACATCAGTCGCGGCCGAACAGGCCGCCGAGACCGGCAGCAGCGCCGGAGTTCGACGTACCGAGCGTGGCCTGGATCCAGCCGAGGAACTCGTTCGGGTTCCTTGTCTGGGTCCACACCCGACCGGGGCCGGCGAAGTCGAACACGAGACCCTCGCCACTCTTGAAGCTCTGCACGAGGCCGCCACCGCTGGCCTTGCGCATGCTCATCTGGACGGTGTCTTCATAGGCCACCATGTGGCCGGTGTCGACGGTGATGCCCTGGCCTGCCTCGAGGTTCCAGACCTCGAGCGCTCCGTAGCAGGCGAACACGATCTTGCCCTGCCCTTCGGCACGAACGATGAACCCACCCTCGCCGCCGAACATGTTGGTGAACCCGCCCCACTTGGCGTCGATCACCACGTTGACCTCGTTGGCCAGCCACGAACCCTTCTGAATGAACAGTGCCCGACTCGGCGTGATCTCGAACATGGTGATGTCGCCGGGGAGCCGGGCGGCAACGTCGACGAAGCCGCCCTGTGCGGGAGCGGTGTACGTGCTGACGAAGAAGCTCTCCCCGCCCAACGCGGCACGCTTGAGCGACTTCATGACGCCGCCCTCGGCCTTCGACTGCAGCATCACGCCGCCGCTCATCGCCATCATCGCGCCCGACTCGACCTTGACCGGTTCGTTCGGACCGAGCGACAGGCGGGCGACGCCGTAGGCGGGACCTTGACGCATCTGGACGTCCATCTGATCTCCTCTTTCTCCCTGGGTTCGGGACAGCTACTTGGTCTCGGTCTTGGCGGTGCCACCGCCGGCGGCGATGACAGCCTGCGCCGATGCGAGCCGGGCGATCGGCACGCGGAACGGGCTGCAGCTCACGTAGTCGAGCCCGGCATCGTAGAACAGGCCGATGCTCTCGGGATCGCCGCCGTGCTCGCCACAGACCCCGATCTTCAGGCCGGGCTTGGTGCTGCGACCGCGTTGCACGCCGATGCGGACGAGCTCGCCGACACCGGTCTGATCGATGGTCTCGAACGGGTTGCGCTTCAGCAGCCCCTGCTCGAGGTAGGCGGGCATCATCCGGCTCTCGACGTCGTCGCGGCTGAACCCGAACGTCATCTGGGTGAGGTCGTTGGTGCCGAAGCTGAAGAAGTCGGCCTCCTCGGCGATCTCGTCGGCGCGGATCGCCGCACGCGGGGTCTCGATCATCGTGCCGATGGTGACCTTCGGCTTGCGCTTCATGCCCTTCACCGCGAGGTCGATCTCGGCCTGCACCCATCCACGCGCCAGCGCCAGCTCCTCGCGGGTGACCGTGAGCGGGATCATCACCTCGACGATCGGGTTTTTGCCCCTGGCCCGCAGCGCTGCCGCCGCGGCCATCAGCGCCCGCACCTGCATCGCGTACAGGCCTGGCTTCACCACGCCGAGGCGCACGCCGCGGGTGCCGATCATCGGGTTGTGCTCGGCCCACTCCTCGGCGGCGCTCAACTCGGCCTGCTCGCGCTTGGTGAGCTTGGTGGTTGCCTGCTTGACGCGCAGCTCTTCGACCGACGGCAGGAACTCGTGCAGCGGCGGGTCGAGCAGGCGCACCGTGACCGGAAGACCGTCCATCGCCTCGAGGATCTCCTCGAAATCGGCCTGCTGCACCTTGCGCAGGTTCTCGAGCGCAGCCGCCTCGGCTGTCTCGGTGTTGGCGAGGATCATCTCACGAACCACCGGCAGCCGATCGGGCGCGAGGAACATGTGCTCGGTACGGCACAGACCGATGCCTTCGGCGCCGAGGTTGCGGGCGTTGGTTGCATCCTCGCCGGTATCGGCATTGGCGCGAACCGCGAGATGCCCCTTGCGCACCACGTCGGCCCACTTGAGGATGGTGTGGAACTCGGGCGGTGGCTCGGCGGCAGCGAGCTCCATCTCGCCGAGGATCACCTCGCCGGTCGTGCCGTCGAGGCTGATCACGTCGCCCTCGTTGACGACCGTGGCCCCCACCGTGAACTTCCTGCCCTCGATCTTCACCGCTTCGGCGCCGACGATGGCCGGGGTGCCCCAGCCGCGGGCAACCACCGCGGCGTGGCTCACGAGGCCACCGCGAGCGGTGAGGATGCCCTGGCTCACCATCATGCCGTGAACGTCTTCGGGGCTGGTCTCGTTGCGCACGAGGATGACGCTCTCGCCGCGCTCTTCGGCATCGACGGCGGCGTCGGCGGTGAAGTACACCTTGCCGACGGCGGCGCCGGGCGATGCAGCCAGGCCCCTGGCGAGCACGGCGCCCTTGCCGGCGAACTGCGGGTGCAGCACCTGGTCGAGGTGCTCGGCGGCGACGCGCATCAGCGCCTCCTCGCGGGTGATCTTCCACGAGGTGCCGTTCGACGCCTTGGTCGCCTTGGTCATGTCGACCGCCATCCGCAGCGCGGCAGCACCTGTGCGCTTGCCCACACGGGTCTGCAGCATCCAGAGCTTGCCCTGCTCGATGGTGAACTCGGTGTCGCACATGTCGCGGTAGTGAGCCTCGAGGCGGGCGAAGATGTCGAGCAGCTCCCGTTTGATCTCGGGGAAGTGCTTGCCGAGGTGATCAAGGTCTTCGGTGTTGCGGATTCCGGCCACCACGTCTTCGCCCTGGGCGTTGATGAGGAAGTCGCCGTAGGGCACGTTCTCGCCGGTGGCCGCGTTGCGGGTGAATCCGACGCCGGTGCCCGAGTTCTGGTCGCGGTTGCCGAACACCATGGCCTGCACGTTCACGGCGGTGCCGAGATCGTGGCCGATCTTCTCGCGAACGCGGTAGGCGATGGCCCGCGCCCCGTTCCAGCTCTTGAACACCGCTTCGACCGCGCCACGGAGCTGATCGCGTGGCTTTTGCGGGAACGGCTTGCCGGTGTCTCGGCGGACCACGGCCAGGTACTGCTCGCACAGACCCTGCAGCACGGCAGCCGACAGCTCGGCATCGGTCTTGACCTTCGCCTTGACCTTGGCCTTCTCGAGCGGGTGCTCGAAGTGGTTGCCATCGACGCCCAGCACGATGCGGCCGTACATCGCGATGAAGCGACGGTAGGAGTCGTAGGCGAAGCGGTCGTCGCCGGTCACATGAGCGAGGCCCTTCACGCTCTCGTCGTTGAGGCCGAGGTTGAGCACGGTGTCCATCATTCCCGGCATCGAGAACTTGGCGCCGGAGCGCACGCTGACGAGCAGTGGATCGAAGGGATCGCCGAGCTTGCGGCCCATCGCCTTCTCGAGTTTGAACACCTGCTCGGCGATCTCCTCGTCGAGCTGCTTCGGCCAGCCGCCCACCATGTAGGCGCGGCACGCATCGGTGGAGATGGTGAATCCGGGCGGCACCGGCAGCTTGAGCACGCTGGTCATCTCGGCGAGATTGGCGCCCTTACCTCCCAGGAGATCCTTGTACTCCATGGGAGGACGCTTGTGCTTGTGGGAGAAGGCGTAGACGTACGACACGGCGGACGAGTCTATGACCGGACTGCCCGCAGTCGGCGTGTGCGCGCCCATAGGCTCATGGTTTCCATGGGAAGCCAACCCGCGTTCCATCTGTTCCGGTTCCCGATCCACGTTCGGCCGGGCTTCATCGTGTTCATGGTTCTCGTCATCGCCGTGAACGGCGGCGAGCTCGGTGTGTGGATCGCCGGGTCGGCAGCCGTGCTCACGCTGCTCCACGAGCTCGGCCACGCCTTCGCCGCACGGGCCACCGGAGCGCAGGCAGAGATCTCCCTCGACTTCCTCGCCGGCTACGCATCGTTCGTACCGGTGCGCCCGCTCACCCACTGGGAGCGTGCCGGCATCTCGATCGCCGGTCCCGCGGTGCAGATCGGCATCGGTGTCGGGGCGCTCTTCGCGATGGGCATCAACCCGATCGACCCCGATTCGTACACGAGTTCCGCGGCGTCGTTGGCGATCTGGTGGACCGGTCCGGTGATGGGCCTGTTCAACCTGGTGCCGGTGCTCCCGTTGGACGGTGGCCACATCGTGCTGGCCGCGCTCGACGCGATCGTTCCCCAGCATTCGAAGCGGCTGATGCTGTGGTTCAGCATCGTGCTCACGGGCGGCGTCGGCGTCTACCTCCTCGTTCATCCGAGGTACCAGGGCATCGCCTACTTCGTGCTGTTCCCGCTGATGGTGCAACTGCAGATGCTGTTCGGCGACTCACCGCGGGCCAGATCGCGCGGCTCGGCGCGGTCGGCGGCCGCCAACGGTGAGGCGGCGGCATGGTCCGGCGGCGACGTCTCGAGGATCCCCGAAGGGCTGGTGCCGTCGCCGTGGTACCGCGCCAGCCAGCAGCTGCGGCAGGCACAGCCCGACATCGCCCGACACGTGTTGGTCGACGACTTCGCCCAGCACGATCCACCCAACTGGTGGCCGCCCGACATGGCCGCCCCAGCGCAGCTCGCTCCCCTGGTCGCGCTGTTGCCGCGACCGTTCCCCACGGGTCGGACCTACAGCGAGCATGCCCTCGCCAACATCTTGCTCCGACTCGGCGAGTACGACGATGCGGCCCACTACGCGGCGGCCAGCTTCGTCAGCACGCCGAGCAGCGCCACGGCTGCGATCGTCGCTCGATCGGCGGCCGCCCTCGGCGATCGCCATACGGCGCTCGGCTGGCTCAACGCGGCCGTCCAAGCTGTCGAGGCCCACGACGACAGCAACGGCACTGCTCTCGCCATCACCATGGATGCTGCCCCCGAGTTCGTCGACCTGCGCCACGACCCCCGCTTCGTCAGCACCAGGGCGCGCCTCGACGCCTGATCAGCCGAGCGCCGAGCGCTTCACCGCGGCCAGGGCGCGGGTTCCGAGCACCGAGGTGATCGTGCCGATGACCACGCCGTCGCGCTCGATCCGGTCGCCGGCCGAAGCCCCATCGGCCACGTCGACCACCTGCAGCAGCCG
>CXWL01032142.1_pt1 | contig 21660 bp, 21 predicted proteins | sample 590931 | NCBI WGS metagenome assembly CXWL01 (sample SAMEA3498368, study PRJEB10139) | groundwater metagenome | biome: water well; material: biofilm material | place: Germany | collected 2015-04-27 | reverse complement strand
TATAAGAACAACCCAGGCTTTCCAGCTCATCAATCAAACCGTTCATCTGGGCAAGAATCTTCTCATGCGCCCCTTTTGGGGAAGACGCATTGGCACCCGCCATGACTGATTTGAGTTGGCCGGCCCTGACAAGGATATCACCGACGATCTGCTTAACCAGCGGCAAACGTTTGTTTACTTCCTGTGGAGTAAAGTATTTTTTATTCATAGCATTAACCTACCCTACCCCGGGGGCGGGATAGGTTTCCTTACTTAATATTTATTATTCTTATAATATCATCCACCGCCCATGGCTTTGCGAATCCTTTAGAACGGGCGCGCTGATCTGAAAGTTCTTGGGCCGATGAATATAGACGACGAAGGGCATCTGCGATCTCGCGAAGATATAATTGCCCTAGCCCAATATTATATTTCATCAAAACCTTCACATTATTCGTCTCCTGCCCCGGAATCGCGCTAAAGAAAACCAGGACTAAACCTTTGACCAACGCCTCCGCGATCGATAAGCCGCCCGGCTTGGTCACCATAATATCAGAGGCAGCCATTAACTCATCCATGTTACTGACAAGCCCGCACACCTTGACATGCGGCAACGCTCGTTTGGTCAACCGATCGAACAATGCCTTATTATGTCCGCAGACAACGATCAACTGATAGCTTTTAAGGATATCAACAAGCTCTTCAATCGGGCCGAAACCAAAAGAACCGGTTGCAACCAAAGTGGTGATCGCCTGTTCATCGAGACCTAATTGCCGTCGGATGGATGGCACATCCCATTGCTTTTGAAATTTAGGATCGGTTGGAATCCCTGTCACAAACGCCCGCTCTTTTGGAACTCCAAGCTCAAGCAATTTATCACGCGTATAATCGCAGGCACCGGTGTAGAAATCCACTCCCTCATTAATCCATATTCTGTGCACATCAAAATCAGTAACAACGCACATCACCTTGGATTTAATCTGCCCCGTACGCTTTAAATAACCACTGACTTCAGCCGATAAAAATTGCGTGCAGATAATCCAGTCAAACTGTTCTTGAATCAGAAACTTGTGAAGCCGCTGAGTATTGACGGTATTATAAATTCGTCGGACGCGCCGAACGATCCCCTGCAAAGCGGGAATATCCATCACGCCAAAAACAAACGCCCACAGCCACGGCATGTGACTGACCACAAACGCATAAAAATTCGGATAGGAATATTTAAAAATCGGATTGGAATAATCCAAAGCATCGACCAGAACAGCCTCATAAGGCGTTTTAGCTTTAAGGCCGTGATAAATAGCCTCGGCCGCTTTTTTATGCCCGGCCCCGGCCGTCGCGTGGATGATGAGAATTTTCATGGCGGATGATTTCAACGGCCTCTTTGAGATTTCTGACAATGAAATCAGGTTTGACATCCCATTTGCGCATGTAACGCCGGTCTTCCCGGCCGGAAAGCGCAAAGATCGTCCTGCAGCCCGCATTATAACCGGTCTTAATATCGACCCCGGTATCTCCGACGAAGAATGCTTTCTTTGCCGAACGTATATTGGTGTTGATCAAAGAAAAAGCACTTTTGATAGAACCAATTTGAGGCTTGCGGCAATCACATCCCGCATTTGACTTGTGCGTGCAATAAAAACTTCGCTTAATCCTGCCGCCGGCCTTAACAACATGCTTGAGCATATGCGTATTGATGTTTTTTAACTTTTCCTTAGTGAACAAACCCTTGCCAACACCGGCCTGGTTGGAAATAATGAAAATGGTATAACCCATCTCAGTAAGTTCACGGATAGCATCAAGCGAACCTGGAATGAAATGAAATTCCTTAACCTTGGTAACATAGTTGCCGTTACCCGGAAATTGATTGATAACACCGTCGCGGTCGAGGAATACAATATTCATTCGCTAACCCTAAGTGGTCAGTGCCCTGTGCCCAGTGGTCAGAATAATGATTGTTAACTGACCCCAGGCCACTGGCCACTGATCACTGCTTAATTCCCTTCTTAATCTCCCAATACTTAGCGTAACTCATGATCTGATACAACGAGGCAAAAAACGCCACCATAAATCCAATAAACCCGTCTTTATATCCGGCCTTGCCGATATACGAACGAAAAAATCTATCAACTGTCCGCCAAATTGCTGTGCCTGCGCTCATTTTGCGGTTGGTCTCGATCCATTTTTCCGCTTCAAGCGATGTCTGCCGGTTTAAGCTCTGTAGGAAATGCTCAAAATCTGGATATCCTTTATGGATAATGTCGGTCGTCAAATGCCCGCATTCACCATCAAGAAAAACGCGGGGATGAACCTTGACCTCTTCATATTTAAACTTACTCTTCATAAACAGGCGCAGCTTTCCCGCCGGATACCAGCCCGCATGCTTGACCCAATATTTTCCGATGTAATTACGCAAAGGAATAGAATAGGCTTGAAATTTTGGATTTGGTAATTTCTCCGCGATCTCTGCGCGCAGTTCGGGGCTTACGATCTCATCGGCATCCAAGCTTAAAACCCAATCGTTCTTCGCCTGGCTGTAAGACCAATTGCGATGAATACCCTCATTATCCATCCTGCGATGATAGATGGTGCTGGCAAACTTTTGGGCAAGAGAAACGGTCTGATCCGTGCTCTGATCGTCGACCACAACAATTTCGCTGGCCCAGCCGTAAACGCTGTTTAAGCAATCCTCAATGTTACGCTCTTCATTTTTTGTGATAACCACAACCGAAACAGGCACCTTTGCCATCAGACCAACTCCTTAAGAGCTTTACAGACCAAGTCGATCTGTTGGTTAGTAATATGCGGAAACATCGGGAGAGAAAGGATTTCATCCGCCAACGCTTCAGCGACGGGAAAATCTCCACGCTTGCCGTTTAATTCTTTATAGGCTTCCTGCAAATGAAGAGGAATCGGGTAATGGATGAGCGAACTGACACCCTTTTCTTTTAACGCATCCACGATCTGGTTGCGGCTGGCCTTAACCCTAACGGCATAGGTCTGATACACATGAGTACGGTCATTTTTAAGAACCGGGGTGATGATACCGCGGACATCCTTCAAACATTGATTATAATAGGCGGCCTTCTCGGCGCGCATGGCATTCCATTTATCAAGATGTTTTAATTTTGCATTCAGCACAACGGCCTGCACCGTGTCCAGACGAGAATTATATCCTTTAATCTTGTGCTCATACCGGCCTTGACGGCCATAATCACGCAGCATCAATGCTTTTTCATTAATGACAGGATCATTGGTGACAATCATACCGGCGTCACCAAAGGCTCCCAAACTTTTCGTCGGGTAAAAACTAAAACAGGCCACATCACCTAATGACCCAACCTTTTGACCTTTATACGTTGCCCCGTGCGCCTGAGCAGCATCTTCAATCACCTTGATATTATTCTTACGCGCAATCGCAACGATCTCCGTCATATTAGCCGCTTGTCCATACAGATGGACGGGGATAATAGCTTTTGTTTTTTTGGTGATCGCACGCTCAAAAGCCTTGGGGTCGATATTGTAGGTGTCATTCTCGATGTCAACAAAGACCGGGGTCGCACCGGCATAAGAAACGCATAACGCGGTCGCAATGAATGTGAACGTCGGCAGGATGACTTCATCACCTTCTTTAATATCTAATGAGGCAATGGCCAAATAAAGCGCGTCTGTTCCGGAATTAACGCCGATGCCGTGTTTGACACCGCAGTAATTGGCAAAACCTGTTTCAAAATCTTTGGCCGCCTGCCCTAAAATGTAATCGCCTTTTTGAAAAACTTTTTCAAGGCCTGAATGGATTTCATCTTTGGTCACACGGTACTGCTCGCTAAAATCAATAAATGGAATACTCATAAAGCTTTTTCTACCTTTCGTAAAACATCATCAACTTCTAACTGCGCCAAACAACTCACATGAGAACAATCGGCCATCCGAAAACGCCGATAACACGGCTGACAGGCTAATCCCTTTTTAACAACATGGTGACTGCCCGAAGGGTAAGGGCCGTAAACCCGTTCATCCACCGGGCCAAAAATCGAAACCGTAGTAACGTTACTGGCCACGGCAACATGTAAAGGGCCTCCGTCGTTAAGAACGGCCAGGCGGCATTGTTTCAAAAGAGCAGCGCTTTGCGTGAGGCTTAAATCTCCTGCCACTATATGCGTATTGGTAGGAGAAACCCGTGAAATCTGTCGCCAGAGCTCTCGCTCCTCGGAGTTCCCCATCAGTATAATGTGGGCGTCGAACTTTTCAATCATTTTGTCCACTAATTTGACATATTTCTCAATCGGCCATCGTTTAAAATGCGCGCTTTTCCCCCAACTGGCCCCGCCTCCGGGAAAGACCGCAATTAAAAGTTTGGTGAACGCCAACGCTTCCTGTGAACGCCATGCCTTGGCCCATTGAATATCCTGCTGCGGAATTGGCAGCTCAAGATTTTTGTCCACAACGCGTATTCCCAATTCATGAAGAAGTCCTGCGTAATGTTCAACAACATGTTTGCCTTCATAACCGGCAAAAGGAATTTTTCGGGTAAGAAAAATACTGCGGTTCTTATAATTGAAACCTATTCTCTGCGGAATGCCTGCAACCATGGTCAGCACATTCATCCCGCGGTCAAGGGAAAGATCCAAGACAGCGTCATATTTCTCAGCTTTAATCTCCTCGAGGAATGTCCTGCCTTTTTTAAGAAATTCAAACACTGAACGCCGATAGACAGCCTGGTAGGCATCACGTTCATAAATCAAAACCTTGGCGACTTTGGAATTGTACTTAAGAACATCCGCGCTTCGAGGATTTGTCAGATAATGCAAAATACTATCGGGATGGGCCCGTTTAATATTTGTAATCAAAGGCGTGGAAAACAAAACATCGCCGATACCGAAGGGGTTAATGATGAGGATTTTCTTGAACATAAATACATTTCAAAATTAATAAACGTCATTGTGCGGAGGCCTGCCTTTGGGCCGGCGAAGTAATCTCATCTGCGCATCAGATTGATTCGCCCAAAAAGACGGCCCCAGTCAATCCTCTGATTGGCTGGGATTAGTCCTGTGAAATCCAGACGATTTCACAGGAGGCTCGCAATAACATAAATTGCGCCTAATCTAAATTTCACCCCGTTTATCATTTTTTAACAGATCCACAATCGTCTTGACCGATTGCGACTGGTCCTTTCGGCAAACTAAAAGAACGTCCTCAGTATCAATAACAACCATATCTTCCAACCCGATCAAAGCGACCAATCGTTTTTTTCCGACGGCGAGCGTGTTTCGATTGCCAACACCCATAATATCGCCTTTAAACACATTGCCCTGCGGATCTTTGGCGGAAACTTCCCACAACGCTTCCCAACTGCCAACATCCGACCAGCCGATATCAGCGGCAGGCACAACGGCCACGCGTTTAGCTTTCTCCATAATGCCGTAGTCAATTGAAATACCGTCAAGGGTTCCCCAAAATTTCTCAACAGCCCTTTGGGAAAATCCTTGGGTGAATGCCTTATATAAATCAGGAAGAAGTCTACGGAATTCTTCAAGGATCGTTGACGTTTTCCAAATAAACATACCGCTGTTCCAAAAATATTTCTTCGTCTTTAAGTATTGCCGCGCCTTATCCAACGACGGCTTCTCGACAAACCGTTCCACTTCGTGCAAGGTTCTACCCGCGCGTTTAACTTTCTTCCCTTTAATATAGCCATAGCCCGTCTCCGGACGCGTCGGCACAATACCTAATGTCACTAAATACTGATCATTGGCCAGCGATACTGCTTGATCAAGAATCGACAAATAGGCCTTCTTATTCTGAATCAAATGATCACTCGGAAGAACCGCCATGACCGCGTTAGAATCGCGGCTGTGAATAATGGCGGCCGCCCAGGCAATCGCGGGTGCCGTGTTCTTCCCCGACGGTTCAAGCAGAATATTGGCCTTAGGCACTTTATAAACTGCGGTTTGTTTTTGAATAATGCTCTGAAAACGTTTGTTGGTAACAATATAAACACGATCCCCGCTTACCTTCGTTTGGATACGCGCAAGCGTCTCCTGCAGCATGGTATTTTCTCCGACTAACGGAAGAAACTGTTTTGGAAAAGCCGCCCGGCTGGCAGGCCAGAAACGCGTGCCGGATCCTCCCGCTAGAATGACAAAATATAAATTATTTCTTTTCATAAAATTTCCTCAATATCCCGTAGGGGTGGGTTTAAAACCCACCCCTACCTTATTTAATTCATTGTTAATCCAGCGTTCTGCATCCTTCTCGTTCTTCTCAATAGCCATTTCAACCCCGCGCTTGGCGATGTCGAGCAGACATTTCGATTTATTTTTATTTTCAATAGCCTTTTTAATATTATCGCCTATTTGCTTCTGCTTGTTTAATGAGATACATGGAATAAAAATCTTCCTAATCTCTTTATCTGCGATTTTCGGCTGCCCTGTTTGAGCTTTTGCTCGGTCTACCTGCGATTGAATATAAACACTATGAAAAAGTGTTTCGAGATAAAAGGGATCATAAGAATCTCTTGTCTCTGGTCGAAGCCTGAAACGACCAGTATTATTCGAAAAATAACTCCCTACAAATTCTTTAAAAATGAGATTAGATTTTCCTATTGTATCGCCAATGATTGCCATCACAATATCATATTCCTTCAAGGTATTTTGCGATGTGTCATTAAAAGCGTCTTCAATATAAATGACCTCGTTAGAAGTTATGCTCCCAACATTTGATAGTTCTTTGATGCGGAGATACGCTCGTTTCGTTTTCTGCCCGGTATAATATTTTGTATCAATAAAGTCTCCACGTCTAAATGTAAAAACTTCATCGACTTTAACAGTCTTAATCTTGTTTTTTGAGCGATTTAATATTTCCTCATACATCGGCTGAAAGTATTCAGCGTCGATGCGATCGGCGGATTTCGCGTCGGAGAAATTCTTGACGAATGAGAGATGGCGTTTGGGCTTCCAATTCAAAAGCCCAAGTTCTGAAAGAAGCAGTTTTTCTGCCTCTCTATAATCTAAATTAGATGATTCTTGTTTTTCGTAAGCACGATAAACAATCTTCTCAATCAAATCTTGAATGCCTGCAGATAAAATCGGAACTTGTATCTCTCGAAATTTAGCCGGGCTAAAATTGGCCTGATTACTCACCATTAAATTCTTTTCTATCTGAGACCTGCCAATCCGACTGTTTAAATAAATAACCAAAGATGCTGGATTGATAATTTCTTTTTTGGGTCTAATTCTGAAAAGATAGGAAGCAAAGGCAAAATTATAATCTTTTGGTACGAGGGCAGACTTTCCAACTAATTTAGGATTTCCGTTGGTACGACAGATCAAAATGTCGTCTTTTTTTAAAGATAAATTCTCGTAAATCGAACGACTTATTTTATCGCACGATTTTTCGGGATTTTTAATAAATAACCCATCAAATTCATTTAACCGCAGCACAGGAAAACCATTGCCAAATTCGTTAAGCTCCTCAGACGTGCCGTATTGAACAAAATCAATGGCATCTTCACCTGACACAAACCCAGATCCCACAAGAGATTTTTGACTATAAAACTCTGCTTCCAATCGCCATATTTTATTAGCTTTGATTTCTGAGAAATCGACAATAGAGATCTTCATTTTCCATTCTTCCCAAAACTCAATTTCTCTTTCTTCGCCCAATCCATAAACGCCTCGGTAATGTCCGGCTACATTAGTTAGCCGATCTGTAAATAATTTTGCCGTGTTTCATGATGCCGGCCAGAAAACCGCTTTTATCGCGGGCTGGGCAAACCAGGACCGGTTCGATCCTTTTATCAACCCCGCGGACAAGGGCAAACAAGTCCGCGCTCGTTTGAAGATAATCGCGCGGGATCTTATCCACCACGACGGCAATATCGATATCGCTCGAAGCCCTTGCCCGACCCCGGGCATAAGAACCATACAGGACGATCATCCTGACCGGAATACGGGAGGTGACTTTGTCTGCGTACCGATGGGCTATTTCAATAATTTCTTTGTCCATGCGTAAAACTTCTTCTAACGACTAAAACTTAATTTTTCTTTCTTGGCCCAGTCGATAAACGCCTCGGCAATGCCGTCCGGCAGTTCGCCGCCGTGATTATGCAGATCATGTTCAGCGACAAAGTGACCGAACTTATCGAGCTTGCGCTTGCCTTCTTTATCCTTCACATAAACCGGATCGCCGGAATTATCCTTTCCCGATTTCTCGGAAACCGCAAAGAAGATCGGATAATCGTCTTTCTTAGGACACAGTTTGTTGTCCCACTTCTGCAAAAACAAAACGCTGGTCTTGGTGCCGGTGTGCGGTTTGAACGTGTTACCGTGCAAACCCACCACCGTCAGAATGCGCGCCTTGCCGGCGATGTATTCGCGGATGTCTTTATCCGACGTATTATTTAATCTTCCCTGCGGCAGGACAATGGCCATGCGCCCGCCGGGTTTAAGAAAATCCAGATTGCGTTCGATAAACAAAATATCCCGGCCGACTTTGGATTTGGGTTTTTTCTTTTCGTTATACCCGAGCTCGTATTGATGGATAATGCGGGATTCCTTGATATCTCCGGCAAACGGCGGATTGGCCATGAGGAGATCGAATAAAAATTCCTTATTGGAATTGCGGTCTTTCTTGAGTTTTTCCAATCGCCCGAAACCTTTACCATAAGCCAGAAACCAGCTACGGTCGCTCACCTTTTCTGACCACCGCTCGTAATCAAGAGTGTTAAGTTCCAGAACGTTTGTTTCTCCATCCCCAGCGATAAGATTCAACGTTCGCGCCACACGCACGACCTTCTCATCAAAATCAATCCCGAAGACTTTTAAGACATCGTCCTTTTCTTCTTCGGAAATCTCGGCATTCTCAAAAAGATGTCCGGTCAGATGAAAGATCGTATGCACGGTAAACCCGCAAGAGCCGGATGCGGTATCGATCATGTACTCGCCCTTTTTGGGATTGAGCATCTTAACGCACATGTCGATCACGTGACGCGGGGTAAAATACTGCCCCTTTTCTCCCCGGGAGGATTTATTGACCAAATACTCAAAAGCTTCGTCCACCACCTGAAGATTGGAATTAAAAAGCTTAATGTCTTCCAACGCGGAGACGCAGACGGAAAGATGCGAGGGGGAAAGCTCAATGCCGCTTTCTTCCGGAAATACACCGGGCCACTTGCTAATGGCTTCCTCCAAAAGAATTTCAATCTTCTGTTTCAATTCGGTTTCCGTTTGTCCGGTATTACGGAATTCCAGAACGCGGAAATTCTTTTCCACCTTCAACACTGAAGGATCTTTTTGAAGGAACTCCTTTAAACGTTCATAATTGCTGTATTCTTCTTTGTTCAAATTGGCGTGAATGATGGCATCCAGAATGCTTTTATCTTTGGTGCTTTTAGATTCATCCAGAAGCTTGATAAAAATAAGTTTAAAGACTTCTTCAAACACATCGACGCCGGCATTGGCCAGGACGTCCTCTTCCATTTCCAGAATAATGTCCTTGAGGGATTTACCTTGGTTCGGAATTTTATCTTTGATAATTAAATCACGCCAAGTAAAACGTTCTTTCAAAATATCTTTAAGCGTCTGATTTGCTTTGGGAATATCCGTTATGTCTTCAAAATAATTCGGGTCTTTGCGATTGTAATAAGAGATTTGTCCGCCGTTCGTCCAAACACCGATCGGAGCGCCTGTCGCGTTACAATAAGACTTAAGCTGGTCTTTGCCATCCTTTAGCTTTGGTTTTTTTACTTCGACGATAATATAAGGAACGGTGGGGCGATCTTTGTCAAAAATAACGACATCGGCGGACTTTGTTTCGCGGCCAAACGGCACGGAATGCTCGAAACGTATCCTTTTAACTGGATAGCCGTATTCGTTAATGAGTTTGAACGCGTAAAGCTGACGGACAGCTTCTTCGGGTTTAAGTTGAACTTCTTTCTGCCGTATAATGCACTCAACGTAAGGTTTATTCTTAACGAGTTTTATTTTGGATTCTAACGCTTTGATTTCTGCTTCCTGAAAAAGCGAAAGATCATAGTTTGAATCTTTTAAAATTGAGATCAAGGTTATACTGATTTTCAAATTTGCCATTTACTGCGCCTCAAAAGCTATCAGGGACATATCTTGACATGCCATGAAACAACATGTTATAGTTTGGTCGTTACATATTCTAAAGGTTCCGCCTCGATGACAAGGGCCCATGGGGCCCTCCCGAAAGGGTAGTCGAGGCGGTCGCTTTTTCAGTAATAATGCCGTGTACCCGTCCTGAAAATATCAAATTCACTCTTTATTGCCGTCTGAATGATCTGATAAGACCTCGTATCATTCCCTTCCCACTTGCGGTAGACAGCCCAATTACAATAATCCACAATTTGCAGATCAAAATTTGATTTTGAAGAATGGTGATAAATATTATATCGGACGTTTTGCGGCAGCTTGTGTGCAAGCGCCTGCTTAATAGCCTTCTCAATAGCTTTGCGTTTCCTTTGCACGGGAAGATTGTCCGTGAAAACAATGACTCTTTCAAACAAAGTTAAGTTATAACCGTTAATAACATATTGCAACAGATATCCTATCATTTCCGGATAGAATCTTTCTTCCATTTGCATGGCGGGGCCTGTTTTGCGTTTCTCCACAATCAAGCTGTCTAATCGCACTTGATCCAAATGTCTGCTAATAATATCAAAAACCGCGTTCCTGACCGCCTGCCTGTCTTCAGCTGCATGAAAATATTCAATTTCCGTTCCCAATTCAATCAGATCATATTTTAACTCGCATAGCGGTTTAAATGCTTCAAAGGGTCTTTCTTTGGAAAGGCCGGTCAAAGTAAAATACTTGGTGCCGGTATTGGAGAAATCCAAGTTCCCACCTTCATCCAAGAAAATATAAAGAATTTTTTGCCTGTTTTCCACGTCTCATTAATTCCTTAATTAACATTAAAATTTAAGCCCTTTGGATTTTAAAAATTTCTCGACGGTTTTAACCGCATGGTCCAATTGGTCTAACTTTAGATCCTGATGGCACCCGATGTGCGTTCCGTGATCACTGCAATACTCAGCCTCGGGAAAATCACCCAGCTTATGGCCTAAGAACGCGTAGCTCGGGCATTGGGTCGGGATCGAATAAAACAAATTGCGCGAATCCACACCATTGGCTTCGATATAATTGACAAATTCATCTTTCGAAAATCCAGCGCCCTTACGCACAATAATCGAAAACGCGTGCGGCCCCAACTTCTCGCCTTTGTCTTCCTGGAGTGTGATGAAATATTTTCCAAAACGCTTAAATGCCTTAATCAAATAAAGCACATTGCGCCGACGCTTCTCGAGAATCTTATGGAAAATTTTAATGTTACCCAATCCTACGGAAGCCTCGAGCTCATTCATCTTGGCGGAAAACCCAATGCGCTGAAATGTAAATTTTCCTTCAATGCCGTGATTGCGTAACGACCTGAGCGCTTGAGCCATCTTTTCGTTATTGGTAATCACAATCCCGCCCTCGATCGTCGTGATGATGTGCGCGGCGTAAAGGCTGAAACAAGCCATGTCGCCGATCGCGCCGATTTTCTCGCCGTGATATTGGGCGCCATGCGCCTCTGCCGCGTCTTCAATGATAAAAAGTTTATGTTTCTTAGCGATCGCCCTGATTTTCTTCATATCCGCGGGCTTGCCCATCAGATGCACGGGCATAATGGCACGCGTCTTTGGCGTGATCGCGCGTTCAATCAGATCTGGGTCAATATTGAGGGTTTCACGTTTGACGTCGACAAAAACGGGTTTGAACCCCGCCTGAAAAACCGCATTGCCTGTGGCCACAAAAGTCAACGCTGGAACAATGATCTCATCCCCGCGCTTGGCGCCGAAATCATAAAGCACCGCGCACGCCAAGGCATCGGCATCGGTACCACTTGAAACGGCAACCCCGTATTTAACGCCAAAAAGAGCGGCAAATTTTTCTTCAAATTCCTTAACATATTTACCCTTAGTCACCCAGCCGGAATCAATAACATCATTGATGAGTTTGCGGGCATCAGGTGTAATGGAGACCGTACCGAATGGAACCTTGAACTTTGCCTTTTGGGCTTCGTTGCCATGCGTAATTTTCATACTTATACCTTTAAAGACCTCTTCAACCCCCGGGGTTGGAACGGTCATTTTACAGGTTGGAGCCAAATCTTAAAATGTTCCGCCGGGAACATATAGGTCCAGAACCGCTCATAGTTCATTGCACGGGCGTTAAATAATTTGTGCAAACCGAAATTACGAAACCGCCGATGAAACGTGATTTCCCTTTTGATCAGTTTAAATTTTTTGCCTGTTCGCCAAGTTTTCTCGCTGGTCAAATATCCGTCAAACGCAAAATAATTAAAATGCAATTTGTGATCCGGAGTGTTGGCGCACCAGGAAGAATGATGAGGCACTTCAATGTAAATCGTTCCGTCGCTGTGACAAATCCTGTGCAATTCGCCCATGACCGCGTAAAGGTCATTCAAATGTTCAAGCACATGGTGGCAGGTGATTTCTTTAAACTGATTATCTTCAAACGGCCAAGGGACCACATGTAAGTCATGAACCACGTCGGGTTTATGTTGGGGATCAATGTCGAGCGTAATCGCACCAGGCTGAGGTTTACCCGCGCTCCCTAAAACAAGCTTGTCTTTAATCAGCTTTATTCCCATAATTTTCTCATCTGTTGGACGGCCTCTTTATAACGTTCCGGCGTTCCGATATCGTGAAATGATTTATCCGCGACGTATCCGCACAATCCTTTTCCGATGATGGACGGAAAAAAATCCCTTTCCAGCGAAAATTTACGCGTGGAAGGCAATTCCTTTTTAAGATCATCTCTGAAACAATAGATCCCCGTGTTCACATAAGTCAAATTGCCAGTCGGCACCTTTTCCTGGAAAGCCGTGACACAACCCGCATCATCTAACATAACGCTTCCATAATCTTGGCCGTCTTCAACCTTTGCCAATGCCACCGTCGCGGCTGATTGGTAGGCTATATGAAGATCCATCATAGCCTCAAATTCAATCGGACAAAAAGAATCTCCATTTAAAACAAAGAAATTTTCGCTTTGAATTTTTGACCACGCCCTCTTGATTGCCCCGCCGGTTCCCAAGGGTTCTTCTTCACGTGAAAATTCGATCGTCATGTCCTTAAAGCGCCCATCGTAATGAGCCTCAACATCATCAGCCTTATAGCCCGTCGCTAAAATCACACGCCGCCCACCCTGAGCCCTGATGTATTTGATTAAAAGATCAAGGAATGGCTCATCACCGACAGCGGCCATAACCTTTTGGGAATCGCCCACGACTGAACGCAAACGCGTACCCTGGCCGCCGCATAAGATAATGAAATCTGTATTTATAGCCATATTTAAAGACCATCGGGCGATGAGTAAAACAATTTGATCTTGAGTTAGATTGCTTCGCTCCTCATATAACTTGAGCCCAGTCGTCGCTCGCAAAGACGTTTATTTCTATTACTACTAAATGAGAAATATAAATATTCGTCATTGCGAGGAGTCCCTACAAAATGTCGGGACGACGAAGCAAACTTACTCAAAATCCCCGCCCTTGACTTTTCAAATCTTATCTAACAATCCCACTATTAGGTTGATAAAAAATAATCTGACTGCCTAAATTTTCAAAACGAAAAGGCACTTCCAACAAATTCTTTAAACGTTCACGTACCTTGGCCCGGTTGTGCGGTTCAACAAAAAACAAAATGAATCCTCCTCCACCTGCCCCGAGCACTTTTCCGCCGAGAGCACCGGCACCGATGGCCGCCCCATATAATTCATCAATATAAGGAGTCGCAATCTTATCGGATAACCCGCGTTTAATCTTCCATGCCTCATCAAGCATTTGACCGAATCGATGCAAGTCATTTCCATTTAAAACTGTGATCGCTTCCTGAGCCATATTATACATCGTCGTCAATTCCTTTTTCTTTTTTGGAATATTGCTGACCTGATGAGCCGCGATCTCGGAAGCTGTTCTGGAAAACCCGGTAAAGAACATCATCAAATGATTTTGTAAACGCTCGACAGTTTCCGGAACGATCGTTACTTGACGGACTAAAAGATGATTAGCTCCGCCGAATTCAATATAATTAAAACCACCGTAAGCCGCCAATGCCTGATCTTGACAGCCGACATTTTCTTTAATCATTTCCTGCTCAACATAAATGGCCTCCCTGGCCAATTGTTCCTTAGAAGGCATCACTCCTCTTAAGGCATGCAGGCTGTTTAATAATCCGACGGTAAACGACGAACTTGAGCCCAAACCTGTGCGTGCCGGCAAATCACCATCGTGATGAATCTCAACACCTTCTTGAATATTCAAAAACCGAAGCACTTCACGCACAGACGGATGATCGATTTCATCGATCGTTTGTGGATGCTCCATTTTGGAATAAATGATGCGGGACTTGTGCTCAAAGAAAGGCGGCAGATAACGGCAGGTGATGTAACAATATTTATCGATGGTCGTGGCTAGAACCGCGCCTTTGTTTTCTTGATACCAACCTGGATAATCCGTTCCACCCCCGAAGAAAGAAACTCGAAATGGCGTGCGACTGATAATCATGATGCGACCGCCTTCTCTAAAATTCTACGTTTTAATTTGATCTGCGTTGACTTAACAGTTTCATCGACGGCAACCTGTCCAAATTTTTCCTTTAAATGCCGCAAAAACTCCGGATGCGTGTGATACGTCATCCACGCCTTATCGCGAAATGCCAACACCTCTTCAGCCGTCACATATTTCGTCGGCAAAGGCTGCGCTTCATAGGAATGCTGAGAGAAACCAACGTACGTCTTCGGCAATTTCCATCCCGCTTGACGGGCCTGTCCGTACAATGGACTTCCGGGATAAGCCATCGCTGAATAAAAATTAGCTTCCTCGGTATTCATCTCGAGCGCCAAATCCAAAGTTGTCTGCATGCTGGCAAGATCATCCTCAGGCAGGCCGAATATATAATTTGCGATCACGTTGATGCCGTGAGCGCGGATCTTCTTGACCACGTCCCGAATGTCGACATCCTCGAAGCGGCCTTTGGTTACATCTTTACGGACACGCGTGTTGCCGCTTTCAATCCCTAAAGCCAACCAGTTTACGCCCGCCTTCTTAAGAGTCTCTAAATAAGCTTCCTTGACGGTATCCACACGCGAATAGCACCAAATATTAAACTTATATCCCCGGTCGATGATCAACTGGCAGAGCTTCATAAAATGATTTTGGTTAAGAACAAACAATTCATCCGCAATCTTAATATTGGTAATGCCCTGCTTGGCAAAGAAATCGAATTGCTTAATGATGTGTTCCGGTTCCCAATAACGAAAGACCGCGCTGCCGTCGGAGTATTCATTCTCCTGCCGGTTGATGATATTAATCATACAAAACGAACACTTCATCGGACAGCCAAGGCTTGTATACAACGCCGCAAACGGCTGGCGTTTGGAACCATTAGGATACGAATGCCAAAGCGCCGTGCGGTAATTTTTGAGCGGCAATTTGTCCCAAGCAATTCCGGGAAGCTCATTCGATAAATCCTGCTTAGCAACGATCGGCGACGGAGAATTAAGCACAATCTGGCCATCTTGTCTAAAACCAAGACCCAAAACCTTTTCCAGGTGGTCCTTTAAATTAGTCCTCAACAAATTCGAGATCGTGTAAACACCCTCGTTCTGACAGACAAAATCAATACTCAAATGATGCTCAAGAACTTCACGTGGCAAAGCCGCCACATGTCCGCCAACAAAAATAATCTTACAATCGGGAATTTCTTTTTTAAGCGCATCCGCCAAGGCAACCGCTCCGTCCATGTTCTGCGAACTGGCCGAAGGCTGCTGACCATAAACTACAAGGCAGATAAGGCGCGAATTATATTCCTTGGCCTTTTGTGCCGATTGTTCTTCAGTCAAATGAAGAGCTTCGCAGTCGAGGATGTCAGCGCCAAACCCATGCTTCAAACAATGCGATGCCAGCATGCCCGCCCAGATCGGCGGCTCGATCGCGGAGAAATCTTTTGCCAGATCCTGATAGATCTTTCGTGAAGCATTTGGGTGAATAAATAAGATATCAAGTTGTTTCATTTTCTAACGACCCCAAACATATGTTTTGTGACTTGAACTGGTCTCACGATCTACTTTAATTTACTTTGAGCGGTAATCCTGGCGATGTTCCCAAGCGAGTTCACGACGGATCCGAGCGAAGTCGTTGTTTGAGCTGGGGAACATCACCAGGATTACCAATAGCTATAAATGGCATCTTGTGTCTTGAGACTTGAGCCCTTTAAATATTGGCATACTGATTGCGTTTAATAATTTTGTACGCCTTAACAAGTTCCGTGATCCCTTTTTGCAAATTCACGTCTGGCTTAAAACCAGTTTTCTCAATCTTTTCATTGGAAACAATATAATCACGTTTGTCCGGATCTTCACCAATCGTGGCCTCGACAAAATAAAAATCAGGAATCTGTTTCTTGATTTCCTGGCAAAGCTCCATCTTACTAAGATTCGCGTCACTTAGACCGACGTTATACGCTTCACTTTTCATCTTCTCAAAATTATTCATCGCATGCATAAACGCCTTCGAGATATCCCGAACATGAATATAGTTGCGTTTAAAATGCGCCTCAAAGAGGACCACGAAACGGTCATGCACCGCGCGGTAAACGAAATCATTGACCAAAAGATCCAAACGCATGCGAGGAGAAACACCAAACGCGGTGGCTAAACGTAATGTTATCCCGTGCCCGGAATTAAGGATCGCCTCCTCAGCCTGGACTTTGAGCTTGCCATAAAGAGAAATCGGGCGAAGCGGCGTGTTCTCATCACAGAATTTACCCTTCTCACCGATGCCATAACCGCTATTTGTCGTCGGAAATATAACCATCTGGCTTTTGCTGGTTAATTTAAGCATCATCTCGATTGCGTCAAAAAGAATTGACTGCGCGCCCACAGGATCCTGCGCGCACAACGGCGCGCCGGTCAAACACGCCAAAGGAAAGACGGCATCCGCATCCTTGATCAACTTTTCCATAAGCATTTTGTTGCGGACATCTCCACGGATAACGGTTAATTGATCGTCAATGCAACAATCCAGCAAAGATGTTTGGCTATACATAAAATTATCCAAAGCAGTCACCTTATGGCCTGCCTTTAACAGCATCGGGATTAATACGGAACCAATATATCCACCCGCGCCTGTCACCAATATGTTCATCGTAAACTCCAATCTATAAATAACGACTGTTATAAATTACTGTCCGGCCCCTTTATTCAGCCACGGCAAAGCGAGAATTACGGCCGGCACTAATACACCGACGACAATCAAAAACCAAACCATCTTGGGATCGGCAAACTTAAATGCCATGACAATCCCCAAATACATATTTAGCAATAACCCGATCGACATCGCGACAACCAGATAACGGAAAATTGCTGAAGATTCAGGCCGAAATTCCTTGGTTGCGAAACGCTGATTCTCGTGTATCTGCGATAAAACTTCAATAGCAGTCGGAGGCTTGTATCCATTTTTCCGTGCTTCATGCAAATTAAACGTCTGCACAACCCCAGTAATAATGAAAATCGTCAAAAGGGGCGCAAAGAAACAACCTAAATACAGATGAACGGACCGTGCTATTTTAATGTTCATAAACGTGGTCCTTGCTTAATATACCAAGCGCAAGTCTTCGCCACTCCCACCTCAAGAGACGTTTTGGACTTCCATCCTAACCGAAACATCCGGCGGTTATCCAAAAGTTTCCGCATTGTCCCGTCGGGTTTCGATGAGTCAAAGATAATCTTTCCTTTGTAGCCGGATATCTTTGCGATCAAACGTGCCAATTCGCCAATGGTGACATCCTGTCCGCAGCCCAAATTGATCATGCCTGGTTCATTATAATGCTTCATCAAGAATATTGAACCGTCTACAAAATCATCCGTGAATATGAATTCACGCCGTGGTTTGCCCGTCCCCCAAACAACCACTTCTTTCTGGCTTACTTTACGAGCTTGATAAAATTTGGCGATGAGCGCCCCCATCACATGGGCCGCTGCAACATCCGTATCACTCCCCGGCCCGTAAACCGTGGCTGGCACGGCTGTGATCGCCTTAAAACCATATTGGCGATTATAAGTTTCACACAGTTTTGCCCCGGCGATCTTGGCCGTTGAATACGGCTCACTTGTTTTTTCAAGCGTCCCGGTCAAAAAACTTTCTTCTCTAATAGGTTGTCGTGTTTCCTTGGGATAAATACAGGAAGCGCCGTAATATAAAAGTTTTTTTATCTTAAAGGTATACGCTGCATGAATGACATTGTTCTGACATTGCAAGTTTTCGTAAATAAATTGTGCCGCGTATTTCTGGTTGGCCGCAATCCCTCCGGAACGTAAGGATCCCAAAAATACATATTCCGGCTTTTTGGTTTTAAAGAACTTTTCAACAGATCTCTGATCCAGGAAATCAACTTTCAAAGAACTGGATGAAAAAATATGCGCGTACTTATTCGATTTAAAATACTGCGTTAAAGAATTTTCAACAGCGTCGGCGTGACCAATAATGAGGATGCGTGAATTTTTATTCATAATACCTGTAGGGGTGGGTCTAAAATCCGCCCTTACGCGTTTTATTTCTGCTGATAATAATTCCCGTGCTCAATAAGCAAGGTCGACCGGTTGTCGAGGCGCTCAAAGGCGTGCTTGTACGCCGGAAAAATTTCTTCGGGTTCATTGATTTCCACGACTTCAATGGCGGAAAACATTTTACGAAACGCTTCAGCATAATTGCCAACGTGCTGATGCCCGGGATGCACGGGCGAATCAGGCCCAACCGCCACGCGAATCAAAACCTTGGGAAGCCATTGTTTAGAGCTGATCGCCGGAATTTTATCCAGCAGATTGGCCATGTCTCCAGCAGCAAGCAAAAGAAAATTTTGCCGAGGATAAACCGAAATCGGAACATAACCATCTAACGCAAGCCCGATCGTAAATTGCATCTGAAAACTTTCATTAATCGGCATTTCCAAACAGCGGTCTTTCGGACAGTCGCGCAAAGTCTGGAACATGAATGTGCCAGGACCCGCGACCGTTTGGCCAACGAAGATTGTTTTCTCCTGCTGGGCCAGCCATTCCATGGTTCTTTTGAGTTCGTCAAAATATTTCATATTAGTGTTTGGTTTTTAGCGTCTAACGTTTGGGTCGAATCCCTAAACACTAACCGCTTAGCGCTATACCTTCTTTAAAATTTTATCAGTTTTCCTAAACCCGAATGCGGATAACCGTTCGTATATTTAAAATAAATAATTTTCTTTTCGTACTTCGTGCCTTTAAACCACGGATCCGGAGATCCCCACGTTTCGCGGGTGTTGGTCATAACACTCACTCCGTTATCGCAGACAATAAACGTGGCCGGTAAATCAAAATTATAAATGTACTTAATCGCTTCATGAAATATCCCGGTCTCGGCTGACATGTCTCCGCAAAATAAGAACACCCTTCCCTTTTTATTTTGATTTTTAAGCGACCACGCCACACCTGCCGCGGTTCCCATCAAACTTCCGACGATTCCGGAACAAAGAACTTTGTATTTCGGAAAACAAAGCGAAATGCTTTTTCCGTCTAGGATCGCCTGTTTTAATTCTTCACGCGGTACACCTTTTAACAGCGCCAGCTCGTGAGAATCCCAAAAGCCAAAGATATAATCATCCGGGCCAATGCCGTTGTCTTTAAAAATGCGGATGAGCTCATCCTCACGCCCAGCCCGAAGGTGCACAGGCGCCCGGATAACACCGGTCGCGAATATCTCGGCGATTTCCTGTTCGAATTTAACGATATCATCTTTCGTAACCATATCAGCGTTGAGCGTTTGGCGTTGAGCGTTTAGTAAGACCCTAAACGCTAACCGCTAAACCCTATACCCTTTCTTTAAACCAGTCAATGGTTTCCCGGAGGCCTTGTTCTAGCGGAACCTTGGGTTCCCATTTTAATTTGGTGCGCGCAAGAGTGATGTCGGGGCGACGCTGTTTGGGGTCATCCTTGGGAAGAGGTTCATAAATAATTTTTTTCTTGCTGCCGGTGAATTTCTGGACCATCTTGGCAAATTCCAAAATTGTAAATTCTCTTGGATTGCCAATGTTAATAGGCCCAGTCTCTTTTGAAAATAAAAGCTTGAGAATTCCGTCGATCAAATCCGAATAATAACAAAATGATCTCGTCTGATCACCTTTGCCGTAAACAGTCAAAGGTTTATCGTGCAAGGCCTGATCAATGAAATTCGGCACGACCCGACCGTCCTTGATGCGCATGCGCGGGCCGTAGGTATTAAAGATCCTCACAATCTTGGTGTCGATCTTGTGCTCGCGGTGATAAGCAAGTGTGATCGCCTCAGAAAACCGCTTGGCCTCATCGTAAACTCCGCGCGGGCCGATGGGATTGACATTTCCCCAATACGTTTCTTTCTGAGGATGCTCCAGAGGGTCGCCGTAAACTTCAGACGTTGAGGCCATTAAAAATGTGGCCTTCTTGGCCTTGGCCAAGCCTAACGCATTGTGAGTTCCCAGAGAACCCACTTTCAGCGTCGGGATAGGATGGTTAAGATAATCCACAGGACTTGCCGGCGAGGCGAAATGCAGAATATAATTAACCGCGCCCGGTATCCGGATCTCTTTGGAAACATCGTGTTTAACAAACTCAAAGTTCTTGTTCTTCTTATGCTGTTCGATATTTTTTAAATTGCCAGTGATCAAATTATCGACGGCAAATACCTTGAATCCTTCTTTCACAAAAAAATCACAAAGATGGCTGCCTAAAAACCCTGCGCCGCCTGTGACCACTGCTACTTTTTTTTTGGAACTCATATAACCCTTTCCATATCTTTATTGACACCTTTCCGACCCCTGATGGATGGAAAGGCTCTCATTAAAACCGAATAATATTTTTAGCGGATTTTCCTTTATAGACATTTCGGATATCAAAAACCAACTTGGCATGTTTCGCAATCAAATCGTAGTTCACATCCGTGTGGTCAACCGCCACAAGGATGCAATCATACTTCTTCACATTCTCCGGCGTGATGGGAACTGATTTCATATCAAGGCCGGCGATCGAAAGATAAGAAACGATAGGATCGTGATAATCAACCTTGGCCTGAGCCTTCTTTAAAAGATTGATGAGATTCAAAGACGGAGATTTACGAAGATCCTTAACATCTTTCTTATAAGTGGCCCCTAACACGAGAAGCTTGGCACCTTTGATGGATTTTTTACGTGCGGTTAAAACGCTCGTCAGGCATTTGATGGCATAGGCCGGCATGTTGTTATTGGTGTCTGCCGAAAGCTTGATGTATTTTGAACTAAAACCATACTGCTTGGCCTTCCAATAAAGATACAACGGGTCATCAGGGATGCAATGACCGCCGACGCCGAGGCCCGGATAAAAGGCCATGAACCCAAAAGGTTTGGTCTTAGCCGCGTCGATGACTTCCCAGACATCAATGTTTAACTTGTGGCACATCATCATTACTTCGTTGATCCATCCGATGTTGATAATGCGAAATGAATTTTCCAAAAGTTTAGCCATTTCCGCCGCGCGGGCAGAAGATACCAGATGAACTTCTTTGATGATCTGGTTGTAAAGGAGCTTGGTCAATTCCCCGCACTTAGGCGTGATACCA
>CXWL01026565.1_pt1 | contig 21680 bp, 23 predicted proteins | sample 590931 | NCBI WGS metagenome assembly CXWL01 (sample SAMEA3498368, study PRJEB10139) | groundwater metagenome | biome: water well; material: biofilm material | place: Germany | collected 2015-04-27 | reverse complement strand
CTTCAACTTTGGTGAACTTGTAAGCGTCTTCGGTTGGACGCGAGCACACAATGTCGCCTTCAGCCAAACGCGTGTTGACTTCACGAAAAAAACCAAAGCCCAGGTCAATGAGCAAACCGGAGCCCTCTTTCTCGCCGAGCGTGGGACGCGTTACCAGACGGTAAGTGTACAACTCCCCGCGTTGGGGCGTAAGCGGAGTTTGCGCAACTATTGATTTCTTCGACTGATCAGGTTCCGGCGCCGGCCTTGTTAATTTAATGCGGTGGGCGAGCTCTTGTGCCGTCCACTCATGACGGCTGACGGCATCTTCCAATAACGCGCGTTTCTTGTCGTCGTTAACAGTGATCAAATGCCGGTAATGACTCCAACTGAATTCTCGCCCGCGGGCGAGAATTGGCAAACGCGGATACTTTCTGGCAAATTGAACACAGCGGTTTAACAATGAGTAATCAACGTCCAAATCTTTCGAGACCTGTTCGATCACCTGCGCTCCATATTCAGCACGGCCGGCGTGTTTAAGAATATGCCCGTGGATAATCTTACCCGTCTCCCAATACGTCCGCACCCGCTCGGACTCAATACGCCTCTGCCCCTCGATCAAAACCTCCCGCACCTGCCTGAGCAGGGCGTTGTAGTCGGAAGGAATTTTGGAAAGTTTGCGGGGCATGGTTAAGGTTGCGTCGTGCGGGTTTGGAAGTTATTTGATTTATTTCGAAAAGTTCGAAATGTCTTGTGTTATGAGAAACGGCGCTATTATTTAACTATTATTTAGGCTCGCTTCATCAGGTGATTTAGACTTCTTCCATTTGATTGTATTTATAACAATACGAAGACACAACCACCACAAATAAATAGCATTAAATGATCGGGTTTGTTCAAATTCCAACAAACCATGAGCTGTTTCATTACGCAAATTCGAACCCGCTGGGTCAGTCAATAATGCTTTAAATTCAAAGAGTACATTTTTATCAAAAACTTTTGCGGCATTAGGATCTTCCAATAATTTACTCAATCCACATTCGGTCTCTATGCCTCGATCATCTAATGTGGTCGTCTTAAAGCCGTTTCGCTTCATAACAGTTCTGACAAGATGCTCTAACTGAGGCGTTAACAAATGCGTCGAAACAGTAAAATCATTTTCGAATCCATGAAAAAGACCTTTTGCCCATATTCTTTCACGACCCGATGGGATACTATGAGAATTTCTACATAATTCATCCAGCATCCTCTCACTTAATCTATGTTCTCTATTTATGACACGAAGAGCCGGTAAGATATGGGCCTGAACGACTAGACTAACATTAAACCCATAATTTCTAATCATTGTTAGCCATACAGCAGATTTTGTTTCGCTACTATCTGAATCATTTAGGTCTATTCCCGAAGATTTAGATGCAACTCGCCCGTCGCTGGTCATTATGATTGAGGCACAAAGAAGATCCATAATAGAATCTTGCATATGATCTTTTGCAGATTTTTCTATATCATCCACCTTGGGCCCAGAATATACATTTGCAAAAGCCAATAATGCTTCAAGAAAGTTGCGTCCAGCAACGTACTTTCTACTCGCCTCAACATATTGTGTAATTTCAATTTCAGGGGTTCTGACTGTTGTCATTTCATCTAATGATAATTTGTAAGCATCACTCATCATTCTATGGAGTTCTTGTAGTCGGTCGTCTACCTTAAATTGATCTCGTTCTTTCCTTGGAATTTCTCTATACGCTTTAATCGCAGATTCTAAAAGACCGCCGGCAGCCAATCCCTCTTTTCTCTGCTGAGCATCAGTTACAAATAATTCGGCCTTTTCAACGATAAAACGCGAGCATTCAGCGTGATTACCATCCCTCCTGTGCCACTCTATAGCTCTTTCGATATATGCCCTCGCACAAGACCAGTCCTTAATTTGTTTGGCCTTTTGTGAAAAACCTTCAAGGTTATTGGCAATATCTTTAAATTTGTCCTTACTTATCAAAGAAACCTCAAGCAAGTCAGCCAACTTGGCTGGATAAAATTTCTGGTCAAAATTTGAAGCTTGAAATGCAGCGTATATGGTATTACGCATTTCTTCCACCTTATCAAAGACATCTTCTCCTAAAGTCTTTGCTAACCTTATACCTCGTTCCCATGCCTCCTCGACATCTCCTAAAAAACTGTGCGCATCCAACGGAAATAACTTATACACATCTATCGCACTTAAAGCGTGTTGAATATTTTTCGGTTTCTTAACAAGCCACAAAATATCGGATAGCCTAGCTTTTAATACAAAGTCAGATATCTCAGGCAATATCGCTTCAAAGAAGACTAAGTCTTCAGTCGTAAAATCACCCGGGATAGCAGATCGCTTAATATCGATTATCCATTGTGGTCGAAACGGTTCATTTAAACTCCCAGCGGCAAATATCATCGAAGTCGCATCTGCCAAGAGCCACAAAACCTTTCCTTTAGAAATCTCTCCTGCCTTAATAGCAATATTGGCTGCTTTCGAATAGGCATTGCAATATCTGTAATAAAGAGATCCGTCTACTTCTTTTGTTATCTTATCCCAATCAGATTTCTTAAAGTCTTCAATGGTAACAATTAGGTCTTGTGGGTATTTGCTCATTACTTTTCTCCACCAAATAAATCGTACCGTTTCTCACATCACAACGCCAACGGCAATTCGCACGGCGTCGCGCTAATTCAAATCCGGGTATAATTGGGTTACGTATTGTGGTCCCCAGAGTTTCCATATATTCTCTCGATTGCCTCAATTTCTTTCTCCTGCCATTCAATAGCCTTTTTTAACACTACTCGCGGATCCTCACCTCCAAAAGGGCCACCATTCATAGAATAAGAGATAATACCTTTAGGGGGAGAGAAATTTAAATCCACAGTAAGATTTTGCCCAGCCTTCAAATTATATTCCTTAAGCATCCCATTACGTTCGTCATCTATGAAATCCCTAAAGATTTTGGTTGATTTCCAATCCTTGAACCTTCTATCAACAATGTCTTTCAATCTTTCATTTCCATCACAGTCAACGTTATGCAAAACGTGACCTACAGCTCTCAGCAGCGCAACACAAGTAACCCATTTTATTCTCCAAGCTGAACCCATCAATCCATCTGTTAATGCAAGCGCAGCTTCTTTACAATCACTTAATACAATTTTAGCTTTCAAGTCCATAATGAATAATTCGTGAATAATACGAATACTTCGTGCCGTTTCTCACATCACGCCTCTTCACGTCCGCTTCGAACAAAGATCCTCAGATCGATCCATCCCCTGTCTTTTAAACCTACACACTTGATTTTCTAACCAGATCAATATACTTTGCCAAGTCATGGTCTTGCACATCATTGCCAAGGTCAACATTTTCAATCTTATCCTTTATAAAAAATCGGTTTACCTTGCTTAAGGCTCTATCCATAAATTTTAGAAACCAATGAATATTCCGGTAAGACTGCCCCTTCGAATCGAAATACACCATTTGCCCAACATGTTGATAGCCTTGATATCCCAGCGGAACCCTGGGAACAACGTCTTCATTATTTACGAGTCGAAACGTTTTGGCGCCAAACTTGGCATCAAAATTCTGAGCAAATTCCTTATCTCCCACTCTTGGCTGTCCGAACGTGTAGAGGCCGCTAACTTCCATATTGTTATCTGTAAATCGATCGACTGCAAGGGTGGCTAATGCCCCGCCTAAACTATGCCCCGTTACCCATAATGTTTGTTTATTTTTGCGTAAATCAACCACTGTTGCCTCAACCTTTTTCCAGATTCGGTTTAGCGCCATGGCAAATCCCTCATGAACCTTGCCAACCCGAGAAGCCACTTTTCTGGTTGTTAAATTTGTCTTCCAGTCGCGAATATTTGCCTGTTCTGTTCCTCGAAAGGCAAGAATGATAGTTTCATTATTAGAAATAATGAAAGCCTGCGTATCCAAGACCTCGAAAAACTTGCATGACGCAAGGCCCCATTGCTGGGCGACAAAATCATTGATCTCTTGTTCATTCTTATACGCCAATTGAGACGCTTCAGCCAAACGCAAAGCATTGGTTGGATCAAAGCTTGTGGCCTGAGAATTGAATTTAAACGACATTTAACTCCTTTTACGTTTTTAAATCAATAAATCGTAATAATCCGTACCGTTTCTCACATCACGCGTCTTTACATCCACTCAAAAATTGTATTGATCGTCTTCTTTTGATAAACAGCCGGTATTGGTGACAAGCGGCACCCTAAAATATTTTCGTTAAAGATTACGTCGAATTCCTTAGCCGATAAATGCTTCGGGTCAAATGTATAAATGCATGTCGTATGAAACTTAGTCACATGTTCTCCAGAAGTTGAGTTTCTAACTTTTATCGGATGAACACGCTCGAGAGTGGCTTTATTCTCTAATTCAACAAATGATTGCGGGCAAGACTCGATTAGTTCATTCCGGTACCAGTGACGCAAAGTAATCGCAATAAATGGCGTCTCTCGACTGACATCCCCCTTGGATATATCTCGACTAGTTGTAATCGGAAAAAATAATATGTTAATTCCTGAACTCTCGTAACTCATCATGATCGTGCTGACAATGACATCAACTTTATTGCAATCAGTGCGGCTAAAATCGTACAACAACTTCCAGCCTTCCGCCTTTTGATGAGTAAATTGAGTAACTTTGGAAAATCGCGTACACCCACCAAAAAACGTGACCGTGGTTACGATTAATATCAAAATTGAAATTTGGTGAAACGACATTCTAATACTTCTTTCCATAGAATAATTCGTGCCGCTTCTCACATCACGCGTCTTTACGTCCACTTCGAATATAAACTTCCCGGAACACACGACTGGACCTAAATTGGAATCCGGATCAGGTCGTGCGGCCCCCGATTACCCCGATTAAGAATTGAACCACCACCTCGAGGGCGCGTAAGCGGCGGCTTATTTCTGCGGCGGATAACGTTCGAATTCTGGCAGTTTGTTCACGTCCGTCATCCACGAAATCCGCTCTGCGGTTTGGATATGGCATCGCGGAGGCAATTGGCCTGGATCATCCAGCGTTCCTGTCTGTACATCAACAATTCCAGGAAGTATCTGTGCGTTTCGATAAAATAAACCCGTACCGCAATCAGCACAAAACTCTCTTCGCCCAAATTGAGAAGATTTATAGGTCTTAGTTTGTCCTTTAGTAATGTTTAAATTAGGTTCAAGAAACATTGCCCAAGCAACCATGGGGGATCCGGCATGACGCCGACAATCACTACAGTGACACAACGCATGGGTAAGCGCATCCCCGTGAACTTCATAACGTACCGCTTTGCAATGACAACCACCCTTCATAATCAACCCCCTTATTTTGTTAAACTTTTCACTTCCACATTCCCGGGGTGTGTAAGCGGCCACACGATCTCTCTCGTCCCAGGAAAAAAAAGAATAAAAAGTAACCTAAAAAGTAACCTGCTACCTTTTTTCGGAAAATGGTTATTGGTTATCGTTTCGGCTTCCAGGGAATATCGGTAACTTTCTGACTCTGATTGATCGCACGTGCCAAAACAAACAAATAATCCGAGAGCCGGTTTAGATAAACAATAACGCGAGGATCTACCTTATCCTTCATAGAAAGCGCCACAACAGCACGCTCGGCCCTTCGGCAAACACAACGCGCCACATGGCACCATGACGCTGCCGGCGACCCTCCCGGCAGAATAAATGATTTTAATTCTGAAAGTTTGGCTGTCATCAAATCTATTTCTTGCTCCAAAAATAAAACATCTGCTTCCTTCAACTGCGGCAACGTCATTCGGGAAACACGATGATCATTAGCTAAGAGAGACCCAACGACGAACAATCGCTCCTGAATACGATTTAAAACAACCCTGCCCCTGGACCGAGCAGGAATCATGGAGACAATCAACCCAAGGTAAGAGTTAAGTTCATCGACGGTGCCGTAACATTCAATACGCAAATCACTTTTCGGTACTTTAGTGCCGCCAATTAAGGATGTTTGCCCTCGATCCCCTTTTTTAGTATAAATTTTCATACCTTCTCCCTAATCATTTCAGAAATAGCACGCAACCCTTCCGTCATATGCTCAATTTTCGGAAGCAAACTTAGAACAATAAAACCATCCCCTTCAAAATCAAAAAAATACCCTGGATGCACAAGCACATGTTTACGTATTAATAAATCCAAAATCCATTCCTCTTCATCCAAAGTTTCAGGAAATTTAAGAACCGCATACCAGCCTCCACGGCTCACAAGAAATGACAACCCGTGCTGTGAAGCAAAATCCTTAATCATGCTGTGATTGATCCTAAGGCGGTCAAGGATTTCCGTTTGGATTTCTTTGCGAACGCTCAGCCAAGAGGCAAGCGAATTTTGCACCGGCGTATTGACGGAAAGAAACGTGTCGGCAATCATCTCAAGGCGCTTTAGGGATTCATCGACATCTATCTTAGGACCATTAGTCACGATCCAGGAAAGCTTCATCTGGGGGAGCGCGAGATTTTTTGAAAGCCCGTTGAGGACATAAGTTGCGGTTGCTGAGTTATTCACGAGGCTTACTCCCTCGCGATCGTTGGGATTGAGCCGATAATCAAAAAATACCTCGTCGCTAATCAACGCAATCTTATGACGAACACACAAACGGTTAATCTCATCAAGCTCTTCGGACGTAACATAAGAACCTGTTGGATTATTTGGATTCACTAATACAATGACGCGGGTCAACGGGTCTATCGCTTCCTCTAAAGCCGTTAGGTTAATCTTCCACCTTTTCCCATCGAAAATAAGCGGATAAAAATCGTAAACGGCATCGGCCAATTCAATGAGGTACTGAAATAATGGATAACTCGGCCTGGCAATTAAGACTTTCTCGCCAGGATTAACGAGAAGCCTAAAAAGAAACGTATAACCTTCGGACGTGCTCGAGGTCAAAACGATCGATTCAGGATCAACGTCAAACCCGCTCTCGCGATAATATTTGGAGATTGCCTGACGAGCGCGCAGAATTCCCTTTGATTCCGGGAGATAGGAAAGATTTTTGGCGTCGCTTAAGGCTTTTAGAATTTCATCCGGGTATTTAAAACCGCACCTCGTCGGGTTGGATTCCGTAAGATCAACGATTGGCATACCGCTTGATCGCAAACGCTCAAGCTCATCATTTAAACGATTACCGCCTAACTCCCAGTTGGTGCGTGATGAAAAAGTAAATTTTGATGACATAATTTAATTTCACTACGCCATATAAGTTTGCTTCGCTCCTCGCCGCAGAGTGAACACAGGCTCGTCGCTCGCAATGACGTTTATTAATTTTTGTTATTACCGCACGAGTGCAAAGAAATATTAAAAGCCGTCATTGCGAAGAGCACGTGCTCACGGTGGCGACGAAGCAACCTTATTCAAGCAATAGCTTCTAGGATTCCGGGCTCTGATCCCGCGTCAAGCGGCCCAATGCGCTTTCGACTTTTTTGAACTTTAACACCACCTCATCATAATCCGTCTTGGCCACCCACTGAATATCTTCCTTCTGCTTCTTTAATTCTGTATTCGTGCGTCTGAGTTCGCGCAATTCCTTATTGGCCGCGTCCGATTCTCTTTCGATAGCCATAACCTTGACCGTCAACGCGCGGATTTCTTCTTTAAATTTACTGATCGTTATTCTGGACTCCTGCAGCTCAATGTCCATGCGTAATTTGACCGAATGCTCTTCATTAAGCGCGTTCTGGGACTTGCGTAGTTCTTCCTTTAACTCATGATCAACATTTTTGACTTTCTCGACGACCAAAGATTCTTTCTCACGCCAGGCTTTTTCGCGCGCCAATTGCTCAACTTGTTCTTTGACGATCTTTTGATCATCCTCAATCTTCTCCATAAAAGCTTTGCGTTCTTTCTTTAAAGATTCGATCTCATTGGTTAAAACAGAATTTTGTTTCTCCCAACGTTTAGAAATGGATTCCCAATCTTTTTCTTTCACCGGCGGCGGCGGGGTCACCCGTTTTCTTCGAAATTTCTCCGCTGGAAGCTGATAGATAAACAAAGCCAGCCCCATTAAAACAACAAACCCAGCAATAGCCACCCAAATTAATTCCATGTAAATTCTCCAGTAATCCTGTAGAGGATGCTTTTAAACCATCCTCTACAATAATTGACAACAACCAAAAACGCTACGATTTTATCGCTGCGCTCTGTTGAGTTTATCAAGATTATCCCTAGCGGCTGTAAAACTAGGATCTTTCACTAAAATTGATTCAAGCAATTCTCTAGCCTGAGAAATTTTTCCTTGTTGAATCATACAAATACTTAAATTATTTGCGGCCAACAGATTATCCGGGTTAAGATTCAGCGCTTTGCGCAAATCCAAAATGCCTGCGCTCATATCCCCCATGGCAATTAAACTCAGCGCCCGATTTGTGTAAATATAACTGTCCTGAGAATCCAGCTCGAGAGCCAGGTCGTATTGTTCAATGGATGCTTTCAAGTCCTGTTTCATAGCATACGCCTGCGCGCTGTCTGCATAAATCCCTTTGAGCATACCTTGATAAAATCTTTTCGCCTTTTGTCCAACGCATTTATGAACGTAAGCATTCATGATGTCGCGTGCGATAAAAAATTCACGAATTGCCTGATCCATCCGGCCTTCTTTAAAATACGCTTTAGCTAGAAGGATGTGGACACGGCCCAATTGCGGTTCAAACGCTAAGGCTCTTTGAAAAAGAGGAATCTCTCCCTGCCAATAACGGTTTTGTGCGAATGTCAAAGCACCCAAACACAATATTCCGACGATCAAAACGGCCCTTGCCCAAACTTTGAAAACTGAAGTCAAAGCCGATGCATAATGATTAGTGAGAGCCCCAGCTGAAATTAGAAAACCGATTATTGGAAAATATAAATTATGCTCAGCCGTTGCAACAAAAGAATATTCGTTAACCAAGGGGATAATATTTAAAACCGGGCCGAGCGCCAAAACAAACCACGCCAAGCCGAAGAAGGCTATTTTTTGATTCAAACCGGTTAATGGCCGAATACAGAAATACCCCAATAGAATGATCAGTCCCAAAATAACCCAGGAAGACGCATAAGGCGCCAGGATATCAATACTCCGATAATAATGCAGGCCCGACGGAAATAATAGAAGCCCGGCATACATCTCGATTAACCCCGGTATCGCCAACACGCGCAGTTTTAGTTCAGCGATGTTCTCAAAGATAGCAGAAACAAAACTTCCAAAGAGCGTTTGACGAACAAGCAAATATCCCAAAAGCGGCAAGACCATAAAACCAACACGGAACAAAATAGAGGCCGCCTGCCGTCTTTCTCTCACCCATAGTTCATAGACCAAGCAAATCGCAGGTAAAACCACGGCCTGTTCTTTCGTGAGTAAAGCGATCACAAAAATACTTACCGATACAAACATCCAAAGTATCCTGGATGATCCCATGCCCTGGACAGAACGAATATATCCATACAAAGATATCAACATAAAGAATGTGCATGCCAAATTGGATATTCCCGCCACACACGCCACGGCCTCCGCTTGGACAGGATGCACGAGAAAAATGGCCGCAATCATCAGAGCAAATGAATTCTTAGCAAAGAATCTTCGGACTAAAGCGTACAACATCAAGCCGTTGGCAATATGGATGAACAAATTCAAAAAATGAAAACCATGGGCGTTGAATCCAAACAGCGCATATTCAAAACGGTAGATCACCTCGAGAATTGGCCGGTAGTACGGGGTCACCAAACCCTGAAAGAATTGCGGGATTGCAGGGCGCAAAAACGCATCACCAATATTATCCCATCGGCCGATGTTTGGATTTTGGAGAATAAAGACAACATCATCGTGGACAAACGGATGAAAGATTGCGTTGGAGTAAGCTAAGAATCCCAACGCAATCAGAATGAGGATATGGCTACCCTGGCCTCGATCAAGAAACCGAAGAATGAACATCAGAAACCTTGGTTCCGTCGGGCTGCTCATGAATTAGGGAACGGCAATCAGGATGAAAATTCCTTTTTGATCTTGACGGCAAATTGTTTGATTTGATCAAATTGAACATCAATATCTTTCAAAATCAAGGCAGCTTGAACAAGATCGTTATTCTTGGCAGCACCTTCAATCTTAAGAAAATTGGCATGCATCTCTTTGGCCGAAATATTTCCGGAGGCGCCTTTTAATGAATGGGCCACTTCCTTGATCTTGGCAATATCATTGGACTTAACAGCCTCTTGCATTGCCTGCATTTTCCCAACGAAATCTTCCTGAAAAATATCGAGAAGCTCCAAAAGAAGCTCTTTGTCGTCCTGAACCCGTTCCATAAAATCCTTTAGATCGATAATTTCACTCATACACCCACCTTATGATTTACTGACCTTTCCTTGACCAATGATAAATCTCCAATCTCCGGGATCAATACCATTTGGAGATTTATCATTTTGAGTAGTAAGGAGACGGTCAGTAAGATTATTAACTTTTAGTTTCGATCAGTTTTTCAAGCTCCGCGTACAATTGTTCGCGATTGATCGGCTTGGAAACATAACCATCCATACCCTGCTGTAAATAAAATTCTTTATCTCCAGCCATTGCGTTGGCAGTCATAGCGACGATAAGCACATGGCTGCCTGTTTGTTTTTCTTCATTACGGATCTGCTTGGTTGCTTCAATTCCGGTCATCTCCGGCATCTGGTCATCCATAAGGATGATATCATACGTCTGTTGATTCAAGCGCTCAAGGACCTCCCGCCCGTTTACAACTGTTGTTGCGGCCCATCCTTTTTTCTCGAGCATCTTTAAGATGATTTTTTGATTCACATGATTATCTTCAGCCACCAAGATACGTAAACCTGTTTGAGAATGCCCGACGATTTGAGCGCCTGATGACGGATCAATTTGATTCCCCAACGCATTGGATAAAGGCTGATTGGATGCGACATCAAACATGAAATTAAATTTAAATGAACTGCCTTCGTTGGGTTTACTTTCAACCCAAATCCTTCCGTCCATCATCTCGACTAATTTCTTACAGATCGCAAGGCCAAGGCCGGTCANNTCCGCCGTATTTTCGCGTCGTATGGTCATCCGCTTGAGAAAAAAGGTCAAAAATCGTCTCATGTTTATCGGCCGAAATCCCGATGCCGCTATCCTGGATGGTAAAAAGCAATTCGCAATGTTTTTCCTTCAAAGAAACCAATTCCACTTTGACCCGAACAAAACCTTTATGTGTAAATTTAATGGCATTGTTCACAAGATTAATGACGACCTGACGCAACCGCACCGGATCTCCGAGCAAATATTTCGGAATTCGGTCGTCAATATTCCATAAAAGATCAATATGCTTTTGTTGGGCGAGGATAGCCAAACCACGGCAAACATTTTTTACCATATCATTCACATTAAGCTCGACCTTCTCGATGGTAATTTTTCCTGCTTCCGCCTTTGAGAGATCCAGAATGTCATTTAATAAGCCAAGAAGATTATCCGCGGCGTCCTTGGCAACTTTTAAATTTTCACGCTGTTCATCCGTCAGCTTGGTTTCAAGCGTAAGATCAATCATGCCGATGACGGCATTCATCGGAGTTCTAACCTCGTGGGACATTTTCGCCAAAAACAAACTCTTGGCACTATTGGCTTCTTCAGCAGCAAGCTTGGCCATCAAAAGCACTTGCCTAAATTTCTTTTGCTCAGTGATATCCTGAATTATGCCGATAGAGCCCAAAAAATTATTTTTATCATCGCGCAAAATATTAACCGAAAGGTCCACATCAATCACGCGGCCGTCTTTGCATACAACCTTTGTCTCCATGTGATACTTGGAGCCTTTAATGACGATGTTTTCCGAACGAATCCGCTGCCATTCCTCCGGCGGATATAATGAACTTGCTGGCAGATGGCTTAAATCCTTTTTGGTCATACCCAATAAATTTTCCGCGAATGTATTCCATGACACAATGCGTTGCTGCTGATCGCTCACAAGAATCGCGGCCGGAGAATTATCCAGGATGACGCGCATTTTATTCTCAGAATCACGCAATTTATTTTCGATCAACTTAAGATTTGTGATGTCATTTAGAATTCCAATAGAACCGATCACGTCCCCCTTGGCATTTTTCAAAACCGAGATCGACACATTAACATCCAGCACGCTTCCATCACTGCGAATTACCTGGGTCGCGATATCCGCGAGCATACCCCGCTCCCGGATACGCAAGGCGCGCATACGGCGCCATTCTTCCGGAGAATAAAGTTCATGGACCGGTTTATTAAAAAGTTCCTTCTGGGCCATACCGAGCATCTTCTCAGCCATGGGATTCCATGCCACGAGCTTCTCATTCTTATCAGTGACGGTGATGGCCGCCGCCGATCTCTCGAAGACGACACGAAAAAGCTCTTTGGATTCCGTTAATTCTTTCTCGACATTTTTCTTAAAAGAAACATCTTCAACCAATACATCAAAACATTCCGCCTGGCCTTTGGCCGTATAAACGGTCGAAAGCGAAAGACAACAGGAAACAGAACTACGATCTTTAGCCTTAAGAAGAATTTCATTTTTACTGATACGTCCGTGTTCTATGGCCTGGGTAACCATATAATCGTATCGTTCCTGGTCGACAAATAGATCGCGGACCTTAAAGCCGATAATCTCAGAGACGCTATACCCCAACATTTTAGAAAATACCTTGTTGGCATAAAGCACCTGACCACGACCTGCGGCAGAGCTTCGGTAAATACCCGTCTGAAGATTATCAAGGATGTTTTGGTAGGGAATTTCTGAGGATTCCATAGTTAAAGATGCCTGAGCTGATTTTATAATTTAAATTTTAAATTAACACTGATGGCGCATATATTAAAAAGCCCCATCATCACGGCCAAGGCGATCATGCAGGATTTGAGGATATCGCCCCAATTCGAATAAAAATCAAACGTAGTAAACCCTGTTAACAAAGCATGGATTAAATAAATCGCAAGGAAAATCGAGAAACCTGACAGAAAAAAAACAAGAAGGGAAAATAATGTCGATAACACAAGCACAAAAATATTATACAAAAGAATGTTGCCTTCAGAAATCTTACTAGCAGCAATACCAATTCGTTTCATAACCTTTTACTCGTCAATATTTTTCCTCACCACCCTGAATTTCTTTACCAACGGCCTGAATACGGTCGTCCAAATGCGGATGTGTGCGTAAAATGGTCGGTGGTTGGGGTCCTTTTGAATTCGCTTTCAAAATTTCAAACGTACGTATCATAGCACCTAAGTCATAGCGAGCCAAGCGCATATATTTAATTCCTAAGTGGTCGGCTTCAAATTCATCCTGCCTGCCGTAAGCCGACATCGCCACACTCACAACAAATCCTCCGCCGAGAGCTGCGAGCTGGCGCCCAGTGTCATTTGCAATTCTGTCCAAAACGGTTCGCGCGATAAAATCATAACCCAACGCGGCCTGGAATTTTTTGACGGTGTGGCGCGCCGCGCAATGGCCGATCTCATGAGCTAAAACCGCCGCGATCTCATCATCGGTTGAAAGTTTGTCGTAAAGCCCTTCAAAGAAATAAATATACCCGCCCGGAACTGTAAACGCGTTCATTTCATCTTTCGCAATCAGCGTGAAATGATACTCAAAATCCTGCCGGTCCGAAACCTGAGCCAGACGCGTTCCGATCCTTTGCAGGCGTTCGACTTTAGCTTTATTCTGACTGATGGGATATTGGCCTTTAAGCTGGGCGTTAAAACTTTGCCCCATACTTACCTCGGCATCAGTCGAAATAAAAATAAATTCTCGACGGCCAGTTGCAGTATTAAGCGTTGTGCAGCCAGTGATTTGAAGGAAAAGTAAGAAGTAGGCCGTAAGCAGAAGGCATCGTTTGAACAGCATATTCATGACCAAAAAAACATTAATTGGAGAATAAAAATTTTATTGCGATTTTCTGGAGGTTCGATTTTCTATGTGAATACAATTCTCTAGGGAATTCAAAGTCTGTATCTTTCTGCCTACTACCGACTATTTATTGCCTACAGTAAACAACTACCTCTCAAACTTAACCACCGACTGCCACCAGTCATGGCTGTCCCATTTCTTGATCTTTTTCCATAGCTGTTGTGCGGTTTTGGTTTTCAAATGGCCGGGCGCGGTTTGAAAAAACTTCTTGGCGGTTAGATGGCCGTTCTCATAATATTCTTTGGCCTGAATGAGGCACTCCAAAATATCCGCATCACGCGCCACAATGCTTTCGTTGGACTTCTGGTTATCGTACTCGTCGCGAAAAGCCCCCAGTTCCTTTTTGATGCGGCCATCCAATCCTTTAACCTGATCAGCGAAAACTTTTTTCTCGGCGTCGCGAAACTCAATATAATAATGACCCATCTTATGAAGATCATTGATACGGGCCTCATGAATATCATTAAACAGCGCCATCGTCATAGTTTTATATGGATCCACTCGCTCAAGATGAGCAATATAAAACGCGATCACCGCCGTTCGAAATGAATGTTCCGCCACCGTTTCCGGGTCATCAATGCCAGCCACCCACCAGCCGCTGCGTTTGATGCGTTTAAGTAAACCTGCTTCGGCGAAGAAATTCAAGGCTGAAATCTCTGGATTGGTTTTCTTTTTCATAGGACGTGCAATGGATTGAAACTGATAAACGTCGTTGCGAGAAGCGAACCTGCTTCAAATATGCGGTGAGCGACGAAGCAATCTTAGATAGCTCATAAGTTTGCTTCGCCCTGCTACGCAGGGCTCGCAATGACGACTATCTTTTTTTCTGTTTCGTTATTTCATACGCAAAGATCGTCGCCGCCTGAGCCACATTAAAAGACATTCTGCTCTGATTCATGGGAATAGTCACCTTAAGATCGACAAGCTTCTTAATCACATCGCGGATGCCTTTTTGTTCCGAGCCCAGCACCAATCCCAATGGGAACTGCAACTGAGCGCTGAAAAGTTCTTCCCCGTCCTCAACGATAGAACCCGCAATCCAAAAACCCGCGTCCTTGGCCTTAACGATGGCCTGGGCAAGATTGCTCACCTGGCTTACCTTTACATAATTTTCACCGCCGCTGGCAACGCGAAGCACAGCCTCGGTCACGGAAACCGAATCTTTAGTTGGCAGAATAACCGCAAAATTACCAAGGCACCCCAAACTGCGAAGGATCGCGCCGAGATTCTGAGGATCCATGATTCCGTCTAAGAAAACTAAAACTAAATGCTTGCTGACCGCCAATTCCAAAAGTTCAGCATAAGGCACATACGCAAAGTCATCCACATCCGCGACAATCCCCTGGGTGTTAACATTGCGCGCGATCTTAAGTAATTGAGAGGCTGGAACCGCTGAAACCGGGATTCCCCATTTTTTTGCTTTTTGCGCGATAAACCCATGATCCTCGTGGCCCTGTTCAACAAGAATCCGACGGATAGACTGCGGATTTGACCTCATGCGTTCAAGGACTGGATTTTTTCCGTATAATTTCATAATTGATCCGTTCTTAATATCGTTGTGCGTTGTGCGTTAAGCGTTAAACGTAATGCGTTGCACAACGCAAATCGCACGACGCACACCTACTTTTTAATTCCCAATCGTAAAAAAACCAACGGCCGGAAAATACTCCACCACCCTGTGATGGGTTTCATTTTGGTATAACCTAGTTTCTTAGGCGGATATATCTTTGTAACAAATGCCTCAGTGAATTTGTGGCCCAAGGTGATGGTTTTATAAAGCATATACGGCTCAAGTTCGTATTGGTTAAGCCAATCCTGGTCGATATTGATGCGTTTGTCGTTCAACAATGAAAGTTTAAACGCACGAAAACCATTACTTGTATCCGTCAGGCGCCGGCCTACACAGAGGGAAAAAAGAAGCGGGTACAATTTTGTCGCCACCTTACGATAAAACGGCATGTCCCCGCCGGTACCTTTCTTACCATAATACCTCGAACCTTGTACAAAGTCGTAACAGTCGTTGACGATCGGCCCTATAACGTTGGGGATCTCATCGGGATTGTCCTTATCATTGCCGGCCATGATGACTAAGACATCATAATTATTCTTCTGCGCATAACGGATAGCCGTACGGATCGCCGCTCCGACGCCGCTACGTTTCTCATGCTTTAAAGTCTTCACACCCTTCGATGCATAATTTTGAATGATGTCTGTTGTGTCATCTGTTGAGCAATCATCAACGACCATATAATCCATGGTGATATGCGCGGGACTTTTCAAGAAACGTTCAATGACGTTTCTGATCTTGACGTTCTCATTAAAGGCAACAGGACAAACCAGAATTTTAAGATTCATATTATGCCGGGGATAAGCTTAGACCGTGAAGACGATACACCTGGCCGCAGGAACACTTTAATTCATGATTTAATTTGCGTCCGCAGCGGCAGGCATAGCCGCCAAAACGTGCGGGATTTCCAACAACAATGGCATAAGGCGCCACATCCTTGGTTACAACGCTGCCTGCCCCGACGACAGCGTACTGCCCAATCGTCAAGCCGCACATGACCACGGCCCCGGCGCCCACCGTGGCCCCTTCTTTGACCGTTGTTTTTTCCAGGACCCAGGCGTCCTTACGGTTACTGCGGGGATACCGGTCATTGATAAAAATAACGCCGGCGCCGACGAAAACATTATCTTCCAAAAGAATGCCATCCCAAATCGAGACATGATTCTTTAGCGTCACATGATTACCGATAACTCCGCCCTTTTCAATGAAGCATCCGTCGCAAATATTACAATGGTTCCCTATAACAGCTCCATCCAAAATATTAGCAAACGCCCACACGCGCGTGCCTTCGCCAATCTTAGCGTTGGGATGAACAATAGCTTTGTCGTGCTTAGTATAATTCATAGCTAGTTTGAAGATAGAAAATTGAAAGTGGAAGATAGAAAGGAGAAGGTTGTTATTCGTTATGCCTGGCCAACCAATTTTCCGTTTTCTTTTTCTGTTTTCTATCCTCTATCTTCCCCCACCTTACCAACTAATGCCCACTTGCGCGCCTTTTTTATCGACAGATTCCTGAATGGCGCACAACGTTTTAACAACCTCATAACCTTTTTGAGCATCCGCAACTTCCGGATTGCTTTTGCCCTCAATGCAATCGATAAAAAATTTCCCCTGCGCCTTCAAAGGCTCGTTGAAACCGACGTTCGGTATCGTGATGTTTCCTTCTCGGGATAATAACTGAAACTCGCCGTAAGTTTCATAATATACAGAAGTTTTCTCGACGTGTTTATCATACAACTTTATAGGTCCTACATTATCCAGGTCATCCCATGCCAGCATTTTTTTGTCTCCCACAATTGTGATCTGCCGCACTTTTTTGGGATCAAGCCAGCTCACATGAACATTGACCAAAATATTATCAGGATACTCGATCGTGGCAAAACAAAGATCATCCAGAGAATGTCCCAAGCATTTCTGAGCACGGGCGGAAACACCGATCGGACGGTTGCTCAATAAATAATTAAAAATCGAAATATCATGCGGCGCCAAATCCCATAATGCATTGACATCATAACGAAAAGGCCCCAAGTTCGTGCGCTCCGAATGTGCATATTGGACTTTGCCAATTTCTCCAGTTTGGATATATTCTCGTAATTTAGTAATCCCTAAATTAAACACAAAAACATGCCCGACCATCAATATTTTTTTCTTCGCATCGGCCAACGATTTTAAAATCAGGCATTCCTCGGGAATAAGCGCCAGCGGCTTTTCACACAGGACGTGCTTGTCATGTTCCAGCGCCTCTTTGGCAAATTGAAAATGCATGTTCGTCGGCACTGAGATGACAACCGCATGAATATCTTTATTATTTAGTATTTCTTTATAATTCGTGGTCGTCTTTATTTCCGGAAAAAGCGCCTGAATGGCAGATAGACGTTTTTCATCAAGATCAGCACACATCGCAACCTTGGAATTCACGGATTGGGAAAAGANNTATGGTTAGGCCCCCAATGACCGCAACCAATGACGCCTATCGTAACCAATGAAACCTCCTGGAATAGAGTTAAAAGTTAAAAGAGTTAGAGAGTTAATAAGGCCTGGAAAAAGTGAGAATAAACCTCAAATGACAATTATTAGCTGGTCCCTGCAAACTTTTCTAACTCTTAACTTTCTTAACTCTTAACTCTTTTAACTCTCTAACTCTTTTTTACTTGCCCCATTATACTGAAAGCCCAGCCAATTCAAAACCTTTATTTAAGCTTTAACCAACCATTCCAACCCCGGGGGTTAGAATGGTTCTTCAAAGAGATATTGAAATATCATGTGTTTGAACGTAGAATGTCAGCCGTCTAATAAAACGACCATCAATTACATGAACATATCGATCAAACCCTTCAAAAATTTCTTCCTTGGATGCTGTCTTGTTTTAATTATTGTGAATGCGTTTCAGTTATTTCAAAAACTCTCACCGCAACATTCGATTAACTTTTCAGGATTAAAGTTTTCCGGACTCGGCGAGATTCTAGAGCAAGAATCCATCATAGGTTATGTTTCCGATCTCGACCTTAAAGAAGCTGGCCCTTTGGCTGAATATGAACAGGCCCAGTATATGCTGGCGCCCGTCGTATTGGACGTTATGAATCCCGCGCATAAATTTATAATTATCAATCCTTCGAACAATACGGCGGCGCTGGATAAGCTCAAAGAATTCAACGCGCGTCCGCTTTTGCGCAACCAATTCGGTGTGATTTTAGCAACGACGGATCAATCCTTTCCCGACAAAAACTCTAAGGCAGAAAATTTACAACCATGAACTATTTGATTAGCCTGTTTATATCTTCACTGCTGGGTTTTCTGGGTTTAAATGTCTTGCGCTCACAAACCCGCATTGATCCCATCCTCCACATTATCGCGTCCATAGGCCTAGGATTAGCCCTAAGCGCGCAGATCATTTTCTATACACTTTTTATCGTCGGGCATTACAATCCCACGGCCCTCTGGATAGGCCATGGCATTGGCTTTGTTATCCTCATCGCCGCAAACTTTTTTGTATTCAAAAAAGACCATGCGTCCTTGTTCCCAAAATTTCCCTCCGATCAAATAGCCTGGATTGGTTTTGGAACCCTATCCCTTATCCTTATTCCCCTTTGGCGAGAAGCCCACTTCTACCCCTTCGGCGGATGGGACGCCTGGGCGTGCTGGAACTTAAAAGCCAAATTTATTTTCTTGGGCGGCGACAATTGGAAAAACATGCTGGACCCATCTATGTGGCGGTCCAATAATCAATACCCATTCCTGCTTCCTTTGATGAACGTCTGGGGATGGAATTTCTACAAAGATCCGTCGGTAACTGTCCCCATTTTAAATGCTATTCTCTTTACTTTTTTAACTGCCTCCATAATGTTCTGGGGGCTCAAACGTTCCATCAAAGATATTCGCAGCATTATTCCGCCTTTGGTTTTTTTCACAATTCCCTTTGTCAATACGCTTTCCATCAGTCAGTACAGCGACATCGTTCTGGCGTTCTATCTCTTGGGATGTTTTGTTTGCCTGATTTACGCTCGTGAAGAAAAAAGTGTTCCTATTGCAATCATCTCCGGTCTGTTGTGCGGGGCCATGAGCTTCACAAAAACAGAAGGCACTCTAGCCTGTTTACTGATCATCGGATTATCCGTACCATTTCTATTGAAACGTCCGAATCAATCATGGCCGTTATTCATTGGGTTTCTAACCGCAGCCATTCTGAGCGCTATGCCGGCCATTCTATTTCAATTATTTTGGGCAACCCAAAATGTTTCCTTTACAAACGGCCTGACATCCGTCGATCATCCGGCGACATTTGTCCGGCTTAAGGTCATTGTTATGTTTCTCATTGCTGAGTTGACAAGTTGGAAATGGAATGGATTGTGGTTTCTTTTAGGAGGCGGGTTGTTCCTGGGTTGGAAAAAATGTTTTAAGAACGGGCTTACCATCATTCCCATATTTTTATCCATTTATGTGACAGCTGCAATTGCCCACTATTTTATCAACACGCATTACGAGATCGTTTGGTGGCTCGGGACAACGCTCAATCGCATTTTATACGCCATACTTCCTCTAATAGTATGGTGGGTGTTCACGGCTATTCTTCGACATCCGGATAAAAAATAACTCCGCATCCGGCATGCTCAAATCTTTATTGCGAACCCCATTTACAAGCCAACAATGTACCATACGTCTCAAGAGCGCTTCGCCATGTGATCTTTTTTCCTTCTTTCTTTGTTCTGGCTTTATATTGGATAGGTTTCTCGATAATTTGATATCCCAAATTCAGAACCCTGCATGTTATCTCCGTGTCGATGGAAAAGCCGCTTGATTTCAGGGCTAATTGTTCAGCCACCTCGCGTTTGAACATTTTCAAGCCCGTATGCAAATCGGTCAAAGAAGTTTGATACAGACAATTCAACGTGGCCGTTGAAAATCGATTCGCCCATCGATTAACGACCGTCATATTCTTAATCGAACCCAAAAAACGCGATCCGTAAACAACCATGCAGCTATTACTTAAAATAGGCTCTAATAGCACCTGATAATGACTCGGGCAATATTCCAAATCCGCATCCTGGATGACAAGAATGTTTCCCTTCGCGCTTTTTAATCCGGTTATCACAGCGTTGCTTTTTCCACTATTTTCCGGCAGCGTTATTATTTTTACCAGTGAATGTCGCCCGTACGCCTCAAGGATCTTTCCCGTATTATCCGTCGAACCGTCCTCAACGATCACCAACTCTTTTTCAATGCCAACGGGTAAAGCCACCGACAAGACTTTCTCGACCACAACCGCAACGGTGTCCTGCTCATTATAAACAGGCATAATAATGGATAACTTCATAGACGGGCAGATGCTTTTTGACACAATTCAAGATTTAATCGTGGATAGGCCGCTTCAGGATCCAGACTGATCGCTTTCTTAAAATATTCAACCGCCCGGTCGTAATTCTTTCGGTTCATATAAAGAACTCCCAACTCGTTGTAAGCGGAAATATTTTGAGGGTCAATTTGAATGGCCGCCGTATAATAACGTTCCGCCATCAGCGCGTTTTGACGACCGTCAAAATTTTTGCCGATCGCGTAAAATGTTTCAGATACATCCGGAAGCGTCAATTTTAACGGATTCCAGGCAGACAACACGATCAATACGCCAAACATAAACATGTTCAATCCAAGAGCTTTAAAACGCTTCTCTGTGTACATGTTGTAGAACTGCGTGACCGCGTAAGCGCTAAAGACAATAACAAAGGGCGTAAGCCCCATCAGATAACGTGTTTTGATTGGAAAGAAAAACATCGGAACAAAGGTCAACATTAAAGCATACATAACCCATATCTTCTGACGATTATATATAGAAAGGAATACTCCGACAACGGCAAGCAGAAATATCAACTTGGTTGAAACCAAACAATAAGGCGTTTTCAAAAAATAAAAATTATACGTATAAACGTCCTCTGACCTCAGGAATTCCCTCCCTGTCCATATCGAAAATATTTTAGCAGCAATCAGTTTACCCCACTCCAAAGGCCGATGGTAAATAAGATCCCGAGTTTTAGACATGAAATACTCGTTCGATTCCCTTTCGCCAACCTGTCTTTTATAATAATAATTGGGACTGGATATAAATTTATCCCAGTCACGCCCGATTTTGATATACAGATTTGAACTAGCCCCGATTTAACGGACGGGTTAATTAGGTTACACCTTGTTCAATCATCTCGGGT
>CXWL01119632.1_pt1 | contig 21689 bp, 16 predicted proteins | sample 590931 | NCBI WGS metagenome assembly CXWL01 (sample SAMEA3498368, study PRJEB10139) | groundwater metagenome | biome: water well; material: biofilm material | place: Germany | collected 2015-04-27 | reverse complement strand
CCTGCTCCTTGTCACAGCAGGTTACCACCTTAATTAACTGTCCGAAAATCGGGGTCCACTATAGAACGGACATTCAAGGCGATTCACCTGATGGATGGCTGTGTGCCGTAAGCATCCCTTCGTGAACAGCAAATTAGTGCCGTGAAGCGGAAGGCCAAGGTAATAAAATAACCGCTCGCAAGTGACCATTAGCCCATTAGGTTTCTCTCTTCGCGCGCGCCATATTTACCCCCAACTAATCTACTGTGGCGTGTGATTGATTGAGCAATCAGTCTCTCGCTCTTTGTTGCGTGTTTGATGTCGAGCAAGTGGGTACGATGCGGTAAAATATGCTTTTTGCAGCGTATCCAAAAATCCCGATGGCCGCACGCCTGCGCGAAATCCCTTACAACTACACCTCATTCTCCGACCGCGAGATCACTATCCGCATCCTGGGCAGCGAGGGGTGGGATATCGTCAACAGCCTGCGCGGCGAGCGCCGCACCGGTCGTTCCGCGCGCATGTTGTACGAGGTGCTGGGCGACATCTGGGTGGTGCAACGCAACCCGTATTTGCAGGACGACCTGCTCGGCAACCGCGAACGGCGCGGTGCGCTGGTCGGAGCGTTGCGCCATCGCCTGCACGCCATCGAGGAGCGCCGCCAGAACAACGAGGACGTGAAGCACCTGCTGCAACTGGCGCACCATGCCGTCAACCAGTTTTCCGCCGATTTCGAGCACACCCTGCAACTGCGCCGCCGCGCGCTGCGCGTGTTGTCAAAACATACCCGCCGCGACAACATCCAGTTTGACGGGCTGGCGCGCGTCTCGCATGTGACCGACGCCACCGACTGGCGCGTGGAATACCCGTTCGTGGTGCTGCACCCCGATACGGAAGAAGAGGTTGCGCCCCTGGTGCGCGCCTGCATTTCACTCAAGCTGACCATCATCCCGCGCGGCGGCGGCACCGGCTACAGCGGCGGCGCGGTGCCGCTGGACAGGCATTCCGCCGTCATCAATACCGAAAAACTGGATGCGCTCTCCGGCATGGAACGCCTTGTCCTGCCGGGCTTGGGCGAGCCTTATGCCACCATCCGTTGCGGTGCGGGCGTGGTGACGCGCCGCGTGATGGAAGCGGCGGAAGCCGGTGGGCTGGTGTTTGCGGTGGATCCGACCTCGGCAGATGCTTGCTGCATCGGCGGCAATGTGGCGATGAACGCGGGCGGCAAAAAAGCGGTGTTGTGGGGCACCGCGCTGGATAATCTCGTTTCATGGCGCATGGTCACGCCGGATGGTTTGTGGATGACGGTGGAGCGCCTGGATCACAATCTCGGCAAAATACACGACGTGGCAATGGCGCGTTTCCGCATCAGCCGCTTTGAAGCGGACGGCAAAACCCCGCACGGCAAGCCGGAAAACCTGGAGATTCCCGGCGGGAAATTCCGCAAGGCCGGCCTGGGCAAGGACGTGACGGACAAATTCCTGTCCGGCCTGCCGGGCATCCAGAAGGAGGGTTGCGACGGCATCATCACTTCGGCGTGTTTCATTTTGCACCGCGCGCATCAGCACACGCGCACGGTGTGCCTGGAATTTTTCGGACAGGTACGCGAGGCGGTGCCGGCCATCGTCGAGATCACCGCGCTATTCAACAACCGTAGCTCGCCCTCTCCCCCTGTTTTTCTGGCCGGCCTCGAACATCTGGACGAGCGCTATCTGAAAGCCGTCGGCTATGCCACCAAGTCCAGGCGCGGCGCGCGGCCCAAGATGGTGCTGCTCGCCGACGTGGCGGGCGATGACGAAAATACCGTCGCGCAGGCCGCTTCGGAAATCGTGCGCCTGGCCAACCTGCGCAGCGGCGAGGGCTTCATCGCGGTATCCGCCGAGACACGCAAGAAATTCTGGCTGGATCGCGCGCGCACCGCCGCTATCGCCAAGCACACCAATGCGTTCAAGGTGAACGAGGACGTGGTGATTCCGCTGCCGCGCATGGGCGATTACTGCGACGGCATAGAGCGCATCAATATCGAGCTGTCGCTGCATAACAAACTCAAACTGCTGGATGCGCTGGATGAATTCTTCAACGGCGAATTGCCGTTGCACTACCAGGATGACGCGCAACTCGGTTCCGCAGAACTGCTCGACAACCGCGCGCAACAGGCGCAGGAGCTGCTGAGCGGGGTGCGCGCACGCTGGCAATGGCTGCTGGATAACTTGGACAAATCCAGCTCCGATCTGAATATTGGCGTAGGTCGGGCTTCAGCCCGACATGCCGGGCTGAAGCCCGACCTACAACCTGGCGGCTCGACTGTTTTTCAGGCATTGCAGGAACACGCCATCCGCGCCTCATGGAAACGCGAAGTGCGCGAGCCACTGCGCCAGATTTTCAGCGGGCGCACCTACCAGGCCATACTGGAGCAATGCGAGGGTATCCACCAAGGCGTGCTGAATAGCCGAGTATTCATTGCGCTGCACATGCACGCGGGCGATGGCAATGTGCATACCAACATCCCGGTGAACTCCGACGACTATGCCATGCTGCAACAGGCGAACGGGGCGGTGAACCGCATCATGCGATTGGCGAAAGACCTGGGCGGGGTAATCTCCGGCGAGCACGGCATCGGCATCACCAAATTCGATTTCCTCGAACCGCAGGAGATCGCCGAATTTGCTGCCTACAAGAATCGCATAGACCCGGAAGGGCGATTCAACAAGGGCAAGCTGCTCAGTGGCGGCAATCTGGAGCGCGCCTACACGCCCAGCTTTAGTCTGATGGAGCTGGAAAGCCTGATTCTGGAAAAGAGCGAGCTGGGTGAAATATCCGATTCAATCAAGAACTGCCTGCGTTGCGGCAAGTGCAAGCCGGTGTGTTCAACCCACGTGCCGCGCGCCAATCTGCTGTATTCGCCGCGCAACAAGATACTTGCCACTTCGCTGCTGATCGAGGCGTTCCTGTACGAAGAGCAAACGCGGCGCGGGGTTTCCATCGCGCATTTCGACGAGTTCGGCGATGTGGCGGATCACTGCACGGTATGCCACAAATGCCTCAAGCCTTGCCCGGTGGATATTGATTTCGGCGATGTATCCATCGCCATGCGCAATTTTCTGCGCAAACAGGGCAAGAAGAAATTCAATCCGGGCAAGGTGGTCTCGATGTTTTTCCTCAACGCCACCGACCCGACCACCATCAAGCTGGTGCGCAAACTGATGATAGCGTGGGGCTACAAGGCACAGCGTATCGGTTATCAATTGGCCAAACGTTTTGGCCTGTTCCACGGCCAAACCGCGCACCCTCCTGCCACGGTGGGGCTCGCCCCTTATGTTTCACCGCTTGCCCGGTCGCAGGTGATTCACTTCTTCAACAAGCCCATGCCAGGCAACCTGCCGAAGAAAACTTCACGCGCGCTGCTCGACATAGAGGACAGCACCGTGATTCCCGTCATCCGTGACCCGCGCAAGGCAAATGAAGATTCAGAGGCGGTGTTTTACTTTCCGGGCTGCGGCTCGGAGCGCCTGTTCGGGCAGGTGGGACTGGCGACGCAGGCGATGTTGTACAGCATCGGCGCGATTACCGTGCTGCCACCAGGTTACATTTGCTGCGGTTACCCGCAGACTTCATCCGGGCAGGAAGACCGTGGCAGCAAGATCACCATGGACAACCGTGTGCTGTTCCACCGTGTAGCCAATACGCTCAACTATCTGGATATCAAGACCGTGGTGGTGTCGTGCGGCACCTGCATGGATCAGTTGCTGCGCTATCAGTTCGACAAGATTTTCCCCGGTTGCCGCCTGCTCGACATTCACGAATATCTGTTGGAGAAGGGGGTGAAGCTGCAAAACGTCGAGGGTGCGCGCTTCATGTATCACGACCCCTGCCACACGCCGATAAAAACCTGCCAGCCACTGAAAGTGGTGAACCAGTTGATGGGGGCCGTGTTGACGGGAACCGGAGTGGCGCTCAACGACCGCTGTTGCGGCGAATCCGGCACGCTGGCGGTGTCGCGCCCGGACATCTCGACCCAGGTGCGTTTCCGCAAGGAAGAAGAAATGCGCAAGGGCGCGGATGCGTTGCGCGCCGATGGCTACACCGGCGAGATCAAGATACTCACTTCCTGCCCGGCTTGCCTGCAAGGACTTTCACGCTACAATGACGATGCGGGAACCACGGCGGATTATGTGGTGATCGAAATGGCCAGGCGCCTGCTGGGCGAGAGCTGGCTGGAGGATTATGTGAACGAGGTGAACAATGGCGGTATTGAACGGGTTCTGCTTTAACTCCAGATCATCCATCAGCGCCGCTATTCACGCCTTCGCTGGAATGGCTCTGTTTTCGACCTAAGGAGCCGAGAAATAATAACTTGGACAATTATGGGTGTGCTGGTGGGATGCGATGCAAGGNNGGGATGCGATGCAAGGCGCCGGGCGCGCCGCATGGCTATTCCCTGCAAGCGACCGGCAACGCAGCAGCGCGCCTACCAGTGCAGCCAGAATGTTCAAGTTATTGTTTCTCGGCTCCTAAGGGGCAATCCGGGTTAACCGAATTTATCTTATGCTGACCCTGCCGTTAGACCCCACCGACGACCGCGCCAACCCGGCATTCAGGGATGCTGCCGGCTGCGCGCAATGGCTGGGGCAGTTGCAGCTCACCAACCTGCATGCCGCGCACGGAGTATTGCGCACCCAACTGGGCGAGTTCAACCGGTATCCGATGCGCGGCCTGGAGCGCCTGCATACCCTCGAATTGCTGCGGGAAACCGTGGCGTCCGTACAGGCCGATTATGCCAAAAAGCTGGTTGCCAAAAAGCTGCCGCTGGGCAAGGATGAACTCACGGTATTTGTTTCCATCATCGGATTGTGGCAGGGCATGGTCACCGGCTACCAGCGCTGCCTGCAAGCCTATATGGCGGGCGATGCGCAACTTGCCCCGCATGGTGCGCTGCTATGCCAGCGCGGCCTGCTGTATAGCGGCTTGCAGATTTTCGAGTATTTGTGTACCGGTTACGAATTTGACGGCAAGCTGTGGAGCCAATTGCATGCGCTGTACGCATTCAGCGAGGAACAGGGCTTTCAGCTTGAGGAGGTGGCCGATGGGCTCAACGGCAATATCCGCACCGCTTCGTGCCGGTCCGTTTACGTCAAATTGCTGCTCGCCTGCCATGCCTACCGGGCGGAGTTGACGCGCAAGCAGTTGCAATTGCTGGATCGCTGGCTGACGCTATGGAGCCCGGGCATCTCCGTGGAACGCACCTGCACCAGAAGCAAGGGGGACGCCCCGCCGCTGGCGATTGATCTTGACAGCCCGCAAGGCTTGATGCCGCTACGGCATGTGAACCCATCCGGCAATGTGCGTTACCTGGCGATGGTGCCGTTGAGCAAGCTGCTGCGCGTGAAGGCGATTCTGTTGCAACAGGGACAGTCACCGCAGCAACTGGATCTGGGCGAGGGCTGCAACAGCACAGATTGCATGGAATTCCTCAACTATTTGCTCCAGTGCTGGTGCGAAGGGCGCGGCGAGCGCCTGGCCGAACGGCACGGCGAGATGCAGCAGGCACAGATGTGCTATGGGATGGAAACCTGCTTTGCGTACATCGCGAACAAACCGTTTAAACAGCCCGGCAAGAGTTCGGTGGTGGACACCATATCGCGCAAGCAAATCGAATCCTTCGGTCGGGTGCTCTCCGACACCAACCGCCACAATCTGGCCGAGATGGGTTTTTTGCTGGAAACCTGGCAGGTCCAGGACGAGAGCACCCTCGGTTTGCGCATGTTGCGCGAGGAAAATACGGGCGCGCGGCTCGGCCCAAACCAGCTCGTCGCGGTGTACACAGCCCGTGCCGACGCCTTTATGCTGGGCGTCATAAGCTGGGTGAGGGTCACGCAGATCGGCCGGTTGCACGCGGGGATGCGCTACCTGCCCGGCGTGCCGCAAACCATCGCCATGAAAGCCACCGGGGTCAACCTCAGCGTATCGGACAAGTATGTCGCAGCACTGCTGCTGCCCGCCATGGACGCGCTAAAAATACCGGCCAGCTTAATCATTCCACGCGACTGGTTCCAGCCTCGCCGGGTGGTTGAAATTATCCCGGCCGACAAACAGAATTTGAATGTCAGGATGGAGTTCAGCGTGGAAAAAGGCCTGGACTACGAACGGGTAAGTTTCACGCCGGTGTGATCAATGCGCTCCGCGCACCCTGCATTCCAAATGCCAGCCGCCCACTATCGCGGGCGCTTCGCCCCCTCCCCAACCGGCCCTTTGCATTTCGGTTCGCTGATTGCGGCAACCGGCAGCTTTCTGGATGCGAAACACCATCATGGCGATTGGCATGTGCGCATGGAAGACCTCGATACGCCGCGCACGGTAGCGGGCTCGGCGGACGATATTCTGCGCACGCTGGAAACGTTCGGCCTGCACTGGAATGGGGAGGTGATTTACCAGAGCCAGCGCACCGCCGCCTACAATGAGGCGTTGCAATGCCTGCGTGACATCGGTGCGGCCTACCCCTGCGCCTGCACGCGCCGCGAGATCGCCGATTCGGCGCTGCATGGCATAGACGGGCAGATTTATCCGGGCACTTGCCGCAACGGTGTTCCGACCGGGCGTGAGGGGCGGGCGTGGCGGGTGCGCACCGATGCATTAAGCGGCACCGGGATTATCGGGTTCGACGACGCCCTGCAAGGCCGCATCACCCAGCACCTCGAAGGCGAGATCGGCGATTTCGTGGTGCTGCGCGCCGACGGGTTGTTCGCCTACCAGCTTGCGGTGGTGGTGGACGATGCGTTTCAGGGCATCACGCATGTGGTGCGAGGCGCGGACTTGCTGGCTTCCACGCCGCGCCAGATTTATTTGCAGCGGCTGCTGGGGTTAAACACCCCGGCCTACATGCACCTGCCCATCGCGGTGAATGCGCAAGGTGAAAAGCTCAGCAAGCAGACGCTGGCATCGCCGGTTGATGCCCGTAACCCGGTTGGCACGCTGCTGCGCGCACTCACTTTTCTGCGCCAGCAGCCGCCTGCGGAATTATCCGGTTATGATCTGAATTCGGTGCTGGGCTGGGCAGCCGCCCACTGGAACAAGGACAGGCTCAACGGAGTGATGCGGATAGCTGCCGTTTAACGTAAACGCCGCGAAGCGACACCTTATCACTCCCCCCCGCTGCGGGATAACCAGCAACCCTCCGACCGCGCTAGTGCCCAAACCGTTGGCATCCACAATTGCCAGCCGGCCCCGCTTTTCATTGGTATTTGCACTTGCAGATACTATCCCTGAGATATTGAACAATTTGTTTTATCTCTTCATCGGTAAAGGTATCCTTCCAATCCGGCATTGCCTCGGAGAATCCAACAGAAACTCCACCAGATTTGACCACCTTGAAAAGAAACTCGTCTGTTCGGGTTGACAGAAGTTTGGCGTCGTTCAATTTACGGGGTATTACTCCTTCCCCGAGAGTATCTGCAAGAGGGCCATCCCCTTTTCCGGTCATTCCGTGGCAAGGGGAACAATTCCCAATGTAGTTATCCTTGCCCGCCTCCCCGGTGTACGTTCCGGTATTATCAGGATCAAGCTCTATGTGAGAGCGATTTCTATCTTTCATTGGCGGTTCTTTAGCGGATCCAGCGCCGGCAAAGACCATCAGGCTCAAACATAAAACGATAGGGATCGCTTTCACTCGGTACGTTTTCATTTTTCGTTCCTTGTTCTGGCCGGGAGACAAGCTGCCGAGCAGCCAACCTCTCTTCCGGTTGGCTTACTCATGGCTTTTGATGGAACTACCAGCCGCTCGGCTAAGCCATCAAAAGGCTTTGCATAGCCATCTGACCAAGTTGGCAAACCACGCCAACCAATTCATAGGTTAACGTCGGCCAAGTCGCTGGTTATGTTGGGTTGCGGCGCAAAAAACCGCGCCTGACCCAACCTGGGTATCTATTGTGAGAAATTTTCATTCAATGGCAGGATCCATTGAAGCCATGGGATGCGCAGCCTGCTCGCCCGACTTCTCTGTTTCTTCGCGCTTCTTCCGCTCAACGGATGGCCATCGCCGCGCCCCCAAGATCTGGTTCGCCACCGCATGGCCGCAGGCAAGGCGGTCACGCACGGATACCCCTCCCCTGTAGTTGGCTTCGAGGTGGAGTCCTGGAATATGCTGCAAGCGGGCCGTGATTGCCTGCATACGCGCCTGGTAGGCACCGTGGTACATGGGCAACGCCTCGCGATGCCTGTCTATACGCACCATCTCCGGATCGGTTTTTATATCTATCAGCGGGCGCAACGTTCTGAGCGCCTCGTCCACGAGACGCTCGTCATCCCAGTCCGCCACCTNNGATAGGAAGTCAGCAGGATTTTCCCCGGAGGCGCCCGATCCGGAAACAGGGTGCTCATCCACAGATTACCCGTCAGGGTTGTGCTTTCCCCCTTGGGCGCCAGAAATCCGGTGCCATCCAGCGGATGCCCCACAGCGCCGCGAGCCATCCCTGCATGCACGACCGCCACGCCGGCATAGCCGATTCCGCGCAGCAATTCCGCCAGTTCGTTATCCAATGAATTGACCAGTGCCGCCGCCGCATGGGCAGGCGTTGCCAAGATCACATGGTTTGCGGTTACTGTGCGCTGTCCGTATGGCGCTGTCGCCGTGGCCTGCCAGCCGCCCCCCTCACGAACCAATTCTTCTGCGGAATGACCGGTGCGCAGATTGATTCCGGGAGTTTTGGCCAGGGTTTCCACCAGCGTGCCCATGCCGCCACGGAAGGAAAAGGTATCGGTAGTGCAGGCCGTGCGCCGGCGCAATACGCGGTTAACCAGCACCCCGGCGCCGATGCTGCCATAGCGCTGTTCCAATGCGACAAGGCGCGGCAGGACAGCAGCGGCGCTGGCCTGATCCGCGTCCGCCGCCAGAGTGCCGGCAACAAATGGCTCCATAGCCTTTTCCAATATTTCATGACCGAGCCGGCGGGTGATAAATTCGCGAACTGTCTCGTCGGCCCGCCCGCTGGAGAAGATGAATGGTTCGGCCAGCAGGCGTAACTTGCCGCGCAGGCTCCATAAGGGCGAAGCCACCATGGCGCCCATGCGCATGGGCAGCGCCTTCAGACGGCCACGGTGCAACAGGTAGCGGCGTGTCTCGGCGGCAGGCAGGCGGGCTGTCTTTACCGATTCCAGCCCCGCCTCGCGCACCAGCTCCGCAACCTCAGGACGGAAATTTAATACCATGGACGCGGCGCGTTCGGTGAGATAGCCATCCTGCCGGGTGCTCATGATCTTGCCGCCCGGCCGCTTGTTTGCCTCCCATACTTCCACGGACAGGCCGCTGCGCGCCAGCCACCATGCAGAGGCAAGCCCAGAGATGCCACCGCCGATAATCAGTACATCAACTTTATCCATCGTTATGCCGTTGGCTTCTGTCTTGTTCGATCAATCAAGTTCTACTTGTTTGCCTTGAGTTGCGCCTTCATTTTTTCGAGCAAATCCTGTCCCAGCAAATCACCGGGGTTTTCTCTCGCCGCAACGAAATTCCGGATGGTATCAAAACGTTTATCGGCTTCTGGATTGTCCTTGAGGCGCGGCACGCGATCACGCGCGATCTCATAGGCATCGAAGCTCAATTCCTGCATCCCGAATCCCTTCATGCGTTGCACCGCGCGCATCATGGCGCTATTGCGGAAGCGTGTCAGGTCGCTGGAGGTGATGCGCTTGAGGCCTTCCTTGCGGGCATTGAATTCGGCGGCCTTCTTGATCCCTGCCCGGTTGAAGTCGGGCGCAGACAACACGCGTGCCAGGGCATCTTCGTCCCATTCCACCCCACCGGTCAACTGGGCAATGGCTGCCTCGACATCAGCCCGTATCACCGTTGTGGCGCGCCGTTTCCTGGTGAAGTGTTCTGTGGCGCTTTCCAGCGCGGGCGCGACAAACATGCGCACCTGAGGGGCTTTTTCAGCGAGAAACACCGTGAGCAACTGATCCGATTCATCGGTCCATGGCAAGCTGCGACCGGGCTGTTGTTCCGATTCCAGCCTGTCCAGAAGCTTGATGTTTACCTCCAGCCTGCCCTCGGAACGGGCGACATCCTCGGCAATCGCGCGCACGCCTTTCTGCAGGAAGGCGGGCATGGATGCCAGGCGTTCCCGTGCCTGTTCGCTCCAGGGCAGCGTATCCCCGGAAACTTGCCCAACCGCTTGTGTAACTTGTTGTGTTGCTTCCTTCGCTCCGCCGGGCTGTGTATCCGGACGGGGTGGGCCACCGCTTCCGAAACGTTTTGCGGACAAGGTAGCCAGATGTTCTTCCGTCACCATGTGCAAACCCAGTTCATGCACATAACTTTCAGCACGATTCTTGACCATTTTCCGCAAGAAAGAGGGAACGCGCGACAGGCGTTTCTCCGCCTCCTCGCTCCAGGCAAGTTTCTTGGGCTGCTCGATCAATGGTTCGATGACAGCAGACCCATCAGGAACATGGATGCACCAGGGATCGGTATCCATCAGGCTTCCACCCATGGCGAGCGGGCGCGCCCGACAGCCGCCGCACAATTTCTGGAATTCGCAGCTGCCGCACTTTCCTTGCAGCTTGGGATTGCGCAAGGATTGAAAGGTGGGCGATTGATTCCAGATGTCCCAGAATTTCGCGTCGCGGATGCTGCCTTCTTCTTCTGGAATGTAAGGGCATGCCGTCACACCGCCTTCCGGGGTGATGCGGCAATAATGGATACCCGCCAGACAACCGCCGCCTTCGTAGCCGGCGGCACGGGTGAGCGTCGAGGCGGGATTGCGCTGATAAGCGATGCGCTTGTAATGGGGCGCGCAGCGGGCGCGGATGAGCAAGTCTTGGCTTTGCTCCTGGGCCGCCACCAATTGATTGAGCACCCGTTCATAGGTGATGGGGCTGATGTCCGACATGGATTCGCCGCGACCGGTACACACCAGAAAAAACACGTTCAACACCCGCGCGCCTGCGGCGCGGGCAAAGGCTATCATGGCCGGAACTTCGTCGGCATTGGATTCGGTGACGGAGAAATGTATCTGGAAGGACAAATCATGGCGCTTGCAGGCCTCGATGCCATTCAGGGTTTTCTCCCACGCGCCGGGAAGCCCGCGAAAGGCATCATGCTTTTCTGGATCGAGGGAATCAACACTGATACCGGCGCCCATTGCACCGGCAGCCTTCAGTGATTGCACGCGCTTATCGGTGAGCGCCACGCCATTTGTCCCCACCACCATGGAGAGGCCACGCTTGACGCCGTGGGCCACCAGCTCTTCCAGATCACCGCGCATCAGTGGCTCACCCCCTGTGAGCACGATCATGGTTTCAGTGCTGCGTCCCGCAATATCATCCAGCAAGCCGCGCACCTCTTCCGTGGTGAGCTCATTTTCACCGCCATATTTCAGGGTTTTTGCGTCCATGTAGCAATGGGCGCAGGCGAGGTTGCAACGGTTTGTCAGGTTGATGGCGAGCAAAAATAAATCATTTGCATCGGCATTGCCGGTGTATGGCGCGTCCATTATCGTTCTATTGCTATCGTTCTATTGCAGGCCTGTATCCTGCGGGTTCTTTGCTTTCTTACCGAAGCCAAAAGGGCAAACACCGCGCGTTGACTTGGGGGTCGGCTCACTTTGTTCCTTCATGTTTTTTTCCATTTCATCGCGTGCCAGCTTGAGGCCGCTTTCCGCCACTTCCAGGGTAATTTCATCACGGCCATTTTGTTGGGCGAAATCCTCGATAATCTTCTTGCATTTGTCGCGCATGAAGCCTTCTGGCACCCGCATCAGGCGGGCCAGCGCAGCGACCTGCCAGTGTAGCTCCTCAGGTGTTGAGGGCTGGGCACCATCTGGCGTTTCAGCGTCAAGGAACGGTTGAATGTGTTTTGCTTCCACCCTATCGCTCTTTTCCTGGCGGGCTTTTTTCTCGGCACGCATGCTGAGATTGCCGCGCACTGAAAGATCTTTGACGGTGAGTAAAAACGCGACCGCCTCATCCGACCAGCGCATGGCCTCTTCTACATCAGGTTTGCGTTTCAGTTCTCCGGCGTCATAGGCAGCGACGATTTCTCCCATCGCTTGTTCCGCATGGTTCGGCATAAGTTGGGCGGTTGCTTCATCCACGATCCTCTGCGTGATGACGGTGTGACCATGTTCCTGCGCATAGCGCATGATGGCCATGCGCGCCATGTTGCGGACAAAGGATGGCACCCGCTCCATCCTGCTTTCGGCTTCATGGGTCCAGGATGTGGTGACCCCGGAGACGACATCTATTTCCGGTTGGTGTTCGCGCATGCTGAGCAAAATGGCGCAATCCACATTTTGCAGCAAATGCTCGCTATTGCCGCCGATATCAAGTTCATCATCGGCATGGATGCCCAGTTTGCCGACGATCAGCAGCGACGGCTTGATTTTCCTGACATACTTTTCGATGGCGTCGTGTGGCTTGCCATCGAGGAGTTCTGTTTCTATCTCAACGCCAAAATCCTTGGCAATGGATCGGGCGACAGCCAGATGGCCGTCATATATCTTCGCCAATCCAGAATCAATGATCTCTTCGTGTAATTTTTCCTGCTCCTTGAATTTGAATACCTTGCCCGCTTCTTCGGATAGCACCCCGGCGATGCGGTTAAATGCAACATAGTGATAATAGGGATCAAAGGCGGCAATAACCTTGACGGGAACCTGCCAGTGTTTGGCTAATGCCAGGGCGGTAAGCAAACCTCCATAAGCCTTGGGAGAGCCATCCACCGCGACGACAATTGGGCCTTCCTTGATCGGGCGTCCAGGTTCCTTGATGACCAGCGTATCAATGGCTGAACGCCGCGCCACCCGCTTGCATACGGTGCCTAGTCGGCTCCCTTGTATGGCGCCGAGGCCCAATGCTCCCATAATGAGAAGGTCATAAGCGCCTGAATTTGTTTCCCGCGTGAGCGCCCGGTAATTTTTTCCTTCCAGGGAGGAACGCTTAAAACTGATGCCGCGTTGCTCACATTCGTTCGCTGCCTGATCCAGATAAGAATCGGTAATGATAGACAAACCTCGGGTAATCAGGTCATCGTGCACATCACGCTGACGCTCCAATTCCTGTTCTTGCCGGAACTGTTCAGGCAAGCCGCCTTCCATCTGGCGGAAGCGCATATCATGCAGTTTGGCGGCATAGACATGGGAGCCGGTAATCACGGGGGCATCGGTCAATCCCGCTAATTCTGCCGCGCCCCGCATGGCGGCATTGGCATGGTCAGACGAGTCCAGCGCAACCAGAATGCGTTGGTGCAAACGGATACCAAGTGATGGGTGAATATCTTCGGCAACGGCCAGAGAAGCTTGCGGCGTCATGTGATATACCTCTTTGCTTTAATCTTTGGAAATATTGATACGCACATCCGCGAACCATGCGGCAAATTCATGCACCGATGGCTTTGAAAAAGGAAGAAATTTTTGCACCCTCAAAATGAGAGAGGTATATCCCTGGATTTTCATCCGTTGGACATACCTCGCTCAAACCATCAATTACCGCAGGTTCAATATATCAGGCCAGCCTGCACACCTCAAGATTCAGGTGAACTTTCACCATGGCAAGCCATCAATGCTTAACCTTCAGTGTGACATCACTTGCCTTCTGCCGATTGCCACCTTCAACAAATCCGCTGCCGACCAGAATATCGCCACCACGCCCGGCCATATCTGATTCGATCAGTTCATTCGCCTCTTTAAAGTCTTTATTCGTCGGCGCGTTGAGTGCGTCTACATCACCCTTGATCGGCTTGAAGGTTGATTTAGGGTTAAGATACTCTTCTATGCTTTTCGGCGGCTTGACATCCTGCATCGTCCGTATAAAGGCGATAATGTTCCAAATATCCTGGTCATGCAGAACGTTCCCCCAATTGGGCATAGACGAAGAAAGTGATACGGCCTCACCACCGCCCTTGATTACAGTAAACAACTCAAGATTGGTCTTTTTGTTCATGTAATCGCCCCTGGTCAACGTCCTTGGCCGCGGGTTCAGTTCGGCGGCGCTGGGGCCGTCACCGTGCATCATCCAGCCGTGACAGGCAATACAGTAGGAGTAATAATATGATTTTCCCTGATTTGGATCGGCGCCTGCAACAAGCGTTTCACCGAATTTGGGAGACCAGTTGTTCGTCCACTGATCGTACACGGCAGCCCCTTGCGCGGGATTTTTCACCCGATCCCATAACTCCGTCTTAAGAGATCCGGTAGAACCGTAACCGCTATCCGTTTTAAAAGTTTTGGTGTCGGAAGCGCTGGATCGCTTGCCTACGCCCGTCAGGTAATCAAACGGCGCGACTCCATAGGTACTGCCGCCTTTACCCACACCCATGTCATTGGCTTCCTTCTCATAGGCCTTCGCTGCCGCAGCAACTTCCGCATCAGTTTGGGTAGGGCACTCTACCTTCACACCTCCGGCGGTGCAACGCTTCTCCGCAGCAAAAGCTGCCGAACCGCCCCACATCAAACCTAAACTTGTCATTGCGACTAGGCATATTTTCAACTGGTTATTCCTCATTTTCGATTTCTCCCTTTAGACTCCCCCCGCAGGGGGATGGCCGGTTATTCATCTGTGCGCAAAGAGTTACAACCCCTTTACACGTTCCGCTATCGTGACCTGACCCTCTTCCACCAAACCAGGAATCTTTTGCGCTTCAGCATAATCGCCAACGGTAAGATTGGAAGGCCCTTTCTTGGGATCATCAACAAAGAATGTTGCTCTCATCTCCAAGTGTAACGGTCCGCAGAAGTGTGTACAGAAGATTTCATATTCCCCGGCAATATCCGCGACAAACTCATGCACTGCGGTCACTCCGCGAGGAAGATCCATATTTGTCCTCAAACCGTAGGGGCCATAAATAGTCAAGCCCATGGTGACATCAGGATTTTTGGTGATACCTGCCGCTTTGTCGATATTAGTGGCAAATATCCGAACCTTATCACCTTTGTTCACCCTCATCTGACGAGGAATGTACCCGTAGCTGAATGCCTTGACGTGAATTTCCTTGACGCCATCAACAAGTTTGATGCCCGGCGGTGTGCTTTCCTTGGGGATCATGTACCTTTTTGACTTTGCCCTATGAACAGGATCGAGTACAGGGGTCATGCCCGTTTTTAGCAACCCGCCCTGCTCTGCCTCACCCTTGGTCCAATCCTTGATCAAATAGGCCATCAGGCTCTTGGCGTTATGCGGCTCGCCGTCTACGGGCATGATCTTCAAGGTCTTGCCATAAGTAGGGCTCTTTTCCCGCGCATCCCACATCTCGAAGTTAACCGGATACACGATACCCGTTGGGCTGAACAGACCTGTTGAGAACTTGTTCAAAGCCATCACATACGAGTTATCCGCACTGATGGAAATATGACCCGTTCTGTAGTGGGTAGGAATCTCGTCAACCACCTCGAGCTTTTTGAGATCTACCTTTACGTTGGCATCCGCAACGAAGCAACTCTCATAGGCGTATTTGGAAGTCAGCCCCTTGTCGCTATCTATGCCAGCCCTGTAGGAACCGCCATCCTTGTTATATACATCCATTACCGAGTGAAGAGGACCCGCGCAGGTTGGCAACACTTTCTTTACCGCCATTTTTTCGGTATCAATGATAGTCATGGTCGCCGAAAGCTTATCACTTACCAGCACCAAAGTGCCTTCCGGAATAACGTCCGTACCATGGGGATTCTTGCCTACCGGGATTTCCTTTACCAGCTTGAAAGGGCTGGTGGAAAACACACCTACAGTGGAATGGTAATAGTTATTCGAGTAGACATACTTATTATCCTTACCGGCGTCAATATAGTCCGGAGCGCTCGGGGAAGGACCCCAGTCAATCACTTCCGTTTTGCCGGTAGCGATATCGGTCTTGCCCATCTTGCCAGTGTACTCACCTGTTGAAAACAGGGTCTTGCCATCGGTGCTCAGCGCAATGTGATGAACCCCGAACGGGAAAGGCAACGCGATAATTCTTTCCATAAAGCCTGTTTGCAAGTTGAGCTCGCATATAGTATTGGCGCCTTTGTCGTTGACGTAGAGGTATTTGCCATCCGGCGTTCCATTCTTATTACCCAATGAATTACCGCTAAATGAAACCTCGTGCAAGTCAACACCGCAATCAATGTGCCGATATGTTTTGAAACTGGGAATGCCTATCACCGCCACCTTGCCATCCACGCCACCGGAAGAGTACAGAATCATCGGGTCAATAGTCGGCGTATCCTTGCCGTCAGTAGACGCATTCTGCCACCCAGGAATAACCACTTTTTCTGCAGCGTTAGCTGCCCCCAACATCAAGCAACTCGCTGAAAGAGCGCTCACCATAAAAAACTTATATTTGCCTTGCATTATTACCTCCCCTGTACGCAACTGCTTAATAATTAGGATAGCGTAATGCTGACGCCGACCTTCGACCCAGACATTCACTCAGGTACTACAATTGCTCATTCGTAAACACGGAATATCTATTACACCTATACACTTTTTTACTTATGGGCGCCCCGACCTCGAACCCCAACCAAACACTGCTTTTACTATTTTTCAACCTCTTGACCGGCGCCCCCAGAGACAACTCCCTGCCATTCTGCGGCGATTTGACGCACCTTCATTGGGGGCTAATGTTTACACCGCCCAAGCCTTATATGATTGACCTAGATCAAAAAAAAGTGGAAAATAATTTCGTTTGAAGTTTTTCATCTGCGTGTTCGATGTCGAAGTGCATCCCAAATCTACAACATGTTCGTGACCCACGTTTTTTTGTTTCTTTAGGGCGCTTCTAAAAATTCAGAGTTCGCCAAAATGCCCCACAAGGGGACGCCGGTCCGCTACGGGCAAAAGCAGCCCGTGCGGGATCGTCAGCAAGGCATGGGAGTGGGGTAAGCAGGCAAGCCGCGTAGCGGATGCCCGCAAAAAATTTCGCCGCGCCGCATCTGGTTGATATGCCAGCAAGAAAACGAAGTTTCAGTGTAGGGTAACCTTCGGGTTGGCCGAAGCTAAATTTTTTCCGCAACGCGGCATAACCAGCCGCTTGGACGCCGTTTCTTGGCGGCTTAGTGGAATGGCTATAACCAACGACTTGCCAAGCGTTTTTTGCTTGGTTAGGAGCCGAGAAACAATAAGTTGAACATTCTGGGTGTGCTGGTGGGATGCGATGCAAGGCGCCGGGCGCGCCGCATGGCTATTCCCTGCAAGCGACCGGCAACGCAGCAGCGCGCCTACCAGTGCAGCCAGAATGTTCAACTTATTGTTTCTCGGCTCCTTAGTCGGATGGCTAGTTGTTTCACCAGTAGTTTCATCAGTTGGGATGAAATGTGGATTTTTAGAAGTGCCCTTATAATCGCTGGTTAAACGGCTCAACAACTCGCCTGGGCATCTGTATGACCATCAATTTGGGTCGGTATTGCCCCGTTTATTTTACCCGGTAGATCATAGAACACCGGCACATCATGAGGTGGTATCCGCATTGCCGTAACCAAACAGAATTCGCACACGAGCTATAAGGCCATTAATACATGAACACAGTAAGCCACATCAGGATTATCGCCATTGTATTTTCCATCGCGGTCTCCGGATGCGATAGGGGCGCCGGGAATACGCCGGCGGTCGGCGCGCCCACAAAAGATCTGTCCATAGGCCGTATGAAAGTGGCCATAATGCCGGAATATGACGATCCCAGCATACTGGCAATTTATGACGGCAAGTTTGAGGATGTTTCAAGCTACCCCATCAAGACAAGCTTTCTCGTACCCAAAGGTTCGGTCATCAGTGATGCTTGCAGCCTCTCACATGAAGGCCAGCATTTTTGCCAACTTTATAAAACTGTCAGCAAAGGCGAGCAAGATGAAGTGAGCCTTATACTGCCCTACCCAAATTTTTATCTCAGCTTTCACACCCCACGGATTGATGTAAAAGATGAAAGGAAGGAATTTGACTACCTGGTTAAAGCAAATCATTCTATAAAAACCATGGAAGTCGATATTCAACAACCCCTGCGGAGTACAGCATTCATCATATCCCCCCCGGGAAACGCTGCCATGTCAGAAAAAAACGGCACGATAAGTGTGATCAAAGGGTTTAACCATTTCACCTACAAGCTTGAGGGCGTTTCTAAAGACCAGGAAAGCACCTTTAAAATCGGCTACATCAAGAGCGATCCAAAGCCATCGGTTGACATCAAGTACACCTCCATGAAAACCCCGCAGACTCCGAGTGCGTCTTATGAAACCCAGAGAAATATAAAAACAATAATCTATATGGTTTTTGGAACAGGCGCCTTCGGTATTATGGCGGTGGCGGTATGGTTTTTCCGATCCCGGAAAAAAAAGCGGAGCAGAGCATCATGAATATGCTGCTTCCCACCCGCAGGGCGTTTCTTTTCTGTTTATTCCTGGCAATAACCTACGCCGCAACCCCGTCCAGCGCCTCTGCGCTAACCGTTAACGAAGTTGTAAAGGATCTCGCCTGCCCCTGCGAATGCCCGCTCGTCCTCGAGGATTGTAATATGACCTGCGGCCTTGAATGGAAAAATCAAGTTGGTGAAATGATCAACAAGGGCATGACCAAGCAAGAGATCATGGATTATTTTATCGGCAAATATGGAGACGATGCCCGCATTACTCCCCTTCAGAGAATTCACGGAAAGATCTATCAATACACAAGAAGTTTTGATACTGCAGATTGGGTGTTATTGTGGGCCGGATTAATAGTATGGGTATTTTTAATGTTTTTTGGCGTCTACATTGGCGTTAAAAAACTTTTCTTTAACAAGCCCCAGGATGCCTGAAAGCCTCAATCCCAACCCGCCGGAAAGGATCATGAACCTGAAGGTTATCTCATGAGCCATATCGAAACCCCGCCTGACCACCGTTTTCCCTGGTATGTTCGCCTGTTCCTCGCCAATCAGCGGCGGCGCTATGGCCGCGAGCTTGAGCCCGCGCGGCTGTGGGGCCGCTCACCCAAGGTCTTCGCCGGAATTTCCGTGCTTTATGGTGCGCTGGACCGAAAATCTTCGCCCATCGAACCCGCTTTGCGCACGCTCGTAACGGTGCTCGTGTCCCAAATCAACTGGTGCGCGTTTTGTATTGACATCAACACCGCCACCGGCCTCAAGCGCGGCCTGACCGAAGAACAACTGGCAGCCTTGCACGAATTTGAAACCTCGCCGCTGTTTGACGAACGCATCAAGGCAGCCTTGGCCTACACCGCTGCCGTCACAAAAAATGAAATGGGCGCCAACCTGATGGCGCGCCTCAAAAACCATTTCAACGATGACGCCATCATTGAACTCACCGCGCTGATAGCATTCCAGAATCTCTCCACCAAATTTAATTCGGCGCTGGATGTTAAGGCGCAGGGATTTTGCAATACCCCGCCGCCATCAAATATCAGGGCTGAGAATCAGGGTTAGCGTAGTAAAATACAGTCCATGCCTGCTCCAGGGAAACATCTTCTTGGCTGACATGAAGAGATAAAACATGAGAGCGCCAGTAAAGTCCTTACTTGTCAGCATTACCGTATTTTTGTTGCTGTGCGGAACAATCCTCTTTCTCGTATTTATGTACCTGACCGGCCAAGCTCCCAAGGATGTGGTAAATGATATTCAAAACGCGGGGAAACTTTTCCTGTATGAGCACGGCATGGTCGAAAAATTATCTTCCAATGAAATCACGCGCCTCTATCAAAATACCTGCACCAGGAAATGTCACGGCAAAGACGTGATCGAGAAAAAACCCAGAACTGCCGCAGAATGGGAATCGGTTATAACCCGCATGAAGGCGCCTGACCGGGCTGGAATTACGGATCGCCATGCAGAGACAATTACCCGGTATCTTCAAAATCATTTCCTGAGCAATGTGCCAACGGTTCTTCCCGAGAAGACCATGAAGTTTGTCAAACGACATCTATGGAGAAGTGATTTCGGGGAAAGNNCCTTTTTTGTTGTTTATATAAATACCCATCAAGGATCGGTTCCGCCATGGAGTCTCGCAGAAATGGTGACACTTCATGACAATAATGGGCATACACAAAATGCAAGCGGCTGGGAAGTTCTCTACCGGGATGGCCAACATCACCATAATCAAGGGGTTCTCACTTTCCCCAATATTGACATCAGCAAAGCGATTGGCCTAGAAATTGAAATGCGCCTGCCAGGACTGGGAACGAGAACATTCCAGTGGAGCCTGCCCGTACCCCCTTTACCCGAATGAGGCTCTGTTGAACACTAAATCTTACAAACTGCTCATTATTTTCGCCATCGCCGGCTTGGCGCTTGCTCTTGCCATTGCTGGCTTATTGCTTACGCAAAGAAATGCGAAAAATGAATTTTCTTCCAAATCCTCATTGGAGACCAAGGAACCGGCCCCCAATTTCACACTCCCCCTTTTTGACGGCAAAAATTTCCAACTCAGCGACCATAAAGGAAAGCCTATCCTGATTAACTTCTTCGCTTCCTGGTGTTTGCCATGCCGGGAAGAAATGCCTGTTCTTGAAAAAATCGTCCATGAATATGGGCCCAAGGGTGTAGTATTTTTGGGGATCGCCATTGACGATACCGAAGAGAAAATGAAGGATTTCATAGCGAAATATGGCGTGACCTTCCCGGTGGGCCTCGATAAAACAGCGGCAATTCAAAAATCCTTCGGCTTGTATGGCATACCCACCACCTACTTTATAAACAAACAAGGGATTATCAATTACTTCCACTCGGGCAGTGTCACAGAGGAATTGTTGCAGCATGAACTCGATAAACTGCTTTAAAAATTTCTGTGCAATTTTCTTTCTCATTGCATTCATATCCGGGTGCGGCGAAGAGAGCAAGCCATTGCTTCAGGTCGGTGAAAAAGCCCTGCCGTTCACCCTCGAACTGCTCGACGGGAAACAAAGCCATCTGGGGCAGTACACCGGAAAGGGGCTCGTAATTACCTTTATGTCCTCGTGGTGTCCCTGTTCCAATGAATCCATGCCACTCATGAAACAGGCCTACTCGAAACATAAAAACGATCAAATAGTATTTCTTATGGTCGGCATCCAGGATTCCAGATCAAAGTTTGAAAAATTCGCCGCTAAATGGGGGGTGCCTTTCCCCGCCGGATACGATAAAGGTGATCGAATTGCCAAGGACTACGGTGTCAGTTCCCCGCCAACCACCTTTTTTATAGACAAAAACGGGGTCGTGAAGCGCGCTTTCTATGGAAACATAGCGAAGAAACCGGATGAGTTTCAGAAATGGGTTGAGGAGATTATTTAATGGGGGGCGGCGCTGCTTTGTGGGGAGGGTTTGCCTCCTTTTTCTCAATCTGGCAGATATGTATTCTGCAAATCAGCCCTTTCTTTATCGCTTTTATTGTTGGCATTTACCTTGCGACGCATGGCAAGAATGCTAACCCGGCAATTCGCCGGTGGATCATTCCTCCTTGCATCGCGTATAGCATTGGCTTCATTATTTTCTATTCCCTGCTGATCGCATCCGGATTGAACGTCAGCCGCCCTCTGCTCCATAACATCGGTGTTCTGAGATTGATTTCAGGCATCATCATACTGCTTGCCAGCATGTATATTGTTCTGGTTAATCGCATATCATTCCTGGGCAAAATACACAGCCCTCTGCTGTCAAGCGCGCTATCACTGCTTATCGGGGTCACTTTCGCCATCATCTATTCTCCCTGCATTACTCCGATGCTCTCCGACATCATGGGATTGGCGTCTCAGCGGGATACAGCGGCTGAAGGGTGGTTTCTGGCATTCTGCTA
>CXWL01000949.1_pt1 | contig 21689 bp, 23 predicted proteins | sample 590931 | NCBI WGS metagenome assembly CXWL01 (sample SAMEA3498368, study PRJEB10139) | groundwater metagenome | biome: water well; material: biofilm material | place: Germany | collected 2015-04-27 | reverse complement strand
CAGTTTGGAGGCATCGCGAAAGGGAAAGGAGAGGGTTCTGACAAATACATCCTGGCAGGGGAGTGCCGTGACGATCTCTCCACTGCTGTACAAGCCATGCTGCCAGAGAAAGTCTCTGAGCATGCCCGCGCGATGCGCAGGCTCCGTCTGTTCCGGTCTCCCATAGGGAAGGGGTCGGTGGAAATATTCGACCGATTCACGCCCGCTCAAGCGGCGGCGGAACCGCACGGCCTTGAAGGCCGTCTGTCCGATATCGAGCCCGACACATTCAGCAATCATCGACAACGACCTGTACTCCTCACTGTCTTCGCAACGTGCGTATAACTATCGATACTATCCTACTGTACCAGGCTCGGGGACAGGAGAGAAGAACTACTTCCCTGGATGCTTACAGGGCCACTCTCGCATTGATGATTGGCCCGGCCAGCTTAAACGTCAAGGGGGTGCCTGGCTGAAACGGCGGTAACGACAGGCTTGCCGCTTTTTGCGCAAACCCAGGGCCGGGAATGACCGTCACCGTCAGATCCAGAAGGCTTTGCTGAAGCGGCTGCCGCAACGTGACATGCCCCTGAGCGGTAAACGATCCATCGACACCGTCACCCTTTAATTCCGTCACATCGCAGACACCATCATGGCAGGTGATCGACGCCTGTATGCGACCGAGCGCTAGCGAGGGCATTGCAGCAGAGCCGGTAGCGACTCGATCAACGACAAGGTCCTTGATCTCCACCTTCACGGTTCCGTCACCCTTGAGGGCAGCCGTGGCGCCTTGCGTGTTATCCCATCGATGCATGAAATCTCCCTGGGCGGTTCCTCGGCTCACGTAGGGCTTCAGGACCGCCGCAAGATCCATCTGCTGAAGATGACCTTTGACGGAAACGGGACCGTGTAAGCCCCACGAGGCCGCTGTGAGAGATCCGGTGGCTCGCCCAGCGCCCACTTGGGCTGCTCCTGGTACTTGCACGACATAGTCTATTACCAGGCGGCCGAACAATGCCTGGAAGACTCCAATGGTTGTTCGTACGGCTTCAAGTGGAATGGCTCCCGTAGTGGGGCCAGCTAGGACAACATCACGCCACTCAATGGACGCGGGAAATCCGACCGACCAATCCGCAGCCCGCATCTCCCATCCACTCGTCTGATGAAACTCAGCCAGCAGACGGTTCTGGAGTGGGCCATAGGGAAAGGTCAGGAGCAGCGAGAGGATGAAGCCGGCTAACGTCGCCAGTCCCCAGCCAAGAGGGCCTTTCAGCTTCGATGTTTCCGGCCAGGCGATGGGCCATGCCGTCATAATGCCCCCACTGCGACCCATTGGCGAACCGTCTGAGGTTCGGCATTCTCTTGCAGGAGCGTCAGTTCGATCAACAAGGCTTTTGGAGTTCCTGATCGTCCACGACCATCCCACTCGTCTACCCAGAGATTGGTCTTGCCGTCGTAGAAGCGCACGTTGAAGGCTTTGACCTTGCTGGCGAGCTCGACTTGCTCGATGGACTCGTCTGTCAGTCCGTAGAGGTTTCTCCGCACAAAGCGAAGGAGGCGTTCGCCTTCTCTGGTGTAGACGATGCGAACCAATTCGGTATCTTTCGTCGATTCCGCTCCGCGAAACTGGCCCATCGTGAGAAAGGCGATCGAATCGGCCGGTTGACCATCCTGCTGGCCGTTGATTCCCATCCAAGGACCAGACGTCAGGCTCACGCCGACCGACAATTCATCGGTCATCACGCGTAACGTGCTTCGAACAACCTGTTCATTGGCCGAGCTGGCCCTTGCGGCTTCGATGGCACTGGTCGTGACATAGAGCGACCCAAAGACTAAGGTCGCCATCATGGCGACGAGAGACACGGCCAGCAGAACTTCAATGAGAGTGAAACCTCCCTCGCTACTGGGGGGCGGTTGCCGAAAAAACATAGGTACTGACCTCGACCATTTCTTCCGTGGCGCCTCGTGGCCACAGCACCTGAATCTTCACTTCCTGTACGATCGGCAATGGCGTGGGTGCGACAATTCGTTTCCAGCGATAATTAGCCGGTCGATTCGTGGTTTCGGCCGTGGCTTGCGATCCCAGAGGGATCGATTGAAACTCTCCACCCGTCTCACCGAGCGGCAACAGCATCCCCACTTCCGTCTCGATCAACTTTTCCTGCGCAAGGACCGTGGCGGTCGTCAGTTCCTTCGCCCTCGCATGGAGATCGAGGTCCCAATTGCGGAGCCCCAACAAGATCGGCAGCGCTAACGCCAGAATGCCGAGCGCGATCAGCACTTCTAATAACGTAAACCCCCGTTCGTTTCCCATAGCGCATCCTAGGCGTGACAGGCCGCTCTCACCGTCGTCTCATTATCTGACTGCCACCGCGGTTTGAAGCAACGGTCTCACACGGTCTGGAATGGTGAGGGGCTTCGAGGGCTCGATCCGTTCATCGCTCATGCGAATCGCTCCTGTGACCGGCTCAATGGCAATGGCCAGCACGTTGTTGTTCTTATCCGCCAGATGCATCGTCATCGGATCGATCCTTCCGGTAGGGTAAAAGAACAGATCGACTCGGCCGGATTCTTTTTTCCCCTGACTTGCCAGCATGTCCGAAAAGCGAATGGTGTCCGGAAGGTTCAACGGCGTGGCCCAGGTGGCATCGGTCGGTGCCTTTTCTTGATTGCCATCCAGGATCACCGGCCAATAGGTCCCTTGATCCAGATCAACGTACAGGTGGACCGTTTTCTGGGTCAACATGGCCATGCCTTGAAGGGATCGCACGGTCCCGACCATCCGCCGGCCCACTGAGCCGAGATTCTCCTCCAGCGATATTCGAGGCAGGACGATGCCCAGCAAGCCGACTAGCAAAAAGAGGACGAGGATGATTTCGAGGATCGTAAACCCATGTGAGGACCGTAAGGCGTGAGGCGTGAGGTGTGAGGCGAGGGGAGGGCAGAGAAGTGCCTCCCCTGTCCCTTGCCCCTGGCCACGTGCCTTTCGCTTCATCGTTTAATCCTTATCGAGATTCCAATTGGTAATATCCGCATTGATCCCTTCGCCGCCTACTTCACCATCGGTCGCGAGGGAGATGATCTCGTAATCGCCTTTTGGACTGGGACTCAAATATTTGTATGGATTTTGCCAGGAGTCTTCCGGCAACTTCGGAAGATAGCCTCCGAGCTTCCACTTCTTCGGGATCACCCCGGCCGAAGGTTTTTCGACCAAGGCCTTTAAGCCTTGTTCTGTTGAGGGATAGACACCGTTGTCGAGTTTATAGAGCTGTAAGGCTCCTTCGATATTGCGAATCTGCACTTTGGTGGCCGTACGCTTGGCATCATCCGTTCGCCCCATGATGCGAGGAACGACCAAGGCCGCAAGAATCGCGAGAATGGCCACCACGACCATGATCTCGATAAATGTGAAGCCACGTTCACTTCGGAGAATATGGCGTGATGGGTGATGGGTGATGGGTGATAGGTGAGGACTCGGCAGCCGGTGCCTGTTGTTCCACGTCATTTGCGCGCGCTCGAACCGTTCCTTGCCTCTCATCGAACACCTCCCATTTGACTGATCACGCATCACCCTTCACTGATCACAGCCTCTAGCGGACCATCTGTCCCATCTCAAAGATGGGCAACAGGATGGCCACCACAATAAAAAATACCAACACACCCATGACGAGAATCATGATGGGTTCCAGCAGCGATGTAAACCGCGTAATCACCCGGTCTACTTCCCCATCGTAAATTTGTCCGATTCGACGCAGCATCTCCTCCATTTCACCGCTCCGCTCACCGACCGCAATCATGTGGGTGACCAGGGCGGGAAATTCTCCGCTGCGCTTCAACGGTTCGGCAATCGTTTCCCCTTCGCGGATATTCTGTCTGGCCCCCTCAACGGCTTGCTCCAGGACACGATTATTCATCACACGTTTCGCGACGTCCATGGCGTCCAATAACTGCACACCGCTGGCCAACATCGTCGCCAACGTACTCGTGAGGCGTGAGATGGCGACCATCCTGGCCACTTCGCCGATGAGTGGAATTTTGAGCAGCCATCGGTCGGACTTGAGTTTCCCCGCCTCGGTGTTCATGGCCCGCCGCACGGACCAGACGATGAGCACCACCCCAGCAAGTATCACAATCCAATAGTCGGCAAGAAAATGGCTGATGCTCATTAAGACGACAGTAGGCCAGGGGAGGGCCTGTTTCAAACTCGTAAAGACCGCGGTGATTTTCGGCACAACAAAGGTCATGAGGAAAAAGAGCACCGACACTCCGACAATCAGCATTAGGGCAGGATAAAGAATGGCATTGGTGACTTTGTGCTTGAGCGCTAACTGCTTTTCCAGAAACTCTGCGAGGCGGAATAATATTTGATCTAATGCTCCGCTGGCTTCACCGGCCCGGACCATGTGTACGTAAATCTGGGAAAACTCGCGCGGATAGCCTTCCAACACCGCGCTATAGGACTTGCCTCCACGGATTCCTTCCCGGATATCGGCCATCAGACTCTTCACGGATTTCTTTTCGGATTGATCGACCATCACCCCGAGCGCTTCGACCAGCGGTAAACCTGCCACCAGTAATGTCGCCAGTTGTCTGGTCATCATTGCCACATCGCTGGTGCTGAGGGCAGGGGAATGGCCGGTTCCAGCGGAGGGCCTGCTAGGCATGCCGGTGGTTGAGTCGGTCGTAGCAGATCCCTGTTCCACCACATCGGTGGGAAACACACCGACCTTCCGCAATTTGACGCGCGCAACCTTCGAGCTCTCCGCATCGATGATGCCGGTTGCGGACCCTCCGTCGTTCTTATAGCCCTTATAGTGGTAGACAGGCATCCGGTTAGATCTCGACTTCCTGCTGGGTAATTCGCATCAATTCCTCGGTCGTCGTGAACCCGTGAAATACTTTCTCTGCGCCTTCATCTTTCAATGTCACCATGCCCTTCGCCATCGCCGCTTGGCGAATCGACGCCGAATCCGCTTTGTTGCCGATGAGGCGACGGATTTCATCGTCGAGGACGAGGAGCTCGAAAATGCCGGTTCGGCCACGATAGCCGGTTTGGGAGCAGGCCGGGCACCCGGCTCCACGATAGAAGGTGGGGCGTACCTTTGGGGGGACGATGCCGAGACGAATCAGTTCTTCGTCAGCCGGCTGGTAGGGCTGCTTGCAGTCCGAACAGACTTGCCGCAGCAACCGTTGAGCTAAGACGGCGACCACTGAGGAGGCGACGAGAAACGGTTCAATGCCCATATCGATCAATCGAGTGGCCGCGCTCGCGGCATCGTTGGTATGCAGGGTGGAAAAGACCAAATGCCCCGTGAGCGAGGCATGAATGGCAATTTCAGCGGTTTCACGATCTCGGATTTCCCCGATCATAATGACATCGGGATCTTGCCTGAGAATCGATCGCAGTCCCGCGGCAAATGTCAGGTTGATCTTGGGATTCACCTGCATCTGTCCCACACCGACGAGTTGATATTCGACGGGGTCTTCAACGGTAATAATGTTCTTGTCCGGTGCATTGATCTGAGTCAACGCGGCGTACAACGTCGTGGTCTTCCCACTCCCGGTCGGGCCCGTCACGAGAATGATGCCATGTGACAAGTGAATTAACTGTTGGATGATCCCTAGCCGATCCTGCGAAAATCCCATCTCGGAGAGATTCAGGAGACGGTTCTCTTTTTCCAGGAGACGCAGAACGACTCGTTCTCCATGGGAGGTTGGCAGTACTGAGACACGCAGGTCGACATCCTTCCCAGCCGTCCTGATTCGAAACCGGCCATCCTGGGGTAAACGCTTTTCCGCGATATTCAGACCGGCCATGATCTTCAATCGCGCGATGATACTTGCCTGTAAATGCTTGGGGGGGGTAAGGACGGGATAGAGCACCCCGTCGATGCGATACCGTACGACCAGTCCCCGTTCGAACGATTCGAAATGAATATCGCTGGCCCGTTGTCTCACCGCTTGGAAGAGGACGGAATTAACCAAGCGGATGATGGGAGCTTCGTCCGTCGCGTCGAGCAGGTCTGTCGGCTCATCTAACTCATGGGCAATTTGATCGAGACTTTCACTGGCTGCGATATCCTCCATGACTTGTTCTGCGCCTGCAGGACTTGCCGCGTCGTCATAGACACGATTCAGGCAGGCTAAGAGCGACAGGCTGGTCGTCAGTATCGGTTTGATCGGAAGCCCGAGCAACAGCCGAAGGTCGTCCAACGCAGCCGTTTCCATGGGGTCGGTCGTTGCCACAAGCACCGCGCCATCTTCTGTTTTTAGGGGAAGGACGTGATACCGGCGCGCAAAGTGAATTGGAACCTTCTTGACCCATTCGTGGTCAACCTGGCTGACATCAAGATTCGGGAGCCAGGGCAGTTCGAACTGAATCGCGAGCGCTTGTAACAGGACATCTTCGGTAATCGTCCTGAGGCGGATCAAGATTTCGCCGAGGCGTCCCCCTTTGGTTCCTTGAATATTAATCGCCTCAAGCAATTTAGACTCGAGCACACCGAATCGGTCCTCGAGGATTGAGCCTAGCAGCGGACGATTACTCTGTTCGTCGTTCATTTCAGAATATCCATGATGAGATTGCTCGTCTCTGGAATGGTCACAGGCCTTGGAGTAAGACCACAGACCCTTGTGACGTACAGGGAGCGTCTCTGCTCGATATCGCTGACAAGGTCCTGCCGATCATTCCCTTTCGCATTTCAACGGGAGCTGTGCCTCACCATCCGCTCACAAAGGCTCCAGAATGACAGCGGACTGTCGAAAGCAAAAAGGAGCTGAAGCAAATGAAGATACAGCAGGCTTAGCGAATGTCGAAGGTCATCGCGGTTCGCTGATTGTTACGCAGCACGTCAAGTTTTACCGTCTTCTCGTTGCGAAGTTGCTGGAAGAGCGTGAGCATCGTGCCTGGATCGCGGATGTTGACGCCATTGACCTGCTGGAGGACATCCCCGTACTTCAATCCAATCTTTTCATAAAAGCTTGAAGGGGCGATGTAATCTAGTTTGAATCCATTCATTGTTCCATTGACTAGGTAGGGTACGGCTCTCGCCTGGGACAATAACTTGGGCAAATCACCCATCGCTTGTTCGACATCTCTCCGATCGAGGACGGTACGCACTGGACTCCCAGGCGCTTGAGCGATTGGTGATCCTGCGATGACTGGGGGTGCCAGGGGCTTCTCAACCTGAGAGGCGGCGAGTTCAAGCAACTCTTGCTGATCGCCCTGCCGAATGACCATCCCATCCCGACGGATTTCGCTGATCTCACCGACATCGGGTATAAGATCGTGCAACTGGAAGAACAGTTGTCGTTTACTGGAAAGCTCTTCTACGATGACTGAGACCCCTCCATGATCGCCGATCACTACTCCGAGCAGCTTAAGCTTCGCCGCGAGATTTAACGCAACTCGTGGAAGGGCAGCGCCAGTCCCTGCGATGGCGCTCATACCGAGGGGATCAGAGGGGAGGGGAAAGAGTCCGCTCGTCCGAATATGCTCAACCATCGCTGGCACTGAGGTTCGTGCCTCAATTTCCTGGTCGAAAACCGGTGCTGGCCGTACCAGCCCTCCTGGAACAGACAACGCCTCCGCAATCACTGCGTTGATAATATGTGCCACCAGCAAGGTGCCACACACAATATAAGCGAATATAATACCCTTGCGCATATTCATAGGCTTCGATCTCGACCCCGTATCACATGCCCTGTTCAGTTCTACATTCTAGTGCGGCACAAGGTCCCGTGCAAGAAGATCCCGCATCTCCTGTGGAGAGGAGCCAATCATTCTTGCCGATAACCTATGGTGATGCAACATCAGTATAAGCTACCACTGAGAGCGCTTCATTTATACTCTTGCGACATGACAATCCTTCTCACCCGTCACTCCGTTCATGGAACACTCCAGGACCTCTCCTGAGAAGGCATCGGTTATGGCAGCAGGTATCACGGGGCTGGGACGAGTGACGGCCTGTTGCAGCTAGGAATACGATCAAAACCTGTTCCTGTGTAGACAAGATTCTTGAATCGAGACATAATTCATCCCACTTCTGATGTAACCGAAGGAGAGTTCTTGTGAGAAAAGCACTGATCAGTGGCATTACAGGTCAAGATGGATCGTATCTGGCAGAGTTCCTTCTCGGGAAGGGCTATGAAGTCTACGGCATTATCCGGCGATCGAGCTCGTTCAATACGGGACGAATCGACCCCATTTATGAAGACCCCCATGTTCCTCATCGACGGCTCCATTTGGTGTATGGCGATCTCAACGACGCGAGCTCGTTGAATCGTATTATCCGAACGGTTCAGCCAGATGAGATTTATAACCTGGGGGCGCAGAGCCACGTGCGTGTGAGCTTCGATATTCCCGAGTATACAGGCGAGATTACTGGACTCGGAACGATCCGCCTGCTGGAAGCCATTCGGGAAGCGGGGCTGAAGCCGAAGTTTTATCAAGCCTCATCCAGTGAGATGTTTGGGAAAGTTCAGGACGTTCCTCAGCGGGAAACTACGCCATTCTATCCACGCAGTCCCTATGGGGCAGCCAAGGTCTACTCCTACTGGATTACCGTCAATTATCGAGAAGCCTACGATCTCTTTGCCTGTAACGGTATTTTATTCAACCATGAATCGCCCCGGCGAGGCGAGACGTTCGTGACGCGCAAGATTACGAAAGCCGCGGCACGGATCAAGCTTGGCATTCAGAAGGAACTCTTTCTTGGTAACTTGGATGCGAAACGAGACTGGGGCTTTGCGGGAGACTATGTGCAGGCGATGTGGATGATGCTGCAAGCTCCCAAGCCGGAGGACTACGTCATTGCGACTGGGGAGACGCATACCGTGCGCGAGTTCTTAGAGTTGGCGTTCGGTCGCCTTCAGTTGGATTGGGAGAAACATGTGAAGATCGACCCCGCATACTATCGCCCCACCGAGGTAGACCTTTTGATCGGCGATGCGAGTAAGGCCAAGCGCGATTTAGGGTGGGAACCGAAAGTTCGATTTACAGAATTGGCCCATATGATGGTGGATGCGGATCTTGCTCTCGAACAAGAGCGGCTCGAGGGAACTCAGGGAAAGAGGTAGCGATGTCATTTTGGACGAATAAGCGAGTGGTCGTCACGGGCGGAGCAGGCTTTCTTGGATCCTTTGTCGTTGAGCAACTACGAGCCAAGGGATGCCGGGACATTGTTGTCCCTCGAAGCAAAGATTACGACCTCGTTCAGATGGATGCGGTGAAACAGCTCTATAGCGATAGCACTCCCGATATGGTCATCCATCTGGCTGCACGTGTCGGGGGGATTGGTGCGAACCAGGCCAATCCCGGGAAGTTTTTTTACGATAACTTGATGATGGGTACCCAGCTCATCGAAGTTGGGCGCCAACGGGGGCTGAAGAAATTCGTGGCGTTGGGCACCATCTGCGCCTATCCCAAGTTTGCTCCCATTCCATTTGAAGAGGACGACATCTGGAATGGATACCCAGAAGAGACCAATGCACCCTACGGTCTCGCCAAGAAGATGATGCTCGTCCAGTCGCAGGCCTATCGTGAACAGTATGGGTTCAATTCGATCGTCTTATTTCCGGTGAACCTCTATGGTCCGCGCGATAACTTTGACCTCGAAACGTCCCACGTGATCCCAGCCTTAATACGCAAATGTGTGACAGCAAAAGAAACAGACCAAGCCTCTCTCACCTTGTGGGGGGACGGATCTCCGACTCGCGAGTTTTTGTATGTGGAGGACGCCGCGGAAGGCATCCTGCTCGCTGCTGAACGTTATGAGGGAAGTCTGCCTGTCAACCTGGGGACAGGGGAGGAAGTCACCATTCGCAATCTTGCCATCATGATTGCTGAGGAGGCTGGATATACGGGACAGATCGTGTGGGATACCACTAAGCCGAACGGGCAACCTCGACGATGCCTGGATGTTAGCCGCGCCAAACAACTGTTTGGTTTTCACGCAAAGCATGCACTCCGGGAAGGACTCACGAAGACGATGCAGTGGTTTACCGTCAACCGCCAGAATCTTCGACAAGTCACTTTTTGAAATTTCCACCCATCGCTTGCAAGGTTCGAGGGCATTTTTGAACAATGATGCCTGGCAAGCTCCTTTCTCCCATTCTCAGCAGTAGGCGAGCAGGGGGAACGCATTGAAACATAACGTATTCACGAGATGACCTATATGGCCTGAAACTTGCTGATTTACTGTTATTTGGTTACTATGATAGAGGAAACGCAACCGTGAATGACTCCAACCCTTCTCCCCTCATACAGCAGGGCCATCAAGCATCACCTCAGGTCCTATCGGATACGGATCATCGTACGACGACGCAAGTCATACATAATTCGACTATCGAAACTCCTAGTTCGGCAGAGATGCTGAGTGGATACGAATCGTATGAGCGAGGAACGGCGCTCAAGAATGTGGGCCTGTTTAAACAGGCAGCGGAACATTTTGAAGCAGCCGCGCAGGACCCTCCGTACATGTTGAAGGGACTCGCACAAATGGGGCTGTGTCTTAAGAGGACCGGCAAGCAAGACGAAGCCGTCATGGCATTTCGCCGAGCCCTTCAAGTGCCCGCAGCATCGTCGAAAGAACGAGTGCAGATCCTCTACCTCTTAGGGCGAACGTTAGAGTCTCTCGGGCGTATTCCTGAAAGCTTGGAGACCTATCGATGGCTCCGGCGTGAAGCCCCGCAATATCGGGATGTCGCCGCACGAATCGAATCGTTGAGCACAAGACGTATCTACACCAACAACCGGTAGATACAGGAGGGGCTTTGGGCTAGACAGGCATTGCAGCTCTGACAGCGCAGCGGGCGAACCTGGAATGAGCTGAGGCCTCTCACAAGAAACCCACCATCCTCATCGTGTCATCACCACTTCGTACAGTGGTCTTACCGCCGGTACCGGTTCCCACTTGAGGATAGCGATAGAATCTTCGACATAGCCTCGCGATCTCATCCCATTCAGCACCGCGGTCACTCCTGGTGTGCTGGCCAAGGCCCATAAGGACTTTCGTGACAGCGACTCGCTGTGACGTGCCTTGGGCAGGAGGGGATTGAGGGCCGCAGAGATCGAGGCCGCTCTCGTACGGCTGCGCTCGGTCGCTTCTCTGCGGAGCCCGCCCAACAGAGTGAGCAATTGCGGCACATAGCGATTGCGCCAGGCTTCCCACTGTTCAGTTGCCGTTCCGGTGAGCTGTTGAGAGAGGGCCTGCATCACTTGATTGAAATGAGGCGCGATCATTTGATGCTCGATCTGCTCCCAATGTTCCAGTCCCTGAATCTGAGGCCGCACGCGGGTCAGCTCGATAGCCCAGGTGAAGAAGTCGGCCGGGGACATGCCTTGACCGCTCTGTTGAAGGTTTGGGGCAATGTCCTTGCGGTATTCTTCTTCAAGCGCCGCAACCGTTTGGCATTGTCGCTCGAAATCTACGGGATCGCCTTGGAGTGGAAAATCTGCCAACCGAAGCACCCCGCTCTTTTTCGTCGGCATGGCATTGAGCGGGCGATTGACCAAGACCGCGATGCCCTCTCGCTGCGCCAGCTCCAAGACCGTCTCCTGCTGATCCATGCCGGTATTTCGCGTCATCAGGGCGCCTGCCTCATAGAGATTCATGGGGCATTGCAGCACCCCAAAGTGATGGCGCTCCATGCCTAGTGACTTCGCGGCAGAGCGTGCCGCGTCGTATAGGCGAGAGAGCGACGTCGCCTCGGCATTCGATGGATCTGCCGTGACCGTATTTGAGGACACGCCGTAATAACTGATCCGTCCCGCCGCGACTTGCGACTCGAAAAACGTGAAGGCCTGTTCAATCCGTCGATAAAAGGCTTCCCGCGCAATCATGAGATCGCCACCTTCATGATGGGCTGCCTCGGACAGAAAGTATTCCGGATTGTGGAGTAAGCAAATATCAAGCGTGGTCAGCCCTAGCCGGTCCAGTGAGAGGGTGAGTTGATCGGCCAGATACTCCGGGTGAATACAATGCCAGATGCCCTCACCATATTTGACCATGTCAGGGTAGGGACGTCCGGCCTGCTCTCGCGTCTCCGCTTGTTTGAGGTTCTGCCCTTGCACATAGCCAATCTTCGAGACGACGATCACTTCTTCTCGCGTCAGCTCACCGTTTTTGAACAATTCGCCTAAGACAGAACCGACCAGGCGTTCACTGTCGCCATCCATGTAATTCGTCGATGTGTCGAGGAGGTTGACGCCTTCTCGTAGCGCCTTCTTCAAGGCCTCTCGCTGCTCGGGTTCCCTTGTATCGATCCGATAGGTCCCGAATCCCAGTCGGGATGTCGTGAAGCCGCTGTTGCCGAACCGGCCATACCCATGTTCCATGTGCCCGGCATGGCGTGATTGGCTCACGAGGCGTGCGGCATATCGCGCTGTCCCCTCAGGGCTGGCAGATCCGGGGTGTGCGGTTCCTTGCAACAGCGTCTGTTGGGCCGGTTGATCCGTTCGTCGCGCCTCGGACCGCAATGTCTCTGTAACCTCTTGTGGATCGGTGAGGGGACGCTGACAGGCAAAATTACGACAGATATAGAGCGCGGCCTTGCCTTCCACCAAACCCTTGCCGGAGAGCAGGGGATGATTGGACGGCTTGCCAGTCCCATCGCTGGAGGCAATCACACGATGCGGAAGGAACACCTCGCGCACCGCGCGATGCAGTGCCTCCAATCCTGGATCGTTCGGGGCTCCCACAAAGGCTAATTCAGTCGGTCCTTCCGACAGGAGATCCACGACGGCAAGGCTCTTCGCGAAGGCTCGCGGATACCGGGCCATCTGGCGGCCATAGACACGAATCCCACCAATCGCTGCTTCGCGCAGGTCCTGGCGATCGTAGTGGAATGAGAGTCTGGCAAGGGCGGAAACCGCCACGGCGTTGCCACTGGGCGTCGCACCATCCGCGCCCTCGCGCGCTCGGATAATCAGCGCTTCATGCGTCTTGGCGGTTGTGTAGAAGCCTCCCTGCTCCTCATCGCGAAACGAATCCACTATTCGTTCTGCCAATTGAAGCGCGGCGGTAAGATAGCGTTCCTGCCCGCAGGCCTCATAGAGGTCGATCAATCCTTCTGCGAGATAGGCATAGTCTTCCAGGACGCCATCGAGATGGGCCCGGCCCTTTCGCGACGTGCGGAGAAGCGGGCCATCGGACGTCCGATGCGTCTGTAAGAGAAAGTCTGCCGCCTTCATGGCGCCATCGATGTAGCGGCTCTGTCCGAATACTCGGCCTGCCTCCGCCATCGCCGACATCATCATGCCGTTCCAGGCCGTAATGATTTTGTCATCAAGTCCTGGNNCACCGCCTCGATGGGTCGCAGCCGATTCGGGATGCTCCGATGTTCCCAATTGCCCTGATCGGTAATGTCGTAATAGGCGCAGAGTCTTCGGGTATCTTCGGCATTCTGCAGCACGGCCTGGATCTCCGCCGGTGTCCAGACGAAGAACTTTCCCTCGACGCCTTCTGAGTCCGCATCCGTCGCGGAGTAGAATCCTCCGGCAGGATCGGTCATCTCTCGAAGAATATAGTCGAGCACTTCCGTTGTCACCTGGCGATAGGAGGACTGCTTGGTGACTTGGTAGGCCTCCAAGTAGGTTNNTCATCCGTGGAGTACCGCGCGAACCCGCCACCGATATGATCGTAGATCCCGCCTGCCGCCATCGCATCGAGCGTGCGAGTCACCATCTGTAGCGTGCGGCTCTCTCCTGTTCGACGGTAACAACGAAGGAGCAACGAGAGTCCTGCCGAAGGTGGAAATTTCGGTGCATTGCCGAATCCGCCGTGCTGCTCATCGAAATCCTCGCGGAATTGAGCCACAGCGTCATCTAGTACGGAGGCACTCACGGAAACGGGCGATACCGCCTTGAGTTCTTTCTTCAACCGTTCGGTCAATTGTCGCGCTTGATTCGTGAGAGCGGCGGCATCCTTCTCCCATGATTCTGCAATCTTTTTGAGCAAGCTGGGAAACCCGGGACGGCCCCATCGGTCATCGGGAGGGAAATAGGTTCCGGCGAAAAATGGCTCCTGGTCTGGCGTCAGAAAGACCGTCATCGGCCATCCGCCTTGGCCGCGATTCATGGTCACCGTGGCCTGCATGTAGATCTCATCAAGATCGGGGCGTTCCTCCCGATCCACTTTGATACAGATAAAGTGCCGGTTCATGAGCGCGGCAATGGTCTCGTTCTCGAACGACTCCCGTTCCATCACATGACACCAGTGACAGGCAGAATAACCGACCGAAAGTAGTATGGGACGGTTCTGTGTTTTCGATGCCTGTAAGGCCTCGGGTCCCCAGGGATACCAGTCGACCGGGTTCGTGGCATGCTGGAGGAGATAGGGACTGGTTTCGTGAATGAGGCGATTCGTCTTGGCTGAGTTCGATGGATTATTCATGGCTCACGGTAGCATCAGCCTCAGAGAGGGGTCAATCGGTGGAAAAAGAAAGAGGCCTGCAATCATGAGATTGCAGGCCTCTTCAGAATCGTTCAAGTCAGGCTTGTCTGATCAGACAAACGACCTATGTCGTAATTACTTACCCTTCTCGTCCTTCTTCTTCTCGTCCTTGGTCTCGCCGAACGTGCCAGCGTGGCCGCCCTTCTTCTCGTCCTTCTTCTCTTTTTTCTCTTCACCGTATACGAGGACGTGGCCGCCCTTCTTCTCGTCCTTCTTGTCCTTCTTCTCTTCACCGGCGAAGGAAGGAGCGCTGAACGTCACTGCCACTGCCACTGCCATGATTGCCATCAAGATGCTCTTCATAATATGTCACCCCCTTTGAATGTTAGTGTTAGGATGCTGTCTACCCATCCAAGTAGGGTAAACGGGCNNTATGGTAGGCTGTTGATGAAGGACCAACCATCATGACCGACATTGGGCCCTATTCCAACTACCGCCTGACCGTTCGCCTCCAACTCGCCAATACACCGGGTATGTTTGCGCGGGTCGCGGCGGTGCTGGCCGAGGAGGGCGCTAATTTGGGTGCGGTGGATATTGTTTCTGCCACGGCTACCTGCATGGTCCGAGATGTGACTTTCGATGTCCGGGACGAATCGCATGGAGAAACCGTACTCGCACGGATCGGGGCGTTGCCTGACGTCACAGTCCTGTCCGCCTCAGATCGAATATTTTTGCTGCATCTCGGTGGAAAGATTCACGTCCAAAGCAAGTTTCCCATCACGACGCGGAACCTCTTGTCGATGGTCTATACGCCAGGAGTCGGTCGTGTCTCGCAAGCCATCGCAAAGGACACAACCAAAGCCTATGCGTTTACGAGCAAGAGCAACACGGTCGCCGTAGTCACTGACGGATCTGCGGTACTTGGCCTGGGGAATCTTGGCCCGGAGGCCGCGTTGCCCGTGATGGAAGGCAAGGCCATGCTGTTCAAGGAGTTTGCAGGAATCGACGCCTGGCCTATTTGCTTGAATACGCAAGATCCCGATGAGATCGTCCGCACGGTTCAGGCGATTGCTCCGGGGTTTGGCGCGATCAACCTGGAAGATATCAGTTCACCTCGCTGTTTTGAGATCGAACGCCGCTTAAAGAAATCTCTGGATATTCCGGTCATGCACGACGATCAGCATGGCACCGCCGTGGTCCTCCTGGCCGCATTGACCAATGCGCTCACCGTGACGGGAAAACGGATTGAAGACATCCGTGTGGTCGTCAACGGTCTCGGGGCCGCTGGAACCGCCTGCTGCAGAATGTTGCTGGCGGCAGGCCTCTCGCATCTGATCGGATGCGAAGCTCAAGGGATCGTTTTACGAGGAGACGGCGACCAGCTGCGAGCCTGTCGAACGGATCTTGCCGCCTGTATGACCAACGACCGTCCACAAGGCTCACTTCGAGAGGCCCTCAAAGGCGCCGACGTGTTCATCGGCTTATCCGTCGGCAATGTCGTCACAGCGGAAGATCTGGATCTGATGGCGCCTGATCGGATCGTTTTTGCCATGGCCAATCCCGACCCGGAAGTTCCTCCTCAATTGGCGGCCTCCCACTGCCGGATCTTCGCGACCGGGCGCTCGGACTACCCGAATCAAATCAACAATGCCCTCGCATTTCCGGGTATCTTTCGAGGGGCCCTGGATGTACAGGCGCGCGACATCAACGAAGCGATGAAACTTGCTGCAGCCAAGGCCTTGGCTGAGACCATTCCCGCTTCGGCTCTGAGCGAGGACTACATCATTCCAAGCGTGTTCGATAAAAACGTCGTTCCCCGTGTGGCCAAGGCCGTGGCGGCCGCTGCTCGTGATACGGGCATCGCCCGCCGTCGCACCAAAATCAGCGACGACTTCGCCTCGCGCTGACCGGTCACCCCCATAGATCAACCTATTTCCAGGGCTCTTCTGGCACGCAACCTGGCTGTGCTACAATGCGCCCAGGGAGCGGGTCCGGTTCAGATGGCATTTTCACAAAGCAAATTCATTAAGTTTCAGAGCGGGATGAGGCGACGGATCGATTCGTTGCGCCCGAAGGCCGAAGAGAGCCTGGAACTCGCCGTCGACACGATGATGCAGGAGCGGGTCGATAGCTTCTTTCGTGTGGAAGAGGGGCTGGAGGAAATCATCAAAACCCTGGTCCAGATTGAAGAAGAGCTTGTGGAAATTCGAGATCTTTCCGGCGCCATGCGCCTGGAATCCCGGCTCGAGTTTGTCGAAGACCGCTGGGACGATTTCGATAGCGAGATTCGGGAGCGCCCCAGGCGCCGACGCAAGAAAGTCAGTTTAGCCGATATGCTGAAAGCCGCCGGTGGGGGAGGCGACCCATCACAAGGACCCAGCGGCATCAACAACGCAATGGATGCCTATGCCGCGATGGGTGTGGAGTTCGGCAGTTCACTGGCCGAGGTCACCGCGTCCTTCCGCCACAAGGCCAAACAGCTCCATCCCGATTCGAATAACGGCGACCGGAGCGCCGAACCGGAGTTGCGCCGCATGCTGGAGGCCTACCAGTTCTTGAAGGAGTATTTGAGCCTCAGCAATGTTGAGCCTCCTCGATCACCAGACCACACTTACAATCCAACTGAATGAGAGCCTTGTGACACCTAATTCACCGATGCAGTATGTGACCGACCAGCGTGCGCTTGAAACCCTCTGCCTCACCTTACGGCAGAGTCCTCGGTTGGCGCTGGATACGGAATTCGTCGGGGAAGACACCTTTATCCCGCGGCTCGAACTGATCCAAGTCGCGACCGCCGCCACCGCAGCTGTCATCGATTTTCCCGCCGTGCAGGCGAGCGGATCGCTCGACGCCTTCTGGGAGCTCGTCTGCGATCCAAAGATTGAAAAGATCGTGCATGCCGGACGGCAGGATCTCGATCTCTTTGCCACCCACGCCGGACAGATCCCGAAGCCATTTTTCGATACGCAGATCGCCGCCGCCATGGTTGGATATGGCGCCCAAGTCGCCTATGCGAACCTGGTCCAACGGCTTCACGGCACGAAGCTGGAGAAGGCCCATACCTTTACGAACTGGAGCGCGCGACCGCTTTCCGATGACCAGATCGCCTATGCCCTAGAAGATGTCGAGTTCCTGCTGCCGATCCATACGCACTTACAGGATCGCCTGAGTAGCCTTGGTCGGTTGGAATGGGTTACAGAAGAATTTGCCCGCCTCGAGTCGGCGGTTGGAGAGAAAAGTCGTGAGCCTCAAGAGCGCTACCAGCGCATACGCGGATGGGATACGCTCAAGCCCAAAGGAGCCGTGGTGCTTCGTGAATTAGCGGCCTGGCGAGAAGCCGAAGCCCGACGCCGGAATGTGCCTCGCGGACGTGTTATGCGGGATGAGGTNNTCCATTCTTCCGAGGTCGATCGGCATGGCGAACAACTGTTGGCCACCATTACGTCGGCCTTGTCTCTGCCACCGTCGGCCTGGCCGGAGGTCCCACGCGAACGGAAGCCGGACCCTGAATCGACTGGCATTGTCGAATTGTTGCAGGCCGTACTGAAGGCCCGTGCCGCGGAACAGGGGATCGCCCCCACCATGTTGGCCACCAGTTCAGATCTGCAAACACTCGTGGAAGCTAAACAGAATCGGACTACTCTCGATGTGCCCATTCTCCGTGGCTGGCGCCGGCAACTGGTCGGGGACCTGCTCCTTAAAGTGCTGGATGGCGCCGTCACCATCACCGTAGACCGAACCTCCGGTGCGCTCCGCATGTCCCAGGACGGTCTCTCAAGCGCAGCAAGCTGACGGGCTCGACCAGCGCGCATTAGCCTGAAACGTCTTGTGACGGCTACAGCAGTTCTTTCACCGACTCCGCGGGTCTGGCCAAGATCACCTTCTCGCCTTTTTCGACAATCGGACGCTGAATGAGATCGGGATGGGCGATCATCACGTCGAGCCATTCATCGTCCGCCAAATTCTTTTTCGCTAAACCGAGCTCCTTATAAATATCCTCTTTGGTTCTCAGGATATCCTTCGGCGAGAGCCCCGCCTTCCTTAAGAGGCTTTTGAGTAGCGCCTTGGTGAAGGGTTTCTCATAGTAGTTGATGGCTATAAAGGGCTTGCCACTCTCCTTTAACAACTGCACTGCCTGACGGCAGGTGCTACAAGTCGGTTTCTGGTAAATTGTCACCTCGGCCATGCTACACTCCTTGTTCCAGCGTCCTCACTGCCTTGACGCCATTTTTACCCATGTGATACATCATCACCGATCGCCTCGTCTGAATGTCTACTATGCCAACACCAATCTTCGGAACCAGCTCTACCGGTCAGTTTTCCTGTGCCACAGACACGCAACATACCTTACGAGATCTCCGCACGAAGCGGAAGGGACAGCCGGTCTTCGTCCTGGGCCATGTATTGGCCAGAAAAGGGCAGGAAGGTGTCTTCGAGGTTTTTAACGACCGTCTGGCCATCGTGAAGTTTTCCGACGGCGGAGCGATCGGGTATGACCCGCTGGAGCTGCTCTTACCCACCGCCATCGACGATAAAGGCATTGCCTACTTCGAAATTCGCCCCTGCCGGCAGTGCGAACAACTCTTCGCGCTGACAGCCCAGGAATGCGACGCCACAGAAGAGCCTACCTCTTGTCCTGAATGCCGCTGCGCCTAGCCACACCCATCTAGTCGACGAGCGGTGCGATCTCGATCGCTTTCTTAATCAGACAATCACCAGCAAATGACTGCAGCGACATCGGCAACATGCTGGCGTCGATCACGTGTACCGTGACAACCTGAAAACCTTCAGCCACTTTGTATCCTTGAATTTTCATCGCATGACAGATTTCGAGCTTTTTCCAAATCAGATTATTCAGGATCGTCTCCGACGCCAGTAGCTTGAGATCCGAAACCGCGTCATTCATGGAGATTTTCGCCGATATCCGCGCTTTGTCTTTCGGTATCTCTTTCACGACGGCAAACGCCAGAACTTCTCCGTCAGCCTGAACCAAGGAGGTTGTCCCGACAGCAATCAGGCAGGACAGCGTGAGCAGTAACGGCAGCCTCGGAGTCATCGCTTACCTCCTCGGTATATCCACTTTCTCATGTGAATCGATCACACCTGGATGGGCCAGGCGGGACGTCGCAAGGGAGGTAGAGACCATAATCTCCGTGGTTCACGGTGCTCGTACCTGCCGGAGGAATCAACTTTTCCTGTGACGTCGTCATCGGTGTGAGCCGGGACATGAAATGGCCCAACACGAGAATCATACATCCGACAAACAACATGACCCGTAAGGACATCGGGCGCTTCCTCTTTATGAAATTTGACGAACGCAGTATGCCAACCGGTAGAAGCCATTTCAAGCTCACGTCAGGCCAAACATGATAAACTGTTTTAACTTGGTATCTCTCTTACGGCTTAGGTGAAGGAGCACGATCATGCCTCATGATTTTATGCCAGGGCTCGCCGGCGTCCCTGCAGCCAAGTCCGCGATTAGCGATGTAGACGGTCAACTCGGTGTGCTGGAATATCGCGGCATTCGCGTTGAAGAGTTATGCCTTCGATCCTCCTTTCTCGAAACCGCCTATCTGTTGCTCTTCGGTCACCTTCCTGCTGAGCGGGAGCTCGCGCGATGGCAGGAAGATATCGTCCATCACCGCCGCATTAAGTTCAAGATCGTCGACCTCCTGAAATGCTTGCCGGAACAGGGCCATCCGATGGATGCCTTGCAAGCAGCCGTTGCTGCCTTGGGCATGTTTTATCCTGGCAGGAACGTGAAGGACATCGAGAATAACTATTGGTCTGCCGTCCGTCTTGTGGCCAAACTGCCTACCATCGTTGCGGCTTGGGCGCGTCTTCGGCATGGAAACGAATATATTCCACCGCGCGACGATCTCGGCTTTTCCGAAAACTTCCTCTATATGCTGACGGAGAAGGAACCGCTTCCTCTCTGGGCCGAGATTTTCGACGACTGCCTAATCCTCCATGCGGAACACACGATGAATGCCTCAACCTTCACCGGCATGGTCACAGCTTCAACGCTGGCCGATCCCTATACAGTCGTCGCTTCCTCGATTGGAGCTCTGAAGGGCCCGCTGCATGGCGGAGCCAATGAAGAAGTCGTGCAGATGCTGAAGCTGATCGGCGAACCGGGGAAGGTTCGCTCGTACCTTGAAGAACGGGGAGGCGAGAAGCAGAAACTGATGGGTTTCGGCCACCGGGTGTACAAGGTGAAAGATCCTCGGGCGACAATCCTCCAGACGCTCTGTGAACGGCTCTTCAAGGCATGTGGCAGTTCACCGTTGTATGAGGTTGCACTGGAGGTTGAGCGTGTCGCGGAAGAGCGGCTGAAGGGGAAGGGGATTTACCCCAATGTCGACTTCTACTCCGGAATCGTCTACGAGAAAATGGGCATAGAAACCGATCTCTTCACCCCGTTATTCGCGATGGCTCGAGTGTCCGGGTGGTTGGCCCATTGGCTGGAACAGCTGAAGGAAAATAAACTCTACCGGCCGGATCAAATCTACTCCGGCGAGCACAACCGAACCTATGTCCCCATCGGCGAACGTTAGCCTCCCGCCCCTTGACTCTGCTGCGGCCCGAGTTATCTCCCTTTGAAAGAGACGAACGGCGCGCACAGAGTCATTCTGAGACAGTGCACATACATATACATAAGAGGGAGGTCTGCTATGACACTCGTACGGTGGGATCCGTTTCGTGAGCTTGAAGACATGTCGAATCGGTTACATCGAATGTACAGCCGTCCGATTGCGCCGCAGACGAACGGCAAGGAAGCGATCGTCGTCGCCGACTGGGCACCATCCGTAGATGTCAGCGAAACGGACGGAGAGTACCAGATTAAGGCTGAGATTCCGGACGTGAAGAAAGAGGATGTGAAGGTGACGCTGGAAGATGGTGTGCTCACCATCCAGGGCGAGCGCAAGTTTGAACAAGAAGAGAGGGGGAAGAAGTACCATCGGGTCGAGCGGTCCTACGGGAGCTTCGTTCGCAGCTTCACCTTGCCCGATCTCGTCGATGAGGCGAACGTGAAGGCCGAGTTCAAGGACGGAGTCTTGAATCTCAAGCTGCCTAAGTCCGAAAAGGTGAAACCGAAAGCGATCGAGGTCACGGTCGGCTAATTGGCGCCCATCCCTTCTGGCTGGAATCGAGGCCCGCTCAGGCGGGCCTCTTCTTTTTTATCTTCCTACCCCTCCGTTAGTCGTTGTGGCCATCGCCAAACTCCCACTCAACCAAGACCCTTGTGCAAGCAGGGGAGCTGAGTTTATTATGGCGCCCGCAACAGCTAGCAGCCTTACACCGGAGTAGTATTCA
>CXWL01018460.1_pt1 | contig 21690 bp, 20 predicted proteins | sample 590931 | NCBI WGS metagenome assembly CXWL01 (sample SAMEA3498368, study PRJEB10139) | groundwater metagenome | biome: water well; material: biofilm material | place: Germany | collected 2015-04-27 | reverse complement strand
CAGCCGACGGGCGGGATCGGCATGCGCGGCTCTATCTGCGGCAGCGTGCCGTTCGCCGCTGGCGGCCCCGGTGGGTCGAGCGGGCCGCCGCGGACGCCGGTCGCCAGCATGGCGATGATGCCGGTGCCGGCCGCGAGGATCAGCACGAGCAGGATGGCGTTCGTCCGGCGTGCAACTAGCATGGCGTCGATTCCATCCTCGTGTGCCTACTCGCTGATGTTCGCCCACGGGCTGGTCGAGGCCGCCGCCGTCCCAATCGGGCCGATGTCGCAGGCGGCGCAGCCGGGTAGGTAGTAATTGCCGCCGGAGCCGGTGTTGTTGCGCGCGATGTTCTGTGTGAGCGTTACCCGCGTAGCCAAAATCACGGAGAAGCCGGACTGGTTGTTCGTCGCGGTGTTGCGGATGATCGTGTCGTCGGCGCCGAAGGCCACCACGCCCTGGGTGTTGGCGACGAGCGTGCAGTCACTGACGACCGAATCGTTACCTAATACGACGACGCCATTGCCTACGTTGTGACTGGACACACAGTCGGTCACCTCGCTGCCGGCCCCGAGAATAATGCCGTTGAATCCGCTATATGTGATTGTCACGCCCGTCAGTTCGCTGTCGCTTGCCTTGGCTAGATCGATGCCGGTTAAGCCCCAGCCCGCCACCGTGCCGTTGCTGACCTTTATCCCGGAAAGGGAACCGGTCACCGCCACTCCGGATCGTCCTGTACCGTCGGCGATCACCGAGAAACCATTGAGGTCGAGCCAGACGCGAGGCGCGGCAATCTCGATGCCGTTCCAGGTTGGGGCGAGCGCGATGCCGACGAGGTTGCGCGTGAGAAAGTACGACCCGGGCTGATCGATGACGATGGGGAAGCTGCCATCCCAGCCCACCGGCGGGATCGGCATCCGCGGCTCCGCCTGCGGCAGCGTGCCCGTCGCCGACGGTGGGCTGGGCGGGTCGAGCGGGCCGCCACGCACGCCGGTCGCGAGCATGGCGGCAATGCCGACACCCACGGCGAGGATCAGCACGAGCAGGAGGGTATTGGTGCGGCTCGAGATGGCCATGGTGTCCCTTCGCCTTGCGGTGCACCTATCGTACGCTCAAACTCGTGGTTGCTACAACCGGCGCGTCAAGTTCGACCGCGCCATGGGGCGGGACTCCACACCAGATAATCATGCGGGCTACGGTGCGGAGTTCACGTCTGTCGCACAGAGTTCGTGCGCGTGAGGCTTACGGGACAGCTGTCGAAGACTCGCCGTGGAGAGCTCTGCCATTGAGCTACGTCGGCAGGCGGTAGAAACGTCCGCTCGTCGCGGACTGGGGCAGTATGGCGAAGGCTTGTGGGCGCGGCCAGTCGGGAATCGCCCGATCGTTAGCTGGCGTCCCCTGCGAACACGCCCGCATTCCGTTCGGCTAGCCGCTTCAAGTTCAGGAACTGACGCCGCATCATAATCCAGTCGCCCCACGGAAGGGCGATGCGCGTGAGCCAGCCGATTGGCGCCGGCGGATGCTGGACGGCGATTTTGGCGATCACTCTGCTCGTGCCTGGATCGAGTGAAACGACGGCGTAGGTCATCGCAATGCGACCGAAGATCCAACGTGCGAGTCGACGTTGTCGCAGTGTGATGGTGATGTGGCGATCGCGTTCGAACGACGCCAGATCGAAGATGGTCATCACTCGTTGCCCAACGGCGAGATCCTCCAGCCCCGGCGTCAGTTGCTGTGGACTGCGCCGGCCGAGGTTGTCGATCCAGTCGTAGCTGTAAGGCGCAACGCGGAGTTGGCAGAGCCAGCGGAAGACGAGGGAGGGCGGCGCCGCGACCGAAACGGCGCGATACCACTGGCCCTGCGCATCCGGCAGCAGGGCATCACACGGATACGCCCGTGCGCGCTCTTCATCCGTCGTACCCCAGGTCGTCGCGATAGACATGGAGGAAGCATGTCAGGTAGTCAGCGGGCCAGCCAGTCAGCCAGTCAGCGGATAGTGTGCGCTTCGCGACTCACCCTAGACCGGGATCGCGGCTGCTTGTGTAGCAGTGTTCCGCATCTCGCCAATCGCGTCTGCGACCTCCATCGCCGACACCATACAGGCCTGCGTGAGGTTTACGTCCACGTCCCGGGCGTCGCCGGCGAAATAGAGGTTCGACGCTGAGGCCGCACGCAGCGGCACCAGCTTGGCGATGTTCTTCGGCGTGCGCCGCGCCCCCAACACTTTCGCATTCGGCATGGTCCGCTCGACGATGGCGGCCTCGCGCCAGCCGGGGAAGTAGCGGTCGAGCCCGCTCCGCAGCTCGTCACCCCGCCGATCGCGGAGCGTCTCGTCGCGCGATTCTTCCGGCGAGAGATAGGCCATCGCGTGCAGAAGCTGGCATCCCGCCGGGGCCAGGTCCGGCGCCGACTCGCTGTGGATGCTGTAGTACAGCGCACCTTGCACATCGAAGACGAAGGTCGCGTCGTCGGTACGGAGTGAGCGGCTGAGGCCGAGGTCGATGCAGTACGCGCGCACTTCTTCAAGCGTCGACCAGCGCTCCATCTCGGCCCTCAACGGCGAGCTCTCGGGCGCGATCGCCGGCGCGTCCTGCGGCGGCAGGGTGCAGACGAAGGCATCGGCTTCGTAGCGCGTGCTACCAGCGTACGCTGCGACAATGGCGCCGTCCTGCACCTCCAGCTGCTCGACACGCGCGCCGGTCGCGATCGTGCCGCCGCCGGTCTGGATCTCGTCCACCCAGGTCTCGTACATGCTGCGCCAGCCACCGTGCATGTAGCCGACAAAGTCCTTCGCGAACATGGTGCGCTGGAGGTGTCCGATGAAGAACGCCGCGGAGAGGCCGCTTGAGGGATTCGTGTAACTGTTCACCGTCCCGAACGCGAGCATGAACTCGCGCACGTAGGCGTCGTCCGTCTTCGTGTCGATCCATTGGCCCCATGTCAGTTCTGGCGACAGGCGGTCGAGCTTCTCGCCACGCAGCGACAGCATCAGCTTCGCCACCGTGACCCGCTGGCCGATCGAAAACAGCGGCGTCGTCATCAGCTGGTGCGGCTTCGCGCCCATGGAGGAAAAGTGGTCGCCGTGCTGCCAGTAGCTGCGCGTCGCCTCCGGGTACCCGCATGCCGGTACCGCCCTCCCGAGCCGCGCCATCAGCTCGCCCAGGGAGCCGGACTCGGGGGTGTACATGCCGTGGGCGCCGTAGTTGAAGGTGAACCCCTTCTCCTCGTAGCAGTAGGCCCGCCCACCAATCGCGTTGCCCTTCTCGAGGATCGTCACGCGCTTGCCCTGCTTCGAAAGCAGCGCCCCCGTCGCCAGCCCGGCCATGCCTGCGCCAATGATCACCACGTCCGACTTCATCGCCTGCCTCCTTTGCTCCTTGGTACGGCTGGTACCGCGATTTCCTGTAACAGTTTGGCGAGCGCGCCTTCCGCTTCACCCTGCATGAGCGCCGTCGTGAACTCGAAATAATTGCCGCCGGCCGTGCCCGGTTCCAGATCCGGTCCGGACTGCGCTTGCACAAAGCGCACCGTGCGTTTCAGCTTCTTGTACGCGGTGCCGCAGTGGCTACAGCTCGCGACGTGCGCTTCCACCCCGGCGCGAACCCCGTCCGCCAGTTCATCCGAGAGCAGATCCGACAGCAGCTCGTCGATTTGGGCACAGGACATGCCCGACGCCGCGGAGCCAGCCAACGCGGGCGCCGGATCGACTGCTTTCGCTTGCCCTGGGCCCTCCCCCGCGCTCTTTTTCGCCGCTCCCTTGCGCTGGACGCGGCCCGCCCACAGGCAGCCGTCACATTCGTTGTCCTCATGGACGAGCGCGCAGTGGTCGTCGTAGACCTCCACCATCTTCTTGCGCGCTCGGTGCAGCTCTGTCTTCACCGAGGCCACAGAGGCGCCGATCGCCTTCGCCGCTTCCTCGCGCGTAAGGCCCAGCTGGTCGCACAGGGTGATCGCCGCGCGCTGTTTCGTGGGCAGCGACATCGTCACGCAGTTCACACAGGTCGCGGCGACTTCTTTCACCTCTGCCGCGCGTTCGGGCGAGAGGTAGAGCTGCTGTTCCATCTGGCGCACCAGCTCGCCGTTCTCCCGGAACCACTGCCAGCGCTTGTCCAGATCCCACGGCTTCTTGCCGCGTTGATGGTCCAGGCAGGCGTTGGTGGCGATTTTGAAGAGCCACGTGCGCAGCGAGGCGCGCAGCTCAAAGTCGGCGATGTGCAGGTAGGCCTTCAGGAGCGTGTCCTGGACCAAGTCTTCGGCCTCTTCCGGCGATCCGGTCATTTTGCGGCACAGGCGCAGCAATCCCTCGCGGTGCTCCTCCGCGAGCGCCCCGAAGGCGTCCCGGTCGCCCGCCTTCGCCCGCTCGAGGAGCGCCAGCGCCGGCATAGCTGCGGAGGGTCGCCGCTCGTCCACGCCTGTTCTCCCTTCATCTACTTAGACGGGAGCCTGCCCCAAAAGGTTACAGTCCGCTTCATTCTTGACATACGGCGTATTCTGAAGTCCTCGGGCCCGCGATCTGGCGGCCTTAACCGACCGATCTTTCGCACGAAACATGCCCGTAACACAGGGCCACTATCCTCCCCCTATCAATCGCACAGCTAGGGGAGGTAGAAATGACGGAAGTTCCATTGAATTCCGGCGACATTGCGTGGATGCTGGCTGCATCCGCATTGGTGTTGTTCATGACGCCCGGGTTGGCGTTCTTCTACGCGGGCTTCGTCCGCAGCAAGAACGTCCTCGGGACGCTCATGCACAGCTTCATCACGATCGGAGTAGTCGGCATCCTGTGGGTGGTTGTTGGCTACTCACTGGCCTTTGGGCCGGACGTCCAGGGTTGGGGCCTGATCGGCAACCTCGACCACTTTGGGTTGAAGGGCGTCGGCGCGGCCGGCGATTCGCAAGCGGGTCCGGGCATCCCGCATGAACTCTTCATGGCGTTCCAGCTAATGTTCGCCATCATCACGCCCGCCCTCATCACCGGCGCCTTCGCCGAGCGCGTGAAGTTCGGGCCGTTCCTGATCTTCATGGCGGCGTGGTCGCTGTTGGTGTATGCGCCCGTCGCACACTGGGTCTTTGACCTCGAAGGATGGATTGCCTCCGACGTGAAGGGGCTCGACTTCGCTGGCGGCACAGCCATCCACGTCAACGCCGGCGCCGCCGCCCTTGCCGCCGCCATCTGCTACGGGAAGCGCCGCGGTTACGGCGAGGAGCCGATGGAGCCGCACAACGTGCCGTTTATCGTCCTCGGCGCGGGCATCCTGTGGTTCGGTTGGTTCGGCTTCAATGCGGGCAGCGCCGGCGCCGCGAGCGCGGTGGCCGTCAACGCCTTCACTGTCACCACTACCGCTGCTTCCGCCGCCGCTCTCTCCTGGACCGCCATGAGCTGGCTCATGAACGGCAAGCCCAGCGTCGTCGGCGCCGCCGCGGGATGCGTGGCCGGTCTGGTCGCTATCACGCCGGCCTCGGGGTACGTCCAGCCCATGGAAGCGATCGGCATTGGCGCGGTCGCCGGCATTGTCTGCTTCCTCTTCGTGCAGTGGCGCTCGAAGTCCGGACTCGACGACTCCCTCGATGTCGTCGGCGTCCACGGCATTGGTGGTATGTGGGGCGCGCTGGCCACAGGCATCTTCGCCGTCGCCGCCTCGAACACCGGCGTCAACGCTCTTGGCGCACAGGTGGACGGCCTGACGAACGGCGGAGGTCTGGACCAGCTGGGTCGGCAGGCCCTGGGCGTGGTCGTCGTCGGCGCCTATTCGTTCATCGCTACGTTCATTATCCTGAAGGTGCTCGACCTGACGATGGGCATCCGGCCGGATGAAGAAGAAGAGAACGCTGGCCTCGACGTCTCGCAGCACGGCGAGCGCGGGTACATCTTCGGTGGTTCGGGTCCGGTGCTCGGCATTCCCGAGGGCATCCCGATCGACATGCCAGCGGTGCCGCACGTCGCGGCGCCGAGACCCACGGCCACCAACGCCTAAACACGAGTGGGCGAGGATCGCCCAGTAGCCAGGGGAAGAACGACAATGAAGAAGATCGAGGCCATCATCCGCCCGGAGAAGCTGGACGACGTGAAGCACGCGCTGGCCGAAAAAGGCTACATCGGGCTCAACATCGTCGGTGTCACCGGCCGCGGCGTCCAGAAGGGCATCGTTCACGCAGGCCGGGCAGGCACGGCGTACTCGGTAGACATGCTGCCGAAGGTGAAGCTGGAGACGGTCGTCATCGACAAGAACGTCGAGGAGGTAATCCAGATCATCCAGACCCACGCCTCCACCGGCAACATCGGCGACGGCAAGATCTTCATCATCCCTGTTGAGGACGCGATTCGCGTCCGGACAGGAGAACGTGGAGACGCGGCCGTGTAGAGTGGCGCTTGCCCTCCAACGGGGCAGCGGGCAGGATCAATGAGGAACTGCGCGTCTGCCCCGGGCTCTCATTTCGAGCCGGGGCAGACGCACGAACATGGACTCGATCGTAGTCGAGAAGAGGAGAGAGACAGTGGCGGGATTCTATAAAGCCGAATACATCTGGATCGACGGGACGGAACCGACGGCCAAGCTCCGCAGCAAGACCAAGATCGTCCCCGAAGGCGAGGCGCCGGGCATCTGGGGCTTCGACGGTTCCAGCACCAACCAGGCACCCGGCAAGAACTCGGACTGCGTGCTGAAGCCGGTCTTCATCTGCCCGGATCCGATCCGCGGCGGCAAGCACAAGCTCGTGCTGAACGAAGTGCTGCTGACCGACATGACGCCGCACAAGAGCAACACCCGCGCTGCCTGCGTCGCCACCGCTAAGAAGTACGCCTCGTTCGACACCTGGTTCGGCATCGAGCAGGAGTACACCTTCTTCGACGGTACCCGGCCCCTCGGCTGGCCGGAGACCGGTTTCCCGGGACCCCAGGGGCCCTACTACTGCGGGGTCGGCGCCGACGAGGTGTTCGGCCGCGAGATCGTCGAAGCGCACACCGATGCCTGCCTGGCCGCCGGCCTGGCGATCGCCGGCACCAACGGCGAAGTGATGCCCGGACAGTGGGAGTTCCAGATTGGCGCCGTAGGTACACCGACCGTCGCCGACCACATGTGGGTGGCCCGCTGGCTGCTCTACCGCATCGCCGAGGACTTCGGCGTGAACGCGACGCTCGACCCCAAGCCCGTCCGCGGCGACTGGAACGGCGCCGGCGCCCACACCAACTTCAGCACGAAGCAGATGCGCGCGAGCTACGAGCCGTGCATCGCCGCCGCCGAAGCGCTGGGCAAGAAGGCGGCCCTGCACATCGAGAACTACGGCTTCGGTATCGAGGGCCGCCTCACCGGCCAGCACGAGACCGCTTCGTACAAGACCTTCAGCTATGGCGTCAGCGACCGTGGGGCGTCGGTGCGCATCCCCTGGCAGGTGGCGCGCGACAAGAAGGGCTACATCGAGGACCGCCGCCCGAACGCCAACATGGACCCCTACGTCGTCACCCGCCTAATAGTCGACACCGTCTGCAGCGCCGCCGAGGCGAAGGCCGGCAAGAGCACGTCGAAGGCGAGCACCAACGGCGCCTCAAAGGCGAGAATCCCCGCGAAGAAGAAGAAGGTCGCCGCGCGGCGGTAAGCCGTCGGCAGGCCGCAGGACCGAGACGGGGCCTCCGATTTGTCGGAGGCCCTCCTTATTCCCGCCCGCGCGTGGCCGCCCGCAGCGCCTCCAGCGGCGCCTTCGGCCGGCGGTCGGCGTAGAGGAGGCCGTTGGTTTCCTGATACGTGTCCGTGAGCTGCGTGTAGCAGAAGCCGCTGAAGGCCGGCACTCCACGCACCGCCGCCAGCAGCCGCGCATACCGCTCCGCCAGCTCTTCTGCCGTCGCGCAACGGGAGTAGCCCCAGGTGCCGCCCGGATCTTCGGACAGCGCCATCCCGCCGAACTCCGTCAGCATCACCGGCGTCGCTCCCGGTCGGCGCAGGTCGAGCGAGATGCGCCGCCCCGCAACGCGCCCCGCCTGTAGCGACTGGGCCAGCGTCTTTTCGTCGCCCCAGCGGCGTCCCAGCCGGTCGGCGTCCTGCTCGTAGTCGTGAATGCCCACGATGTCCGTCGCCGGCGCCTCCCAGCCGTCGTTCGTGATCAGCGGGCGCGAAGGGTCCAGCGCCTTCGTGAGTGCGTACACTCCCTCGGCATAGTGCCGCTGCGCCGCCGACGTGGCGATGTCGGATATCCCCCAGGATTCGTTGAAGGGCACCCAGGCGACGATGCACGGGTGGCTGCGGTCGCGCTCGATCGCCGCTGTCCACTCGCTAGTCAGCCGGCGCATTGCGGTCTCGCCGAAGGCGTAGGCGCTCGGCATCTCCTCCCACACCAGCAGGCCCAGCTTGTCGGCCCAGTACAGATAGCGCGGATCTTCGATCTTCTGATGTTTGCGCGCGCCGTTGAATCCGAGGGCCTTCGTCAGCTCGATATCGCGTTGCAGCGCCGTGTCGTCGGGCGCGGTCAGCCCCGTTTCCGGCCAGTAGCCCTGGTCCAGCACCATCCGCAGCCGGTACGGGCGCCCGTTTAACAGCCATCGGTCCCCGTCCACACTGGTGGAGCGCATCGCGGTGTAGCTGTCGACGGCATCCAGCACATGTCCCTGCGCGTCGAGCAGTTCGACCCGCGCGTCGAACAGCGTCGGCCGGCCCGGCCACCACAGCCATTCGTCGCGCGCGCTGTTGACGCCGGGATCCGTCAGGGCGATGCGCCGCGCCGCCGCGCCATTGGTCACAGAGTACGTATCGTCCGCGACGACGCGCTCTCCCAGCGACAACCGCACACGCAGCCGCAAGTCATCGCGCCGCATACCTGCAACGCGCGTGTCCAGGCCGATTTCGAACGCCGCAACATCGCTCGACCATCGCAGGTCATCAATGCGCGTCACCGGCACGCGCTCCAGCCACGCGGTCTGCCAGATCCCGGACGTGCGCGGGTACCAGATCTCGTGCGGCTCCAGCAGCCAGTCCTGCTTGCCCCGCGGTTTCGAGAGATCGTGCGGGTCATCCTCCGCCCGCACGACGATCGTCTGGCTCTCGCTCAGCCGGTGTCCGCGCGGGTGCAGCAGGTCGGTGATGTCGGTCGAGAACGGCGTGTACCCGCCCTCGTGGGTGGCCGCGAGTTGTCCGTTCACCCAGACCGTCGCGGTGTAGTCCACTGCCCCGAAATGCAGCAACACCCGCTCGCCCAGCAGAGGCTTCGCGAGACGGACCACGCGGCGATACCAGCAAGCCTGGAAGAAGCCAGCCTCCCCGATCCCACTCGCCCGCGTTTCCGGCGCAAACGGCACTTCGATGGGGCCGTCCCAGCGAACCTGCTCCGGTGTACGCCAGGTTCCCTCGCGGTCGATGGCGAACAGCCACGGTCCGTTCAGGTTCGTCGCTCCGGCGCGGCGCAATTGCGGTCGAGGATAGCCGTGCATGCTCGCCCTGCTCGTCCTTCTGGCCATCGACCCAGATTTCGGCAGCCGTCGAAGTATCGGCCCAACGCCGGTGGAGGGCTACGATTCCTTAAGGTCCTTAGGGCGACACGAATTGCGTGGATTCGTAACACTCCCGGAATGCCGTACGGGGCAACGCCGCGGCCCGACTATGGTACGATCCTCTTGGAATGAGACGCCTCACCTATCGCCACGCCCTCACCGCATTCTTCTTCACGGGCTCCTGGTTCGTGCTTGGGATCGTGCTCCTGCTCAGCCCGCTGCCGGACGCGCTCGGCATCGTCGCCGAACTGTTTCAGGCGTGGCTCGTCCTCTTCTTCCTCGCCCTCGGCATTTCCGGCGCGATGCTCACGATGGCCGCCGTGAACGGCATCTTTCCGTGCGTTCTGCGTCCGCCCGCGAAGCCCCGTAGGCCCGCCCGTCGCACAGAAACGACCGCTGCCGCCGCCGCCGATCCGGCGGGCCAGGCATGGTCGCAGCCGTTGCCGACGTCGCGTTCGCGGGACATCTGACATGCCTACCGTTCGCGTCAACGGCATCGACATTTGGTACGAGCGCTCGGGCGGTCCCGGCCCTGTGCTGGTCCTCACTCACGGCTTCGCCGGGCCGACTGTCGGCTGGCCGCCGATCATCGAGCAGATCAAGCAGCGTTTTGATCTCGTCCTCTACGACGTCCGCGCCCACGGCCTGACCACCGTCCCCGAAGACGATGCCACGGTGACGATGCCCCAGTTCGCCGCCGATCTTGCCGGCTTGCTCGATGCCCTCGACATCGAACGGGCACACATCGCCGGTGTCTCCATGGGCGGGATGATCAGCGCGCAGTTCGCCTGTGACTATCCAGAGCGGCTGCGCTCGCTGCTGCTCTGCGACACTGTCGCCGGCAATATGCAGGGGCCGGACGAGGCGGCGAATGAAGTCGAGCGCAAGGTGCTCAACGCCTTCGACCACATGTACCATATCGTCGAACAGTATGGGATGGCTGGGCTGATCGAGCGCGAGAACCGCTACCGCCGCGAAGGCGATCCGTACGCGCACTTGCAGATGCTCTCGTTGGACGAGCAGGACGAGCAGAACCGGCGCATGAAGACCGATCACATGACGGCGAAGGGATTTCTGGCCGCCAACCGCGCCATCCGCGAGCGGCCGGATCTCACATCGCGCACGCCCGGAATCACCGCCCCCACCCAGGTGTCGTGCGGCGAATGGGATCTCTTCTACCCCAGCGCCCTCCGCGATCACGCCCTGATCCCAGGCTCGCGCCTTGTCACTATCCGCGGTGCCGCGCACTCCACCGAGAGCTTTCAGCCGGAGCGATGGCTCCACGCCTGCACGACGTTCATCGCCGACGTCGAAGCCGGCCGCCCCATCAGTGGCGAGTTCGTCCTCGGTGACGATCAATCGGTGAAGTAGCAGGGCGCATGTTGAGAGACCGTAAGGACGAAGCTTTAGCGGGAATGGTGCCCTTGACACACCCACGATCCTGCCCTAAAATGGGGAGTACAGGAGCGTGAACGATGCACAAAGAACCAACTTCCAAAGGCCCGCTGGTAGCACTCACGGACGGCACTCTCACCGAGTCCGCTGCCCGCACGATGTTCGAGGGGATGCGCTGGCCCAACGGCCCCGTCTGCACCTTTGATGACTGCGGCGGCTCCGAGATTTACCGGCTGAGTGTGGCCGGTAAGACGCTCGCCAGTGGCCGCGTCGTTGGCCCCCGTGAACTGTTCAAGTGCAAAGCCTGTCGGCGTCAGTTCTCTGTCACGAAGGGCACCGCGTTCGAGGATTCCAAGATTCCGCTGCGGACGTGGCTCGTCACGATGTACCGGATGTGCAGCTCCAAGAAGTCCGTCAGCGCACGGCAGATCGAACGCGAGTTCGGCCTGTCGCACCGCGCCGCGTGGTTCATGTGCCACCGCATCCGCTGGATGATGACCGACAAGAACCCCAAGCCGCTCAAGGGCACCCTGGAAGCTGACGAGACGTACATCGGCGGAAAGCCGCGCGGACACCGCACCCAGCGCACGAAGGGCCGCACGATGAGCGATGCGATCAAGGAATCGTGGGCCAAGAAAACACCCGTTGTAGGCGTCATGGAGCGCGGTGGCAGAGTTCGCGCCGCTGTCGTGCCGAAGGTCAATCAGGACAGCGTAGAGCGGGCCATCTGGTACGCCATCGACCGCCAGAACAGCCGATTGATGACCGACGAACACGCGGTCTATGACAACATGGTCAAGATGCTCCCGCATGACGTGATCCGCCACAAGTCCGAATACGTCAGGGGTGAGGTTCACACGCAGGGCATTGAATCGTTCTGGGCGATCCTCAAGCGCGGGCTGGTCGGCACCTACCACCACGTTGACGCGGGCTACCTCGCTCAGTACGTGAACGAATACGAGTTCCGCCACAACACACGGCACATCAGCGACGCCGAGCGGTTCAAGGTGCTTACTTCGCAGACTTTGGGGCGGCTCGACTGGTACGTGGGGCAGCAGACTTCCGAGCGGCGCGGGGACGTTCTTTAGGAACGCCCTTGTATTCGTCAAACTCTTTGCCCGCGAGGTACGGCCCCGCTTCGATGGCGCGTCGTACCGCTTCCTCGAAGGACATCGGATAGAGCGAGAGCGGTTTGGCTCGTGGCTTCTTTTCACCTGTCATGTCCCGTCATTGTACTTGCCCTCGATGAGCTTTGCTGTCGGACTACCGAGCCCCCATTCATGTCGGTCAAAGTCCCACGCGGGTTTTTCAAATCCTAAGATGACCTTGGCCTCGGCCTTCTGCCCACTCGCGCCATCCACCCGGATATAAAGGGTTAGTTCCTCGTCAAAAACAAGAACGGGGCGATCTTCTGGTGGCACAGTGTTGATGTCGTCGAAGACGCTTAGTAGTGCACCCTTTCTTTTTGCGTAGACTTGCCACCCCTCCGGCTGCGTGACACTGAACAACCGAAAATAGCCACGCGCGAACTCAGCCTCGCCCTTCATGGGAGGTGCTTGCTGAGGCGCACCGAGTTGGTAGCGAACCATGGGAATATTCGTTTGCCGTGGCAGTACAATCTGTGCAAGATCCAACAAGTCGTCACCGACTACGCGCTTCAAGTCGTCTTTCCCTTCTCGCCATTTTACGCTGTATTGAACGTGCTTCTCGCTACCGGGAGCATCTACGTAGTACATGCTCGTGACGACGACTTTGAACTCCTCTGCTGGCCCTTTATTCACCACCCGCAAGCGTACCCAGGCTTCACGGGCCCAGCCTACGTCCTCCAATTGCAGCCTTACTCTCGACTTGAATTGAGCGGGGATCGTGGAGTCATTCCGGGCTGATCCCTCAATGGCGATCTCGGGTTCTGATGGGAGCAAAGTGACGATTCGTATCCGTCGGAGGAACTTCAACATTCGCCGCAGTGGTGAGATGCTTTCGTTCCGTTGCTTTGGCCTAGTCGCGTAGAGGATCAAGAACCCGACAATCAACCCAACAACACCGATGATGATTCCGATCCACCCATACCGCACCCACTTGTCGCCGTTGGTCTCATGCCCGGTGTATCGCCATGAGTACCCAGCAATGAGTGCTCCAACGCCGAGGGTGAACGCCGCTGTCACGACGAGCCCCCAAAGTTGTGCCCATGTGTCGCGAGAGATGCCCATCCAGCTGCTGGTAGTTTCAGCCATGCTGAATGATCGCTCTCTGGCGTGGGTGTGTCAACGAGCCCATTCCCGCTTTAGCTCCGTCCCATCACAGTTTGAATTGGAGCCTCAGCAGTTTTCTGCCGCAAATATGGAGATGTGACACGCGGCCAACCGAACATCGTCGCCATCCCCGAATTGGCGTTCGGATTCTGAACCGCCCTTACGCCGCTTCCTCAAACACCAACTGATCGCCAACCACCGTGCCCGTGCGCTCGGCAACGCCCGCCGGCAGCTCCAGGGTGTGCTTTCCGCCCTTGCCCCCAAAGGCCACCCAGCACGGCCGCATCGCCGGCACCACCTTCGTCACGCGGCCCTCGTTGTCGGTGAACACCGCATCGAAACGGAAGAACATGAAAAACGAGTGGATGGACGAACTCTTTGTGAGGAGGATGCCGCCTCCCTCAGGCACGCCCCTCTTGAACATCAGCCCCCAAAACCGCGCCCAATATGAGGAAGCCAGCGACGCACGGGTGGCCAGCACAGTATCGCGCCCGGCGTTGCGCACGGAGAATGTCTTGAGGTTGGTTGGCACAGGGCTCTAGTCTCTCAGCGCGATATAGATGATGTAGGCGCATCCATTGAAGAACCAACCGGCGATGACGAACGCCGGACCGAGATTCAAAGCGATGGCCACGTAAGCCAGCGTGAACGCCAGCAGCGCTACGCCATTCCTTCGCAGCGATCGAAGGAGCTCCGTCATCATCTGATGCTACGCCTTCCGCATGGTTGGCCGCAAATGCGGGTCGGTCGTCCGGCCGTTTGGGCCGTGAGCCTGATCCCATACCACCGGATCATCGGAAGGTGATAGCGAGCCTGAGCATCGGGAAAACCCGCAAGCAAGTGATCAGGTGGCGGTGGGCGAGAGACCGTCCAGGCAATGGTGGCGTCGTTAGCGGTGACGTAGGAAGAAACGTCACCCCAGAGGTGGGGTCAGGACAAAGCGCGCCCGGTCCGTGCCGGCGGCAATGTCATCGCCGTCGTCGAGGACGACGATGCCGAGCATCGGCACGACCCCGCCGATGCGGACCACGCGGCCACCGTGCCTCAGGAGGAACCTGTCGCCGTGCCGCCACACGCTGGCCGCCGCCTTGCCCTCGCCCAACTGCACGACATTGCCGTTCACATCGATGCGGCTACCCGCCCGCGGGCCTGCTGTGAACACCAACTCGGCCATGGGCGGCGCGTCAGCCGCTTCTGCCTCGTCGGTGGGGACGGGCGCATCTCGCTCCACCGAGATGAGGTCACGGAGGCCGCGCACGCGCGAATCCCCCGGATCGATGGGAGCACTTCGCTTTCGGCCCAGGCCAAACAGCCCGCGCTTCTGCTTTTCGGTCACGGAACGTTCCTTGCGGGGTTGGCGGCCACCTTCCGCCAGAAGACGGAGAGCGGGCTCTGGTTGCCGCGTCAGTGTACCGGTTCGCCGCTGCTCATCATCGTATCGCGCACGCAGCTGCGGATTGGTCAGCACGCGGTAGGCCTCGGTCCTCGCATACCGGCCGTAGCTCTTGTCCGGCAGCCGGCCCTCCGTTCGGTTGAGGAAGGCGTACGCCAGCTCGATGATCGCCTGGTCCGCCGACGAAGCGACGCGCAGCACGCCGTAGTGGCCAGCTTGCTCGTGTGGCCCCTGCCCCGCCCCGCCTCGGGCGGCCTTCATCGCTGATGTGTACGCCGCGTGCAGGGTGCGCGCTTGCATCGCGGCGGCGGGCGATCCGGTGTCCTGCAGCCGCCGTACCAGCAAGAAGTACGCGTCCACGACCAGCTCGGGTGGGGCGGAGGGATCCAGCCGCAAGATGGCGAACGGACACTCGATGGGCTGCGTTCCTTGCGCCCCGAACATATGGCACTCCCGCCGCGGTTAGAAGCTCCCGATGGAATCGATCGCGTTAATGATGATAGGCCCCAGGACGACGATGAACAGCGAAGGCATCACGAAGAACACCAACGGGAAGACCATCTTCGGCGCCGCCTGACGCGCCATCTGCTCCGCCCGCTGCCGCCGCCGTATGCGCAGCTGGCGCGCCTGCGTGCGAAGGACCTGCGCGATGCTCGTGCCCAGCGTCTCCGCCTGGATCACCGAATGAATGAATACATTCACATCCGGCAGGTCGATGCGCTCCGACATCCCGGTGAGCGCCTCCTTCCGCGTCTGCCCCAGCGCCTTTTCACGCAGCATTCGGCCCAGCTCCAGACCGACGGGCCCCTTTTGGCGGTCCGCCACCCGCTGGAACGCGAAGTCCAGGCTCAGTCCCGCTTCCACGCAGGTGGTCAGCAGGTCAAGGCTGTCAGGCAGCGCTTTCCAGAACGCTGTCTGTCGGTTCTTCGCCGCCCGCCGCAAGATCATCATCGGCGCGAGAAAGCCTGCGACGGCGAGTACCGGTACGAGGAAGATCGCTCTGCCAGGCGAACCGCTGGTGCCGATGAACACCGCGGCGAAGAAGGTCGCCGGCAGGGCCGTCGATGTCACCAGTACGATCGACAGGAACGTCGAGAGACTCATGCTGCTATCCGCCACGACGAGCCAGTGGCGGGAGCGGGCGATGAGTGCCGTAGGAAGCAGGTCGATGATTCGGGTGGCGAAGCCGTGTACAGCCGGAAACATCACCCGCTGTGAGAACGGGTCGTCCTGCTCCACGATCGCCCGCCGATGTGAGGACAGCGCGCGCACGCGATCCTCCATCACGTTCTTACTGCGAGCGTACCACGCTCCAAACAGGGCGATGGATCCAAAGACCAGCATGGCGGCGAGCACGGGAATCATCGCTTAGACCTCGATATCCAGAATGCGGCGAATGGTCAGGAATCCCATCAGTTGCAACACGATGCCGATCCCGAGCATCGAAAGCCCCAGACCGGTCGTGAAGAGCAGGCTCGTCTGGCTCCAGTTGAACAGCGCGAACAACACCAGCAGACCGGCCGGCCAGGACGTCAGCACCATGCCGGAAAAGCGCTGCTGCGCCGTCATCGTGCGCACCTCACCCACCAGCCGCTCTTTCTCCCGAAGATGATCGCCCACGTTGTCGAGAATCTCCGAGAGATTTCCGCCGCTCGTCCGCTGCACCAGCACCGCCGTCACCAGCAGGTTCATCTCTTCCGTATCCGAACGCGCCAGCAGCCCCAACAGCGCTTCTTCCAGTGACGCGCCCACGTTCACGTCGACGGCCATCCGCACGAACTCGTCTGCGATCGGCGGCTCCATCTGTTCTGACACCATCGTCACGCCGTGCTGAAAGGCGAACCCGGCTCGCAGCGCATTGGCGATCATCTGCGTCGCTTCCGGAAGCTGCTTGTTGACAGCCTCCACTCGGCGCGAGCGCACCGACCGCACCCAGTAGCGCGGCAGGATGAACCCGATGGCCGCGCCAACAACCGCAAAGAGCAGCCCATATCCACTCCGCACGATCACCAGAACGGCGACAAATCCCGCGAGCGCGCACGCCCCCCGGATGATCAGGTACTCGCCCGTGCGCAGCGAAAGCCCCGCTGCTTCCAGCTCAAGGGCCGTCTTCTTCGCCCAGTCGCTCTGCAGCAGCCCATCACGGAACAGAGGCAACGACGAGGGTCCCCGTCGCCGCACTTCATCCCAGGAGAGGGTCTTCTTGGGCGGTTCGGGCGCTTCGCTCAGGCGCTGTAGCCGGCGCTCGTTGGGCCGCGACTGGCGGCGGCGCGAGAGCTGCAACCCGAAGAGAACAATGGCTCCCGCCGTCGCGAGCGCCGCCAGCAGCGGGATCATCACCGACCCTCCGCGAAGCCCAGGCCCATCTCGCGCAAACTCACGCCGCTCAGAAGGAACTTATCCGCGAACGTCGGCACGATGGCGGTCGAATCCAGGCTGCCGATCACATTCCCCTTCTCGTCGATGCCCTGCTGGTTGAACACGAAGATGTCCTGCATGGCGATGGTTTCACCCTCCCGCCCCGTAATCTCCGTGATGTGCGTGACCCGCCGCCGCCCGTCGGCGAAACGGGCGAGCTGTACCACAACGTGCAGCGCCGCCGAGATCTGCTCGCGGATCGCCCGCACCGGCAAGTCGAATCCCGCCATCATCACCATGTTCTCGATGCGAAACAGCGCATCGCGCGGCGAGTTCGCGTGGACCGTCGTTAGCGAGCCCTCGTGGCCCGTGTTCATCGCCTGCAACATGTCAAAGGCTTCGATCCCGCGCACCTCGCCGATGACGATGCGGTCCGGGCGCATACGCAGCGCGTTGCGGACCAGATCTCGCTGCGTCACTTCGTTCTTGCCCTCGATGTTTGGCGGCCGCGCTTCCATCGAAATCACGTGTGACTGCTGTAGCTTCATCTCGATCGGGTCCTCGATGGAGATGATCCGCTCGGTGTCCGGCACGTACGACGACAGCGCGTTCAGCAGCGTCGTCTTACCGGTACCCGTACCACCGGAGATCAGGATGTTCATGCGCTGTTGCACGCATGCCCGCAGAAACTCGCCGGCTTCAGATGTCAGCGTGCCGTTCTTCGTCAAGTCCTGGATCTTGTACTTCTCGCGCCGGAACTTGCGGATCGTCAACGTCGGCGACCGCGGGACCAGCGGCGGAATGATGATGTTGACACGCGAACCGTCCGGCAGCCGCGCATCGACAAACGGCGATGATTCATCGACCCGGCGCCCCAGTGGCGCGATGATGCGCTCGATAATCCGCATGATGTGCTGGTTATCCCGGAAGCGCAGCGGCGAGTGGATGATCATGCCGTCGCGCTCGTAGTAGATCTCGTCCGGCGCATTCACCATGACTTCAGAGATCGTGTCGTCCTCGATCATCATCTGGATCGGGCCGTAACCGATCGCCTCGTCGATGACCCGCTTGATGACGCGTTCGCGGTCGTCGCCCAGCAGCGAGGGGTATTCTTGCGTCACCAACTGACGCGCCGCGACGGTCACCGCCTCCCGCGCTCGTCCCGCGTCCAACCGCTCGATCGCCGACAGGTCGATCTCCTGCAACATGCGCTGGTGGACGACGTGCACCGCCTCGTACCACTCGCTGTCAGCATCCGTCTCGGACACGCCAAACGTCTGGTTCCGCCATACTTCCCGTGCTCGCGCGTCAATCGCCATGGTCGGCAGTCCTTAGCTTTTGGCTGCTAGCTGTTAGCCAATGCTCTGTTGTCTGTTGTCTGTTGTCTGTTGTCTGTTGTCTGTTGTCTGTTGTCTGTTGTCTGTTGTCTGCTTTGCCCTTTGCCCTATGAGCCGTTGCTCTAAGGCGTCAGCCTTCCGCCGTCGCCGTGCCCCGCCACTTGAATCCCGGTAGTTGGAGCTTCCCACCCTTATCGATGCGGCCGCCCGCGATCACGATCGCCAGGTCCGACATGCTCTTCGCCGCCACCGACTGCGGCGCCGTGATCACGATCGGCTGCCCCAGGTGCGTGCCCTGGCGCACTTTCTTGTCGTACGGGATGTTCCAGAACACGTCCCGCTGCAGCGCGTCCTGCACCACGCTCGGCCGCACGCCGTCGTCCGGCGAGATCGCGTTCATCACGATGCGCACCCGCTCTTGCGAGTACGACAGCATCTTCAGCGCCTGCATCGCCTCCAGCGAGTCTTTCACGCTGGCATACTCCGTCGTCGTCACCCACAGCACGATCGTCGCGATCTCGACCGCCATCTCCGCCAGCTCGTTCAGCATGCCGGAGGTGTCGAGAATCACCGTGTCGTAGTTGCGGGCCAGAAAGTCGATCGCCGTCCGCACCTGGTCCGGAGAGATCTTGCGCCACTCCAGCACCGTCGGTCCCGCCATCACATCCAGCGACGTCAGCTCGTGGTTCGTCACGTAGCGCGAGATGTCGTCGCGTTCGATCATGTCCATATCGCGTACCAGGTCGAACAGCGTCCGCTCCGGCTTCACGTCCAGCATCCCCGCGATGTCCCCAAAGCCGTTGTCCAGATCGACAATGCACACCGACGAGCGCTCCTGCAGCGCCAGCGCGACCGCCACATTGGTGCTGATCGTGGATTTCCCGATGCCGCCCTTCGCCCCGAACACCGTGATGATCGTCCCCGCCGTCGCCGCGCTCGGGATCTGCCCCAATTGCCGCAGCTTCCGCTTCTCTTCCGACGCCAGCGCCGTCATCACCGACTGCCGCAGCGTCTCCGGCTTGATCGGCTTGGCGAGAAAGTCCCGCGCCCCCGACATCATCGCCTTGCGGATGATGTCCAGCTCCTTCGTCTGGCTGTAGACGATAATCGGCATCTCCGGCATCAGGCTCTGCAGCGCCTCGACCGTCTGCAACGCCCGCTCGATCGGCTCCGTCACCCCCAGGAAGACGCAGTCCGGCCGCAGCTCCTGCGCCGTCGTCATCGCCTCCATGCCGAACCCGCACTCGCCCGCCAGCGTCAGGCCCGAGGCCTTGACCACCTGCTTGGCCTCATAGCGTGCCTGCAAGTCCGCATCTACAATCAGCGCCGATGGTGTCTTAGCCAATGTTGTCCCCGTGGTCTAACCGAAACTGTTTCTGAACTTCGTAGTTTTCCTTGAGCGTCTCCAGATCCCGGTACTGTCATTCTTCGCTTCGCTCAGAATGAAAGATTCCACCTCACTGCTCGTGCAACGCGACCGGTGGCCGAGCCGCACGCACATCACCGCCCCTACGGCAACGCCACCGGCCCCACATCCTGCACCCCATCATCACCCTGCCCCCGCAGCACCAGCCACACCGTCCCCTGATCCTGCGCCAGGGCCAGCAGCGGCGCATCCTCCGGCGCTACTGCCAGGGTCACCGTGTCCGCTTTTTCGTTTGCCTTCGTGTCGTCCGGGCGCGTGGAGAGCGAACCCTCCGCCGTGTCCGTGTCGATCGGGTTGCCGTCGCGGTCCAGCCGCGCCACCGCCTGTTGCGCCGTCTGCCCCACCGCCAGCACTTCGACGTCCTGCAGCAGCGTCTGCGCGTTCGGCCCCAGCCCGCCGTCGTTCTGGTCGTTGAAGATGGCGATCACGTCGACCCGGTCGCCGGCGACGACGAGGCCCCCGACGATCGAGCTTTCGTTCACCTCCAGGGCGATCGCCCGCAGGCCCGCCGGCACCACCGCGCTCAGCGTCCGGTCCCCCGCCGCCAGCCCCTGCCCCACCTTCGCCGGCGTGAACTGCTCGCCCCTGGCCAGCGTCTGGCGCACCACCAGCCCTTCCAGTCCGGTCGTTTCGGTCAGCGCGCCCTCGACGATCGCGTTGCCCGAGAGGGTGGCGACCTCCAGCATATCGCCCGTCACCTTCGTGCCGGCCGGGATCTCCCGCGAAGCCACCACCACGTCCACGCTATCGGCGAACGCACCCCCGCCGCCCCCGCCGCCGCTATCGCCGATGCCGCTGAGGCCGAGAAACACCAGCACCGCCGCCAGCGCCGCCAGCGCGATGGCGCCCATGAAGATCAGGCGGTTCTGCCGTTCTGGGGTGCGTGCTCTCGCTGCGCTACTCATGACCGTGCTCCCTGACTAGGCTCTCGTTATACAAACGCTCGGCAACCGGCTTGTGACACCGATAGCCCGACTTATTCCGGCTCGGCGGTCAGTCCCCGGCCAGCTATCTCGTATGCGAGACCCTGAAAGATGTCCCCGAGTTCGATGGCGTTGTTGGTCTCGAAGTAGTGGTCGTTCGTTCCCGCAGTCGACGAGGCGATGCACTTCAGAAGCCGCCGGTTGGCGATGTTGTCGGGCTGGCCGTTCCCGATACCGTTGCAGTAGGCGTTCGTCGGGAACTGCGACGGATTATTCGTACCGGCCACGTTCAGACCTACCACATAAACCTGCACGGCGGCCGACTTCAAGCCATCGGCGACGTCGTTCGTGCATTCGTCAAGACGCCTTTGGGTGTTCCCCGCCAGCGGTCCCGCATTACACGCACCATTGCCGTTATTGGGGATGCAGTCGTCCGGCAATCCAGTCGTGTCCTGAAACGCGTTCTGGCCGTCCGTGAGAATCACCACAAAACGCTGTGCAATCGGGTTCGCATTCCTTCCCGGCCCTTCCAAAATTTGCTCCGACTCCCACAAACCGAGACATACATTCGTGGAGGACCCTGGCTGGGTAGCCACGAACTTGGCGCGTAGCAGGTCCGTATCCTTGCTCAGGCACATAAGCCAGGAACTGGCCGGCGGCGCATTGCAGTTGCCTGCTGTGAGCGGGTCGGTGGATGGAACGCAGTTGCCGTCGGGACTCGGGGGATTGTAACAACCGCGATACGGGGCGTACCCCACCTGCACGTTGCCAGTGTCAGGATCATCACCCAGCAGGATGGTAACGAACTCATCGGCGGCGATGCGCGCTTCGCGGATGGGACACCCGGGATTGCTCTGCGACACGTCGCAGCCAAAGCCCATACTGCCGCTGGCGTCGATCGACATCACCGCGTCCAGTGGTGAGATCCTGAACGACACGCTCCCCCACGAGGAGAACCCAACGTTAAAACCGACGCCCCCAAAGAAGGTGGAGAAGAGTTCGACCGCGCCCTTTTCGATCGTGATGTTCAGCGAGTCGCAGCCGACTTCTCCCGACCCCGCCGAGGGACAGGGGCTGATGCCGATCGCGTTGTTCCGGTTTTCGTTGGAGCAGATACCGGCGGGCGGATAGGCGATCGTGTTGCCGCAGTAG
>CXWL01013280.1_pt1 | contig 21695 bp, 17 predicted proteins | sample 590931 | NCBI WGS metagenome assembly CXWL01 (sample SAMEA3498368, study PRJEB10139) | groundwater metagenome | biome: water well; material: biofilm material | place: Germany | collected 2015-04-27 | reverse complement strand
TTGGTGTTGGTGTTGGTGTTGGTGTTGGTGTTGGTGTTGGTGTTGGTGTTGGTGTTGGTGTTGCAGGATTACATACGAAACTCGAGGAGTTGTAACCGGCTGTACCACAGAATTTCGCTAATCCAGCTTTACCTTCAATTTTTGAAAACGCCCCATCCGTATGACAAACCATACATTGACCATTAGCCAGACCGTTAGCTTTCATAATACCATCTGTTGCGTGGGCGTCAGTCATAACAGAAAAAGCTGCGGGAACCAATACCAAAGCAGTAATGGCCTGTCTTAACTTGAAGAGAGGCTTTCCTCGAAATTCAATTTTTTGTTTCATCGTTTTATAACTCATAAATAAATCCTGTAAAAGTCGTAATAGTAAAAATCATCGTTAAAATAAAACCAAACTTTATAAAAGGTATTCTTAACCTTGAAATTACCCACTATCTTCGTGGATGGGATAGAGAATAAAGGCTAAAAATTAAACATTTCTTAAACCGCAAGACAAATATACCCTTGATTCAAAATAATAACGTGACCCAGTTACCAGTTTTAAAGCGAGTCATATTAAGAAAAATTTAATCTTGTAGAATTAGCATACTTAAGACTTCTGTATTACAGCTATTTTATATGGCATTTTATGCGCAGACTTAAGTAATCAAGGAGCTTACGCTAAATAAATTTGATTACGGTGCTTAATTCTACTTTGTCAGATTATACTCAAGCTCGTCATACTCGCCTGGATATCCACGGGGCACAAGAGCGGGTATCCAGTGCCATGGATGGCAGGCTTAAATCCATCCATGAGGCCTGGATTCCGGCAGTCCACTTGTGCCCTGTGGGTATGCCGGAATGACGATATTGAAAAGTAGTGATGGTGTAATCTGACAAAGTCAGAGTTAACTCCAATACTTACAGCTGTGCGTTTTAGGTTATTTTAGTAATATAGTCACTCTAATCAACTGTGCAGCTTAATAAATAACTGCTATCATTAGCTGCTATCTTAACAAATCGTTTTTACAATGGTGATTTATGAAAATGAATAAAAAATTGACTTCCCTCACTTTTGCGATTCTGGCCAGTGCCGGCTGCCTGACTGCTCATGCGACCGATGTTGGCCAGCCGGCCCCCGAATTCACGCTGCCAACCTTGCAACAAGACCAGCCGACTTCATTAAAACAATTTGCCGGCAAAGTAATTTACCTGGATTTCTGGGCATCCTGGTGCGCACCGTGCCGTACTTCATTCCCATTACTGAACAAAATGCATGAAAAACTGAAGGCTCAAGGCTTTGAAGTGGTCGGCATCAACCTGGATGAAGACAAGGCAGCCGCTGAAAAATTCTTGAAAGACTTTCCTGTCACCTTTACCGTTTTACGTGACGCAAAAGGCGAATGGGCTGACAAATTTGTCGTAGAATCCATGCCGACTTCTTTTATTATCGATAAAAAAGGCGTGGTACAAAATATTCATCATGGCTTTGCCAGCGATGACATCAAGGAACTCGAAGAAAAAGTTACCAAATTATTAGCCGATAAATAGGTAGAGAACATGAAAAACTTGTTTAAATATCTGCTGATTGCCTTGATTCTCTCCGGTGTTGCCTGTACCGAGATCTCACCCAGACAACGAGGCAACCTGGCACTTTCGCAAATGGCGTTCACTACTGACGGCCTTGAGTTTGGCTTGCGTCAGCATACCGCCTTTAGTAAGGAAGCTTCTGCGGGTGGTTACGGCGGTGGCGGCGGCGGTTGCGGCTGCAACTAAAGCCTGACCCATTATCCTGAAACTTACTAATAAGATGCTGATATGAAAAAAAATGAAAAAACAAATATCCTTGCCCAATTAACCTGTGCGGCCCTGGCACTGCCTGGCCTGGTGCAGACCGCCTCCGCCGGACGAGTTGAGGAAACCTATAACGCTGACTTCCAGTACGGTCATTATTCCGAGAGTAATCAGCGTATGGATATTGATATTTTTGAGGGTGCCCTATCGGCTCCTATTGGTAAGTCCATGACGGCAACCGTCAACCTGGTTCGTGATGTCATGGGTGGAGCCTCACCCGTTTTTAATAGAAGAGATGCACAAGGGAATCTACAGCAAACCATCAGTGGCGCATCAGCAACTAGTAATTGTGGTGACTCGATCTGTGAATCACGTGACTCTATCAGTGGAGGGTTAACCAAATTTTTAGATAGCGGCTCACTGAGTCTAGGCGGTGGCTATTCCAGAGAAAACGATTACTCCTCCAAGTTTTTCAATACGGCGGCCAGCCTGGATTTAAACAAAAAACTGACTACATTAAATTTCGCTGCATCAGTCGCATTTGATGATGTGCTACCGTCACCTTCTATCTGGAACAACCAAAGCAATATAATTAATGGCTTTAAAGCCCATAAGACCAGCCAACAATATTTACTAGGTGTAACTCAAGTGATCGATAAAGATTCCTTGATTTTGAGTAATATAAGCTTCGGTTATCACAGCGGATTTTTGACTGACCCTTATAAATGGGTAAATGTATATGGCGTCTTTGGACCAACTATTGGTCTTCCAATAGGAGAAAAACGACCACGCGAACGATTCGAATGGGCTTGGCTTACTCAGTATGTAAGACATTTCAACCAGTTTAATCATGCGGCTTTACACGCTGACTATCGGTTCAGCACCAATGACTGGGGCATAAATGGCCATACCGTTGAATTCAGCTGGCATCAACCTATCGCCGACGGTTGGCAGGTAATTCCTCGCTTTCGCTATTATTCACAGGACAAAGCTGACTTTTACCAACCCGTTTTTGATTCCACGTTTCAGAATATAACCTTTAACACTAACCCAAATGATGCAGGTGTTGGCGTAATAAATAATTTAGGCGCCTATTCCAGTGACTACCGCCTAGCCGGATTTGGTACAATATCTGGTGGTATTAAATTGACCAAAGAATTTACTGACCTAAAGCCTTTAGCGCATTTAAAATTTAATCTGGGCTATGAATATTACGCTCATCGATCAGATTTTCAATTGGGTGGCAATGGCAGTGGCAATTTTGCCAACTTCTCTTACGGACTGTTAACTGCTTCGGTTAATCTGAAATATTAGTCGCTAATACGTTTTGTTATTCTTCGAAAATAACATTTAGTATATCTATTCAGCGTATTGCAAAGGCTAAGTTATCGCACGCTTTGGGGGTGTTTCATCCCCTCTCCTGATGGAGAGGGCCGGGGTGAGGAGAATTTAAAATAAGGAAAAATGCTTTGTTTTGTTCCCCTCACCCAACCCTCTCCCTTCGGAGAGGGCTTTGGCGCTTCGCGCTGAATAGTTACCATTTAGTTCTACTTTGTCAGATTACCCAAAAACCCGTCATACCCGCCGGGATGCGGGTCTCCAGTGCCATGGATGGTAAGTTCAAACCCATCCATGGGGCCTGGATTCCGGCAATCCATGCCGGAATGACGAACTTGGAAAGGATAGATCATGTAATCTGACAAAGTAGAATTAGTTAAACTATGGCACATCAATACCGGCAATCGCGATAACACCACTGCGGATTGCCGGTATACGCTCAACTGGAAGTTACCAGCCAAACTGGATTTGAGATAAAAAATCAAACACAGCCTCTGATTTGATGCACAAAAAATACTTTCTTGTTTAAATATTGACCCAGACACATCTGACCATCTTTTGCGTATGAATAAACCTGGGCGAGGAAATATTTTAAGAGACAGAATCCGGCTTTTAACAGATTCTTTTCAGCATTAACAGGCTTACTAACCTTAAGTGTGATGACCCGCACAGAGAGGATCTCTTATTTGGTTTTATAATTAAGGTGCATTTAATGTTTAAGCCTTAGTATGAAAGCGTGCATATCATTCTTTTTAATTACAAAGAACTCAACAAGATCTTTAAGCTGATTTTTGGAATACGTAAAACAGGATAATTTTTATAACCTATTCAATAGGGTGAATACCATGAAAAACTTATTATTAACTTTGAGCCTGTGGATGTTAAGTACAACCTTAACTTTCGCAGAAATACCACAAGCAACAATAACAGCTACTGCTGTTAACGCTGAACGCTGGCCGGCAGAGTATCGTTTAACGCTGGTTGTTCCAAAAGATCATCACGCTTATCTGGATACGGGTGACGAAAACATTTATATACCGGTAACTATCGACCCGAATTCTAAATTGGCGACTTCCGGCCTTGCTATCAACAAGCTGGAAAAGCCTAGCGGCGTTCATGACGACCTGGTTAAAGCCAATGTATTGCGTGATCAGGGTGATTTTACGCTGGAACTGGCAGAAACAGGTGCCGGCACAGCAGGCGTTAAAGCTACGGATCTTGAGATTACTTATCAGTTGTGTAATGAGTTAACCAACGTTTGCTTTAGACCACAAAATACCTCAGTTAATCTGACTCTTCCAGCTACTGCTGTAGCTTCAGCCGCAACAACTGTTACACCAACGGCAAATGTTGTAGCGCAGGCAGAAGAACCCGAGTCATTGAGTTTAATGGACAGACTGGTTGCATTGTTTCATGACAATAAAGACAACATGTTTATCATGTTTTGCCTGATGTTTATTGCCGGTATTTTTTCAGTGGCAACACCTTGTGTTTATCCCATGTTGCCAATTACCTCCATGTTTATTGTCGGCAGAGCGAATGGCGAAGCCAGCAAGGAAAAACAGCATGCCTTGGCCTATTTAATCGGTATGGTCATTACATACATGGCGTTAGGCTTAATTGCAGGAATGACAGGTGGTGCATTTAATACCTTTATGCAATCCGCTGCAGTTAATTTGGGCTTCGCCGTATTTTTTGCTTTTTTTGCAGTTGCTTTACTGGGTTTCTATGAACTGAGCTTTATGCAGAACGAAGTTCATGAAATGGATCAAAAAACATCCAGTGTTAAAGGTGTTACAGGAACCTTAATGATGGGTTCGGTTGCCGGCCTGGTTATCTCGCCTTGCGTTGGCCCTATCGTTTTCGCATTATTGTTACAAGTGGCCGATAACATCGCAGCAAAAGCCGACGCTTTGGCATTGGCACATCAAACCTTAGGCTTTTGGGATAAATTGACCATCGCTTCACAAGGTAGTGTAATGATGTCCGGTTTTGGCTTGGGCGTAGGTTTACCGTTTTTTATAATCAGCGTAGTCAAATTTAAAAAGCTGCCTAAAGCCGGCTACTGGATGAACAAAATCAAGTATGCGTTTGGCTTTATGATTTTGTATTTTGCCTATACCTATATGCAAAAAGGCATGGGTGTAATGGGTGTCGAACCTTCAACCACACAGTCTATAGCTTTTGGTATAGTCGCGGTATGGATAGCTGTCGTTCATTGTGACATTTTAAGTTTATTGCCCCACGATGCACAGCCTAATCAAAAGATGCAGCGTTATGTTGGAGCCTTATCTCTTATCGTAGGCGGCTGGCTGGTAGTTGCAGGCTTAGGACACATGCCCATCATGAACTCTGCTCAAGCAGAATCCTATGCACAAAACGGCGCTTCATTACAAAACGGATCAGCTACTGTTCCTGTAGCTATGAACGTTCAAAAAGAAGCGGGAATATCCTGGTATAGAAGTTATGAAGCCGCACAAAAAGTGGCTAAAGAAACCGGCAAACCCATATTCATTGATTTCTATGCCAGCTGGTGTGCAAACTGTACTGAGTTTAAAAAAGAATCTGCGAATAACGCAGAATTGAATCAAGCTCTCCGGGAAAAAGCCATCGCTGTTAAGTTGGTTGACAAGGAACCGGAATTCGAGAAATTTCGCGAAAACAAAGATCATCGTCAACTGAAAATCGGTTTGCCCTACTTCGCCATTATCACTCCTGATGGTAAATTGACTTGGTCAGGCACCGATTATAAAGCAACACAAAAAATGATCGCCGAATTGAATAAAATTTCTTAATTCATTTCGTATTCAATCTCGCCATCTGCCAATTTACTTTAGCAGATAATCATGAAGCATCATTCGGATTACCCGAATGGTGCTTCAACATATCATTGCTCTATAATTACATTGCCATATAAGCTTTAAGCAATTCGGCAGACTTTAGCATCCCCACATGAAGATTCTGTTCTATTTCCGCTATCGTAATTTCTCCTTCAGATTTCCCAGCAGCCCAATTGGCTACCACTGCAATGGTGGCATAATCCATTTTTAGCTCTTTAGCTAAAGAGGCCTCCGGCATACCGGTCATTCCTACCAAATCGCAACCATCTTTTTCCATGCGCCTGATTTCTGCAGCGGATTCAAGACGTGGGCCTTGAGTGCAACCATACGTTGCAATCGGACTGATGTTGATTTTAGCTTTGGCCGCCGCACTGATTAATGCTGAGCGTAGCTTCTGATTATAAGGATAAGTGAAGTCAATATGGTTTCCGGGATGCAGCAATTCGTCAAAAAAAGTATGTTTTCGATCATAGCTGTAATCAATAATCTGATCAGGAATAGCAATATGCGCCGGCGTCATTTGCGGAGTTATTCCACCCACTGCGGCAACAGCAATTATTTGTTCGACACCCATTTGCTTTAGCCCCCAGATATTGGCTTGATAGTTAATTTTGTGAGGGGCAATGGCATGAGGATTGCCATGCCTGGCCAGAAATATGACTGGCCTTCCGCAGAGTTCACCGCTTATAAAATCAGCGGAAGGCGATCCATAAGGCGTGGCTACGGATTCGCTTTTGATTATAGATAGCGCAGCTAACTGTGTTAAACCCGTACCTCCGATAATAGCCAATTTTGTCATAGCATTTATTCTTCCGAAAAAAGTTGAGTATCCTGGCAGCCATAAATTCCGGATGCGTTACGCAAATAACCTTTATAGTCCATGCCATATCCAAATAAATACCGATTTTCAACTTGCAAGCCGATAAAATCTGCTTTAATCGGTTTTTTGTGATCAAGCTTCTTATCGACCAATACCGCACTATAAATTGCTTTGGCCCCCTGCTCCAAGCAATATTGATATATTGCTTGGAGCGTAAACCCTTCATCCAATATATCGTCGATTATCAAGATAACTCTGTCTTTAAGCGGTGTTCCAGGTTTGAGTATCCATCTGATAGTGCCACCTGACGTTTGGTTGTGATAGCGGCTGGCATTAATCGCATCGAGAGTCAACGGAATTGTCAATCGAGTCATCAACTTACCGGCAGTAACAACGCCACCATTCATCGCGCACAGCACAAGTGGATTTGCATCAGCCAAAATTTCATTGATTTGTCTCGCCATATTGTCCAGTGCGGCCTCAACTTCCTGTTCAGAGAAAAGTAAATCCGCATTCGCTTGAACCTGTCTGATTTCGTTAAGCATTTAAGTCGCTCAATTGTTTAAAAAAATTATTATAGAACTGCCATTTTTCGCTAATGAGAAGCTGCTCGCGAGTTAATTGAGGATGCCCCTGCATTCGTGCGAGTCTCTGATCCCTGAGTGGATTATCTGATATGGGCAAGTCTTCCAAAACCTGTTCAGCGGCGCTGGGATTATTACAAACCAGCAACATATCACAGCCCGCTTGTTGAGCGAGTCTTGCGCGTTCCCGAAAATCACCTGCCGATGCGGCACCAGCCATACTTAAATCGTCACTAAACACGGCGCCATTAAAACCAAGCTTCTCTCGTAAAACTTTTTGTATCCAGAAAGAAGAAAAACCTGCCGGATTGACATCACAGTTCGAATAAACGACATGGGCCGGCATAATCGCTTCCAGACCTTCAGAAATCAGCTGTTTAAAAGGAACAAGATCTTTTTCCCAAATGCTGTCAAAGTCTCTTTCGTCCACAGGTAACGCCAAATGCGAATCGAGCGCCACGGCACCATGGCCAGGAAAATGTTTTCCGGTCGCTGCCATACCCGCTGCATTCATGCCCTTTCTAAAATCACTCGCCAGGCGTGTAGCGGAAATACAATCAGGCGAAAATGAACGATTGCCAATCACTTCGCTGACTCCACAGTCGATATCGAGAACCGGAGCAAAACTAAAATCGACTCCTACCGCAAGCAGCTCCGCAGCCATCAGCCAACCAGCAGGCTCGGCAAACGCCGGTGATTGCGCATAGTAACTTGCTGGAGGCAAACGGGTGAAGCCTTGTTTAAATCGTTGCACCCGCCCGCCTTCCTGGTCAACCGCAATTAATAGGGGGCCATTTCGCGCAGTACGAATACTGTTTATCAGCGCAGCCAATTGATCTGGATCCTGATAATTACGCGAAAAAAGTATAACGGCGCCGGTATTCGGGTGATTTATTTTTTCTTTTTCATGCTGTGCCAGGGTTAAACCCGCAACATCCAGCAAAACCGGCCCGATGGATAATGGTGTTTTCATTTAATCAGCTTTCAGTTAAAAACTTGGAGGGTTGGCCTATACTTAAAATCATATTTTTAAGTGGAGTTCTCGATGCGTATAGTTATTTTGTTAGTCAGTTTATTGTTTATTCCTAATTTTGCGTTCGCCAATGAAGGAAAAGAAACGGAGTCAGAAGGCCCGGTAATAGAATATCTGGAATTTACACCCAAGTTTACTGTTAATTTGGCCGAACCCAGAAAATATTTAATGATAAATGTTCAAATATTGGCTGAAGGNNTCAATTGCAAACCATGGAACAACGTGAAGCCCTAAGAAAAGAAACCAGTGAGTTGATACACAAGGCGCTCGACAAACTTGAAAATGGCGACGGCTACAGAGACGTATTTTTCACTGAATTTCTAATCAATTAATCGATGCCGATCAAATGACGGCCTAAGCGTTCTTTTACCAGGCTTATGGTTTCAATAATTTGCTGCTCTGTATAGGGTATCGCATTAAACTTTCCCCAAACAGGCGCCGGCCAGGCTTTATCAGTTTGGTAACGGACGACATGATGAATATGCAGTTGCGGAACCAAATTACCGATAGCGGCAACATTCATCTTGTCAGCCTGAAACAAAACAGCCAGATTTTCGCTCAAATAACTGGATTCTTCGATTAACAACTGCCTTTCGGATTGTGCCAGTTGATAGAGCTCGGTGATACCGGCTTTTTGAGGTACCAGAATAAACCACGGATATTGGCTGTCATTCATCATCAGCAATTGACATAGCTCAAAGCGTCCCAATACAACACAATCTTGTTGCAGGCGGCTGTGCAATTGAAAACTCATGGCGATACTTTCCTGCAAAAAATTTATTAATCTACTTGAACAGAAACCAAAAATCAGTATAAATTACGCGTTGTTTGAAATATTAACAAATGTATAGGTTACTCGTTCTATGTCTGCACAACTCTTATCATCAAGCGACTTGTCCAATGACACAAAATTGGCAGTCTCATTTCGGTTGTTGTTAAGCCTCTATTTAATCATCCCAATTTGTATCATCATCCAGTTACTGGACANNCCGCATATCATGGCCAGCGCTATTGTTTTGGTCAGTAATAAGGAGTACCTGAGTTTTTACAAACAAAAGCTCGTTACCATGACTGTCGCGATTATCGCGATCTTTGGGCTAGGCAGCCTGATTATACCTTATCGTGCACTTTATTTAGTGGTCGCATTCTGGACGGTATTTCATGTGCTTAAACAACAGCATGGCATTGCGCGGGGTATCTGCGGGCTGCCATTCCGGGCTTACTGCCTGTTGCTGTGGCTCAGTGTGGCAAGTGGCTTTTTTATCTACGTCGGAATTTTTTTAAATAACAGCCTGGATGCTCAGCAATCCCAATTGATTAAAGAATTAGCAGCCGCATTGTGTGTAACATTGGTGCTCAGTGCCGTTTGCTGTCAGCGATATGTAACGACGACATTCGGCAAGTGGTTTTTGTGGTCGAATGTATTGCTGGTTCTCAGCAGTTTTTATCTTTACATTCAACAATATTATTTTTTTGCGATTCTGGTCCCCAGATTGGTTCACGATGCAACGGCATATTTGTTTTATGTAACCCACGATTATAATAAACACCATGATCACCCCCAAAATTTCATTTATCGCCAGACCGAACGTCATCAGATCCCGGTTTTTATTGTATTACCGGCGTTTTCGTTTTTCTTGGCGTTTGTACTACAAGCCTACGGCGATAGTGTCATTAACCTTATAACCCACTTTTTTTTCGGTATGGAAATCAGGAAGGCAGTTACTTTGGGCGTTTTGGGCTATCTCGGGCTCATGCACTATTACACCGAAGCATTTACCTGGAAACAGGGCTCTCCCTATCGACGGTTTATCTCGTTTACAAAATAAAATTTCACCCCGATTGATTTGTCACCTTTTATGCTCAATATCGGGTTGATCTGCAGATGCCGGTGAAATGAGCCGCTATTCAAAATAGCTCTCTAGTCTGCCTGTTAATGCGACTCTGTGAATTTGGACGGCGTGTTGAAGAATTGGCTACAGCGGGAAATAAGTTAATCAGTATGGTGAAATAAAACAAAAACGAAACTCTTGGGCCGTCGATAAGTGTTCCAAAGCCGCCGACACATAGAAAACCAAATATTGAAAGGAAGCAAGTCTTCGAAAAAAAGTCCTGATTAAATGATCGTTTAAACAGGTTGAACAATGAATAACCCACTAACAATGCTAGTGATATTAGCCCCATCAGGCCCGAATCAAAATAAACGCTAATCCAGAAATTTTTAATATGCCACGGTAAATGGTTAAAATCATAAAAGGCATACCAATGATCAATGCCCTTTTCAAAATCACCGTTTTTTATGATTTCTTCACCATTTTCATCGGTAAGCGACAGATTATCGATATCGAGCAAGGTCTGTTTTCTGTCGTTAAAGCCATATTCTCTTCTATTTTCAAATGTGATCACTAAAGGGGCATTGAGATAATAATTGAGCGAGCCCAATTGTTTTGAATCAACCTTATAGTTTAAATGCTGCCATTGCTGATGCGTATCTTTGATCGTTTCATGCGCCATCCAACAGGTTGGGTTCCATTCAAACGGCTGAATTAATTGGCGATGACAGATTCGTATTTGCAAAAGCGCAGCAGGATCGGCTGTTTTAACATCAACCGCAAGATTGTAGGTGCTATTTGGTATCAATCTGATCCGTTGAGACAGTTTGACATCAGGCGAACCTGCGAAGGCAATATAGGTATTATCATTCTCTTTTTCATAGGAAAAACCACCGACATCCTTGGCTTGTTCAGTCACCCAATAATAAGTAACGGGAAATGTTCCTATGCCCTGTCCAAATAACGTCGTTAACCCGTTATCATCCATGATATCGATGGCATTCTGCCAGTGAGCTATCCTGCCTTGCAAATCTGCCTTTGAAGTTTCAAAACGCGTGTTCATTCGTGATCCAAACAATGACGGGATAACCAAAATCATCAGAATGCAAAACAATGAGCCAAGGGATAGGCGTTGCCGAAACGAAGAATAACTCACCCAGATTTTGTTTGAAATGACACCAATCGCAGTAAAAACGACGCTTGTTACGGCCGTTAATAAGAATACGGTGGAATTGTCATTTTGATTCCACTTACTCGATTGCATTCCATGAATCAAACAGTAGAGACTTACTAAAACAATCAGACCCCAAACCGAAAACACTAGAAATCGTGAATATTTTTGGGCTATATCCAACATTACCAAACTGGATAACAACAAAGCACCCGCCCCGATTAAAGAATAGAGGCCACCATATTTGAATAATACGTATGAAAACAGCAGGAGTACCACGCCAAATAAAAAACTGATGCCAACTGCGGATTTATCCAATTTCTGTCGATGAGAAACTACCGACATCATAGGCCATACCAAAGCAACGACTCCCATTCCCAGATATAGCCCTCTTGAAAAGGTCACCAAAATTGAATAGATAATGCCCAATAACCCGATTGCTGCCAGACCGGCTTGGACTTTTGTTTTATGAAGAAGCAGAAAATAGCCCATGAAGGGCAGCACCCAGATAAGATAGCCATCCGTAGCGGCATCGCCTGTATGCATTTCAGCAAATAAGCCTGTTGCCCTGTAATCGGTATGGAAATTTAACAAGGTTTCGATGAGTTGATAACGGTTTTGAGCATAAAAAATGGCATGTATGACACCTTTTTCCCAAAGCACTGCCAAAAACACGCCNNCACAATGCCCAGAAAAAACCTTTGCCAATACGCAAGCTATTCAGATTACTGTAGTAACTGGAAAAACTGTTGTCATTAATGTCCATTAACGGCAAAAGTCCCCGCAACAACGCTATCAGGTAAACGATACAATAGATAAACAACAGTATTTGGCCGGTGTTAATGCGGGTAACTGATTTGTTTTTCTCAGGTTTCCTTTGCCAGAGGTATCCCGCAATCGTCACCATGATCAGAAGATCAAACTCATCAAAAAAAAGCCGGCCGGAATAAGGCGCCAGATACAGTAACGGTAAAATGGCCGGCACGACGATTAACCAGCAATTCGGATAACGTTGCAGCACAATGACGTATAAAATCAGCCCCACGCCTAATAATCCTCTGGCCGTAGGAAAATCGTTCAGATACCAGGCCGAAATTACCAGCAATAGGACACTAACTGCTTTATTGATGATTATCATAGATGAAACGATGTAAGTGCTTCTTTGATCACAATGAGTAAATTTGGTATTGAGGCAAGCCTCGTTAGCTCAATAGTTTATTTAGAGCATATTTAATGCCTATTTGCTGGTACTATAACACCTGGTAGCTGCTAATTTGATCTTAACCTGATCAATAAATTTCAGTCACCGCATTTTCAATTTTTTGTAATAGATTTCAGCTTACAGAAAAACATGGGCTTATCCAATACCAACTTAATTCTACTTTGTCAGATTATGTACAAGCTCGTCATACCCGCCGGGAAGCGGGTATCCAGTGCCAAGGATGGCAGGGTCAATCCATCCATGGAGTCTGGATTCCGGCAATCCATGCCGGAATGACGATCTTGGAAAATAGTTAACATGGAATCTGACAAAGTAGAATTAATTTCCTTTGATAAAAAAGCTGTTTTTATAGCCTTTTTTTCTGTTTTGCTAACCATTTTGATAGTTGGAAATTGTTCAGCAGAAGTAGTACTGGCAGACACAGTAGCGAAGATTAAAAGCAGCATAGTCGCCGTCGGCACTTATATGCCCAAGCGAAATCCCAGAGCGGTCTTTCTAGGAACCGGTTTTGCTGTACTCGACGGCTCGTTGGTAGTAACGAATGCGCATGTTATCCCCGCTGAACTGGATGTTAATCATAGGGAACAGATTGCGGTTTATTTTCGTAAAAATAATGCTGACGAAATCATACTCGCAACAGAAATCGCGATGGATAAGGAGCACGATCTGGCCATATTGAAGCTGCAAGAAGAGCGCTTGCCGCCGTTGAAACTTGGCAACGTTTCGTCTGCGCGGGAAGGACAACTCTATGCCTTTACCGGCTATCCGATTGGTATGGTTTTAGGACTTTATCCGGTTACACATCGCGGTATTATTTCGGCTATCACACCCAATGTAATACCTGCAATCCGATCGGGCTCGTTAAACCTGAAAATGCTGCACCGGCTAAAAGAGCCGTATAATGTCTTTCAGCTGGATGCCACAGCCTACCCGGGAAATAGCGGTAGCCCACTTTATAATACCGAGACCGGAGAAGTGATAGGCGTCATTAATAAGGTCTTTGTTCAGGAGAGCAAAGAAAACCTCTTATCCAATCCGAGTGCGATTTCCTACGCGATTCCCATTAATCACGTCGAAAAACTTCTGAGCGATAAATGACTATAATGATCTATTCTGTTTTTCGGCATTAATCAGTTAGCCACTTAGACATCCTATGATTCGTATATTCCGTCACTATATATCGAGCGCCTATCTGCTGTTGCTCATTGTTGAGTTTTTAGTGTTTTTTGTTGCCATGTATTTCGGCAGTGATGTTCGTTTCCTTTTTACTGAATCCTGGTATACAGAGCAGGACATTACCGTAGCAAGCTTTGTTTTTGCGACCGTGTTAAGCTTTGCCTGCCTGGGATTGGGCCTGTATCGAAGAAGCTTAAGCTGGCAGGATTACAGCCTGCTTGCGCGGGCCTCCGTCAGTTTTACGCTGGCAATTTTTGCGGTCATTATCATCTATTATTTAATCCCTGACATATTGATTGCTCGAAGCGTCCTGGTTTATGCGGTGATGTTTGCTTTTTTGGGTCTGATGACAACCCGTCTGTTATTTTATCGACTCGCCAATCTTGAACAAATGAAACGGCGCGTTCTGGTGATAGGCAGCGGGGCCAAAGCCCAGCAATTGACAACGATCAATGAAGCTTTTATCCACAAGGGTTTTACGCTGGTTGGCTTTATCGCCTTTCCGGATGAAGAGCCACAACTGGTGGATAAAAGCCTGATAATCGATTCGACAAAAAACCTCAATGCGATTGCAGAAGAATTCAACATTGATGAAATTGTTATCGCTTTGGACGATAAGCGCAAAGGTATGCCGCTGGATGATCTGCTTGACTGTAAAATGTCAGGCACTACTATTATGGATATGTTGGGCTTTCATGAGCGTGAACAGGGCATTATATCGCTGGATAATGTTTACCCGAGCTGGCTGGTATTCAGTGATGGATTTGCGCAAGGTGGATTAAGAGAGCTGGAAAAGCGTCTGTTTGATATTGTTGCCAGTTTGCTGCTGTTAATTGTTGCCTGGCCATTCATGCTGTTAACCATGTTGGCCATTTTTCTCGAAGATGGATTCAAGAGCCCTGTCTTATATCGCCAAACGCGAGTTGGAGAAAACAATATCAACTTCAATGTTCTTAAATTCAGGAGCATGAAAATCGATGCGGAAAAGAACGGCGCTCAATGGGCAAAACGAAAAGATAACCGGATTACCAAAGTCGGAAAACTAATCCGAAAATGCCGTATTGATGAATTACCGCAGATATTCAACGTGCTTAAAGGCGAAATGAGTTTCGTCGGCCCACGCCCGGAACGGCCTGAATTTGTCGAAGGTTTTGAAAAACGCATACCGTATTACCGGGAAAGACACCGGCTTAAGCCTGGCATAACCGGGTGGGCGCAATTATGTTACCCTTACGGTGCGAGTGAGCACGACACCATTCAGAAGCTTCAATATGATCTTTATTATGTCAAAAATTACAGCCTTTTCCTGGATTTATCGATCATGTTGAATACGGTTGAGGTTATTTTGTGGGGCAAGGGAGCTCGATAATTTGTTGGAGAAATAAATCGCTCTCACCGTATCGTCCAAATCCGCAATTTTTAATCGATCATAAAAAAAGGGCCAAACGGCCCTTTTTATTGGATCAAAAAACGGCAGTCTTCAGACAGCTATTCTTTTTCTGCTTCTTTCATGCTGAGTCTAACTCTGCCCTGACGGTCAATTTCCAATACCTTGACCTTGACAACATCGCCTTCATTGAGTTTATCGCTGACTTTATCAACATGCTCATCAGAAATTTGTGAAATATGCACCAAGCCATCTTTACCGGGAAGAATCGTTACAAATGCACCGAAATCCATTAACCGGACAACCTTGCCTTCATAGATTTTACCGACTTCGACTTCTGCAGTAATTTCTTCGATCATGCGGCGAGCTTCTTCGCCGGCGGCTTTATCGACTGACGCAATCTTGACAATTCCGTCATCGGTCAAATCAACGCTGGCCCCGGTTTGTTCAGTGATACCGCGAATGGTAGCACCGCCTTTGCCAATAACTTCGCGTATTTTGCTCGGATCAATTTTAAAGGTAATGATGCGCGGCGCAAAATCAGACATCTGCTCGCGAGTCGTTGACAGCGATTTGTTCATTTCGCCCAGAATATGCAAACGGCCGCTTTTGGCTTGAGCCAGAGCCGTTTTCATGATTTCAGCGGTGATACCGTCAATCTTGATGTCCATTTGCAGCGCGGTAATACCGTCAGCCGAACCTGCAACTTTAAAGTCCATGTCGCCGAGATGATCTTCATCACCCATGATGTCCGATAAAACGGCAAATTTGTCGCCTTCTTTAATCAGGCCCATCGCGATTCCGGCAACCGGTGATTGAATAGGCACGCCGGCATCCATCAAAGCCAGACTGCTGCCGCAAACAGACGCCATCGAACTGGACCCATTGGATTCGGTAATTTCAGAAACCACCCGAATAACATAAGGGAACTCATCCATATTGGGCAACACCGCAGCAACGCCGCGTTTGGCCAGGCGGCCGTGACCAATCTCGCGCCGTTTTGGCGAACCGACAAAGCCGGTTTCACCGACACTGTAAGGAGGAAAATTGTAATGCAGCATAAAAGGTTCTTTATATTCACCGGCCAACGCATCGATGATTTGTGCATCCCGCTGGGTTCCCAACGTTGCTACGACTAAGGCCTGTGTTTCACCGCGAGTAAATAATGCCGAGCCATGTGCTCTAGGTAAAACACCGGTTCTGACAGAGATCGGCCGGATTGAGTCCAGCGCACGTCCATCGATACGTTTGCCGTCATCGAGGATGGCATTACGAACCACTGCGTATTCCAGGTGTTCAATAATTGCGCGAATATCTTTCTCAGCGTAGTCGCCCAGAGCCGTCAATTTTTCAACTATTGCGTTTCTGATGCCTTTGAGATGTTCCTGGCGGACCAGTTTTTCGGCGATTTGATAGGCGGACTTAATATCGGCTTCAATTTCGTTTATGACCAGCTTTTTTAGTTCGGCATTGGTTACGGGTGCCGACCACTCCACTTTGCCGCAACCGGCTGCTTGGGCAAAATCAGTAATTGCATTAATAGCCGTCTGCATTTGCTCATGGCCAAACAACACCGCACCCAGCATAATCTCTTCAGATAAGCCCGCCGCTTCGGACTCCACCATCAGCACCGCCTGTTGAGTACCGGCAACAACCAATTCCAGTTTTGATTCTTTCAATGCCGCCGGCGTTGGATTTAAAAGATAATTACCGTCGCTATAGCCCACACAAGCAGCGCCAACCGGTCCGTTGAACGGCAAACCTGAAATAGCCAGTGCGGCAGATGCGCCCAACAAAGCCGGGATTTCCGGATTAACCTCCGGATTTAAAGAAATGACTGTGGCAACAATCTGAACTTCATTCGTGTAGCCTTCCGGAAACAATGGCCGCATCGGCCGGTCAATCAAGCGTGATATTAATGTTTCCTGTTCACTGGGACGTCCTTCCCGTTTAAAGAAGCCACCGGGGATTTTACCGGCAGCGTAGGCTTTTTCCTGATAATTGACCGTTAACGGGAAAAAATCACCGCCACTGGCCTCCTTTTTACTGACCGCCGTTACCAGCAGGACAGTACCATCAACATCGATCATAACAGCACCGTCTGCTTGACGGGCTATCTCACCAGTTTCCAGAATGACTTTCCGATCACCGTATTGAAATTCTTTCCGAATAGGATTCACTATAAGGTTCCTTTGCTTTGAGTTTGTTTAAAGTACGGTGCCGGGCGAATAGAGCTACCCCCGGCCTACAACAAAAACGGCACTGTGACGTGCCGTTTTACAGTGAGTTTTATTTGCGTAAGCCAAGACGCTCAATCAGAGAACGATACCGATTGCCGTCTTTATTTTTTAGATAATCCAGCAACTTGCGCCGTTGATTGACCATGCGTAACAGACCACGACGAGAATGGTTGTCTTTTTTGTGTTCTGCAAAATGTGGCGTCAAATGAGTAATATGAGCTGTCAGCAGTGCGATTTGAACTTCCGGTGAACCTGTATCAGTTTCTGACAAACGATACGTTTCAACAACGGTCTTTTTTTGTTCTGCAGTAAATGGCATTGTTAATCCCTATGAATATAATGTTATAAAATTAAAAATAAAAGCCGCAAAAGAAGGCGACTCGATACATAGCCTGTTTCCGCGATAGGGTGCAGAAACAGACCTCAAAAAAATAAACCAACAGCTACATCTAATCCAGCGTTGATCTATCCGCTTGTTCTTCAAAGTTCAAATTGAACATCTTCTTCGGCACTAGTTTACCATCCATTAGTATTTCTCCCAAGCCTAAAAAATCCATGGCATGATAGATTCTGACCGGACCCGGCAAAGTCTCTTCAACGCTGACAGGCTGTCCATGACAAATCCGCCGGGCTTGCTCACTGTCTATCGCCAGTGCCGGCAAATAGTCCAATGGTTGATCGACAGCCATTAAACAGGCCAATAAACTTTCTTCATCCATTTCAGTGAGCTGTTCAATGGTAAGGGCGGCTTCGATACCAAAATGGCCCAGCTCCAGCCTGCGCAATTGACTGACAGATGCTCCGCATCCCAAATAATTGCCAATATCCTCAGCTAACGAACGGATATAAGTTCCTTTTGAACACAAGACATTTAATGTTAAAAGATCGTCTGTAAAGTCCATTTTGTGCAATTCGAATATACTGATCCGCCTTGCCTTCCGGTCGATTGTTTCGCCTTTACGCGCCAGTTCATACAGCTTTTTACCGTTGTGTTTTAAAGCAGAATACATGGGTGGTATCTGTTCGATGTCCCCGGTAAACTGTGCCAGGCAGGCTAAAATAGTTGCCTCTGACAAGTCCGGTACCGGGCGAGTCGCGATAATTGCGCCTTCAGCATCGCCGGTATCGGTGGTGACACCCAAGCGGATAACCACCTGATAGCGTTTGTTGTCATCCAGCATCAGGCCGGCAACTTTGGTCGCCTCACCAAAACACAGAGGCAGCAAGCCCGTCGCCAGAGGATCCAGACTTCCGGTATGTCCCGCCTTATTGGCATTAAACAGACGCCTTACTTCCTGCAAGGCCCGATTTGACGAAACCCCCAGACGCTTATCCAAAAGCAAGATGCCATGAATATTTCGCCCGGATTTGCGCTTGCTCAAAGTGAACTCACCGTCGTTTAAAACTCCCTAAAGACCAATTGAATTACGAAAAAATGAAAACTTAATCGTCGTCGTGCGGGTTAACATCACTCAACAGCTCTGAAACACGCATGCCGGTTTCAAACGAATCATCGTAATAAAATCGCAGTTCGGAGATATGCCTTAAACGCATTCTTTTCGCAAGATGATGCCTGATCACAGGCCCCAACTCATTCAGCCATTTGACATTATTTTTTTTGCCTTGCTCATCCACATTCAGGACAGTCACATATATCTTTGCCACCGCCAGATCTTTACTAAGTTCGACTTCATTTATCGTAATAAATCCCAATCTGGAATCATCGACATCGCGCTGTAAAATAAGGGCCAGCTCTTTTTGCATCTGCGAAGAAACACGAGCACTTCGACCAAATTCTTTTGCCATACGAAATTAGAGTTCCCGTTTGACTTCAATACGTTCAAACACTTCGATCTGATCGCCAGGCTTGACATCATTGTAATTTTTAACGCCGATGCCGCACTCCATGCCCATTTTAACTTCTGCAACATCGTCTTTGAAGCGGCGCAAGGATTCCAATTGACCTTCATAAATAACCACGTTTTCACGCAGGACACGAATCGGCAGGTTTCTTTTGACATAGCCATCGACAACCATACAGCCGGCAATAGCGCCAAATTTTGGCGAACGGAATACATCACGCACTTCGGCGAGTCCGACAATCTGTTCTTTGATCTCCGGCGCCATCATGCCGCTGATGGATTTCTTGACTTCATCAATGGCATCATAGATCACACTGTAATAGTGTAAATCGACGCCTTTTTCTTCGATCAGTTTTCGTGCCGTGGCATCTGCCCGGACATTGAAACCCATCAAAATTGCGCCGGAAGCCAAGGCCAGGTTGACGTCACCTTCGTTAATTCCGCCGACACCGCCAAAAACCACTTTTACTTCGACTTCTTCGGTCGATAAATCAATCAAAGAACCGCGTAACGCTTCCAAGCTACCCTGTACATCGGTCTTGATAACCAGATTGACGCTGGCAATTTCACCGGACGTCATCTTGGAGAAAATCTCATCCAGTTTTGAGGCTTGCTGTGCGGCATGACGTGTGGATTTTTTCCGGTCTTCACGGTGTTTTGCCAACTCTTTGGCAACGCGCTCATTTTGAACAACCAGAAACTCATCACCGGCATTAGGTGTGCCGGACAAACCAAGAATTTCCACCGGTACAGAAGGACCGGCTTCCTTGATGGCTTTGCCGTTTTCATTAAACATGGCGCGGACACGGCCGAACTCCTGGCCACATAAAACCATTTGACCGCTTTCCAGTGTACCTTTTTGAATTAATACGGTTGCAACCGCACCACGGCCTTTATCAAGTCTTGACTCGATCACGATGCCGGAAGCTGCGCCTTCGACTGGCGCTTTTAATTCCAGAATTTCAGTCTGAACGATCAATGCTTCAATCAAATCATCGATGCCTTCACCGGTTTTAGCTGAAATTTTCAGGAACTGCACATCGCCGCCCCACTCTTCAGGCAATACATTGATGACCGAAAGCTCCTGCATGACTTTGTCAGGATTGGCATCCGGCTTATCGATTTTATTCATCGCCACGATAATGGGCACATTCGCAGCTCTTGCATGTTCGACCGCCTCCCGGGTTTGCGGCATCACACCATCATCGGCAGCAACCACAACAATGACAACATCGGTCACGTCAGCGCCGCGAGCACGCATTGCGGTAAAAGCAGCATGGCCCGGCGTATCTAAAAAGGTGACCGCACCATGATCGGTTTTTACCTGATAAGCGCCGATATGCTGGGTAATACCGCCAGCTTCACCGGCTGCAACGCGGGTTTTTCGTATATAGTCCAGCAGCGATGTTTTACCGTGGTCAACATGACCCATAATCGTAACGATCGGCGCACGCGGCATTGCAATACGGTTTTCTTCCTGCTGCACTTCGGACAACATTTCTTTTTCGAGATCGTCATCGCTCTGCATGATGGCTTTATGGCCCATTTCTTCGACCAGAATAACCGCGGTGTCCTGATCAATGCTTTGATTGATGGTCGCCATAATGCCCAGCTTCATCAACTGCTTTATGACCAGCGCCGCTTTAACGCTCATTTTTTGCGCAAGATCGGAAACTATTATGGTTTCCGGTATCGCTACTTCTTTTATGATGGGCGCAGACGGCATTTCAAACTGATGCTTGCCTTCTGCCTGATAACTCACTTTCTGAGGCTGCTTCGTCTTTTTCTTGCCTTTTCTAAAATCTTTCCCGCCAGACTTTGAGTCGTCGTCCTGGGGCCTGCGATGCAGTGTCTCCTGCTTTGCCAATGCCTGCTGTCTGACTTTATCTGCATTTTTATTGATGGACTCCTGGAGCCGGCGCTCTTTTTCCTGCTGCTTTTTTCTGACTTCGTCGGCTTCCTTGCTTTTGCCAAGTTTGTCCTGTTTGACTTTCTTTTCTTCTTTAATTTTGAGTGATTCGAAAATCACTTCCGATTCAAGCTCCAGCTCCGGCTCAGATTCTGCAGCCGACGCTTCGGCTGCCACAACCGGCTGTTCGGGTTCAACAGTTTCTGATGCCACAGTCTCCGGCTGTTCTTTGGGTTCTTGACCAACAGCCTCTGCTTCAACCACAATGTCAGGCGTTAAAACGTGTGCTTCGGCTGCAAGCAGTTTTTCAGCATCTGTTTTTGCGGATTCCAATTCTTTTGCTGCTTCCGCATCAGATATCTCAGGACGCTTAATGTAGGTCTTCTTTTTGCGAACCTCGACATGGATCGTTTTGGTTGAGCTGCCAGGCACGCTGGCCTGCTTGATTTCTGTCAGTTTACGGCGTTCCAGTACAACGCGTGTCGGCGTACCTTCTCGCTCACCT
>CXWL01007279.1_pt1 | contig 21703 bp, 18 predicted proteins | sample 590931 | NCBI WGS metagenome assembly CXWL01 (sample SAMEA3498368, study PRJEB10139) | groundwater metagenome | biome: water well; material: biofilm material | place: Germany | collected 2015-04-27 | reverse complement strand
AAGAGCGAGTTGCTGGCCCAGGTGCCCGGACAAAAGCTGCTGGACCGCATCATCGAGGGCGACCTGCTGGCCGGCGCCTGCCTATTTGCCGCCGAAGTGGCAGACGTCCGGCCGCTGCGCCGGGTGCGCGACATGACCGCCACGCACCCCAACGCCGACGCCTATTTCCAGTTTGCGCGCAATACGGTGAAGGCCATGGCGAAGGATTTTCCGGCGCCGGCACGCTGTGTCGACTGTGTCGAGCAGGCGGTCAAGGCGCGCTCCTTCGAGGACGGCATGGCCTACGAGCGCGAGGCCTTCCTGGCGCTGATGCAGACGCCGCAGAGCAAGGCCCTGCGCCACGCCTTCTTCGGCGAGCGCGCGGCCAGCAAGATCCCCGATGTGCCGCCCGACACGCCCCAGCGCGCCATTGCAGAGGTGGCCGTCATCGGCGCCGGCACCATGGGCGGCGGCATCAGCATGAACTTTCTCAACGCCGGCATCCCGGTGACGATGCTGGAGATGAAGCAGGACGCCCTGGACCGCGGCGTGGCCACCATCCGCAAGAACTACGAAGCGCAGGTCAAGAAGGGCAAGCTCAAGCAGGACAAGTTCGAGGCCCGCATGGCGCTCCTCACGACCACGCTCAACTACGCCGATATTGCCCAGGCCGACCTGGTCATCGAGGCCGTCTTCGAAGATATGGGCGTCAAGGAAAAGGTCTTCAAGACCCTGGACGAAGTGATGAAGCCAGGTGCCATCCTGGCCAGCAACACCTCGACCCTCGACCTGAACCAGATCGCCACGTTCACGAAGCGTCCACAGGACGTCGTCGGCACCCACTTCTTCAGCCCGGCCAATGTGATGAAGCTGCTGGAGGTGGTGCGCGGCGACAAGACGGCCAAGGATGTGCTGGCCACCGTGATGGGGCTGGCGAAAAAGATACGCAAGACGGCGGTGGTCTCGGGCGTGTGCGACGGTTTCATCGGCAACCGCATGATCGAGCAGTACGGGCGCCAGGCGGGCTTCCTGCTGGAGGAAGGCTGCACACCCGAGCAGGTGGACAAGGCGGTCGAGAAGTTCGGTTTTGCGATGGGCCCGTTCCGCATGGGAGACCTGGCCGGCAATGACATCGGCTGGGCGATCCGCAAGCGCCGCTATCAAGAGAAGCCCGGCATGCGCTACAGCAAGACCGCCGACCTGCTGTGCGAGATGGGCCGCTTCGGCCAGAAGACGGGGGCCGGCTGGTACGACTACCCCGCCGGCCGGCGCGAGGCGATTCCGTCGCAGCCGGTGCTGGCCATGATCGAGCAGCAGCGCGCCGATCTCGGTGTCACGCCGCGCAAGATCGGCGATGACGAGATCGTGCACCGACTCGTGTATTCGCTCGTCAACGAGGCTGCGCGGATCCTCGAAGAAGGCATCGCCAGCAAGGCCAGCGATATCGACATGGTCTATCTCACCGGGTACGGCTTCCCGCTGCACCGCGGCGGGCCGATGTGCTATGCAGACGGGCAAGGCCTCTACAACGTGGTGCAGGCGATGAAGAGGTTTGCCGCCAACCCCTTGGATGACGCCAGCTTCTGGCAGCCGGCGCCGCTGCTGGCTCAGCTGGCCGCGCAGGGCAAGTCGTTTACTTGATTGATTGAGAGGGAAGCCCATCATGAGCCGTGCCGTCATCGTCTCCACCGCCCGCACGCCCCTGGCCAAGAGCTGGAAGGGCGCCTTCAACATGACCCACGGCGCCACGCTGGGCGGCCACGCCGTCAAGGCCGCAGTCGAGCGCGCCGGCATCGAGGGTGCCGAAGTCGAAGACGTGTTGATGGGCTGCGCCACGCCCGAAGGCGCCACCGGCGCCAATATCGCGCGCCAGGTTGCGCTGCGCGCCGGTTTACCCATCACCACCAGCGGCGTCACCGTCAACCGCTTCTGCTCCAGCGGCCTGCAGACCATCGCCCTGGCGGCGCAGCGCATCATCGCCGGCGAGGGCGATATCTATATTGCGGGCGGCGTGGAGAGCATCTCCTGCGTGCAGCAGGAGATGAACCAGCACATGCTGGCCGACCCCTGGCTCAAGGCCAACAAGCCGCAGATCTACTGGAACATGCTGCAGACCGCCGAGCAGGTGGCCAAGCGCTATGGCATCGACCGCGAGCGCATGGATCGCTACGGTGCGGCCAGCCAGCAGCGTGCCACGGCGGCGCTGGAGGCAGGGCTGTTCAAGGATGAGATTGCGCCCATCACCGTGACCGCCGGCGTGGCCGATGCGGTGCTGGGCTTGCGCAGCAAGGAGGTCACCGTCAGCGCCGACGAAGGCATCCGCGCCGGCACCACCTACGAGGGCATCTGCAATATCCGACCGGCGCTGCCAGGCGGCGTGATCGCGGCCGGCAACGCCAGCCAGTTTTCCGACGGCGCCGGCGCCTGCGTGCTGATGGCCGAGACCGTCGCCGAGCGCAAGGGGCTCAAACCGCTGGGACGCTTTCTGGGTTTTGCGGTGGCCGGCTGCGAGCCCGATGAAATGGGCATCGGCCCCGTCTTTGCCGTGCCCAAGGTGCTCAAGCGCCTGGGCCTCACGGTGGCCGATATCGACCTCTGGGAGCTCAACGAGGCTTTTGCCGTGCAGGTGCTGTACTGTGCCGATACGCTGGGCATTCCGATGGACCGCCTCAATGTCAACGGCGGCGCCATCGCGGTCGGCCACCCGTATGGCGTGAGCGGCCAGCGCCTGACCGGCCACGCCTTGATCGAAGGCCGACGGCGCGGTGCCAAGCGGGTGTGCGTGACGATGTGCATCGGCGGCGGCATGGGCGCAGCGGGCGTCTTCGAGGTGCTGTGAGCCTGGCCGGTGGTCGCGGCCGAGTCCAGCACCGACGACAGCCGCCTCCCGACCTCTGCGAGGGATGAGTCCATGAAGATCGACCTTGAAACCGCGCGCCAGTTCTTCCGGATGGCGCCATTCATGGTGGACCTGGGCATCGAGCCGGTGGCGGTGGCCGAGGGCCGCATGACCACCGTGCTGCCGTTGGCAGCGCGCTTCATGCAGCACACCGGCCAGGTGCATGCCGGCGTGATGTCCACGCTGGCCGACCACACCATGGGTGCCGCCGCGCAGACGCTGGCGCCCGCAGGCAGGCTGGCCATGACCGCCGAGCTCAAGACCAGCATGCTGCGCCCCGGCCGGGGCGAGCGCCTGGTGTGCGAGGCGCAGGTGTTGAAGGCCGGCCGCACGCTGAGCTTCGTCGAAGCCGAGGTCCATGCCGAGGCCGATGGCCAGCGCACGCTGGTGATGAAGGCCTCGGCGACGATGGCACTGGTGCCCGCCCCGACCTAGACCCCGATGCGCCGCACGCTCGACTTCCTGCTGGGCGACTGGCTGCACGCCAGCGCGCTGCTGGCGCGGCCGCGCTTTGCCGACCATACGAGCGAGACATTTGCCGCCGTGCTCGACACCTGCGAGCGCATCGCCCGCGAGAAATATGCACCGTTCAACCGGCTGAGCGATACGCAGGAGCCGCGCTTCGACGGCGAGCGGGTGCACCTGCCAGCCGCCACCCACGCCGCGCTGGCGGCGTATGTCGAGTCCGGCATGCTCGCCGCGGCGCAGGATTACGAGCAGGGCGGCATGCAGTTGCCGTGTGTCATCGAGATGGCGGCGAATGCCTTCTTCAGCAAGGCCAGCGTCGCGATGGGCGGCTACGCCATGCTCACCAGCGGCAACGCCAACCTGCTGATGGCGCATGGCACGAGGATGCAGCGCGAGGTCTTCGCCCGCAACCAGTTTTCGGGCCGCTGGTTCGGCACCATGTGCCTGAGCGAGCCGCAGGCGGGCTCGTCGCTGAGCGACGTGGCGACGAGGGCCGTGCCAGACGTGCACGGCCCGGGCACGACCTGGGAGGCCGACCCGCTGGGCCCGCGCTACCGCCTGCGCGGCAACAAGATGTGGATCTCAGGCGGCGAGCACGAACTCACTGAAAATATCGTCCATCTGGTATTGGCCAAGATCCCGGGCGCCGACGGCAAACTGATCGCCGGCACGCGAGGCATCTCGCTCTTTGTCGTGCCCAAGAAGTTGGTGGATATGCACGGTGCGCTCACGGGCGAGCGCAACGACGTGGCGCTGGCCGGCCTCAACCACAAGCTCGGTTTCCGCGGCACCAGCAACGCATTGCTCAACTTCGGTGAAGGCAGCCCTGCGGTGCGCGGCGGGCCGGGCGCCATCGGCTACCTCGTGGGCGAGCCTGGCGCAGGCCTGCGCTGCATGTTCCACATGATGAACGAGGCGCGTATCGGCGTGGGCATGGGTGCGGTGATGCTGGGCTATGCCGGCTACGAAGCGAGCCTGGCGTATGCGCGGCAGCGGCCGCAGGGCCGGCCGATCACTGGCGCTGGCAAGGATGCCCACAAGGCGCAGGTGCCGATCATCGAACACGCGGACGTGAAGCGCATGCTGCTGGCGCAGAAGTCCTATGCCGAAGGCGGCCTGGCGCTGGTGCTGTACTGCGCACGCCTGGTGGACGAGCTGCACACTGCTGGCGAGACTGCGGCCAGGGAGGCCGGCATCCTGTTGGAGATGCTGACGCCCATTGCCAAGAGTTGGCCCGCAGAGTGGTGCCTGGAGGCCAATTCGCTGGCCATCCAGGTTCTCGGCGGCTATGGCTATACGCGCGATTTCATGGTCGAGCAGTACTGGCGCGACAACCGCCTGAATATGATCCACGAAGGCACGCACGGCATCCAGGCGCTGGACCTGCTGGGCCGCAAGGTGGTGATGAACGGCGGTGCGGGGTTCAAGCTGCTGGGCGAGCGCATCGGCGCGACGATAGGCCGTGCAGGCCCCGTGCCGGGGCTCGCCGAGCCCGCGGCGGCGCTGGCCATCGCACTGCAGGAACTCGGCGCCGCCACGCGGTCCGCCTGGGCGACCGGCGTGCCCGAAGACGCGCTGGCCAACGCCACGCCGTATCTGCAGGCCTTCGGGCATGTCGTGCTGGCCTGGATCTGGCTGGATGTCGCCGTGCTGGCGGCGCGCAGCGCAGGCGCCTTCAGCGCTGGCAAGCTTGCCGCCATGCGCTACTTCTACGCCTATGAGCTGCCCAAGATCGGCGCCTGGCTGGGCGTCGTCTCGCGTCGCGAGCCGCTGCCGCGCGAGATGCGCGACGATTGGTTCTGACGCCGCCTGCCTGTCATCCCTCAAGCGCAAAGGACACCCCATGGGTACCCCGGTCCACAAGCTTTTTGACCTCACCGGCCAGGTCGCACTGGTCACTGGCGGTTCGCGCGGCCTGGGCCTGCAGATGGCCGAGGCGCTGGGCGAAGCCGGCGCCAGGATCATGCTCACCTCGCGCAAGGCGAGTGACCTGGAAGCAGCCGTGGCCGACCTCGCCGCGCGTGGCATCGACGCGCGCTGGATCGCCGCCGATGCCAGCGACCCGGCGCAAGTGCACAAGGTGGTGGATGAAACCATGCAGCGACTGGGCCGCATCGATATCCTCATCAACAACGCCGGTGCCACCTGGGGCGCGCCGGCCGAGGACTACCCGCTCGAGGCCTGGGACAAGGTGATGAATCTGAATATCCGCAGCCTCTTCCTGTTTGCGCAGGCGGTGGCCAAGGCCAGCATGATCCCGCACCGGCGTGGCCGCATCATCAACGTGGCGTCGATCGCCGGCCTGGGTGGCAGCCTGGATGTCAAGTTCATCGCCTATGGCACGAGCAAGGGCGCGGTGGTCAATTTCACGCGCACGCTGGCGGCCGAGTGGGGCACCTACGGCATCACCGTGAATGCGCTGGCGCCGGGCTTCTTCCCGAGCAAGATGACGCAGGGCGTGCTGGCGCACTTCGGGGTTGAGAAGCTGGCCGCCGCGGCGCCGCTCAAGCGCATCAGCGACGATGATGATCTGAAGGGCGCGGTGCTGCTGTTTGCCAGCGCCGCGGGCAAGCACATCACCGGCCAGATCCTGGCCGTGGATGGGGGCGTTTCGTCGGTGCATGGCGGATGAAAACGCAGCGCCTGCAGTTCCCGCTGCGCATTCCGTTTGTCGAAGAGCTGGGCCTGGAGCTGTGGGGCTATGGCGCAGGCAAGGCCGAGTTGCGCGTGGACCTGGCCGAGGCCCATCTCAACAGCTGGGAGGTGGCGCACGGCGGTGTGCTGATGACGATGCTCGACGTGGCCATGGCGCACGCCGCGCGCAGCGTCCACGCGCATGTGCCAGGGCAGGGGCCGGGCCTGGCCACGATCGAAATGAAGACCAGCTTCATGCGGCCGGCGCAAGGTGAACTGCGCGCCCTGGGCACGCTCCTGCACAAGACCACCACGCTGGCCTTCTGCGAAGGCAGCGTCTTCGACGACGGCGGCCGCCTGTGCGCGCACGCTACCGCCACCTTCAAATACCTGCGTGCGCTGCCGACCTCGGGCCGCCACGCCCAGGCGCTGCAGCGCGCGCAGCCGCCCGACGACGAGGCCGCGGGTTGACGGTGGCGCACCTGCGATGAACTGGGACTGGCACCGCTTCGCCGACCTCGGCGTGGACAACCTCTACGACGCGCTGGCCCTGCGCTGCCGTGTCTTCGTGCTGGAGCAGGGGCCCTTCCTCGACCCCGACGGCGCGGACCGCCTGTCTTGGCACTTGCTGGGCCGTGATGCGCTGGGCGAACTGCACGCCTACCTGCGGGTGGTGGATCCCGGCGTGAAATATGCCGAGCCTTCCATCGGCCGCGTCATCACCTCGCCCGCAGCGCGCGGCACCGGCCTCGGCCGGCGGCTGGTGGCCGAGGGGGTGGCGCGCTGCGTCGCCACCTGGCCGGGTTTGGGCATCCGCATCGGCGCGCAGGCGCAACTGGAGCGCTTCTACGGTGAGTTCGGGTTTCGCAGGGTGGGTGAGGCCTATATTGAGGACCATATCCCGCATCTGGAAATGGAGCGCCCGCCATGACCGCCACGCACGAGGTTTTCAACCAGAGCGCGCCTCTGAGCGGTATCAACCTGTTCCTGGCCAACCGGCCGCTGCGCGACGCGCTGGCGGTGCAGGCGCCGACGCTGGATACCACCCGCCTGGCAGCCCTGGGCGCCGAGGCCGGTTCGGCGGCGATGCAGGCCCATGCCAGGCTGGCCAATACGCACACGCCGGTGCTGCACACGCATGATCGCTGGGGCCGGCGTACCGACGAGGTCGAGTTTCACCCGAGCTACCACGCCTTGCTGGGCAGCGCTCTGCGCCATGGCCTGCACGGCGTGCCGTGGAGCGCGGGCCCGGGGGCGCATATCGAGCGCGCCGCCGCCTTCATGCTCTTCAGCGAGGCCGAGCCCTCGGTGTTGTGCCCCGTCTCGATGAGCTACGCCGTGACGCCTGCGCTGCGTGCCAACCCGGCCCTGCACAAGGCCTGGGGCCCGAAGATCGCGAGCCCGAGCTACGACCCACGCTTCCTGCCGATGGCGCACAAGACGGCGGTGACCCTGGGCATGGGCATGACCGAGAAGCAGGGTGGGTCGGACGTCCGCAGCAATACCACGCGGGCCGAGTTCGACGGTGAAGACGCCTGGGGGCAGCGCCACGCCCTCACTGGCCACAAGTGGTTCCTGTCGGCACCGATGTGCGATGCCTTCCTCGTGCTGGCCCAGTCCGCCGCCGGCCTGAGCTGCTACTTCATGCCGCGCTGGTTGCCCGACGGCCGGCTCAATGCGATCCAGATCCAGCGCCTCAAGCACAAGCTGGGCAACCAGGCCAACGCCAGTTCCGAGGTCGAATTCCAGGGCGCCCAGGCCTGGCTGGTGGGCGAAGCCGGCCGCGGCGTGCCGCAAATCCTGGCCATGGGCGCACTGACCCGGCTCGACTGTGCGCTGGGCACCGCCGGCCTGATGCGCCAGGCCTTGGCGCTGGCGCTGCATCACACGGCGCAGCGGCAGGCCTTTGGCAGGCCGCTGATCGAACAGCCGTTGATGCAAAACGTGCTCGCCGACCTGGCGCTGGAGAGCGAGGCGGCGATGGCGTTGGCGCTGCGCCTGGCGGTGGCGGTGGACCATACCGAGCACGGCGATGACGTGCTCTCCAGCAGGCACTCGGGCAGGCACGCCAGCGCGCACGAGCAGGTCATGCGCCGCCTGCTGACGCCGGTGGCGAAATTCTGGGTCTGCAAACGTGGCAGCCAATTCGCGCAGGAGGCGATGGAATGCCTGGGAGGCAATGGCTATGTCGAGGAGCAGGGCGCGGGCGTGATGGCGCGCATCTACCGCGAGATGCCGGTCAACAGCATCTGGGAAGGGGCGGGCAACATCATGGCGCTCGACCTGTTGCGGGCACTGCGCGGCGCCGACGTGGCGCCGGCGCTCGAGGCCGAATGGGCGCCGGCGCGCGGCAGCCACGCCGCCTTCGACCACGCCGCCGATGCGGTGCTGGCGCAGATCCAAGGCGTCACGCACGAAGCGCAGGCACGCCGCCTGGCGCGCAGTCTGGCGCTGGTGCAGCAGGCCGCGCTGCTGTGCCGCCAGGCACCTGCGGCCGTCTTCGATGCATTCTGCGATTCGCGGCTGGCCGGCGCCGCCGATATCTTTGGCCTGCTCGGCGCCCGCCACGACCTGGCCGCCCTGATCGCCCGCTCGATGCCCCTGGAGACCTGATGCAAGCCCTGATCCTGCACCACTACGACGGCTCACCGTTCTCCGAGAAAGTGCGCTTGATGCTGGGCTACAAGGGCTTGCCCTGGCGCTCGGTCCAGGTGCCGGTGATCATGCCCAAGCCCGACGTGGTGGCGCTGACCGGCGGATATCGCAAGACGCCGTTCATGCAGGTCGGGGCCGACATCTACTGCGATACGTCGATCATTGCCGCGCTGGTGGAGGCGCGTGCGCCGTCGCCCACGCTGTATCCGGCCAGCGCACCGCTGGCGCCCTTGCTGGCGCAGTGGGCCGACAGCACGCTGTTCTGGAGCGTGATCCCCTACGCCATGCAGCCGGCCGGCGCGGCCCATATCTTCAAGGGTCTGTCGCCCGATGTGCTGAAGGCATTTGCCGCCGACCGCGCGCCATTCACCGCCGGCCTCAAGCGCCAGTCCGTGGCCGACGCCGGTGCGCTGCTGACGGTGTGGCTGGCCGGCCTGGACGCCCAGCTCGCCGATGGCCGCCCCTACCTGCTGGGCAGCCAGGCCAGCGTCGCCGACTTCGCGGTGGCGCACTGCGGCTGGTACCTGCGACGTGCCGGGCCGGTGGCCAGCGTCCTCGCCCCCTACGCGCACTTCTCGGGCTGGCTCGACCGCCTGCTGGCCATCGGCCACGGCGAGCACCAGCGCATGAGCAGCGCCGAGGCCCTGGCCGAGGCGGTGGCCGCGACATCCCACGCCGCGACGTCGGTCGCGCCGGGTCTGGGCTTCGAGGCGGGTGCTGCCGTCGCCGTGACCCCCACCGACTACGGCATGGACCCGGTGGCTGGCACGCTGGTGGGGCTGGCGATGGATGAGGTGGTGATCGAGCGCCGGGACGAGCGCGCTGGCACCGTGCACGTGCACTTTCCGCGCTGCGGATTCCAGATCAGGGCGGAGCGGACATGAGCCGACTCTCAGGAGGAACAGCCGTCATCACCGGTGCGGCATCGGGCTTTGGCCTGGAGGCCAGCCGCATCGCGGCGCGCCTGTCGATGAAGATCGTGATGGCCGACGTCCAGGCGGACGCGCTGGCCGCTGCACAGCGCGAGATCGAGGGCCTCGGTGCCGAGGTGCTGCCCTACAGGCTGGACATTGCCAGTGCCGATGAGGTGCAAGCCCTGGCGGCGGCGACGATGCAGCGCTTTGGCGCGCCCAATCTGCTCTTCAACAACGCCGGTGTCGGCGCCGGCGGCCTGATCTGGGAGCACACGCTGAAGGACTGGGAGTGGGTGGTGGGCGTCAACCTCATGGGTGTGGCCCACGGCGTGCGCATCTTCACGCCGCTGATGCTCGCGGCGGCACAGGCTGACCCGGCCTGGCGCGGCGATATCGTCAATACCGCGAGCATGGCCGGGTTGCTCAACGCACCGAATATGGGCGTCTACAACGTCACCAAGCATGCCGTGGTGGCGCTGAGCGAGACGCTGTACCAGGACTTGTCGCTCGTCACCGAGCAGATCCAGGCGCACGTCCTGTGCCCGTTTTTCGTGCCCACCGGCATCACCCGCAGCCAGCGCAACCGCCCCGCCGAGATGCAGGGCAACGCAGCCCCGCCCACGCGCAGCCAGCTCATCGGCCAGGCCATGACCGAAAAGGCCGTCAGCAGTGGCAAGGTCAGCGCGGCGCAGGTGGCGCAGTTTGTCTTTGATGCCTGCGACGAGGGGCGTTTCTATATCTTCAGCCACCCCCGGGCGCTGGCCACGGTGCAGACCCGGCTGGAAGATGTGATGGGCGGGCGCAACCCGACCGACCCATTCAAGGGTCGGCCGGAGATCGGTGCCCAACTGAGGAAGGCGCTGCGCGAGACCTGAGGCGCACTCAGCACCCCAGCGCCACCGCCTGCAGCGGCCGCTGGGTGGCGGCATCGGCGACCACGAATACGACGCGGCGTGGGTATTCCGGCGCGCCGCGCGATACCCTCAACTGGGTGCTGCTGCCCAGCGCCGCGGCCCATGCGGGCACCGGCTTGAGCAACCGCACGACATGGTCGTGGCGCAATGTCATGCCGGCGTTTTCACCCGCGCGAACCTGGCTGTGGTGCCGGTCTTCCAGCACCGCCCAGTAGCCGGCAAATTGACCCCCCGCGCTGGCCAGGCCCTGGATTTGCGCGGTCACGGTGTCGCCCTCCCGGGCCAGCACCAGGGTCGGCGCCATGCCGGGTGCGGCCGCCGGCAGCTGTGGCCAGGCACGCCAGTCGCGGCCGTTGACCAGCACTTGCGGCGTATAGACCTGCGCGCTGCCGGAACGGTGTGCAAGGTCGTATTGGCGGGCAGTGAAATCGGCGCTGGCAAAGCGGTCGGGCCAGCCCAGGCGGTCCCAATAGGTGACGTGAAAAGATAGCGCCAGCACGTCGGGGCGACTCTTCAGCGACGACAGCCAGCGGTCCGCCGGCGGGCACGAGCTGCAGCCCTCGGACGTGTACAACTCCACGATGGTCGGCGCGCGCTCGGTGCTCTGCGCGCGACACGTGTCCAGCGAGCCGGCCGCGAGCGCCGGGCCGGCCAGCGCGCAGCACAACCACGCCGCGTGATGTCTGGGAGCTGACGGCGCCGTGGACTCGGCACCGGGCCTTGAGGTACGGTGCCACCTGGCGGCCACGGGGCGCGTGATTCTCATGAATCTTTCTGCGGGGTTTGGGCCGGCCACCGGGTGCATCCGGTCGGTGGGAGGCGCGCGATGTGCTGCATCTGCGAGTTCGGTCGCGGCTCGCCGTGCGTTCTTACGCCCGCACTGACGCACTACAGTCATCGCATGCTTCGTGCGAACCCTGAATCTTCCACCCCCGCGGCCGCGGCAGTGATCGGCGGCGGCCCGGCCGGGCTGATGGCGGCGCAGACGCTGGCGGAGGCCGGGCACCGCGTTGACGTCTTTGATGCCATGCCCTCGGTCGGACGCAAATTCCTGCTCGCCGGCAAGGGCGGGCTCAACCTCACGCACGCCGAACCTCTCGATGCCTTCCTGACCCGCTACGCCGCAAGCGCGACGGCCCTTGCGCCGCTGCTGCGCCAGTTTGACCCGGCGGCGGTACGGGCCTGGGCGGCGGGCCTGGGGGTGCCAACCTTCGTGGGCAGCTCGGGCCGCGTCTTCCCGCAGGACATGAAGGCGGCACCGTTGCTGCGCGCCTGGCTGCACAGACTGCGTGCGCAAGGCGTGTGCTTCCACATGCGCCACCGCTGGCTGGGCTGGGGCGCCGACGGTGCCTTGCGCTTCGCGTCGCCGCACGGGGACAGCACACTGCGCCCGGCGGCCACCGTGCTGGCGTTGGGCGGCGCCAGTTGGTCCCGGCTCGGCTCCGACGGCGCGTGGTGGCCATGGTTGCGGGCTTGCGGCGTGGATCTGGCGCCGCTGGTGCCTGCCAACTGCGGCTTCGACGTCGGCTGGAGCGATCACTTCCGACAGCGCTTTGCCGGTGAGCCGCTGAAGCTGGTGGCGATCGAGTTCGAAGGCTGGCAGCAGACCGGTGAGTTCGTGATCACCGCCACGGGAGTCGAGGGCAGCCTCGTCTATGCCGCATCGGCGGCGCTGCGCGATCGCATTGCCAGTGCAGGAAGCGCCACCTTCCAGCTCGACCTGTTGCCGGCTCGGCCACTGGCATGGGTGGCGCGCGAGCTGGCCCATCCGCGCGGGCCACGCTCGCTGGCCACCCATCTCAAGACGCGCCTCAAGCTCGCCGGCGTCAAGGCGGGTCTGCTCTGGGAGATCGTGCCCAAGGATGTGCAGGCCGACCCTCAGCGCCTGGCCGCCATGATCAAGTCGCTGCCGGTTCGCGTGACAGCAGCACGGCCGGTCGACGAGGCCATCAGCACGGCCGGCGGTGTGCGCTTCGAGGCGCTGGACGAAGGGCTGATGCTGCGCACGCTGCCTGGTGTGTTCTGCGCCGGCGAGATGCTGGATTGGGAAGCCCCGACAGGCGGCTACCTGCTCACTGCGAGCCTGGCCACTGGCCGGGCGGCCGGGCAGGGCGCAGCGGCCTGGCTGCGGGCGCCGCGCGGCCACCGCCCTTAGATGTCAGCCCCCACGTCGCTACGCTCCTGCCCCTCGGCCCAGCAGGGGCCCCTTCGTGGCCCTTGGGGCGCTAGCCGCCTTGAGGCGGCTCGGCGGCGGCTAGACTCCGCCGCTTCGCATTTTTCACTTCAGCACTTCTTGGACAAGATCGTTCTGCAAATCGCTGCCGAGCTGGGTGCCCGGCCGGCGCAAGTCAATACCGCCGTCGATCTGCTCGATGGTGGTGCCACAGTGCCCTTCATCGCCCGCTACCGCAAGGAGGCGACCGAGGGCCTGGACGATATCCAGCTGCGGCAGCTGGAGACGCGTCTGTCCTACCTGCGCGAGCTGGAGGCACGCCGTTCGGCGGTGCTCAAGAGCATCGAGGACGCGGGCAAACTCACGCCCGCGCTACGCTCCGCGATCGAGGCGGCGCCCACCAAGCAGGAGCTGGAAGATTTGTACCTGCCGTACAAGCCCAGGCGCCGTACCAAGGGCATGATCGCCCGCGAAGCCGGCCTGGAGCCGCTGGCCGACAAGCTGTTTGCCGACCCGGGGATCGACCCTGCCGCCGAGGCCGCCGCGTTCATCCATGCGGAAGCGGGTTTTGCCGACATCCCTGCCGTCCTCGATGGCGTGCGCGACCTGCTCGCCGAGCGCTGGGCCGAAGATGCCCTGCTGGTGGGCAAGCTGCGCACCTGGCTGTGGGATGAAGCGCTGTTGCAGAGCAAGCTGGCCGCTGGCAAGGACGGCCAGCACGCCGATGCGGCCAAGTTCCGCGACTATTTTGACTACGCCGAGCCGATCCGCAGCGTGCCCAGCCACCGCGCGCTGGCCGTCTTTCGCGGCCGCGCGCTGGAGTGGCTGGATGCCAAGCTGGTGCTGGATGAAGAGCCGGTGCCGGGCCAGCCGGGCCTGGCTGAAGGCCGCATCGCCCAGCACCTGGGCTGGCGCCACGCGCAGCGTCCGGGCGACGCGCTGATCCGCAAGACGATTTCCTGGGCCTGGAAGGTCAAGCTCACATTGAGCCTGGAGCGCGACTTGTTCGGCCGCTTGCGTGAAGGCGCCGAGTCCGTGGCGATCAAGGTCTTTGCCGACAACCTGCGCGATCTGCTGCTGGCAGCACCCGCCGGCAAGCGCGTGGTGATGGGGCTGGACCCGGGCATCCGCACGGGGGTCAAGGTGGCGGTGGTCAGCAATACCGGCCGCGTGCTGGATACCTCCACCGTCTATCCGCACGAGCCCAGGCGCGATTGGGAGGGCGCGCTGCACACCCTGGGCCGGCTGGTGGCGACGCATGGCGTCAGCCTCATCGCCATCGGCAACGGCACCGCCAGCCGCGAGACCGACAAGCTGGCCGCCGACCTGATCAAGCGCATCGGCACGCTGGCGCCCGAAGCCAAAGTCGAGAAGGTGGTGGTCAGCGAAGCCGGTGCCTCGGTCTATTCGGCCAGCGAGTTTGCGAGCCAGGAACTGCCGGATCTGGACGTCAGCCTGCGCGGCGCCGTGAGCATCGCGCGCCGGCTGCAGGACCCGCTGGCGGAGTTGGTGAAGATCGACCCCAAGAGCATCGGCGTCGGCCAGTACCAGCATGACGTCAACCAGGGTGGCCTGGCGCGCAGCCTGGATGCGGTGGTGGAAGACTGCGTCAATGCCGTCGGCGTCGATCTGAATACCGCATCCAACGCCCTGCTGTCGCGGGTGTCGGGCCTGAGCCCCGCCGTGGCCGCGAGCATCGTGCGCTGGCGCGATGCGCACGGTGCCTTTCGCAGCCGCCAGCAACTGCTGGAGGTGGCCGGCCTGGGGCCGCGCACCTTCGAGCAGGCTGCGGGTTTCTTGCGCATCCGCGATGGCGACAACCCGCTGGACATGACCGGCGTGCACCCCGAGACCTACCCGGTGGTGCACAAGATGCTGGCCGCCACCGGCCGGCCGGTGCACGAGCTGATGGGTCGCGCCGACGTCTTGCGGGCGCTGCGGCCCGATGTGTTTGCCGACGAGAAATTCGGCGCCATCACGGTCAGGGATATCGTCACCGAACTGGAGAAACCGGGCCGCGACCCGCGACCTGATTTCATCGTGGCGCGCTTCAACGAGGGTGTCGATGACATCAAGGATCTGCAGCCCGGCATGGTGCTTGAAGGCACCGTCAGCAACGTGGCGCAGTTTGGTGCCTTCGTCGATCTGGGGGTGCATCAGGATGGCCTGGTGCATGTCAGCCAGATGAGCCACGAATTCATCACCGACGCACGCGAGGTGGTCAAGACAGGTGCGGTGGTCAAGGTGCGGGTGGTGGAGATCGATCTGGCGCGCAAGCGGATCGCGCTGACGATGAAGCTCGACGCACCGTTGGCCCGCCCGCGCGATGGTGGCGACAACCGTTTTCAGCCGGCTGCGCGCCAGCAGCGCGCAGGCGCGTCTGCGCCCGGCGGGCAGAGCGCGATGGCCGCTGCGTTTTCACGCGTTCCGGGCCGGCGATAGGCTTGCCGTGCGCGCGCTGCAGGTTTACGCCGGCCCGCGCGCGTTGGTGCATCTGCGCGAGCGCGGGCTCGCGCCAGCGGATGTGCGCCTGATCCCCGCGGCAGCGGGCGGGCCCAAAGGGCTGGCGCTGATCCCGTTGGATCGTTTCGTTTTTGGCCACTGGCTGGCCGGCGCCGGCCACACCGTGCACCTGCTCGGCGTCTCGATCGGTGCCTGGCGCATGGCCTGCGCCTGCCTGCCCGATGCGGACGCAGCGCTGGCCCAGATGGCCGAGGACTACATCACCCAGCGCTACCCCCACGCACCCGGCAGATTGCCCAGCCCGCATGTCGTGACAGAGGTCTTCGGCGCCACGCTGCAAGAGCGGCTGGGCTCGCGTGCCCCCGCCATCCTGGGCCACCCGAACCGCCGCTTGCACGTCTTCACCAGCCGCGGCCGCCACCTGCTGCACCGTGCCGGCCGGCTGCGCGCCGCAGCGGGCTACCTGGGGGCCTTTGCCGCCAACGCGGTGAGTCGCCGCGCCCTGGGCGGCTGGCTGGAGCGGGTGGTGTTCAGCGACCCGCGCGACCCGCTGCCGCTGACACTGCGCGACTTGCGAACCCGGCGCACAGAGCTGACGCAGCGCAACCTCAGTGCCGCCGTGCTGGCCAGTTGCACCATCCCCTTTGCGCTGCAGCCCGTGCAAGACCCGCCCGGCGCGCCGAAGGGGACCTATTGGGACGGTGGCATCACCGACTACCACCTGCACCTGGATTACGCGGCGATGCCCGATGGCCTGGTTCTCTACCCCCACTTTCAAAGCCATGTCGTGCCGGGGTGGCTGGACAAGGCCTGGTGGCACCGCCACCGCACCAGCCCGTTTCTGTCCAACCTGGTGCTGCTCGCGCCCGACCCCGGGTGGTTGCGCACACTGCCCGGCGGAAAACTGCCCGACCGCACCGACTTCAGGCGCTATGGCGATGACGAGGGGGCGCGCCAACGTGACTGGCGCCGTGCGCTAGCCGNNCATGGTTATGACACCGCGGACTACCCGTGCCGAGGCTCGCCTCGGCCTGTAATCGGCTGCGCTGTCACACCCCCTTTCTCCCGGACAAAGCGCGGCTCACCCCCGCGCTTTGTTGCTTCCTGAAGGTCCAAGAAATGATCCAAATCACGCTGCCGGACGGCTCCCGGCGAGAATTCGAGAGTCCTGTGTCGGTGGCCGAGGTGGCAGCCTCGATTGGTGCCGGCCTGGGCAAGGCGGCACTGGCCGGCCGCTTGGACGGCAGGCTCGTCGATACCAGCCACAGCATCGAGCACGACGCCGAACTCGCGATCATCACCGACCGCGACGCGGACGGCCTGGAGATCATCCGCCACTCCACGGCGCACCTGCTGGCGTATGCCGTGAAGGAGCTATTCCCCGAGGCGCAGGTGACCATCGGCCCGGTGATCGAGAACGGGTTCTTCTACGACTTTGCCTACCGGCGCCCGTTCACGCCCGAGGACCTCGCGGCCATCGAGCTGCGCATGGCCGAACTTGCGCGCAAGGACGAGCCGGTGGTGCGCCGAGTCTTGCCGCGCGACGACGCTGTCGAATATTTCAAGGCCCTGGGTGAGCAATACAAGGCCGAGATCATCGCCAGCATTCCGGCGGACCAGGACGTATCGTTGTACCGCGAAGGCACCTTCGAAGACCTGTGTCGCGGCCCGCACGTGCCGAGCACGGGCCGCCTGCGGCACTTCAAGCTGATGAAGGTGGCGGGCGCCTATTGGCGCGGCGACCAGGCCAACGAACAACTGCAGCGCATCTACGGCACCGCCTGGGCCAGCAAGGACGATTTGCAGGGCCACCTGCGGATGATCGAGGAAGCCGAGAAGCGTGACCACCGAAAGCTCGGCCGCGAGCTGGACCTGTTCCACATGGACGAGCACGCCCCGGGTCTCGTGTTCTGGCACGCCAAGGGCTGGACGGTGTGGCAGCAGGTGGAGCAGTACATGCGCGCCATCTACCGGGACAACGGCTACCACGAGGTCAAGGGCCCGCAACTGCTGGACAAGACGCTGTGGGAGAAGACGGGCCACTGGGACAAATACCGCGAGAACATGTTCACCACGGAGTCGGAAAAGCGTGACTACGCGCTCAAGCCGATGAACTGCCCTGGCCACATCCTGATCTTCAAGCAGGGCATCAAGAGCTACCGCGACCTGCCGCTGCGTTACGGCGAGTTCGGCCAGTGCCACCGCAACGAGCCCACGGGTGGGTTGCACGGCATCATGCGGGTGCGCGGATTCACGCAGGACGACGGCCACATCTTCTGCACAGAAGACCAGATCCTGGCCGAGTGCGTGGCCTATACGGCGCTGCTGCAGCGCGTATACCTGGACTTCGGCTTCACGCAGATCATCTACAAGGTGGCCACGCGCCCGGCGGCGCGCATCGGGTCCGACGAAGTCTGGGACCAGGCCGAAAGCGCGCTCATTGAGAGTCTGCGCGCCAGCGGCTGCGAGTTCGTGATCTCGCCGGGCGAGGGCGCCTTCTACGGCCCGAAGATCGAATACACGCTCAAGGACGCCATCGGCCGCCAGTGGCAATGCGGCACCATGCAGGTGGATTTTTCGATGGCGCAGCGGCTCGACGCCGTCTATGTGTCGGAAAGCGGCGAGCGGCGGCACCCCGTGATGCTGCACCGGGCGATCGTGGGCAGCCTGGAGCGCTTCATCGGCATCCTGATCGAGCAGCATGCGGGTGCGCTGCCGGTCTGGCTGGCGCCAGTGCAGGCGGTCGTCACCGCGATCACCGATGGGCAGGCAGAATATGCCGCTTTCGTGGCGAAAACGTTGCAAAAACAAGGGCTTAGAACCCAGGTCGATTTGCGCAACGAAAAAATCAACTATAAAATCCGCGAGCATTCGATGCAAAAGGCCCCGTTCATCCTGGTCGTTGGCGACAAGGAGAAGGCAAACGGGGCTGTTGCCGTGCGCGCACGGGGTAACCAAGACCTCGGTGTGATGCCGCTGGCAGACTTCCTCCAGAAGATCGGCAGTGACATCACCTCCAAGGTGTAGGACACCCGGCGCGCGTTTGTTTTTTTCGTGGCCCGGATTGCCTTCGGGTTGCACCAGGAGCTGACACTATCGCTACTTTCATGGACCGCCGCGTACCAAACGCGGAGCGCAAACACAAGCTGAACCGCGAAATCATGGCGCTGCAGGTGCGTCTGAATGGGGTTGAAAACGAGCCGCTGGGCATCGTCAGCACGATGGATGCGTTGCGCATGGCGGGTGAGTTGGATGTCGATCTGGTTGAGATCGCCGCCACCGCAGACCCCCCGGTGTGCAGGTTGATGGATTACGGCAAGTTCAAGTACCAAGAGCAGAAGAAGGCAGCCGAGGCCAAATCGAAGCAGAAGGTCATCGAGATCAAGGAAGTCAAGTTCCGCCCCGGTACCGATGACGGCGACTACGCGATCAAGATGCGCAACCTGCGCCGTTTCATCGCCGAAGACGGTGACAAGGGCAAGGTCACGCTGCGCTACCGGGGCCGCGAGATCACCCACCAGGATATCGGCATGCGCATGCTGGAGCGCATCCGCGACGAGTTGTCTGATGTGGCCATGGTCGAGCACATGCCCAAGCTGGAAGGTCGCCAGATGATCATGGTGCTGGCGCCGAAGAGGAAATAAGCAGGATTTCATTGCCACGGTCTGGTCACCGTGGCGGTGGACAGAAGCCGCTGCAGGCCCACAAGAACCCCGGAACCCCGGAGTCGCCTGCAGGGGTAAACGAAGAAGGAGCAGTCATGCCCAAGATGAAGACCAAGAAGAGCGCGGCCAAGCGGTTCCGCGTGCGTCCCGGGGGTACCGTCAAGCGCGGTCAGGCGTTCAAGCGGCACATCCTGACCAAGAAGACCACCAAGAACAAGCGCCACCTGCGCGGTGCGGTCAATGTGCACGAGACGAATATGGGCAGCATCGCGAAGATGTTGCCTTTTGCCGGCCTCTGACACCCCTTACGCACTAGGAGAAATATATGCCTCGCGTCAAACGTGGTGTCACCGCACACGCCCGCCACAAGAAGATCCTGGCCCTGGCCAAGGGCTTCCGCGGCCGCCGCAAGAACGTCTTCAGGATCGCCAAACAGGCGGTGATGAAGGCGGGCCAATACGCCTACCGTGACCGCCGCACCCGCAAGCGGGTCTTTCGCCAGCTCTGGATTGCGCGTATCAACGCCGCGTCCCGTGAATTGGGTGTCACCTACAGCAAGTTCATGGCGGGTCTGAAAAAGGCCAATATCGACATCGACCGCAAGGTGCTGTCCGACATGGCTATCCACGACCCGGCTGCCTTCAGCAGCATTGTCGACAAGGTGAAGGCCCAGCTGGCTTGATGTCCTGCCGCCGGGCTTGCGCCCAGCGGGACCCAGCATGTTCAAAGGCCGTCACCTCGGGGCGGCCTTTTTTTGTTTCGACTTGACTTGAGTGCAAGTCAGTCAGCTCTGGAACTTCGTTCGCTTGTCCAACACATGAACGATATCGACACCGTGGCGCTGCTCGTCAAGTCGGCGCAGGCCGACTTCGACGCCGCGAAGATGGGCGCCGAGCTCGAAAACGCCAAGGCGCGCTACCTCGGCAAGAGTGGCCGCGTGACCGAGCTGCTCAAGGGCCTTGCCACCCTGCCGCCCGAAGAAAAGAAGGCCCGTGGCGCCGAGATCAACCAGGCCAAGGGCCGTATCGAAGCCCTGCTGTCGGCAGCCCGCGAGCGGCTCGCGGCAGCCGAACTCGAAGGTCAGTTGCGCGCCGAGGCGCTTGACGTCACGCTGCCAGGCCGCCTGCGCGGCAGCGGCGGCATCCACCCCGTGAGCCGCACGATCGAGCGCATCGAGGCCATCTTTGCTTCGATGGGTTTCGATGTCGCCGAGGGCCCGGAGATCGAAACCGACTGGATGAGCTTCACCGCGCTCAACAACCCGGAAAATCATCCGGCGCGCTCGATGCAGGATACCTTCTACGTCGATCTGAAGGACGCGCAAGGGCACTGGCTCAACCTGCGACCGCATACCAGCCCGATGCAGGTTCGGTACGCGCGGGCGCACGCCGCCAAGTACGCCGATCTCATGGCGCAGGGGCAGGCCATGCCCGAGATCCGCGTCATCGCTCCGGGCCGCACCTACCGCGTAGACAGCGATGCCACCCATTCGCCCATGTTCCACCAGTGCGAAGGCCTGTGGATAGGCGAGAACGTAAGTTTCAAGGACCTCAAGGTGGTCTTCGCCGCCTTCGTGCGCGAGTTCTTCGAGACCGACGACTTCGATGTCCGATTCCGGCCCTCATTCTTCCCGTTCACCGAACCCTCTGCCGAGATCGATATCGCCTTCCGCAGTGGTCCGCTGGCCGGGCGCTGGCTGGAAGTGGCCGGCTCCGGCCAGGTGCATCCGAACGTGGTGCGCAACTACGGCCTCGATCCTGAGCGTCATATCGGCTTTGCTTTCGGCATGGGCCCCGACCGCCTGGCGATGCTGCGCTACGGCATCGACGACCTGCGGCTGATGTTCGACGGCGATCTGCGCTTTCTCACCCAGTTCAACTGAAGCAGTTCATTCGATCGCCACGCCGCCGCCCTAACCGACCCCGTACCCGATATGCAATTCCCCGAGTCCTGGCTGCGCGAGTTTTGCAACCCGCCGCTGTCCACCCAGCAACTGGCCGACCTGCTCACCATGTCCGGCATGGAGGTCGAAGAGTTGCGCCCCGTGGCGCCGCCTTTCAGTGGCGTGGTGGTGGCACAGATCGTCAGCGCCGAGCCGCACCCCCAGGCCGACCGGCTGCGCGTGTGCCAGGTGGATGCCGGGCCGCATGCCAACGGTGGTTTGCTGCAAATCGTTTGTGGTGCCCCCAACGCGCGTGCCGGGATCCGGGTTCCGCTGGCCATCGTCGGCGCTGAGCTGCCCGCCGGCGACGATGGCAAGGTCTTGAAGATCGGCGTCGGCAAGCTGCGCGGCGTCGAGAGCTTGGGCATGCTGTGCTCGGCGCGCGAGTTGAAAATGGCCGACGACCACGGCGGCCTGCTGGAGCTTGCTGCCGACGCACCCATAGGTGCCGACGTGCGGCAGTGGCTCAAGCTCGACGACACCGTATTCACGCTCAAGCTCACACCCAACCTGGCGCACTGCCTGAGCGTCTATGGCGTGGCGCGCGAGGTATCGGCACTGACCGGCGTGCCTCTGCTGACGCCGGCCATCGCGCCCGTGCCACCAGTTCACGACCAGCGGCTGCCGGTCGAAGTCCTAGACCCGGACCTGTGTGGCCGCTTTTCAGGCCGCATCGTGCGTGGCGTCGACACACAGGCCCGAACGCCCGCCTGGATGGTTGATCGATTGGCCCGTTGCGGACAGCGTAGCGTGACGGCGCTGGTGGATATCTCGAACTACGTGATGTTCGAGTATGGCCGGCCATCGCACATCTTTGATCTGGACAAGATCAACGACAAGCTTGTGGTGCGCTGGGGTCGGCCCGGGGAAACGATCGCGCTGCTCAACGGCAGCACGGTCGAGGTCGATGCCGACGTCGGCGTGATTGCGGATGCGCGGGCGGTGGAGTCACTCGCCGGCATCATGGGTGGCAATGCCACGGCGGTCTCGGATGCGA
>CXWL01108360.1_pt1 | contig 21706 bp, 14 predicted proteins | sample 590931 | NCBI WGS metagenome assembly CXWL01 (sample SAMEA3498368, study PRJEB10139) | groundwater metagenome | biome: water well; material: biofilm material | place: Germany | collected 2015-04-27 | reverse complement strand
GCGCCGCTGTAGAGCGTTATCAGGACTACCTCAAGGCCTACCCACAAGACCCACGCAATGACCGTGTGCTGTACCAACTGGCACGCGCGCAAGAACAAGCCGGCCAGCTTGAAGCAGCGCTGAAGACACTGACCCAACTGGTGCAGCAACACCCCGGCACCGTGTTTGCCGACGAAGCACACTTCCGCCGCGGCGAGTTGCTGTTTGCGGTGCGTGACTACAAGGGCGCCGAAGCCGCCTACGCCAGCGTGCTGGCGCACGACACGCGCACGCCGTTTCATGACCGTGCGCTGTACATGCAGGGCTGGGCTCTCTTCAAGCAGGCGCGGCTTGAAGACGCGCTGCAGCCGTTTCTGCGGGTGCTTGACGGCAAGCTCGGCGGCCTGGACACACGCTCACGCGACGAGCCCGACCTGGCCCGCATCACCAGCCTCACCCGTGCCGACCGCGAACTGGTGGAAGACACGTTTCGGGTCATCAGCATCAGCCTGAGCCAGTTGCAGGTGGCCACGCCCGGCGTGTCTGTCGGCGCGCCTCCCGGTGTGCCGCCCGGTGTGCCACCGAGCACATCCGCAGGCGCATCACCGAACACAGCCTCCAGCGCCGAACCCGCCACGCGTGAACTGGCGCGCCTGATGGCCAGCCCGCAGCGCCAGGGTTACCACTACCGCGTGGTGCTGCAACTGGCCGAGCTGTACTTGCGCCAAGAGCGCATCAAAGACGCCGCCGACACGCTGGCCGCTTTTGTGCGCCAGCAACCTCTGCACCCACAAGCGCCGCTGCTGCAGGCGCGTGTGGTGGGCATCTACGCCGACGCAGGTTTTGACACGCTGGCGCTGCAAGCCAAGAAAGACCATGTACAGCGTTACGGCGCGGCCAGCGACTACCGCCGCGCCAGCCCCACCGGCTGGGCGCAGGCGCAGCCGCTGGTCAAGACCCACCTGGCGCAACTGGCGCAGCACCACCACGCGCTGGCGCAAAAGACCAAGGCGCTGGCCGACGTGCAAGAGGCCGTGCGCTGGTACCGCGAATACCTGCAGTCATTCCCCGGCGACGCCGACGCCTTGCAAAGCCGTTTCTTGCTGGCCGAGCTGCTGTTTGAAGACCGGCAGTTTGCGCAAGCCACCACCGAGTTCGAGACCGTGGCCTACAGCGCGCCAGGTGCCATCAAGCCCACCGCATTTGCGCGTGCCGCCGATGCCGGCTATGCGGCCTTGCTGAGCCTGACCGCGTTGGAAAAGGCGGCCGCTGACCCCGGTGCTCGCCCTGCGCTGCAGCGCCAGGCCGTGGCCGGCGCCTTGCGTTTTGCGCAGGCTTTTGCCGCTGACGCACGCACTGCGGCCGTGTTGACCCACGCCGCCGAGAAGCTCTACGCGCTGGGTGAAGGCACACGTGCCAGCAGCGTGGCGCAGCAGGCGCTGGCGCTGCAGCCGCCGCCCGCACCCGAGCTGCGCCGGGTGGCCTTTACCGTGGTGGCGCACCAGGCTTTTGAGACCGGCGCCTTTGCACCGGCCGAAGCCGCGTATGGCGAGGTGCTGCTGCTCACACCCGCAGGCGCCACGGGCCGCGTGGCACTGGTAGAACGCCAGGCCGCAGCCATTTACCGCCAGGCCGAAGCCGCACGCGCCAGTGGTGACACACGTGCCGCCGTGGGCCACTTTGCGCGCATTGGCAGCCTGGCTGCGCTGCCCGCTGCATCGGCCCTGCGCGCCACGGCGCAGTACGACACAGCCGCCATGCTGATGGGCTTGAAGGACTGGGACACCGCCGCCAAGGCGCTGGAAGACTTCCGCCGCCAGTTTGCCGGCCACACACTGCAAACCGAAGTGGCGCCCAAGCTGGCGCTGGCCTATCTGGAACTGGGCCGCAACACACAAGCGGCGGCCGAATTTGAAAAGGTGGCCAACACCACACAAGACCCCGCCGTGGCGCGCGCCGCGCTGTGGCAGGTGGCTGAACTGCACCAGCAAGCTGCGGCCAACGCCAAACCCAAGTCAGCGCCGCTGGCCACCGCCATCACCGCCTGGCAGCGTTACCTGCAGGCCCACCCCTTGCCCGTGGAGCCCGCCGTGCAGGCGCGCTGGCACCTGGCCACGCTGACGCAGCAAGACGGCCAGGCCGCACGCGCCACGGCCTGGACACGCGCGGTGTTATTGGCCGACCAGCAAGCCGGTGAAGCACGCACGCCCCGCACGCGCACGCTGGGTGGCCAGGCCGCGCTGCGGCTGGCCGAGCCGGTGCTGGCGGTGTACGACAAAGTGCCGCTGATTGAGCCGCTGCAAAAGCAGTTGAAGCTGAAGAAGGCGCGCCTTGAAGACGTGCTGGCCGCCTACGCGGCAGCCGCTGAAGTGGGTGTGGCCGAAGTCACCACGGCGGCCACCTTCCACACCGCCGCGCTGTACCAGGACTTCGGCCGTGCGCTGCTGCAGTCGCAGCGGCCCAAGAAGCTCAACAAGGCCGAGATGGAGCAGTACAACGTGATGCTCGAAGAGCAAGCCTTTCCCTTCGAGGAAAAGGCCATAACGCTGTACGAGACGAATGCGCGCCGCACCACCAGCGGCCTGTACGACACCTGGGTGCAGCGCAGCCTGGCGGCACTGGCCAAGCTCAAGCCCGTGCGATACGGCAAGGCTGAACGCGGCGACGGCAGCACCGCCGCAGGCGCGCTGGACGTGGCCGCGCTGCAGGCCCGCATCGATGAACACCTGGCCGACGGCAAACAGCCGCAGCGCCTGAACCAGCTGGGCCTGGTGCACCGCCAGCAAGGCCACTTTGCGCTCGCCCGCGCGGCCTATGAAGCGGCCATTGAACTGGACCCGCAGGCCGTGGAACCCCACCTCAACCTGGCCATCTTGTGGGACCTGTACCTGGGTGACGTGGCCAAGGCGCAGGCGCTTTACCAGCGCTGCGTGGAACTGTCGCCCAAGGACGCCCCTGTGCTGGGTAAATGGCTGGCCGAGTTGAAGACACGCAAACCTGCGCCGGGGGCACCTGCGGCCACCGCCGCCAAGGACAAATCATGAAACGTCTGCTGCCCCTGACGCTAGCCCTGACACTGGCCCTTGCCGCTGCCGGCACTTGTGCGCAAGACCGCGCCGACTTGGACCGCACGCAGATCATCGGCAACCGCGAGCTGCCCAAGGTGCTGTACATCGTGCCGTGGAAGAAGCCGCTGCCCGGCACGCTTTCGGGTCGCCCTGTGCACAGCGTGCTGGACGAAGCGCTGGCGCCGGTGGACCGCGAAGTCTTTCGCCGCCAGGTGGCCTACGGCCTGCAACTGCAGGCCCGCGCGGCAGCGGCAGCGGCCGACGCCACACCCGCCCCCAAGCCCTGACCCAGTCCCACCTCAGACACCGACCCGAGCCCCCCAAGGAGCCTTCCCGCATGAACACCTTCAACACCGTCGTCAAGTTCTTCGTGGACTGCGGCCCGTTTCTCTACCCCAGCCTCTTGATGATGTCCATGGGCGTGGCCATTGCCATCGAGCGTTTCATGTTCCTGAACCGCGCACGCAGTGAAAACCGCAAGCTGTGGGACCAGGTGCTGCCGCTGCTGCAAGCCGGCAAGTTCAAGGAAGTGGCCAGCGTCACCGGCAACTCTGACTCGGCCATCGGCAAGATCGTCAGCAACGGACTCACGCGCATGCAAAGCGCACGCCGCCGCGAAGACATCGACAACGCCATGGAAGAAGGCATGATGGAAATCGTGCCCCGGCTTGAAAAGCGCACGCACTACATCGCCACCTTTGCCAACACCATCACCCTGGTGGGTTTGCTGGGCACCATCATCGGCCTCATCAAGGGCTTTACTGCGGTAGCGGCGGTGAACCCGGCCGAGAAGGCAGAGATGCTGTCGGCCAGCATTTCGGTGGCCATGAACAACACCGCGTTTGCGTTGATGGTGGCCATTCCCTTCCTGCTCATCCACGCCTTTTTGCAGGCCCGTGCGAGTGAGATCGTGGACAGCCTGGAAGCGGCCAAGATCACCTTCCTGAACCTGGTGCAGCGCCTGGCCGGTGACCAGCTCACCACCCGCGAACAACGCGCATCGTGAAACGGCGCGCCCCACAAACCACGCAGGGCCACCCATGAGACGACGCCGCCTGCACAAGAGCGTGCCGCACCTGGAGATCACCGCGTTCATCAACCTGATCGTGGTGCTGGTGCCGTTTTTGCTGAGCACCGCCGTGTTCTCACGCCTGGCGGTGCTCGACCTCAACCTGCCGGCGCAGCAGTCGGCAGTGGAGCAGTTGAAGGGCAACGACCTGCAGCTTGAAGTGGTGATACGCCGCGACGCGCTGGAGGTGGGTGACCGCATCGGTGGCCTCATCCAGCGCATAGACCGCAAGGGCGAGACACACGACGTGGCGGCGCTGGCTTCACTGATGGTGCTGGTGAAGGGCAAGTTCCCCGACAAGACCGAAGCCACCGTGCTGGCCGAGCCCGACACACCCTATGACCACATGGTGCAGGTGATGGACGCGGTGAGCGTCAAGCTCACGGCCGAGGGCAACAAGCTGCTGCGCACCGAGCTGTTCCCCAACATCTCCATCGGCGACGCGCCGCTGCGTGCAGCCAAGGCCGCCACGGCAAACACCGCGCCGGCCCCCGGGCCAGCCACCACCAAGGGGGCGAGCTGATGGCCGGCATCACCGCACGCGAACGCCGCGCCCAGCACCGCACCCGCAACAACACCGCCATGGACATGAACCTGGTGGCGCTGATCGACGTCTTCACCATCCTCATCTTCTTTCTGCTTTCCAGCGCCACAGGCGTGGAAACACTGGTCAGCCCCAAGGCCGTGAACCTGCCGGTGTCCAACGCCGAAAAGGCGCCCAAACAAACGGTGCTGCTGGTGGTCAGCGGCGACGACGTGCTGGTAGAAGGCCGGCGCGTGGCCACCGTGGCGCAGGCCATGGCCGCACCCGAAGACGTGATCGCCGGCCTGAAGGCCGAGCTCGACTTGCTGGCCACACGCACCGCCGTGCGTGCCGAAAACATTGCCCGCACCGACAAGGACGGCCACGCCATCACCATCATGGCCGACAAGGAAATGCCCTATGCGCTGCTGCGCAAGCTGATGACCACCTGCGCCCGCGCCAACTTCAGCGACGTGTCGTTTGCGGTGCGCAAGAGGATCAACGCATGAGCGCGCCGGGCCGCTCCCAAGCGCTCATCCCGCAGCGCCAAGCGCGGAGGGCAATCCAATGAGCGCGGCCATGGCCCTTTCGCCCCATGGCCTGGCGCCGATGGCGAGCTTCCGCCTGCCCACGCTGCCGTGGTCCAACGGTGCCGACGACGAAAAGCGCTTCCAGCGCATCGCCTGGGCCGTGGTGCTGCTGGCGCTGCTGCTGGGTGTGGTGGTGCCATGGCTGCCACTGCCGGCGCGCGAACGCATCGAATCACAACCACTGCCCGCGCCCATGGCCAGGCTGCTGCTGGAGCGTGTGGCCACACCACCCGCACCGCCGCCTGCGTCGCCGCCCAAAACCGATGCGGCCGAAGTGGCCGAAGCCGCCAAACCCGCGCCCGACCAGCCTGCGCCCGTCAAACCCGCCAAGCCCAAGGAAGCGCCGGTGCCCGANNACGCAACCCGGTGGAGGGCAAACCACCTGGCGAAATAGCGCGAGACAACGCCCGCCGCAAGGCCAGCGGCGTGGGCTTGTTGGCGATGAAAAACGAACTCGCCGCCATGACCGGCGCACCCCTGGCCGTGCAGTTGCGGCAGGACATAACCCCCGGCCCCGGCGTGGGCAGCGGCACCGGGCCCGGCGTGGGTGCGGGGCAGGACGCGGGGCTGCCGTCGCGCGCGCTGATCACCAGCAACGCCACAAAGGGCAGCGGCGGCATCAACACCGCCGCCTACAGCCGCGACACCGGCGGCGGCGGCCTGGCCGGCCGCGCCACCACGCTGGTAGAAGGTGTAGCCGGTGGCGGCGGTGGTGGCGGCCCCGGTGNNGCCGGCAAGGGCGGCGACGGCAGCGGTGTGGGCGCAGGCGGCAAGGGCGGCACGCTGCAAAAGGGCAGCAGCGGCAAGGGCAGCCGGTCCATCGAAGACATCAAACTCGTTTTTGAGCGCAACAAGGGCGCCATTTACGCGCTCTACAACCGTGCGCTGCGTGACGACCCCGCGCTGCAAGGCAAGGTGGTGCTGGAGCTGAAGATTGCACCCGACGGCCAGGTGCAGGGCCTGCGCATCGTCAGCAGCGAACTCAAGGCCGAAGAGCTTGAAAAGAAGCTGCTGGCGCGCATCCGCCAGTTTGACTTTGGCGCCAAGGACGTGGACGTGATGGTGGTGACCTGGCCGGTGGACTTTTTGCCCAGCTGATGCCCAGCTGATGCCCAGTTCGTGCCCTGCGTCAACGCGGCCGCAGCCACGACGCAATGCACCACTGCGCCGCCCAGTAACTGGCCAGCACCCACAGGCTGGCCAGTGGCAGCGGGCCGGCAAACTTGTTTGTGGCCAAGAGCGCGTCTGAGCTCATGAACAACAAACCGCCCAGCGCCAGCACCGCACCACGTTCAGCCCCGCTGCGCCACAGCACCGCAGCCTGCGCGGCCATGGCGGCCAGGCACAGCACGTAGGCCAGCACCGGCCCACGCAGCGGCGCCGGCACACCGGGCCACAGCAGCCACAAGATGGCACTGGCCAGCGCGGCGTAGGCCACAAATGGCCAGCGCACGGCGGCCAGCGGCTGCGTGCGCGTAAAGGCCCACAGGTAGGCCAGGTGCGCCAGCAAAAAGCTCACCAGGCCGGGCAAGAAACCCTGCTGCGGCCACATCAAGGCCACATCACCCACCAGCGAACACAGCAGCCCGATCAGCACCCAGCGCCGCGGCACCGGCGCGTCGTGCCCACGCGGCCAGGCGTGGGCAAGAACGATGAGGGTGGCCAGCGGCTTGAAGATGAAGTTCAACATTGGCGCGTGCAGCGCCCAGGGCGCCGACACGATGGCCAGCCCTGCACACAGCACAAGCGCCGCCGGCAACCATCGCTGCGGTGTTGTCATGCGCCGCAGTGTGGCGCGGCTGGCGCAGCGGGTACACCTGGGCAAGCACGCAGACGCCCCGGCCCCAAGCAGCGGCGGCCGGATGGGCAGGCGCCGAAGCTTGGCGGCCTCGCCCCGGATCATTGCAACACCGGCTACGTTCTAGGGGCTACCCCCTGAACGCTGGTTGTTTGGCCAAGGGGGTGCCGTCGCATACTGCCGCCGTCAGTTCCGCCGGGTCCTAAAGTCCGGTGCCAGTTGCTGTCCTCATCAGTCTTCAGGAGATCACATGACCAAGTTCAAGTCCGGTGCGCTGGCGTTGGCCACTGTCACATTGGGTGCCCTGCATCTTCAGGCCACTGCCGGCACCTATCCGGTGGTGGCCACCTATGACGGCACGGGGTCGCCAGACATTTCTGCCTGGCTGGGCGCGCCAGACGATTCATTCATAGGTCTGGGCGCCAGCGACGTGACCTACGACTTTGGCTTGTCGCCGGTGGTCAACCGCCCCGGCTTGGTGGACCTGAACGTCTACGAGGTGGATTTCGGCCTCGTAGAGTTCAGTTCAATGACGGTGCTGGTCAGCCAGGACGGCGTCACCTTCACCAGCATCAAGGGCAGCGAAACGCCCTTGGTGCGAACCAGCGGGGATGCCACGCACGGCAACAATTCCTTCGGCCGCTCCTACGACCTCGGAGCATNNGGAGCATTGCCGTGGGTGCGTTATGTGCGCATTGACGGCTTGGGCAGCGGCGGCGCCTCAACCACGAATGGCTTTGACCTGGACGCCATTGGTGCCCATGAAGTCTTGGCGGTGCCCGAACCCGCCACCTGGGCCCTGTGGCTGGCCGGTCTGGCCGCCGTGGGCCGTGTTGCACGGCGGCGTGCCTGAAGACGGGCTTGATTCGACCCTGGCCCCTTGCGGCTAGGCCGGGTGGGCCGACTGCAGGGTTGCCAGGAGGCGGGCATGACACCCCGGTGCTGACAAGCCCCTGAGCTGCGTTAACGCGGTGGCGCCGCCGCCACCTTGGCCGCCATTGCATCACGCAGCTTCTTCAAGCGCTCACGCGGGTCTTCCTTGGTCTTGACCTCGTCGAGTTTCATCTCGGCGATAAAGCGGCTGGGCACGCCGATGACCGTGTCGCGGCCCTTCTTGCGCCGGCGCAGTGTGCTCACGGCCAACGTGCTGCGCGCGCGTGTGATGCCCACGTACATGAGGCGGCGTTCTTCTTGCAGCCGCTCGGGTGTCAATTCGCTGTCCTTGTCTTCGCTGCCGCTCTTGAAGGGCAGCAGGCCTTCGTTCACGCCCACCATCACCACATGTGGCCATTCCAGGCCTTTGGCGGCATGCAGGGTGCTCAGCGTCACCACGTCCTGCTCGTCGCTGCGCTCGGCCAGGCTGATGATGACGCTGATGGTCTGCGCCACCTGCAACACGCTTTGGCGTTCGCTCTCAAACGTGCGGCCGCCGTCTTGGGTGATCTCGCCGCCACAGCGGCGTGCCATCCAGTCCACAAAATCCAGCACATTGCCCCAGCGTGCGGTGGCGAGTTTTTCGCTTTCTTCGCTGTCAAACAGGTGCTGTTCGTAGCCAATGTCCTTGAGCCAGCCCAGCAGCAGCGCCTTGGCGTCTTCGGCGCCGGTGGTGTGGCGTGCGCGGTGTTCAAGCTCACTCACGGCGCGGCCAAATTCGTGCAGCGCGTCGATGGCCTTGCCCTTGAGCACAGTGGCCAGGCTGGGTGAAAACAGCGCGTCGTACAGGCTCGTTTTCCACTTGCTTGCAAACTCGCCCAGGCTGGCCAGGGTCTGGTGGCCGATGCCACGTTTGGGGGTGGTCACGGCGCGCAAGAAGGCGGGGTCGTCGTCCTGGTTGACCAAGAGGCGCAGCCAGGCACACAGGTCCTTGATCTCGGCGCGGTCAAAGTAACTTTGCCCGCCCGAGACCTTGTAGGGGATCTGCGCCGCACGCAGTTTTTGCTCAAACACACGCGCCTGGTGGTTGGCACGGTAGAGGATGGCAAAGTCGCTGTAGTTCAGGCTGGCACCGCTGGTGGAGCCACCACCGCGCAGGCTTTGTATGCGTGCCACGGCACGCTCGGCTTCGTGTTCTTCGCCGTCGCATTCCAGCAGGCGCACTGGGTCGCCGTCGCCAAATTCGCTCCACAGCTTTTTCTCGAAGAGCTTGGGGTTGTGGGCGATCACCGCGTTGGCGGCTTGCAGGATGTGGCCGGTGCTGCGGTAGTTCTGCTCCAGCGCGATGACCTTCAGCTGCGGGTAGTCCTGCGGCAGGCGCTGCAGGTTGGCAATGGTGGCGCCACGCCAGCCGTAGATGCTCTGGTCGTCGTCGCCCACGGCGGTAAAGCGCGCACGCTCGCCCACCAGGGCCTGCAGCAAGTCGTATTGCACGGCGTTGGTGTCCTGGTATTCGTCCACCAGGATGTGCGCAAACTGCGCCTGCCAGCGCGCACGCGCTTCTTCGTCGCGCTGCAGCAGCACCAGCGGCAAGCCGATGAGGTCGTCAAAGTCCACCGCCTGAAAGGCTTGCAGCCGTTCTTGAAAGAGGCGCATGACACGTGCCGCCACACGCTCTTCGTCGTTGGTGGCGGCGGCCTCGGCACCATCGGCATCCAGGCCCTGGTTCTTCCACAGGCTGATGGTCCATTGCCAGCGCCTGGCCAGCGCGTTGTCGGTGCAACTGCCGGCATCACGCAGCACAGCCAGCACGTCGTCGCTGTCGAGGATGCTGAAGTTCTCTTTCAGTCCCACCCGTGTGCCGTCGGTGCGCAACATGCGCACGCCAAGGGAGTGAAAGGTGCTGACGGCCAGGTCCTTGGCGGCACGTGGCCCCACCAGGGCCTTGGCGCGTTCACGCATCTCCTGCGCGGCCTTGTTGGTAAAGGTGATGGCCGCAATCTGCTTGGGGCCCAGGCCCGCGTCCAGCAGCCGCGCGATCTTGTGCACGATGACACGTGTCTTGCCCGAGCCCGCGCCGGCCAACACCAGGCAGGGGCCGTCCAGGTGGTGCACGGCCGCCATCTGGGCGGTATTCAAGGAGACAGGGGCGTTCATGGGTGGCTTCGGGCGGGGGTCGGAATATACCCACGCCTTGTACCGGCGCCAGCCACTGCTGCCGCAGGTCTGCGGCCTGGCCGCAGACCTGCCTGGCCAAGGCCTTCAAGCCGTCATGAACCCCAGGTTGCGCACGCCTACGTCAAAGTTGGCCAGGTTGGGGAAGATGTCGCTGACCTGCCCGTCGCTCAGCCCGAACCAGCGGCCCAGCGTGGCGCCCAGTTGGTCTACCGAGGTGCCGGGCAACATGGCGCCGTTGCTCAGCAAGTCGGCGCTGCTGTCAAAGGCGTTGTTGCTGGCGTTCTTGGTGGCCAGCGTGGGGAATCGCCCGTAAAGGTCACCACCACGCACCGCGCCGCCCATGACAAAGTGGTGGCCACCCCAGCCGTGGTCGGTGCCGTCGCCGTTGCTCGTCAAGGTGCGGCCAAAGTCGCTGGCGGTGAAGGCGGTGACGCTGTTGCGTGCGCCCAGGGCACCCAGCGCCGTGTCGAAGTAACGCATGCCGTGGGCCAGCCGCGCCATCAGGTCGGTGTGGTTGCGGTTTTGCAGGTCGTGGCTGTCAAAGCCATTCAGGCTGACCATGAACACCTGCCGCTTGGCACCGCTGGCGCCGCTGATGCCGGCGTCTATCAAACGGGCCACCACCTGCAGTTGCTGCGCCAGCCCGTTGGCGGCGCGGTTGCCGGTGATCGGGTTGTCGTACTGCAGCTTGGGGTCGTTGTTGGCGTTGTAGTTGCCGGTGGCCGGCAAGGTGCCAAAGGCAGCGTCACTGGCCGGGCGCAAGGCCGTGCGCAGCGTGGCTTCGGCGTCTATCGACCGCGCCGACACGGCCGCCAGGTCGGCCTGCATCAGGTGCGTGCCACGTGCGCCCGACACGATGCGCTGCAGCGCGGCGTTGACCTCGGTGGAGCCATAGATGCGGCCATTGCTGTCGGCCCCCATGCGAATGGCGCCGCCCGTGCTGACCTGGTACTGCTGCACCGTCTGCCCGGCCAGCCACACGGCCGTGCCGGTGGCCGACACCGCCGTAAACACGGTGCGGCTGTTCATGCCTGCCAGAGCGTCGCCCATGCGGCCGCCCCAGCCGCGTATGGCCCCTTCAGGCGCCAGCGCCTGCCAGGTGTTTTGCTGGTCGTTATGAGAAAAGAGGCTGGCCGGGCGCGGGTGCGACGCCAACGCGTATTGCGCCTTGGTGGTGGGCATCAGCAGCGGGCCGATGTTGGGCACGATTGCCAGCCGGCGGTCGGTATTGAACAGGGCCTGCAGGCTGCCCAGCATGGGGTGCAGCGCAAAGGCGCGGCCCTGTGCATTGGCGGGTGTGAGCGGCAGCACACCACCCAGCCGGGCCGGCGAGCCCGCCGCCGCGCCTGCGTTGGGCGGTGTGCCCACGGGCAGCAGCGCAATGGAGTCGGGTGCCTGGTTGCGCACGGCGGTGTAGGGGTCCCAACTGGCGGTGTCGGTGGCCAGCACGGTGTTGTAGGCGTCGTTGCCGCCGTACAAAAAGATGCACACCAGCGCGCGGTAGTCGGTGGCCGCCTGCGCCGCCGCACTGCCGGCGGCCAGCAGGTTGATGGCCCATGGCGCACCCGCACCGGCGAATGCCGACAGGGCTGCGGTGTGCTGCAGGAATAGACGTCGTGATGCTTTCATGCGGTGATTCCTTGGCCAAGGATGGCGGAAAAGCGACCTAGCAGCCGCCGCGGAACCGGCTTCGCCGGGCCGCTGGGGGCGCCCCCCTGGGGGGGAGCGCCGAAGGCGCTTCGGGGGNNCTGAACCAGGAATTCGGGCGACACCAGCGTCAGCAGCAGCGCCGCGTTGACGCGGTAACGCTTGGCGGCGTCCACCTGCGTTTGGTTCAGCGGCGTGAGCAAGGGGATGCTGATGCTGCCCACGGCCTGCACAATTTCGGCCTTGAGCGCGTCGTTGGTGTTGCCGTAAGTCAGCCTTGCCAGCACACGGTCTACCAGCGCGGTGGGGTCGGTGGCCAGCGCCAGCTCGGCGGCGAAGTCGGCCTGCACGTCGCGCCGGTTCAGCGCCACGCCACCCACGGTGGTGTTGACACTGCCTATGCCCAGGCCCAAACCGTCGCGCACGGCATTCACATAAGCGGCCACGCTGCTTTCGTGCGTGATCTGCATCTCGGGCACCACCAGCTTGGCGGTGGCCGCCTGCGTGCCGGGCGGCACGTAGCCGGGGCGGTAAAAATTGAAGACAGAAGGTGAACGCAGCGGTGCCTGGCCCAGTGACGTGGACGGGCTCTCGGTGTTGCCCACGCGCCAGTGGCCGGTATCGCTGCGGTAAGCAAAGGCACGCAGCAGCGCCGACAAGCGCAGCACGGGTTCACGCAGCTTGCCCGAGATGTTGCTTTGCACCCTTGCTTCGGGGTGCATCAGCACGGCCTTGACCACGGCCTTCATGTCACCACGCACACCACTGCCGTTGTTGGCAAACACGGCCGCCACGGCACGCACGTAGTCGGCGCTGGGGTTGCTGGTGACCAGGCGTTGAATCAACTGCCGGCCAATGAAGGGGCCCACGTTGGGGTGCGTGGCCAGGGTGTCCAGGGCCACACGCAGGCTGGCGGCGGGGTCGGCCGTGGCCTGCGCGGCCACGGTGGCGCTGAGGAAGCGTTTTTCGTCCTTGCTGTGGTACTGCGGGTAGCCCACCATGGGTGCAAAACTGCGGTCGGGGTCGGAGGCACCGTCCATGCTGCCGCTGAAGAAACAGTTGTTGTTGGGCCAGTCGGGGCAGGACCAGCTCCAGCCGGTAAAAACCTTGGCCAGGCCCCCAATGTCGGCCGGCGTGTAGGTGTCCACCGCCTTGCCGCCCACCAGCTTGGCGCTGCCGTCGGGGTTGAGCTCCACCAGGCCGATGGAGAAGAGCTGCATCACTTCACGGGCGTAGTTTTCATCGGGCACGCGGCCGGTGCGGGTGTCGGCTTTTTGGTTGCGCAGGTGGCTCAGGTACACACCCATCATGGGGTGCAGCGACACCGTTTCCAGCAAGTCGCGGTAGCGACCCAGGCCCTGGTTGCCGAGCATGTCCAGCCAGGCGGCCACGGCGCGTGTGTTGTCGGCCACACCGCTGTCAGCCATGGAGATGACAAAGATCTGCGAAAGCGCAAAAGCCACGCGCTGGCGCAACTGGTCAGGCCCGGTGACCGCCTGCTTCCAGAAGCTTTCAAGCACCTGGTCGCCAAAGGCCTTGGCGTTGGAGTCGGCGGCACGCAGTTCCTGGTCACGCGCTTCCCAGTGCGTGCGGTGCACATTGGCTGCGGGCAGCGCCAGTTGTTCGTCTATCCAGGCCGCGTAGCCCACGGCCATGAGGCGGTCAATGTCGGCGTCCACGGGCCCGAAAGTCGCCTGGGTCAGAAAGCGTGCGGCCTCGTTGCGCGTGGCGGGTTTTTCCACCACCACCACGGGCGGCGGGGTGGGCGTAGAAGGCTCGCCCCCGCCACCGCCGCCACAAGCGGTGAGCAAGGCAAGGGTCAGGCAGGCCAGCAGGGTATGCCGGGAAGGTACAAGGGCCAAGGCAGGACTCCCAGCGGGTGGGGTGGGCATGCAGCCGCGTCGCGCGCGGAAGAAGCGGCATTCTCGGCAAGCCGCCGCGCAAAAAGCGCCAACTACTTGGCGCTTGCTACAGGCCTTACCGTTGGTCGCGATTGGGCCGCAGCCGGTGCCGCTGGGCACACCCCTACATGCCGCGCAACAAGGCACGCAGGTCATCCGCCCCCAGGGGTGCCGAGCTGTCCTGCCCTTCCAGAATGCCGTCGGCCAGGCTGCGTTTGCTTTGGTGCATCTCGACGATGCGTTCCTCGATCGAGCCGGCGGTGACCAGCCTGTACACCGTCACCGGCCGCTGCTGGCCGATGCGGTGCGCGCGGCCCATGGCCTGGTCTTCGGCGGCGGGGTTCCACCATGGGTCAACGATCAGCACGTAGTCGGCCGCCGTCAGGTTGAGCCCAAAACCGCCGGCCTTGAGGCTGATGAGAAACAAGTCGCCTTCGCCACGCTGGAAGGCGGCCACGCGCTTGCCGCGTTCAGCCGCCGGGGTGCTGCCATCCAGGTACTGATAGCGGATGCCGGCGCCCTGCAAGCGCTGGCCCAGCAGCGCCAGGAAGTCGGTGAACTGGCTGAACACCAGCGCCTTGTGGCGGCCGGCCACAAGCTCGAGCGCGAGCTGTTCAAATTCTTGCACCTTGGCGCCCACGATGCCCAGCTCAGGCGCCACCAGGCGCGGGTCGCAGGCGGCGCGGCGCATGCGCGTGAGCTCGGCCAGCACATGAAACGTGGCCTGCTGGCCCGCGCCCGCGTCCCCTGTCTGGCCGGCCAGGCTGGCCACGCGCTCGATGGCGCTGCGCCGCGTGGCTTCAAGAAAACTGCGCTCCTCGGGCCCAGGCTCGATGCGGTGCACGATCTCGGTACGCGGCGGCAGGTCGGGCAGCACCTGGGCCTTGGTTCGGCGCAGCAAAAAGGGTGAGATCAAGCGGCGCAGGCGTGTTCGGGTGGCTTCGTCGCGGTCACGCTCTATGGCGCCGGCAAAGCGCTCGGTGAACTGCCCGCTGCTGCCCAGCAAGCCGGGGTTGAGCAAGTTCATGATGGACCACAGGTCGGCCAGGCGGTTTTCTACCGGCGTGCCGGTCAACGCAAGGCGGAAGCCCGCATTCAGCGTGGCCACCGACTTGGCGCGCTTGGTGGCCGCGTTCTTCAGTGCCTGGGCCTCGTCCAGCACCAGGGTGGCCCAGGTCAACTTGGCAAATTCCTCCACGTCCTGTTGGGCCAGTGCGTACGAGGCCACGATCAGGTCACCTTCGCCTGCAGCCGCCAGCATGGTGGCACGCTCGCCCCCGCCCTGGCCATACCACTGCACACGCAGGCTGGGCGCAAAGCGCTCGCTCTCGGCCACCCAGTTGGCGCACACCGAGGTGGGTGCAATCACGAGCTGCGGCCCCAGCGCCGCGCGCACCAGCAGCAGCGCCAAGGTCTGCACGGTCTTGCCCAGGCCCATGTCGTCGGCCAGGCAGGCGCCCAGGCCGGCGTGGGCCAGGCGCGCCATCCAGGCAAAGCCCTCGGTCTGGTAGTTGCGCAATTCGGCCTGCAGGGTGGCGGGCACCACGGGGTTGAGCGCGGCCGCTTCGTCCAGCAGGCTCAGGCGCCGCGACCAGACCTTGTCACCCGTCAGCGTGCTGCCTTCCAGTGTCTGGGCCAACCAGGCGGCCGCCGTGGCGGGCAGCTTGAGGCCCTGCCCGCTGGTCTGCCCCATCGCTTTCAGGTCGGCCAGTTGCTGGCGCAACTGATCGGTGAGCGCCAGGTATTCACCCTCACCCAGGGCCACAAAGCGGCCGCGCCGTGATTCGTCCACCAACTGCAGCAGCCGCTGCAGGCTCAGCACACGTGTTTCGTCCACACGCAGTTCGGCGTCGATGGCAAACCAGTCGGTGCCGCTGGACAGCGAAACCTTCAGCCCTTTGGGCGCCACCGAGATCACACGCACCGGCTTGCCTCGCGGCCAGTCCACCCCGGCCAGGCCCGGCAGTTGCGGCAGGCGCTCTACCACCTGCAGGGCTTGCTCGGGGTCGTCCAGGCGCCAGCTGCAGTCGCCCGGTTCGTCGTCGGCCAGGAAGGGCAGCGCGTCCAGCACTGCCATCTGGTGGGTGCGTTCGGCGGCCAGGTCACGCTCGGTGGAAAGACTCAGGCCCTCGTGCAGGGTCATCAGCCGCGCCCGGCCGCGCCCGGGCACCACGGCCGGCCCGAAGCTGCCAAAGGGCTGCACCAGCAGCCGCATCAAGAGGCCGTCGCCACTGGGGCTGAGCTGCGCGCGCAGGCGCGACTCGGGCGCCACGGCCTGCCCACCGTCGGCGTCGCTGTGCAGCTGAAAGTGCCCCGCCAGCACACGCAGCGCGGCGTCCAGTTGCTCTTGCGCCGCCACCGGCACGGCCCATTGTTTGGCCACCAATTCGGCCACGCGGCGCTGCGCCGGGCTGATGCGGATGAGCCGTGCGCTGCCGGGGCCGTCACTGAACACACGAAGCCCGTTGCGGCGCTCGGCTTCGGCGCCCTCGTCGCTGCCCATGAAGTCGTAACCCAGCTTGGGCGGTGCAATGGCCAGCAGGGGGTCTGCCAGCTTGAAGACAAAACATTCATCGCCCTGGGCACTGCGCTGGCGCTGCACCTCCAGCACCGGCAGCGCTTCTCGCAGGTCCACGGGCTGCTCGGGTGCGTCGCTGAAGTACAGGCCCGGGTGGCCCACCAGGGCCACGGTGGCCGCCGTCACGTCAATGGCCAACTGCGACGATAGCCAGCGGCTGGCACCTATGCAGCGGGCCACCGTCGCGTCGCGCGGGTCGAGCCGTTCGCTCTTTTTCACGCGCGTCAGGCTCACAGGCTTGGCTTTGCCCAGGCCGCGGGCGCCCATCACACGCTCCATGGGCGCCACCTCGGTGCTGCGGCCCTCGGCGTCCAGCCGCAGGTGCCACTGCAAGGTGGTGGGCACGGCGCCTGGCGCTTCTGCCCCGGGCTTGGCGCCCAAAGCGGCGATGGCGGCCAGCGCGTCTTGCCATGCGTCCTGCGCACGGCCGTAATAGGAAACCGGCCAGGCGCTGCCGTCGCTGCCAGCACGCACGGGCACAGCCCAACCCAGGCGCGCACAGGCCTGGCGCAGCAGATCGGCCTGCCATGCCCTGCCGGCGGCATGGCGCGCGCGCACCAGGCTGTCCAGGTCGGCGGCGGTCCAGCCCGCAGGCCGGTGCCCCAGCCAGGCGGCCAGGATGACACGCTCTGCGCTGCCCTCTTCGGCCAGCGGCCCACTGCCAAAGCGCTGGGGTTCGAACACACCGGTCTTCATCGGCTCGTCACCCAGGCGCACCGCGATGGCATGCGCCCACATGCCCCAGCCGTGATACGACTCCGGCGTGCGCGAGCCCGATTCGGCGACGCAGAACTTGCGCGCGGCCGCCCAAGATGCCGCGTCGTTCTGCGCCATCAGGCTCAGCACCACCCAGCGCAGCAAGGCCGCACTGGCCAGGCCCCGGCGTTGGCGGGTGACACGGGCCATTTCTTTCAATGCCACGCCGAAGTCTGTGTTGGCCACGCCCCAGTGGCCGGCCCACGCTTGCTGCGCGGCCCTGACAAGGCCTGCGCTGGCCCCGTCCATGCCCACCAGCGCGGCATTGCAGGCCGCCATGTCGCCCGCGTGCAGGCAGCACTCGGCAAGCACACCACGCATTTCGGCGGGCACGCTGCCCGCATCGCTGTGCAGCCGCGCCTGGGCCCAGGCCATCAGGGGCTGCCAGATCGGCTCTTCCATGTCAAAGGTGGCTGCAAAGTTCGTCAGCAGGTGCTGGCGCAAGCCGTCGTCCATGCGCTCAAACAAGGCCGGCATGAAAGGCTTGAGCACGGCGGTGGCCAGTGTCTGCGGGTGCGCCGCCTGGCCCAGCACCGTGCGCGCCTGCAAAAAGGCATCAAGCCCCATGCCGCTGTACAGCGCCAGGCGCGCCAGCGCCGGCGGCTCGTCCGAGCGGACAAAAGTGGCGGTGGGCGCAGCACTCGGGGGCTGGTGGGGGTGGGCCGATGCACGCACCCAGGCCCGCCAGGCGGTGGCCGCGACGGGTGTGGCCAGCAGCGCGGGCAAACGCTGCAGGCGCTGCGCCTCGGGCACTTCGGGCCCGGAATTCGCGGTGCTGGCCACGCGCTGGCCGCTGCGCAACACGGCCAGCGAGGCTTCCACCTCGGCCAAGGTGAAGGGCTCGCCACGCGCGCTGCGTGTGTCCAGGTGGCGCAGGAAGTGCGCCAACCAGTTCTTGCCACGCGGCCCGCCGGCCAGGCACAGCGCGTCGAACACCGTTTCCAGCTCGGCAGCGCTGGGGGCTGCAGCAGGCTCAAGGATCTCGGCCGGGGCGGCCTGCTCTATGTACGCGGCGTCTGCAAGCCTGGGCATGCCCAGGCGGCGCAAGGTGTGCACATCAAACGGCTCACCATGCACATTCACGTAGGCCGGTTGGGCGGGCGGGGGCTTGGGTGGGTACTTTGGGATGTGGGCCATGGTGTGCAAAGAGTGGCCCGGCAATTATCGGCCGCAAGGCCGCACGGCCTGGCCTGCGGCAAGCCCTGGGCAGCACACACCGCCGGGCCTGCCCGCCCTAAAGCACCGGCGCCAGCAGCCGGCGCGCCAGCGCTGCGTCCACCGCCTGGCGCTCGGCCCAGTCGGCGAGCTGGTCTTCGCCGATGCGGCCCACGTTGAAGTACTGCGCCTGTGGGTGCGCCAGGTAAAAACCGCTCACACTGGCCGCCGGTGTCATGGCCAGGCTGTCGGTCAGGCCCATGCCGATGTCGCTGGCCTGCAGCACCTCAAACATGGCGCGCTTGACGCTGTGGTCGGGGCAGGCCGGGTAACCCGGCGCGGGGCGGATGCCACGGTACTGCTCCTTGATGAGCGCGTTCACGTCCAGCGCTTCGTCGGGTGCATAAGCCCACAAGTCGGTGCGCACACGCTGGTGCAGGCGCTCGGCAAAGGCTTCGGCCAGGCGGTCGGCCAGAGCCTTGAACATGATGGCGCTGTAGTCGTCGTGTTCGGCGGCAAACTGCGCTTCCTTTTTCTCCACGCCCAGGCCTGCGGTGACGGCAAAGAGGCCGATGTAGTCGGCCTTGCCGCCGTGGTCAGCGCGGGGGGCGATGAAGTCGGCCAGGCTGCGGTTGGGCCGTGCCACGCCGTCAATCACCGGACGCTCGGTTTGCAGGCGCAGTGGGCTCCAGCGCAGCGCCACCGTGCTGCGGGACTCATCGGTGTAGACCTCCACCGTGTCGTCGCCCACGGTGTTGGCGGGCAGCAGCGCCACCACGCCGTTGGCCTGCAGCCAGCGGCCTTCAATCAAACGTTGCAGCAGGCGTTTGCCGTCGCTCAGCACACGCTGGGCTTCAGTGCCTACCACCTCGTCGCGCAAGATGTCGGGGAACTTGCCGGCCAAGTCCCAGGTTTGAAAAAATGGTGCCCAGTCTATGCACGCGGCCAGGTCGGCCAGGTCGTAGTTTTTGAAGGCGCGCCGGCCAATGAACTTGGGTGCCGGCGGTGTGTAGGCGGCCCAGTCCACCAAGGTTTTGTTGGCACGCGCGGCGGCCAGCGTCACCAGCGGTGTTTGTTTTTTTGCGGCGTGTTGCTGGCGCACCCGTTCGTAGTCGCTGCGCAGTTCGTTTATGAACTTGGCCGCACGTTCGTCGGATATCAAATCACTGCACACACCCACGCTGCGCGAGGCGTCGGGCACATAGACCACTGGCCCGTCGTAATGCGGCGCAATCTTCACGGCGGTGTGCACACGGCTGCAGGTGGCGCCGCCTATCAGCAGCGGCGTGCTGCGGCTGCGGAAGTACTCGTCACGCTGCATCTCGGCGGCCACGTGCTGCATTTCTTCCAGGCTGGGTGTGATGAGGCCACTCAAACCGATGATGTCGGCGCCCTCTTCGCGCGCTTTGGCCAGGATGTCTTGGCAAGCCACCATGACACCCATGTTGACCACCTCAAAGTTATTGCACTGCAAGACCACGGTGACGATGTTTTTGCCGATGTCGTGCACGTCGCCCTTGACGGTGGCGATGACGATCTTGCCTTTGGCTTTGGCCTCGCCGCCGCCGGCAATGAGCAGGCGTTTTTCTTCTTCGATGTAAGGCAGCAGGTGGGCCACGGCCTGTTTCATGACACGCGCGCTTTTCACCACCTGGGGCAAAAACATCTTGCCCTGGCCAAAGAGGTCACCCACCACGTCCATGCCGGCCATCAGCGGACCTTCAATCACATGCAGCGGCCGGCCGCCGCTGGCGCGTATCGCCACCCAGGCTTCTTCGGTGTCGGTGGTGATGAATTCGGTGATGCCGTGCACCAGCGCGTGGCTCAGCCTTTCATTCACGCCGGCAGCGCGCCAGGCCAGGCGGGCGCTGTCGTCTTTGGCCAGGCCCTTGGCGTTTTCGGCAATTTCCACCAAGCGCTCACCGGCATCAGGGCGGCGGTTGAGCACCACGTCTTCCACACGTTCACGCAGCACGGGTTCGAGGTCGTCATACACGCCCACCATGCCGGCGTTGACGATGCCCATGTCCAGCCCGGCCTGAATGGCGTGGTACAGAAACACGGTGTGAATGGCCTCACGCACCGGGTCGTTGCCACGAAAGCTAAAAGAGACGTTGCTGACGCCGCCGCTGACCTTGGCGCCGGGCAAGTTGGCCTTGATCCAGCGTGTGGCGTTGATGAAGTCCACCGCGTAGTTGTTGTGTTCTTCAATGCCAGTGGCAATGGCAAAGATATTGGGGTCGAAGATGATGTCTTCGGGCGGGAAACCCACCTCGTCCACCAGCACCTTGTAGGCAGGCTCGCAAATTTGCACCTTGCGCTCGTAGGTGTCGGCCTGGCCCTTTTCGTCAAAGGCCATCACCACGGCGGCGGCGCCGTAGCGGCGCACCAGCCTGGCCTGGCGCTGGAATTCGGCTTCGCCTTCTTTTAGCGAAATGCTGTTGACGATGCCCTTGCCCTGGATGCACTTGAGGCCGGTTTCTATGACGCTCCACTTGCTGGAGTCGATCATGATGGGCACACGCGCGATCTCGGGTTCACCGGCGATCAGCTTCAAGAAGCGGTCCATCGCTGCGGCCGAGTCCAGCATGGCCTCGTCCATGTTGATGTCGATGACCTGCGCGCCGTTTTCCACCTGCTGACGCGCCACGGCCAGCGCGTCTTCATAGCGGCCTTCAAGGATCATGCGCGCGAAGGCCTTGGAGCCGGTGACGTTGGTGCGCTCGCCGATGTTGACGAACAGGCTGCCACTGCCTATGGACACGGGCTCCAGGCCCGACAGGCGCATCGGGGGCACAGCAAGATGGGGTTCAGACATGGCTCGACTCCACGAAGGGGGAGTGAGCGCCGTTGCAAGCCCGACTCTCGTGAGCCGGGCGCCCCAAGCCTGGCGGCCCCAGCCTTGCCGGCCCGGCCATCGCAGCGCCCCTCGGGTGCAGAGCGGCGATTTTAGGGGGGCTGCGGGCGGCTCAGCGTGGTTAGGCGGGGCTGAACCCGTGCACTACTGGCACAGCACGCCCTTGAGCGCCTTGAAGCGGGCCAACATCTCCAGAACGCCCTGTTCATTCACCAGGGCCAGGTAGGCGGGCTGAAGGTCGGTGCGGCCACAGACGACGGGCCGCGGCGGTGGGGTCACCAAAACAGTGCCAGAGCCTCCGCCCACCACGTTGTCCGGGCTGTACATAAACGACAGCGTGGAATGGCCCGCCACCGCCAGGCCATCGGCAGTCAAAGCCAGCGCGCCCCGGGCCGCCGTGCCGGCGCCGGCGCCGCCGCATTCATGCCCACGCTGGCGCTGGTGCACAGCAGGCCAGACACACGCAGCATGGGCACCTGCACGCGTGCGCCGCTGCCCTGAAAGACACCGTCAAAAGCCACCACCTGCGGCCAAGGCAAGCTGGGGTGAAACTCGTCCTGAATGCGCAAACGCAGCCGGGGCTCGCTGGCCAGGGTTGCGGGTGAAAGCGAATCCAGCTTGAGCGCAGCCCACGGCGCCACCTGGCCGGCCGCAGTGACGCTGCGCATGAAGCTGCTGGTCACTGCCGCGTCAGGCCCGGCGCTGATGGTGCGTGTCACACCACGCATCAGGGC
>CXWL01012496.1_pt1 | contig 21730 bp, 20 predicted proteins | sample 590931 | NCBI WGS metagenome assembly CXWL01 (sample SAMEA3498368, study PRJEB10139) | groundwater metagenome | biome: water well; material: biofilm material | place: Germany | collected 2015-04-27 | reverse complement strand
GGTTTAGCATGGGTACAAGTCGAGCCCTCCACAGTGGAAATAGATCGCCGTCTTGAAATGCTCGATGTTGCGGAAGCCGTGGGCCATGTGCTTGATCTTCTGGATCTGGCTGTTGAGCCCCTCACTCATCGCGTTGGTGACCGGATGGTGGTAATAGGTCAGGATGTTGGCGATGTGCCGGCGAATCGTCTCGGCGGCCTTGCGCATCGGTTCCAGTCGGCTGTGTGTCGCCCAGAAGTACCACCGCTTCCAGAATTTCCAGCCTGACGCCGGATAGATGTAGCACCAGAGACACCGCAAGGCCTCTTTGATCGCCCACGCCCGGCCCACCTTGAGCTCCTGGCGTCTCCGTGCGGCGAATTCCTCCCGCCGTCGCTCCGGCACGTTCTCTTGGTTGTAGAGCCACAAGTACGTACTGCCCTTGAGCGTCTCGTCGCCTGACGCCATCAACGCACGGTGCTCGTGCTTGCGCACCGTGTCCACCGCTTTGCCAACATGCCCCATGACGTGGAAGCGGTCGAAGACGATCTTGTCCTCCGCATCGGGGACCTGCGCCCGCGTCGCCTGAATGTACGGCTCCCACATGTCCATCGCCACTGCTTCGAGGCCGTCGCGTTGCGCTTGTGTCAGCCCGGCGTAGTACCCGTCGAGACTCGCCTGGGTGCGGTCTTCAGCGATGTGCTCCACGGTGCCCTCATCCAAATCGCAGACCAGTGTCAGGTACGTGTGCCCCTTGGCCGCCGCCTTTTCATCGACACCGATCTGCCGCACCGTTCGCGCCTGCTTCCGGGCTCGCCCCCGTATGACCGCCCGCTGCATTACCCCCCAGGCTTCGTCCCAGCTGATCCGTAAGATTCGCGTGGCCCCGCTCACGTCGCATTGGCGCAACACATCGATAGCCAGGCGCTCGAATAGCAGCGTGAATCGCGACCGCGGCGCGGCCCATGGCACCAGGACCTGGACCACGCCATGCTTGCCGCAGGTGACACGAGGGATGCTCGCATGGAGGTAGGTCTGAAACTGGCAGCTATCCAAATGCCGCCAGGTCCGTTCCTCGGCGTGGTCGTAGAGTGGGAGCGTTTCTGCGCAGTGCGGGCACAGCCACTTTGCCTCCTCCGAATGCTCGGCCCAGACATCCACCCGCTGCTCGTTCATCTCCAGATTCACACGGCTCACGGTCCATGGCGACTGCAGGCCGAGCAGGTACTGATAGAGTGCGGTGTCTTGCATGGTCGGGCCCTCCTTGGCCGACCATATTATCCCCTCCGCCTACCCACGGAGAACCCGGAAGCACCAATAAAGGTATCAACCTGTCTTTACGTTTGGCTTGATGAGGTAGTTCCACTCGCCATGAAATTTGTTGGGTTCCAGGTTCACACGCTGCATCTCTTCATCGCTGACTTCGCGCCCGGTTGGGTAGTTGCGCCGATCCAGCCGGCAGGTGACGGTCCATCCCTTCGCCGTGGTGGTCCCGGCGATAAGATTGACGATTGTTTCGTAATCCCGCAAGGGCTCCCCGCGCCAATTTGACGAGATAAAGGAAAACAGCCGGTGCTCGATCTTGGTCCATTTGCTGGTACCGGGAGGAAAGTGACACACCGCAATGCCCAGCGCGGCCTGATCGGCGAATTTTTGCAATTCCAACTTCCACAGCCGCAATCGCCACCCGTTACTGCCGCCGCCGTCGGCAGTAATCAGGATCGTTTTCGCATCCGGATACAGGCGTCTGCCCTCAGTGCGCCACCAGCCTCGAATGGAGGCCACCGCAAAGGCACCGGTGTCATGGTCGGTTCCCACGTTGACAAAACCGGTGTTGCGGCCAATGTCGTAAATGCCATAGGGATAGGCGCGAGGCACCTGCGGACGGGGAAAATCGTGACCTTGAACCGGCGTGGGCTGCTTGGCCGCATGCCATTGCTGACCGGCATTGTGGTAATTCCCAACGAGTTCCTTCTTTTTCGTGTCGACCGAAATGACCGGGATACCGTGCCTCAGGCATCTTTTTACCGCAACGTTGATGTGCCGAAACTGCGCATCGCGATCCGGGTGATCCGCACCCTCGTCGGTCTTGCGATTGCGCTGCAGGCTATAGTCCAGGTCATGAAGAATCTGCGCGACCGTCATGTGGCTGACGGGATGGTGCTGCTGACCCAGTTCTTCGGCAAGGGCCCGCGTACTTTTGCAAATCCATCGCAGCGCAGACTCAGGGTCTCCGCGCGTTTGCTCATCAATCAACCCTTCGAGCGTCTGCACCAGACGCGGATCGGATTGGGTGATGGATTTGCGGCCCGCGCCCAGCCGACGGATACGGCCGACCAACGGCGTGCCCCGTCCTTGGAGTTCGCGAATCCCTTTGCTGATCGCCTTGCGCGACAAGCCACACGCGCACCGCACCACCGCTACCCCTCCATAGCCCAAACTCACCGCTTCAGTGGCAGCCATGATGCGCCGCGTACGTTCGTCCAAATGCGGCCATGCGGCACGAAACTTCCGCGTCAATTCGGACAGCTTGTTCATGCGCACAAAGCATACGGCAATGACCCTGCAAATGATACCTTTATTTATTTACAACGCCTAAGCAGAAACGTCATTGGAAATACTGAGGTCGCGGTACTAGATTTGGGTAACTAATGGCTGGCTAAGTGGAGACTTTCAACTTCGAGATAATCTCTAGTACACCTTTATAACAGTGAACCCTGAATCAGCGATGACCTCAAAATACCTATAGGCCTCCCTAACAAGTTCGTGACTGGTATACACCTGCTCCGGCTCAATGTAAAATGAATGAATTGAAACCTCTTTTCCAAGGATCGCTCTACAACTTTGCAGTGCCGAACAGAAAAATGAGGCAATAGCTGCCGGCCTTGATTTGGCTAGTGCAACCTCGCACTCGATCGGCAATGTGCATGGCCGCACTTGAATTCCCACCGCCTCCTCAATCTTCTTCATCAGCCAAGTTGCCTGCCTCGGATGGGGAATATAGATCAGCTGTCCCTCCTTGTAATAGTTCTTGATTGCTCGTAACTGATGCACGTAAAAGTCCAGGCCGACGTACCCATCCTCGACAAGCGACTGTCCCAGGAAATAAACCTCATCAGATCTGGTGCTGTTGGCAGCTGCATCACGGAGGTACTGGTACTTGTTCTGTATCACCCTATCGCGGCTAGGAGGCTGCAATTCGTACGCGGTAAAAAAGGTCACGCTCTCAGCTTCCGTCTCGTCCCAGTCGACAAGGTATCGTCGGAGCCGATCTTTTAGCCTCACGCCTGGCTCTATCTCAGGATTAGAATCGTGCACTTCTCTTCGAGCCTCGCAGATCAACAGCACATCGGTTCCGTCGTCCAGCAGAAACAATTGTTCATACCCAGCTCTATTGGCGAAATGCCGCATATAGGACTGAAAGCCTCGTAAATAGTTCCCAAGAAAGATCCTTTTGGCCCCCGCGAACTTGGCAGCCAGTCTATCTACTTTGTGCCTATTGATAATTTGCTGGAAATCATAGGCGCACGACTGAAGCCTCCCTAACAAGCGCAGTCCAAAGAATTGTGACTTCCATTCCATGGTGGCATTCTTGAACTCAAGATAGTGCACTCCGTCCCACGGACTTATTCCAACCAGTGCTTTAAGCCCGTTGGGCGAAAACCCTGTCCCTCCCATACGAACCACAAGATGATTGTTCGTAAGCTGAAGAACCTGCTTGGCCTCAATGGCGTTGAGCAATTGTAGTGGTGTTTCAACCACAAAGACATTGGCGCCACAACCAGTTCCAGAGTTGCTTTTGGTACTACACGCCTCTGTCATGGGCAGAAGCTATTCCTTTTCTTCTTTTCTAGCAGCAGCCTGAAACCAGGATGACGACTTCATCAATTCAGTGAAGGTCCCATTTTCTGCGATGCGACCAGACTTCATGACGTAGATTGCGTCGCAGTCCTTTAGCGTGGTGAGACGATGGGCGATCAAGATAATCGTCTTCTTTCCGGCTAACGCACGGATCGCCTCCATCACAGCCTGTTCAGTAATGCCGTCCAAAGCGCTTGTGGCCTCATCCATCACCAGGACAGGCGGATTATTATAGAGCGCCCGCGCAATGCCGATACGTTGACGTTGCCCACCACTCAGGCGGACACCACGCTCTCCAATGCGAGTCTCAAACCCATCGGGAAGGTCCCGTTCCACAAAATCGATGAGATTCGCAACAGTTGCGGCGCGACGGACTGCGTTTCTATCGATTTCTGCCTCTGGCACACCAAACGCGATATTGTTCGTAATACTGTCGTCGGAAAGATAGATATGCTGGGGGACATACCCGATGTTCCGTTGCCAGTTCGCAAGATTTTCCTTGGTGATAGCCACACCATCGACAACCCTGCTCCCTGAGATGGGATCCAGAAGGCCAAGAATGATATCAATGATGGTCGTTTTTCCTGATCCTGTGGGTCCCACCAATCCGATGGAGGTGTTAGACGTGATAGACAGGGTCACTCCCGCGATCGTATGCTCAGCAGTATTCGTGTACCGGAAGGTAATATCGCGCAGGTTGATCTCTTTCGAAAAGGGCAGTGGCGCTTCTGCATGGTTGTCCGGCAAGATCAACCTTGGATCGCTTTGCTGTGGACTTCCCCCTAGATCTCGATGCAACATGTCTAAGGCAGGCAGATTGACTTGGATCAGGGACAAATTGGCAAATAACTGTTGAATGGCCGGCATCAGCCGATAGCCGGAAAAGGCATAAACCGACAGAACCGGTACAACCTTGCCGATATCCTCTTCGGCGCTCATGGAATACAGCACAGCTCCAAGAATTCCACCAAAAGCAATCGTCTCCAGTGCAAACTTCGGGATAGATGAAATCGTTCCAATTGTCGAATTGTGCCGTGCATGCAACGCCGCATGAACGGTGAACTTATCCAGAAAAACTCGTTCCCGACCTAAAACCTTGAGGTCCTTGATGCTGGACAATGCTTCTCCGGCTGCCCTGAACTTCATGAAGTTGGCCCGACTCTGCTCCTTTCCCATATCTCCGAGGCGTTGGCGAACCAGCAGGTAAATTCCACCGTAGGCCCCACCTAGAATGACCGTAATGCTGAGGGCCATCATCGGATCAAGAGTCACCACAAAGGTCAACACCACTGTACAAAGCAACAGATTCGAAACAATTTGCATTGTTGGACTGACAGTCCCGGCGATGAATGCACCGGCCTCAGACAGTACATTTTTTGCCATTTCAGCCGTATTCATCTTGAGAAAAAACTCATAGGGCCTGGCCATATAGGAGGCCAAGAGTCTGCAGGACAGGTTATAATAGAGTCGATTGTCGTACGTGAGGCTTATCCATGTATGGAATGCCTTCAGCCCATTTCCGACTATGAGCAAACTTAACACCAGCAGTCCTAAGAACATCAGAAAAGTCCGAGGAGAGGTGAATTCAAGAGCTTGATAAGCTTCATGTAGCCACTTGTTCGTATGAATGATCGAGGGATTGGACACGACGGCCATGAATGGCAAAATCGAAGCGATACCAACCGCATCTAGTAATGCGCTAACAACCAGCAAACTAAACTGAATCAGCAAGAAATATTTTTCGCGTGGCGACAGCAATACCAATATTCGAGCCAGCATTGTGATCATTTTTTTGACTCAGTTTCTCAAATGCGCTAACCGCACTGAGCTCGTTGCATGCGATGAAGGTAGGCTACGTTATCCCAACTCTTGCGTGATTCTGACTCAGCCCATTCCATAAGATTTGACCGCAGTTGCTCCCCCTGCTCTAGATAGGTCAACAAGAGGCTGCCTATCGCACCTGTCTCAGCATTCAGATCCAGAGAGTTGAATGTCGCGTGAGTCAATCCCGCCATTTGTCCTAACGCTTGCATTTTGAACGTAAGCGAAGAGAGGGTGATAATAGGAGTTCCTCCTCGTAGTGCAAAGATACTCGCGTGCCACCTGCCACCAACATACGCTTGGGCATTGCCAAGAATGTCGACGGATTGCTGGACCGGAGTGTTGAGTCCTATAAGGGGAAATCCGAATTCTTTCGCGATCGGCCTGAACAAGGCTTCATCGCGCAAGTCAGATGCAGTCAAAACAATCTGTCCTTCATAGATCGAGCGGAGATGACGAATCAGATGTATAAACCCTTCAGGCGCATTGTACGTCTTCTTATAGTAATAAACGGACGACCCCCCTATACAGATGTATGGCTTCCCGGGGTCGAACATCGCCACATCAGGCCACACATCGAAGTATGTAGGACGACTGGATACCGTGACCCAGGCGTGAGATTTGATCGGCTTAAACAAAAATGCAGAGTCTGCGGCAACCCTCCCATTACAGAAGCCTTTACACCGTTCGTATGAAATGGTATCGCGAAAGACGACATCGTCCAACAGTGGATACATTTCTTGTGCAATCTTTCGAAGGTTAGAATGATCGAGGTCAGCCGTATGATTCACGAGCACGACAGGCTTTCCGAACAGATGTTTCGCAAGATAGGCCAGAAATAGCTCTGCTCTCGCTATTCGCGCGTTACCAACAAAACACCCTCCTCCGTGAATTAGTAACGCCTCAGATTTTTCCATCGCAGCAAGAAGTTCACTAAAACGATCGCGGTGAGCCTTTACATGCTCTAAGGCTCCAGGGAACTCTTCCCATGTCTCCGGAACAATATCTTTTGATCCAGTATCCCCTGAAGAACACAAGAGCGAATACAGCTTGCCACCAACCTTGATGGCCACCGGAGGAACGCAGAACCTCATCCACCATCCCAGTTTGGTTTCTTTGTGTGCTTCTTGCTTCTGTACTGGATTGGAGAAACAATCCCCACAGAGTTCCTCTTCCGAAATGGTTTTATCGACTTTCCCGTTCACCGCCTCAATCATCAGCCGTAACGCGATCGCGGCAGCACGATCACCCCAATTGGGGTTACTCGACGAATCGTTGATGAAGAGCACGTTCATTGGATTCTCACAGACCGGCCATTCCCAGTGAGCCTCATGTCCTACCTGTCACCCGCGGCCGGAGCTGTATCCGCCAGTACCACTGATCGACCTGAATAAACAAAACATTTGGCTCGACTTCGAATATGGTGGAGTAGGCTGACCCTACTTCTGATGAGACTTTGTCATTTTCCCACGTTCTCCCATTGTCATTGCTCACTGCAAGATTCAGATAGCCCTTCCCCGGATACTTGAATAATGACTGGTCTCCCTCTGGCAAAATCTTCGACCATCCTTCCGGATATCGCCTTCCCCAACTAAGCACAAGGCGTCCATCTCGCAGCCGAATCAGATGAGGATCACAGCCTCGATCCAAACCAGTATAGGTCGGTGCGGTCCATGACTTACCCTGATCTGAACTCCACGACGCATAGAGAGGAAAGTGATGTCCTGTTCTCATGACAGCAAGTAGCTTCCCATCGTCCAAGAGGACCATCGTCGGTTCCCCAAATCCTTCCCCAACTGGATCGCCGGGCCTCGGCACGGCAATGTTGGAAAAAACTGCCACGAACGCCCCATGTCAGTCGAACGTACGACAAAGGCACGAGTCATATAGGTCGTTTCTTTTGTGGCATCTAGTCCGAGCGGAGGTAGTGTATCCTCTGAAAAGTTTCCATACATCGTCATCAACCACGACCTATCAGCCAGTTGGACGATACTTCTATGGATATGAACGCCGTACCACTCGTTTGGTCCCGCATCGCGCTGAGGACCCTGCGGTATCGAAATTAGCACATCTTCTTTCGTGATTGATTTCAGCTCATCGGATGAGCGCCATGCCCACGCACGATACATTCCTGGCCCAAGCCTCGTGGGATTTCCCCCTGTGGCATAGAATATGCCCTCCATAGCGATTGTACTAAGCCCTGGATCTTTGGTGAGCGCTTCGACATCGACTCCATCCTGCTGAATGACTGTCCTTCCTCCATCCACGCTTTTGAGATGGTCCCGCAGATAGATACTCCCGTCATGGGCCCGAAACGACCCAATCCATTTCCCATTATCGAGATTGACAACGGTACTCCTTTCCACAATAACAGAACCGTGTTCTTCAACAGGTTTTGGCTCATTCCTCTCTGCCCCGAGTTGACAATGGTAGATAATCCCGAGAAGAACAGCGTTCAGGCCTGCAAGGATTACCAGGATAAGTCGAGACTTATTCATGTCGAAATAATGGCCGGGGGCAGGCTTGAAACCGTACGACTCATTTCCAAATCAACTCCACGTTTACAACGAGTTGCCACGACCTCATGCGATCAGACGGCTCTCCCGAGGAGACAATCTTCCTTCAACTGGTTCAGGTAGCCACTCTGGCGGTTGGGTTAACTTCTGAGAGAAGATCAGCCTTGAACAGCTCATCAACGATAGCAAGCAGGCGGGAGGGAGGTATGCGCGTTATCGTGCTCATATCGGCAAGGTCGTGTTTGCCATCGGCATACGCCAGAACGTTTAGCGTATCAGCAACCATCCGCTGTGTCGCTTTTGTTCCGAGAGAGGGGAACAGTCGACGCCGACTGAGCTGCGGCTCACCGAGACAGGTCGCACGATAGATCCTATTACGTTCAAGCAGATCGAGACAGTCCCTCAGCACTGAAAACCCTCCTTGGAGACCTGAAGGCGTCACCAACTCCATATCGTCGAGCGAGGTATGATACTCGGGATACGCCCGATACTTCGAGCGCATGACTGAAACAACAGGCAGATCAACCCCTGGACTACAGTATTGTCGCTCATCACTGCCGCGCTCCAGGTACGAATACCGAATAAAGTCGGGATGTTTCTCATGGAGAATCGCAAGTGCAACCTTATCAGCAAGCGTATTTCCATGCCGAGAAGGCATATAGGAATAGGCTCGATCATCGCCCACACACGTCACATTAAATCCCGCAATGACGTGCTCCTTCATCCACGATAGATGTCGGCTCAAATATGTGAGGGAGCCGATGGTCTCAGGGATGAAGATGATCCGGTATGTATACCGGCGTGGCTCGCTGGCAATCCATTTCGCCAGCATCGTCGTCACGACTGGGCCCGACAACTCGTTATTGGCCATTGAAGGATGACAGACATATGTCGACAGAAATATCTCTTGCTCTAACTCCCCGGGGATAATCAACTCAGCATATGTCAGATGTCCGCCTTTCAGTTCACTATCTATCACAACCTTGTACGAGCCCTCTTGTAGAGTTTGCCGCAGATCGTGCGGAATACAGAACCCCCATCGTTCTTCATAATAAGATGTTACATACGGAATGGCGTTCGGCTGATCTTCTAGTGAATATAGATGCGCTTGAAGCTCACTGAGCGACACCGTCTTATTCACCGGCACAGAGTACCCGACGACGTGCAGATTGCTCTTCTGAAAATCCACAATCTTCTTCCCGCTTTCGTCCAGCACGTACGCATCCGTGATATTCCATTCCTTGGGGATGATCCAGTCAAACGCTGCGGTGCCCGATGGCACCTCCACAATCGTGAACGGAATATGCCTCTGAATGACGCGTAGCGTCTCTCGCACCCCATCTCCCGTAATGCTACGGCATATCGGGAACAACTCAGCCGTTAAGGCGTGCATCTCTGGCCCACAGTTCTCAAAATCCGTCTTCCCGCTCATCTGAGTCATCGCCTGAATTATGCTCGCTCGCTTAGGTCGATGGATATTCCAATTGACGCTTGATCTCATGCTTCATATTTTGCCTGAACGCACATCTTCTTGGGCACGCCTATAGTCTTCGTGTTGCCCTACATCCAACCAATACTCCATGATGGGGAAGCTGGCAACCGGCATTCTCCGTTCCAATAGATTTTGTATCAGATCAGTCATGTTAAAGTGTTGGTCTGACGGGATGTAATCGCACGCCGAGGGCTCAAGCAAGTATATTCCGGCGTTCACAAAAAAGGTTAGCGATGGCTTTTCTTTCAAGGCAACGATGCCCACCTCATTACATTCAACAACCCCGTATGGGACTTTCATCTCGTACTTCCGAACCCCTACGGTGATAGCAGCACCGCTCTTTCGATGGTAATCGTGCATCGCCTCAAATGACAGGCCAGTGAGAATATCCCCATTGATCATGACAAACGGACGATCAGGCTTTTTCATGAGCTTCAGCCCACCAGCCGTCCCGAGCGGATTGTCTTCTTGCACGTAGTGTAATCTCACACCGAATGATCGACCATCTCCAAAATGTTGTTCGATACTCTCAGCCAGATAATGGGTGATCAGGCTAATATCTCGAATCCCCGATTGGCGTAACTGTTCGATCGTTCGTTCCAGAAGCGGACGATCGCCGACAGGGAGCATAGGCTTTGGAATATGTTCCGTCAGGGGAAGCAGCCGCTTTCCATACCCCCCTGCCATGACAACGGCCGAGAGCCCGGATGTCACTTCTGCCACGATGTCCTTGCGTAAAATGAGTTGGACAACGTTGTCGTCAGGATCGACAACTGGTAATTGATGAATATCGCGTTGATTCATGAGTTGAAGAGCCAGCGTCGCAGAAATCGGCCCTTGCACAGTTGTTGGACTCAGATTGGCGATGCACTCACAGGAACTCTGGAGAGGAATACCACGAAGCACAGCCCGACGGATGTCACCATCTGTTAGAAGGCCATCAATCTTTGTTCCAGTCGCACAAAGGACCAAAGCACCGGTTCCCGCTTTGTCCAACTGTGCCATCGCCTCGGCAATTGACACACTAGGTTGGATGATCACACTATCAAGCCGCTGCAAGGACCTAGCCGCTAGTTCCTCCTCTATGCCGATATCACTACGGATGAGGAAATCGATGACCTCGCCTTTCGCATTGAGGACGGGCAGATGGTCGATATCGTGCTGATTCAGGATTCGTAGTACTTCGACAGGTAAGAGAGGAACATTAGTGACAATTGGTTCTCTATTGGTAACTGAGCTACAAGGTGTACTCAAATCCTTGACCTGAAGTAAGGCTCTTCGAATATCACCATCCGTTAGTAGGCCAAAGAGCTTTCTTCCAGCAGAGCAGACAATCAATGCACGAGTTCCTGCTTTATCCAATTGCGCAATAGCTTCGGCAATCGTCGCTGAAGGAGCTATGACTGCACGATTGAGCCGTTCAAAGTTTCTTGCCAGCATCCGATCGCCTCGACGATTGATGGATTATATCTATGCGATACCGACCGATTACACGAGCGGCAGTACACTACGAAACAGATGTGCGGAGACATTTGAGCGCACTATGGTGGCGACAGTCATGATTGGAAACACAGAGGCTCAATTAGGGGGGTTCCAAAACCTCCGGACGCTCTTGCCAGACACCGGATCCAGGACAGTAACCGTCGCAACGCCGATCGCATTGTTCGTTGCAACGCCGATCGAGCTCAACGCATTCAGAGGGAAGGTTTCCTTGTCAAACACGTACTGCCATCGATGAAATGGTTCGTCGATATCGAAATTATCATGATGATAGGTTCCAGACACAGTCTTCAGAGCCAGCCATGGCTGCGGACCGAATGTCGGTACTGCAGAGCGTATTTCCAAGACATGCGTTGAGTCGTCAACAGCCTCAAGTGACATTTCAAGTTCACACGGCGGCATAAATGGTAGGTTCAATGCCCCTCGCATTGCTTCTACCGCTTCTGAGAACTGAAACGGCACATCAGGATAATCCCTCACGACAGACGAGAGTAGTCGACGAATTTCGTTTATATCTGGCCGCATATCTCGAAAATCGTGATTGGTAAAGGCAAGTACCACCGGCCTATCCTGTCTGGCTTCTTCGAAGGCTTGGCGCACATCCACTTCCCCTACGAGCTTATAGCGAGTCCCGACATTGAGACAGCGAGCAACCCAGCGACGACATGTCCCCAGGATCTGATAGTCATCCTGCGCCGGATGGTAGGGCTGCCAGTTCGCCGGAGCCCTTCTCCAATCTCCCCAACGTCCTCTCTGAAGACCCAATTGGGCTTTATCTTGCTCCGTCAGTGCGAGCGCCTGATTGGAATAGTCGAAGGGAATAAATTGTTCAAGAAACCAATGGCTATCTGGTCTCGTAACGTGAAAGCCTGGACGATGCACAGAGGGGAACCACATTCGGTCGATGACACGCCTGGAGAGGATTTGGTGCAAGCTATTCGATGATTCCCACCAGTGTGTCGCGCAATGATGAGCCTCACCGCTGAACGGGTGAGGATGATAGTGAAACCCCAATCCATCCTGGAACGACTTCGTCTCACGAACCATCGCGCTATAGTGATCAAATACGTTGTGATACCCGACATCTCGGCGACGAGGATTGGTTTGATAGGCAACATGGTCGACACAAAACCAGTTATAGATCCAGCCCCTGCCAAAGCTATCCAACATGCTGGTGCGAAAATCTTCTCCCATACAGTTCATCAGCATGTCGTCAACCTTATCCCAGGTATCGTTGTACGCGAGCAACTGTGGGTTGACGACCTTTTGGACAGCCGCTTCTAGTCCACCGAGAGCGAGGGTCCCAGCCTGCAACCGGCGCAAGGTTTCGACACTCGGCTCGAGCTGCAGCTTGAAGATCGTCCGAAGACGCTCAAAAGTCGCGTCGATCGATTCAAAGAGTGGACCTTCCGTATCAATGCAATGAACAACGTAGACGGTGGAGGGCATCGAGTTCCTTAAGATCTCCTGGCGATCTCTATGGTACAAGGTGAGGATGGGCCGGAATGACCATTTAGCACAAGCACACCTCAATCGAACGCTACGTCAGGTGTTCCCAATGAATCACCTGGTCTTCTTCAATATCTCGCGCCAGCTTGCGCCCCAACACATACTGTGTTTCATCGGGTGCAACCCCAGTGCCCGGACGTTTGGCATCAAGATCCACCATACCCAACACATGCCCCTTGGGAAGGGCGCGTGAGGCCACCAAACTCCGCCTAAACTTCTTTCGCTTTTCAAACTCAGCTTGCGTCACAGTACGCCTACTACTCCCTAAGGCTGCAAAGATATTTCTCCCCTCCTCTACGATCACCTTCAGCTGATCAGGATTGGCAGAGATGGCATGATCCCATCCCTCCATACCCTGATCCAGGGTGAAATGTTTTTCAATAACGCAAGCACCCAAAGCAATCGCAGCAAGCGGGATTGCTGTACCTAGGGAATGATCACTAAACCCAACTGGCACATCGAAAACATGCCTCAATGTCGCCATATTGTTCAAGTGTATCGTGCCGTATTCTGGAGGGTAGATCGAAATGCAATGGAGCAGGATGGTCTGCTCATTACCCTCTTTGCGAACGGTTTCAACGGCTTTTTCAATCTCCGCCATAGTTGCCATCCCCGTGGAAATAATGACTGGCCTCCCCTTTCCAGCCACATAGGCAAGAAGTGGCAAATTGACGATGTCCATCGAGGCGATCTTAAAAAAAGGCACTCTCAGCTTTTCAAGCAGATCCGCTTCCGATCTTGAGAATGGAGTCGAGCAGAAGGTCAGGCCTCTCCTTTTACAATGATCATTGGCTTCTTCATGTTGCTGAGAGGTTAACTGATAGGCACTGACCATATCCCGTAAGGAGCCAAAATGCTTCTTCTTGTCCGTATAAGTCGCATTCCGATCGTACTCTTCTTTTGCGATAAGAGACTTATCCGTCCATGATTGAAATTTTGCTGCATGAGCACCGGCATCTGCGGCAGCATCAACCAACTTTCGGCAGAGATTCATATCGCCATTATGATTCGATCCGATCTCCGCAATGATGTAGGGTGGGCACCCCTCTCCTACTTCAATGTTCCCGAGCTTGACTACCTTCATTTCGCCCTCCTTTATCTACGTCCACATATTCCGCAAGGATGGGTGCGCCACGCTCGCCCACCAGACTGGGGCCGGCTCCAATACGTTCAAGGAAGTTCGATACGCCTCCAACATCCGTGGTCGAAGGATGATTCGGTCGTAAAACACTTGGATATCTCGTTCCACATCAACTAAGAGCTGTGATCGATCCATATCGCCCCCACGCCCCGCATGCTCTTTCATCATCGCCATATGACGCAGAACTCGACAGGTATCCCGCTCGATTTGCACCTCCGTAAAGGGTGGTCTAACTTGAGTCATATTCTGTTCATGTTGCCGATAATCCATCCTGGGGATGTGATCGAATATCAGTCTGGCTCCGCATAACCACGCTCTGGTAGCCAAAAACCAATCCACGAGAATAACTTCTTGTGGTATTGGGAGGCATCGCCGCAGAAGGTCAGTTCGAAATGCAGAGTTCGACAGACCGAAGATATTGTGTCTTGGTAATACGCCATCGGCAGACGCCAGCGGCGGCAACCCTATTGTCATACGCATGGGCTCCCCAGTCTGCGTGACCAGGTTAAGCGCACACCCCACCAGGTCCCCCCGTTGAAGATCCGCCCGTGCAGCGGCCACACGAGTCTCGTGGAGAATATCGTCACTATCAACGAGGATCACCCCATCACAATGATCAACTATCTGTGCCAAAGCACGTTGTCTCACTTGCGCGGGAGTGTCGCCAGGCTCAGCGCATACCCAGATAGCGTTGAGATCCCCGCCGACTTCCTCGACGACTTCCTCGATACTCATGGCATCAAGGCCGATCCAGACTTGGAAATCGCGATCCGTTTGTCGACGAACCGATTGATGCCAATCATGCAGATACGCCTTAGCCTTGGGATAAACAGTTGTATAGAGACAGATGCGATCTATGGACATACGGAACTACACACCCGGAGTCCCAACCTCGGCTCTATGTGCCAAATCCTATGTGAACGAGGGCTTCGGCCAAAGCCCAATCATCCGGCGTATCAAGATCAAGCCCTCTTTGCCATGGCATTTCCCATCCAGTTCTCCCCGGTATATGAAAAGTTCTTTCCTGTCTCAAGATATCGGCCTTCATCCACCATATCGCTCCTGTTGGGCAATACAATTCCGGCAGATCTTGGCTTCGCGCTGCCATGTAATCCTTAAAAATGGGATCCAACACATGATCGCTGTTTTGTCGCATGGCCCACCACGGATTTTGCCACCCGTAGCGAACGACGGACATTTGAGCCTGTGAACTGGTCTCGATAAATTGGCGATAACTATCCGCGATATCGGAGGCCACACGGAGGGGACAATTCGGCATCAGCTGACAAATATCCCGATACTGTCTTCCAGATGAGTCAAGTTTATCCAAGACATCAGCCGTCACCTCTGACACGGGAGTCATATCATCTGCCAGCCTCGCCTCTCGCATGAAAGGCACTCGCGCACCGCAACGTTCTGCAATCTCCGCGATGTCGGCACTATCAGTGCTGACAATTACCTGTTCGAATAACTTCGAAGCGACAGCAGCCTCGATAGTATACGTCAGGAGTGGCTTCCCGCCTAAAGGCCGAATATTTTTTTGGGGAATTCGCTTCGACCCACCTCTCGCAGGAATTACGGCCAAGCAGAGACTCGCCTCAAACACAATCGACGTTTCCTTTCCTGAAATGCCTACAAAATCTTTCTTGCTGGAGTGCCCACATAAGTACCAGAGTCTTGAATATTCCGGCTCACAGTTGCACCTGCTCCGACAAGCGACCCGCTGACAATGGTAACACCATGCCGAATACTCGCGCCCACACCAATCATGCAGTGATGGCCAATCTCCACCCCTCCGCTGACTGCAGCCCCAGGCCCAATGTGCACATCGTCCTCGATGATGCAATCATGCTCAACGGTGCTATTCGAGTTAATGATACAGGCCTTCCCAATTCTGGCCCCACTATTGATCACGGCTCCATCAAAAACGACCGTACCTTCACCCAATACCACGTCTTCATTGACGCTTGATCTAGGAGAAGTGATGATGGGAAATCTCAGTCCCCATCTTTTGACATCTTCTTGTATCCTCAGTCTCGTATCCGAACAATCGACTTTCCCAATACCGACAACTGCGTGAGACACCCCGGATTCTTCACGAATCTCTTTCAGAACAGAATCCGTTCCCAAATAGGATATCCCCAGAATGTTTCCGAGATCGTAGTGATCCGTATATCCCACCACTTCGTAACTACATTTCTTTAAGATACTGATCAACACCTTCGCGTGCCCTCCGCCTCCAATGACCACAATCTTATCCATGGCGGAGATTGCTGATCACACAATCCATATCGTCTTCAGTCAGGCTCACGCTGCACGGAATGCACAACGTTGATGCCAGCAGTGCCAACGCCTTCTCTATGCGATAACTCTGACATGTGCGGTATGGAGCCTGCAGATGATTGAGGTGCCACACAGGTCGTGTCTGAATCCCATGTTGACTCAAAAATGCCATGAGCTCTTCACGTCCCTTACCATACCGATTGACTTCAATTTGCAATGGAACCATCCAGTGGTTGTTTCTTGCATAGCTTGGGCTATCGGCAACCGCTACCCCGTCGATCGAACTAGTTTTCTCTTTATACCGAGCATAGATTTTTCGCTTCGTTTCTATTAATTCCGGCAAACATTCCATCTGGGCGACACCGATCGCGGCCTGCACATTGGTCAATCGAAAATTAAATCCAATCTCATTATGTACATATCTCACCTCGTCGTCCTTGGCTTGCGTAGTGAGATACCTCGCTTTCTTAGCATACTCAGCAATGCTCGTCACAAGCATTCCACCACCACCGGTCGTAATAATCTTGTTCCCGTTGAAGGAAAAACAACCAATATCACCCACGGTACCCGTATGCCTATCTCGCAGCTCAGGATTAAGATAATAGGTACCTAGGCTCTCCGTCGCATCTTCGACAATGCGAATGTTGCGTTCGCGACAGATATCAACAATTTCATGAAGCCTTGCAGCATTGCCAAACACATGAACAGGCACTATCGCAGCAATTCTTCTCCCTGTACTCCTGTTGTATGTATTTCCGTTTCTAAATTCAGTTTCCTTGACCAAGAACTCTGTGGTCTTTTCAACGTCAACATCATAGAAGTCATCACAATCCATAAAAACCGGTTCTGCTCCCACATACCTTACAGTATTGATGGTGGCAATGAATGTAAGGGTTGGGACGAGAACTTCTTCACCTGGCAGAACTCCTACGACCAAGAGCGCCACATGGAGCGCTGCCGTTCCATTTACACAAGCAACCGCGTACGGCGCACGCACAAATGACGCAAGATCAGATTCAAAGCGCTCTACATAAGTTCCTGCCGATGAAACCCATTCCGCATCTAAACATTCTTTGACATACTTCCATTCATTTCCCTTCAGAGATGGCACTGACAATGGTATCATTATACTTTCCTGCGAGCGTTAGATATTGTAAATGCTCGTCTTGTACGGTTTGAGATTTACTGAAAGCGTGTACCATTCGATTGTCCGAACAAGCCCCCGCCTAAGACCATCCCTCCCGGCATATTCAGGAGTATGGTTCAGAAGCTTCCTTGCTTTCTCGGTGTCAGCCCAAAGCCTTTCAACCTCACTCTTGCTCGGCCTAAGCCGTTGTTCATCCATCACAATCTCTACGTCGACTCCCATAATATCAGCTATCATGTTAGCGGTTTCGCCCACCGAGATTTCAAAATTGCTGCCAAGGTTGATCACTTCCCCCACAGAGCGTTCACATTCAATAGCGGCGATAAATCCAGCAACTGTATCAGCCACATAGCTCAGATCACGAGTTGGATGCAGCGCCCCGAGCTTCACTGTCCGAGCCCCCGAAGCAATCTGTGTGATGACCGTGGGAATGAACGCTCGAGCCGACTGTCTCGGACCATACGTATTGAATGGACGAATTATGGTCACTGGGGTGTTGAATGAGCAGTAAAACGACATCGCAATCTGGTCTGCTCCTATCTTCGACGCAGAATACGGCGACTGGCCCTGCAACGGATGTTCCTCAGTAATTGGAACAAAGCGAGCGGTACCATACACCTCACTCGTTGATGTATGAATCACCCTTTCTATCCCAAGCTCTCTTGCTGCCTGGACAACATTCAGTGTCCCCTTAATATTAGTTTCTACGTAGGTATCTGGCGAATGATAGGAAAACGGAATTGCGATGAGAGCGGCAAGATGAAGAACCACATCGCATCCCTTCATCGCTTGCTTTACGCCGTGAGGATCGCGGATGTCTCCAGCAAACACTTCTAGTCCGTTGAGCAGCTCTGGTTCAGAGTGATCCAGCCATCCCCATGAATTGAAGGAGTTATAATTCACGAATGCTCGAACCTTGCCTCCCCGTCGAACAAGTTCTTCGACGAGATGCGAGCCAATAAATCCATCAGATCCGGTAACAAGGATCTTCGTACTATTCCAATTCATTTCTATCTAACCTCACAGTGACAAAATGGAGCTCCAGCATGTAGCGCCTCTATTCAGACAATATTTCCATCCTCAGGCCCCTACCCTTGGAGTCCAAAGAACGATCTTCTGACCTTTGAGAAACTTCCAAAACGAGAATGCGCAGGCTGCATTGACAATGAGGAAATAATAGGGCATCAATAATTTCGCAACGACCCACGACGCATCCCGAAGAAAGTGCCCCATGATGGCAAACGTGTACGCCACAACCTGTACGCCTAAAAACCAGGCATAGAATGGATGTTGACCTACTACCATCATGTTGGAGGCCAGCAATCCAAAAAGTGGAAGGAAGGCACCGTACCTGAAGACCTTATGAGACATCAATTGCCAGGCAAACAACGGCCCACTGATCGGATTCAGCAACATTCTTTTATCATACAGTGCCCACATGGCTCGGAGGGAGACACGCACACGCATTCGAAACTCGTTCCCTGCATCAGAAAGCGCTGGCTCATAGACTACCGCGTCTGGCTCGTAGACAACCCTCTTCCCCTGCTCAACAACACTAAGAGGAAGCACGAAGTCTGGAAGCTGGTCTGCCTGCATCGGAACATAGAGGGCACGCCGTATCGCGTCAATTCCTCCATCTACACCCACAATCGATCCCAATCTCGTCTCACACGTCCGCAACAGGTTTTCATATGACATGTAAGAACCTGTTCCCGCCCCGACACCCGACCCTGTCGGATTCGTGTAAACAATCTGTCCCGTCACATACCCTACAGATGGGTCTGCAAAACTACGGACCAGCGAACGAATCGCTTTGGGGGAATACATCGAATTGGCATCGGCGAACACAACAATCTCTGCGGACGTATGCTCCAATGCCAAGTTAAGAGCCTGTGTCTTCCCTTGACGAGGCTCCTGACAAAACAATTTGAGTCGTCCCTCACTGCGATCAACAAGACCTCGAACAATTTCGTCGGTCTGATCGGTCGATCCATCCGACACAACTATCACTTCCAATTGTTCAGAGGGATAGTCCTGAGATAGTTTATTGACTACCGTGCGCTCAATCTCACGTTCCTCATTAAAAGCAGAGATGACAACGGATATGCTAGGTGTCACATCGGATTTAATGACATCCCTACGCAGGATAGGGGCCAACACACATACACCAGCCAAATACCCCGCATAGATATAAGCCACCAATCCAAAGCATACCCAAAATGTAAGTTCCGTATACATTAGCGCACTGTGGTGTCTTTGCTCATCGCCAGATGTGCAAATGCCCCGAACAATAGAATACGATTGGATTCAAGATTCGCAGCTCAGGCTGCATAAGTCTTGCTGACGGATGAGAAAAAGGCATGCTGCCGCCATACCGTTGTTACACGACGGCAATCATCTCATGGAATAGAACAAGGCCCCACACTACTCACACAACTACTGACAGTGATCACTGAGGCCGTGCTTATGTTCAAAAACTCTCTACCAAATCAGCCGGACGCGACCTAGGGCCTTACATGTTCGAGACACGCCATGGCTCAAGGATCAACCGCGCCTGATACGAAATCGCTTTCAACAGCAACACCACGCGATTTGACCCGCTCAGCTTTTTCTCAAAGACCGCATCCAGCCCACACAACGATCCTTCATGAATTCTGACCGCCTTTCCAGGCACCAGCCTGTCATCGGCGATTTCGATGACACCGTTCACGGCTTGCCCCTTAATCGAATCGATGATCGAATCGTCCACAAGCGAGGGACCGGCGCCGAATGAAACAACGTTCTTGACCCCAGTGGCATAACTAACCGCCCGATACTGCGCAGGCATCGCACAGCGTACGAAGAGATAACCCGGAAACAACGGCGTGACCGATTTGCAATGTGCCACGGGCGTTCGCTTGTATTCCATCAGCATCGGAAGAAACACTTCCACACCAAGACGCTGAAGATTGACATCCGCAAACGCTTCGCAACGGGGCTTCGTTCTTACCGCATACCAACACTTCGTCATGATCTACTCCTGGAACCGTTCTCCTTCCAAGTGCGTTACCCTCTGCCTCGGCAGCTCATCCAGACACTGCGCATTGAGCCGTGCCGCACTCTGACCGCACTTGGACCATCTGGCGAATCGGCTCAACTACTTCCACAATAGGGGCGAACGAAAAATCGCGCAAGAGATATTGGAGTCGCTGCTCGGTCTTCTTGAGATTCAAATAGTGACGGAACCTCGACACCATGGGCCCCTCCATCCGAGGTTGATCCGGATCAATCTCCCAAGGGTGCAGATACATGACGAACTGGGTGCCAGTTTTCTCAAACTGCCTTAAAACCATTCTGGAAGCTGAATAGGGCAAGAGGCGAAAGTACCCCCCCCCGGGAGTAGGAAGCTGAATACCACATAGGTTCGCTGTAGGTAGAGCAATTTCAAAAATGGGGCCGGCGGTCGTTACGATCTCATGCACACATCTCTGCATCTCAATTTTCTCCGAAGGTTGGAATCGAGCATAGATACTGGAGTCATAGAGATAGCCTTCTTCGACCAAAATCGGTAACGCCCACGGGGTCCGATCAGTGATCGAGAAGCTGGGCGCCCGATAGCCGAAGACCATCTTTCCCGTCAACTCTTCCAAAATGCACTTGGACCGCCTGACGTCGTCCCGAAACTCACTTTCAGTCTGATTGGCAACTAACTCATGCCCGTAACCATGCGATGCAATTTCATGCCCCTGTTCCGCCAAGGCTTTGACCAACCCCGGATGTCGCTCCGCGACCCATCCCAAAACAAAAAATGTGGCCTTTGTTTCAGTATACGCCAAGAGATCCATGAGCCGAAGCGTATTCTGCTCAACACGACTTTCCAGTCGATCCCACTGTTGTCTTCTGCCATCGGACCAAAAAGCCGACACCTGAAAATGTTCCTCCACATCAAATGAGAGAACATGTCGTACGCGCACCTCTTGGCTCTGCTGGTTGGAAGCCATTACTGCGCCCCTTCCCCGAGCAACATCACTCGCACCGTCTGCACCAAAACGCTCATATCGATCCCGAAGGACAACCGCTTGACGTAGTAGAGATCATATTGCAACTTCATATGGGCATCTTCCGCAGAGGCGCCATAGCGAAACTTCACCTGTGCCCATCCGGTGATACCGGGCCTGACCGTGTGGCGCAAATCATAATAGGGAATGGTTTTTCGCAAGTCCTGCACGAACACCGGCCGCTCTGGGCGCGGCCCAACAAGACTCATCTCCCCTCGCAACACATTAATCAGCTGCGGAAACTCATCGACACGGGTCTTTCGCAGCCACCACCCGACGCGGGAGATGCGCGGATCGTCCGCTTGCGCCCATTGAGCCCCCGCATGTTCCGCATCTTGCACCATTGATCGAAACTTCCAGATCAAAAATGGCCGCCCGCGCAATCCGACACGGACCTGGCGATAAAACACGGGCCCTGATGAATCAACCTTAATCAAAAACGCG
>CXWL01137347.1_pt1 | contig 21731 bp, 24 predicted proteins | sample 590931 | NCBI WGS metagenome assembly CXWL01 (sample SAMEA3498368, study PRJEB10139) | groundwater metagenome | biome: water well; material: biofilm material | place: Germany | collected 2015-04-27 | reverse complement strand
GGGGGTGCGGCGGAATTCTTGGACTACCTGAAAGCAGTTCATGTATTCCTACGAAGATCGAATCCGAGCAGTCGAGCTCTACATCAAACTCGGTAAGCCGATGAAGCGCGTGGGCGAGGACATTAGCGAACGGTTGGACATCGTGCCGGCCAAGTTCTTCGTGCACCGCCACATCTACGGCAAGTGGGCCTGCCGCTGCTGCCAGTGCCTGGTGCAGGAAGCGGCTGAACCGCAGATCATCGACGGCGGCATGCCCGCCACGGGCTTGGTGGTGCACACGATGATCAGCCGCTTCGCGGACCACGTGCCGTATTACTGTCAGGAGGCCATCAACGCGCGCTCGGGCGTGCACACGCCGCGCTCGACGCTGGCGAGTTGGTCCGGTCGTGGTGGTGCGGCACTGGAGCCGCTGTTCGCGGCGCAAAAGCGCTTCGTGCTCTCGGCGAGGGTGCTGCATGCCGACGAGACGCCGGTGGCCATGCTGGACCCTGGCGCGGGCAAGACCAAGCGAGCCTACGTGTGGGCCTACGCGCGCGGTGCCTTCGATGCGGTGCCGGGAGTGGTCTACGACTTCTGCCTTGGGCGAGGGTCGCAGTACCCCATCGCGTTCCTCGGCGCGGATGATGATCCGACCGGTGGCCGAGGTTGGAGCGGCACGCTGGTGCGAGACGAGTACAAGGCGTATGAGCAGGTGATGACCGCCGAGCCCGGTCGCATTGCCGCGGGATGTCTTGCTCACGCGAGGAGGAAGTTCGACGAACTGCTGCGCGACAACGGCAAGAGCGCCGTTGCCACCGAAGCGCTGCAACGCATCGCCCGGATCTACTGCATCGAGCGGGAGCTGGCCACGCTGACGAACAAGGAGCGCTTGGCCCGCAGGACCGCCGTCGCGCAGCCGCTATGGGAAGAGCTGCACAAATGGCTGCGACTGGAACGTGCCCGCGTGCACGACGGCAGCGCCACATCCAAGGCCCTGAACTACAGCTTGAACGCTTGGGAGGCGCTGACGCGCAATCTGCTCGATGGCGAAGTAAACGTGGACAACAACCATTGCGAGAATCTGATCCGCCCGTGGGCGCTCGGAAGGAAAGCATGGTTGTTCGCAGGCAGCGAGCTGGCCGGCCAGCGCGCCGCCATCGTCATGAGCCTCGTGCAGTCGGCAAAGATCAATGGACACGACCCGCACGCGTACCTTCACGACGTGCTGACCAGACTGCCCACGCATCTGAACAGTCGCATCGACGAACTGCTTCCCCACAACTGGCGACCCTCACGCTGATCTGGGCGACGAGAACGAGCGCGGTCAGCCGAGTTGGAAATCGTGGTCCCGGTACAGCCTGTCCGCCAAACCGCGCACGTCGTTCACTGCGTCGTCGAAATGGATGGCGTTCATACCAAGCAAGGCTGCTACCGCCACGTTGCGAGCATCGTTGTCGATGAACACCGTCTGCCCCGCAATCAGACCGATCCCTGCAAGAGCATGCTCGAATAGAGCGGGCGACGACTTCGACCTACCGACTTCTGCTGAAACGACGATGGGGTCAAAGTGCGCGTCAAGCTCCTGGACAACCCTCAGGCGGCGCATTCGATCCGCCTTGTTGTCCGTGATGATGCCAACGCGGCATTTGTGTCGCAGCTGCGCACCCAGCTCGAACATCGCGACATTGATCGGCGTGCTGTCAAAAGCTTCTTGCAGCAAAAGCAGAGGCAAATTCTCGCCAAGGTCTTCGCAGACCTGCGGCCACACCTCTACATGTGACGTGAGGCCCAATGTCAGCGCCTTGTTGTGCTTCGCAAGTGCAGCCGAAACGCGATCTAGGCTGATGCCGGTGCGTCGACTGAGAAATCGGCAAGTTGTAGTTGACCCTGTGCGGTCGGTGGTCAGCACGCCGTCATAGTCAAAGAATACGCAACCAATCCGCACGCTGCTGCCCNNCTGCTGCCCCTAGCTTATGTCCGTTTCTGGCCCGACAGGCGAAGTCTAGCCCAAGACTTTTAGAACTATCAGGTCGTCAAGGTGGGAGGACCAGCCGCATACGTTGAAGGTGCTTGGCATCGCCTTGTCAAGTTGGTATACCAAGAAGAAAATTTGGTATGCTGAGCAAGTCGTAGCACTGCCGCCTTGGCGTCGCGCTTTCCGGGAGAGCGACCACCCCTCTTGAAGTTGTTAGTAGTCGCTTAAGATCAGAAAATGACACTCGCCTTACGTATCCAGGCTCGGCTTGCGGAAGACATCATTAGTGGCGTGTATCCCCCCGGCACCAGGCTTGACGAACGTGTGTTGGCGGCGGCGCTTGATGCTTCCCGCACGCCGATTCGCGAGGCGTTGCGCCAATTGGCGGCGCGTGGCCTCGTTAAGAACATTCCGATGCGTGGCGCCTTTGTTGCTGAGATCAGCCTGAAGGACATCGCAGATTTGATGAATGCTCATTGCGAGCTGGAGGCGTTGTGCGCCCGGCTGGCAGCGGAATCGATGACCGCAATGGAGAAGGCTGACGTCGAGTACTGTGTGGCTGAAACCAAGAAGTCGGCAGTAAATGGGGATTTGGACGAGTATCTCGAAGCGAACGCGAGGTTTCATCACCGGATTCTGGAAGGCTGCCATAACCCGGCTCTCAGTGCCATGGTTGCCGATGTGCGCGACCGGCTGAGCCCGTACCGGAAGTACCATCCGGCCGAGCAAGACCGCCTGCAGACAGCTGCTGATGCCCACGATGCGATTGTCGCCGCCATTCTCAAGGGCGATGGGGAGCAAGCGTATCTAGCAATGCGGGCGCACAACACGCGCCTGGGAAGCGCGGCTTTGCGCGCCTTGCGTGAGTCTCACAGAGCCGCTGAGGAAGCGTCAAAAAATCCTCCAGTAGCCAAGAGGGTGGTGCGCCGCGCCACGACGGCGGAGCAAGGTTCCCCCAATGTTTAAGGCGAGCAACTGGATCGCACTCTTTGCGCCTGCGGGAACGCCCGCGCCGGTTGTCAGTACGCTCAGTTCTGCACTGCAGAAGTCGCTCAAGTCCAAGGAAATGGCTGCCATGCTGGACGCAGTGGGGGGGCGATCTTATGTGGGGACCACCGAAGAACTGCGCGCTCTCTTGACACACGAACATGAACGGGTGCAAACGCTTATCAAGGCATCCGGCTTGCAGCCGCAGAAGGGCGGGAATCGACGTCACGCCCCAAAAAAGCAAATCCAAGGTCATTGGGGCGGTATTCACCGCCTCTTTTTTTCGCCAACAGAAAGGGCGCCTCGCTGGGCGCCCCTAAGCGTTCATGGATTGCTGCCGGCAGAAGGTCAGAAGCGATGGCGAATGCCGACCGCGAAGCTTTGCCCATTGGCCAGCGCAGTCGCTTGGTCGCGAAGCATGATGGCATATACGTCCGTGCGCTTGCTGAGGTTGTGGTCATAGCCGAGAGACCACGTCGTGCGCGTACGGTCGGGCCCTGTGCTCAAGTCGATCCGAGAGCGGGCCACTGCGGCCAGCACCGCGCCGCTACCCACGGGCACCGAAAGGCCGGCGCTGGTGGTCTGGCTGTGCTGCCGGAGCACATCGCTCTTGCCGCGCCCGAATGTCCCGTACACCTTGGCTATATCGAAATCGTAGGTTCCGCCAAGCATCCAGACCTGACGGGTGATCGGGACTGCCACACCTGCGACGGTCGCGGTAATTGGATTGAGGGGGTTCGGGTTGAGGATCTGGTCGCGTTCGTAATAGCCCATCACGCTGAAGGGGCCGCTTGCGTAGATGAAGTTCGCGCCGATGTTCTTGCGGCCTTCTGTCGGCGTATTCGATGCTTGTTCGCCCAACTGGTATTGAAGATTGACGCGCAAGCCGGACACCGGCGTGAACCCCAAGACAATCTGGTTGCTCCAGCCAGTATCCGAGGGCGTGGTGCGGTAAGTCCAGGCGCCAACGTTCACATTGCTGTGTTGGAGCAGAGGAGAGAACGGTGTCGAATTGCCGAACGGATTGGCCAGGACACTGGGAAGGAAGTTCGGCGCCGATGCGCGCCCCAGGGTGACGCTGCCCCAGCGATTTGCCAGCCCAACGCTCGCGTCTCGCGAGAAAAAGGTGTCCGTGTCGTTGCGCCCGAAAGTCCCCGAGTCACCGCGGAAGAACGCCGCGAGGGTGAAGCGGGCCGACAGGCCACCGCCCAGATCCTCAACGCCTTCGAAACTCAGGTAGGAGGTGGACAGTCCCCCTCCGTTAACGACAGTGCTGTGGGAGTTGGCCCCCAGCGGTTGCAGGCGACCAGCGAACAGATCCACTAATCCAGTGATCCGGACGGTCGATTGGGCCTGGGCTGCAGGTGCGACCAATAGGCATGCGGACGCGGCTACGGCAAGTTGTCTTCTCATCGTTCTTCCTCTCGTTCTTCGTTGAAAGCGGGGAATCAATCCGATGCTCAATTGCCTCGGCAATGACGAGCCGCCCCGGCTGTGAATTGGCTGCAATCCGCGAGCCTTGGTGTGCCAGCGGCCACGCTAGGGCCCGCCAGCGCCAAAACTCACGAGGCGGTAGAAACCTCTTTGACAGCGCCCTTCCAACCACTCTCGGTGACATCGAAGACGATGCCGTCCGGCGTGCGGTACTTCACCTCGTAGTACACGTTCGGATTGGTTTCCTTGCGGCCCGTTAGGTAAGTGCCGCCGGCTTGCTTGACCCTCTGTTCGGTCTGCTCCAGGTTGTCAACCCACATGCCGAAGTGGATGACGCCGCGCACGTCTTTGAGGCCCGCGTAGCCGGGAACGGTTTCGTTTGCGAAATTCAGCAGGGCCACATTCATCACCCCGTCGGTCATGTACACGCCCCGTTGCGCCGAACCGGCGCGTTGCATGCCAAAGGCCTCTTCAAAAAACTTGGCGGCTGCCTCAGGGTCACTGACCGAGAGGGCGATATGACGAAGTCTGTCCATTGGTTCCTCGATGATTTACTGGTCAGTACCGTTACCGACTCAGGAGAACCAATAATGCCATATGGTATTTTTTCATTCAATAGGTGCTTTCAGAATTTTATTTGGTATGCCAAAATGATAGACTTCGAGCCGTTAGATATTTTTGGTGTTTCAAACTCGCTGGCGCCAGCGGGCTGGGCACATCGGTCCAAATAAGGAGATTTCGCAATGGGTAGTAGTAATGAAAGGGTCAATCGGCGGACTGTTCTTGCTGCGGCTGCGGCTGCGGCTGCGGGGCTCGCGCTACCGTTGCGGGCGGCTGCGCAATGGCCCGAGAAACCGGTGACCCTGCTTGTGCCTTACTCGGCAGGTGGTAACACCGACAACATCGCCCGGCTGACTGCCGAGGCCTTAGGGCGCGTGACCGGGAAGACCTTCATCGTCGATAACAAGGCCGGCGCCGGCGGCACCATTGCGGCCGAATTCGTCGCCAAGAGCAAGCCTGATGGCTACACGCTCTTCTTCGGCACCGTCAGCCAACTGTCCACGGCACCGTTCACCAATCGGCTTAAGTACGATCCCCGGAATGACTTCACGCCGATCGCCAACGTCGGGGGCAACCCATACGTCATCGCAGCGCGCGCGAACGCCCCCTTCAAGTCGGTCCAGGAACTGATTGCGTACGGCAAAGCCAACCCAGGCAAATTAACGGTTGGCCACGCAGGGGTCGGTGGACTGACCCACCTGTCTGCAGCGTTGTTCCTGTCCCAGGCAAAAGTCGACGCCGTGATGGTGCCCTATAAGGGTGCTGCTCCCGCACTCAATGACGTGTTGGCTGGGCTGACGGATTTCTATGCGGGGAATCTGTCGGAGGTGCTGCCATACGCGAAGTCAGATCGGGTGCGCCTGCTGGGCGTATCGAGCCTCGGCCGCGACTCGGGACTGCCGGACGTGCCCGCGATTGCGGATGCCCTGCCGGGGTATTCGGTCGAGACGTGGAACGGGGTGCTTGCGCCGTCCGCCACGCCGCAAGCGGTGATCAGCTACCTCATCGATGTCATGCGGAAAGTGCACGCCGACCCTGCCTTCCACAAGCGATTGCAAGGTATCGGGGTCACACCCATTCCGGAGATCGGTAACGATTTTCGTAAGAGGATCATCGCTGACACGGTGAAGTGGAAGCCTGTCATTCAAGCCGCCGGTATCAAGCCGGAGTAAATGGAGTACACGAAGTGAAGAAAGAAGATCGCGTCATCATCGTTGGAGCCGGACCTGTGGGCATGGTTACCGCCTTGGCGCTCAATCGGCAGGGCATCCCTGTCACGGTGTTCGACAGAGAGCCGGGGCCGGTGATGGACCAGCGCGCCGCCTCGATTCACCCGTCCACCCTGAATCTGCTGGACTCCGTCGGCGTGGCGGAGACGATCATCGAGCGCGGGCTTGTCTCGCCGACTTACCAGTACCGGGACCGCGTCAGCGGTCGCCTGGTGGCGCAATTCGACCTGCGGGATCTCTCCGATGTCTTCAAATACCCCTTTGTCTTGCAGTACGAGCAGTACAAGATCACGCGTGACATTGCGGCGCAGTACTCGCGCGAGAGCGAGTTCGACGTTCGCTTCAGCCACAAGGTCATCGACTTCCAACAAACCGGCGACTACCTGGATGTCAGCGTCGAAGGCCCGAACGGCTTCGAGAAACACCGCTGCAGCTATCTGATTGGTTGCGACGGCGGACGCAGCAGGGTGCGCGCCATCCTCGACATCCCCTTCGAAGGGTTCACCTACGAAGAGAATTTCGTCAAGATAGCGACGACTTTTGACTTTCAGCATGCGCACTCAGACTACGCTTACCGCAACTACTTCTCCGACCCGGATGAATGGTGCAACCTCTTCAAAGTGCGCGGAGAGGACGATAAGGGTCTGTGGCGCGCGATCTTCCCGACAAGGAAAGGCGAATCGGCTGAGCAGGCTGTGAGCAAGGAAGGGCTGCAGGCACGGCTGCAGAAGTTCTTCCCCAAAGCTGGGGACTACGAAATCGCCTACGCAAACGTGTACGGCGTCAATCAGCGCGTCGCCAAGACGTTCCGGCAAGGCCGCGTCCTGCTCGCGGGCGATTCGGCCCACGTGAACAACCCGATCGGTGGGATGGGCATGAACGGCGGCCTGCATGACGGCTTCAATCTGGCTGAAAAGCTGGGCACGGTGATCAAGGGCGCCGATGCCGCGCTCCTGGACAGGTACACCCGCCAGCGCCGGCATGCCGCGATCACCTATGTACAGGCGCAGACCATCGCCAACAAGAAGATGCTCGAGGAAAAGGACGAGGCGGCCCGGCAGGAGAAGTTCGCTGAAATGGAACGCATCGCGAGCGACCCTGTCCTGGCCCGGCAGTACATGTTGAAGGCGTCACTGGCCGAGAGCCTGCGCACGGCCAACGAGATCGAGTGATCCGCTCCATGAAGGGCACATTCCACCCGCTGCCGGCGCCGAGCCGGGAGTTGCTACGGTCACTGGGCCCCAAGTGGGCCGATGACATCAACGCTCACCGCGACGCGGTGGTGCAGGCGTACACGGCATTTTTTACTCAGCGGCCGAACGAAGGCGTGCAAGTCATCAAGGACATCGCCTACGGCCCCCACGACCGCCAGCGCCTAGACGTCTTTGTTGGCAATGACTTCAAGCCAGGTGAGAAGCGAGCCGCCGTCCTGTTTGTCCACGGTGGGGCATTCATTCGCGGCAAGCGCAGCCCAACCGGCCAGATCTACGACAACGTGTGCTACCGCTTCGCAAAGCAAGGGTACGTGGCGGTCAACATGGAATACCGGCTGGCTGCCGACGCCCCGTACCCTGGCGGAGTGCAGGACGTGGCCATGGCCCATGCCTGGGTGGCCCAGCACGCGTACGGCTACGGTGCCGATCCAGCTTCGATCTTCCTGATGGGCCATTCGGCTGGGGGCAGTCACGTCGCAGCGCTCGCCTTCGATCCTGATTGCAGCGGCCAACTTCCCATCGCCGGTGTCGTCTTGATCAGTGCACGGCTGAAGGCGGATGTCTTGCCCGGCAATCCGAACGCCGGCGGGGTGCGTGCCTATTACGGCGAGGATGAAACCTTGCACGAGAAACGCTCGGCATTGACGCACGCCCACCTGTCGGAAGTGCCCCTATTCATCGCGATCGCGGAATTCGAGAACCCCTACCTCGACGCCTACGGCGCGGAGTTCTTCGCCAGGGCGGCCATGGTACGCAAGAGGGCGCCGCGGCTCGTCCAGGTCNNCCACACGTCCATCGTGGCGCACATCAATTCGGGCGAGGACGAGTTCGCCCAGCAAATCATTGAATTCATCGAAGAAAGCAAAGAGCAAGCATGATCGCTACCAGCGCACCCAAGGTGTTCGCACCTGTAGTCACGCCCTTCAAGAAGGACCTGAGCATCGACACCCCCCGTTTCGTGAGCTTCTGCAAATGGTTGGTCAGCCAGAACGCTGGCCTGGCGATTTTTGGCACCAACAGCGAAGCTAATTCGCTGTCTTTGTCGGAGCGTTCGACGCTGCTCAACGCCGTGGTGGACGCGGGGATAGATCCGGCCGTCCTGATGCCTGGCACCGGCGCGAGCGCACTTCCTGATGCTGTGGAACTGACCCGCCAGGCAGTCCACCGCGGTTGTGGTGGCGCCCTGGTGCTGCCTCCGTTCTTCTACAAAGGGGTGAGCGACGAGGGGGTGTACAGCTACTACGCTGAAATCGTCGACCGCGTCGCATCCCCGGATCTGCAACTGTACCTGTACCACATCCCCCAGATGAGCGGTGTGCCGATCACGTCCGCCTTGGTCGCGCGGCTCCTCAAGGCCTATCCCAAGACCGTGGTCGGCATGAAGGACAGCTCTGGAGATTGGGCGAACACAGAGCGCATGCTCAAGGAGTTCCCGGGCTTCAAGATTTTCCCTGCCTCCGAAGCGCTGCTGGAAAAGGCACTGCCCCTGGGCGCCGCCGGCTGCGTGTCGGCGACCGCGAACCTGCAGCCTCGTGTGATTGCCGCCTACATCGAGAGCTGGAAGCAACCCTCTGGCAAGGCACTGAACGAAGAGCTCACCGCAGTGCGTACGCGCATGCAAAGGACGTCGATGATCCCTGCGCTGAAGGAGGTAGTTGCGCATCACGCGGGCGATCGCGATTGGGCTACGGTCCGACCGCCGCTGTCTGCGGTGCCCAGCGCGGACACGGCCACGCTTCTGGCCGATCTAGTGGCTCTCGGCTTCACTATGCCTGGGCTCAAGAATGTCCACTGAGCGTTCCCCCCAGGTCGCTCCGCTGGGCAGCTACTCCAAGACGCGAAGGGCAGGGGGCCTGATATTCGTGGCGGGCACGACCGCGCGCCGGACCGACGGCAGTATCGAGGGTGTGTCTGCGTCGCAGGGCGGGGAAAAGGCCTTCGACGTAGATGCCCAGACACGCTTCGCGTTGGGAGAGGTGAGAAAGGCCCTAGCGGCAGCAGGCGCGCAGCTCGAGGACATCGTGGACGTGACGGTGTTTATCACCGACATGAAGTACTTCGCTGCCTTCAATGCCTGTTACGCCCAGTACTTCCCAAAGGACGGCCCCACGCGAACCACTGTTGCAGTGTCGGCGCTTCCGCACCCCGACATGGTCGTCGAATTCAAGGTCGTGGCCTGGTGCGGCGCGAAGACATAGTCACGGTGCGATCTGCATTACATCCATCTAGAGAGCCACCCGAGACATGAAACCGACTCTACTTGCGCTCATCCCATTGTCTCCGCCGGCGCTTGGAGCGTTACGCGAGCGCTATGAGCTCGTGTATGCGCCGGATGCCCAGGAGGCAGCCAAGCTCACCGCGGCGCAGCTCAACGCTGTGGTCGCGCTGGCTACGAATGGCACTACCGGCTGCACTCCGGGCTTTTTAGCTTCGCTTCTGAAACTGAAGGTGTTGAGCTCCTACGGCGCTGGCTATGAGAACGTCTGCGTGAACGAGGCCATTGCAGCGGGGGTGCAAGTCACGCATGCGCCGGGCACGAATGGGGCGACCGTGGCCGATCACGCCATCGCTCTGGCGCTTGCCGTTGCGCGCGACATCTGCGCGCGCAACTATGCGATTCGCGAGGGTGCCTGGAACGCGATCCGGTCGGCCCGCCCGACTCTGAATGGTTCTGTCGTTGGCATCATCGGCATGGGCCGCATCGGCCAGATGGTCGCAGCACGCGCGCTCGCCTTCGGCGCCGGGATCGCCTACTTCGACCGAAGCCCTCTGACGCCAGACGCCGGACAGTTCCATGAGGATGTCGTCTCACTGGCGAAGGCGAGCGACTTCGTTTTCGCCACGTGTCCCGGCGGCCCGGCTACCTACCATCTGGTTGACGAAGCTGTGCTTGCCGCTCTGGGTCCGAAAGGGTTCCTCATCAACGTCTCGCGCGGAACGGTGGTCAATTCCGCCGCTCTAGCCAAGGCACTGAGTGCGGGCCAAATTGCCGGAGCGGCAATCGACGTGTTCGAGGAGGAGCCGGTATTGCCCAAAGCGCTGCTCGAGGCACCTAATCTGGTTGTGACGCCTCATATGGCTGGCCGCTCGCCAGCGTCCGTCCAAGCGCAAACGGAGATGCTTATCGCGAACATCGACGCGGCCCTTGCTGGGGAGAAATGCCCCAACCTCGTGCCGGAAGCCCGCGGATAGCCCCAGGAAAGTTTCGGCCTACAAATACTTGACGATCAATACCTGTTGGCGCCGACCGGAAACTGAGCCAGTGGGGGTGCGGCGGAATTCTTGGACTGGTTATGCCGTGAGCCTCAAGCTTCGTCGGTAGTCAAGAGGACTGCGTGCGCCCAAGGACATCTTGATCCGCTTCTCGTTGTACCAGCGGATGTAAGAGTCCAAGGCCTGGGTGAACTGCTCAACGGTCGTTGACTGCCAGTTGCCAGGATAGAACCATTCGGTCTTCAATCTACCGAAGAAGCCCTCGCAGGCCGCATTGTCGGGCGAACAGCCTTTGCGGGACATCGACCGCGTCAGCTCGGCATCCGCGATACGTGTCAGCCATCCCGGCCATCGATAGTGGGCACCGCGATCCGAGTGCACGACAGGCCGGCTGGTACTGTCGATCGTTTCGATGGCGGCATCCAGCATCGTGTTGACGAGCTGCGCGTCCGGACGCATGCCGATCGTCCAACTGACCACCTTGCCATCGAAGCAGTCGATCACAGGCGACAGGTACACCTTGCCCGCAGGAATGTGGAACTCCGAGATGTCGGTGAGCCACTTCTCGTTGGGAGCACCAGCAGTGAAGTCGCGGTTGATGAGGTTCTCTGGCGCTGGACTGATCTCGCCCAGATAGGAACCATACCGACGCCGCTTGGGGGTCGCCGCGACCAGGCGCTCCTGCTTCATCAAGCGCAGCACCACCTTCTCACAAATGTGCATGCACTGGTTGCTCAGTGACGCTCGCATGCGGCGATAGCCATAGCAGCGGTGATTGCGCTCGAAGATGTCCGCCATGGTGCCGCGCACCTGGGCGTACTTGTCTGCGACTTGCGCCTGGGCGCGATGATAGAAGTACGAGCTTCTTGCCAAGCTCAGTGTTTCAAGGAGATCGAGCACCGGGTGGGTCGGTTTCAGGGNNGTTCAGAAGGTCGTTCTCCAGCCGCAAGCGATGCAAGTTACGTCGGAGCTCGTCGATCTGTCGCTGCAGTTCTTCGCGCTCATCTGGCTGGGGCGGTTCGAGCTTGCTTGTCATGGATGCGGGTGTCTCGGCGACTCGCTTACCGAGTTTGATGTAGAGCTCGACTGCTCGGATTCGATCTTCGTAGGAATACATGAACTGCTTTCAGGTAGTCCAAGAATTCCGCCGCACCCCCGGTGGCTCAGTTCTACTTCGGCGCGGACATTGCACACCGTTCTCGCGGTCAAGGTCTGCGCGTGCTGCGCACGCTGGCGTCCTGCCGGCCGTCTTCGAACCTGTGACAGCTGCGCTGCGGCGTGCCGGTTCCGGTCTCGGGCAATCCCGCCCGATCACTGGAGTTCGCCATGTCGCACGATCTGTTCTCTTCCCTCGATTCCTTCGTTGCCGTTTCCTCCGCCGCCTCTTCGCTGCTCGTTCGCGATGTCGCGGGCGAGTACCGTCCTGCCGATGCCGACGAGGTGCTGCAGGCCGCGCAGCGGGTGCTGGCCGGCCGGGTGCGGGGGACCGACGTGCTGACGTCGCCCGCGGTGGTCAAGGACTTCCTGCGGGCACGTCTGGGGAATCTGCCGCATGAGATCTTCGCGGTGGTCCATCTGGATACACAGCACCGGGTGCTCGACTACGTGGAGATGTTCCGGGGCACGGTGAGCCAGACGTCGGTGTATCCGCGGGAGGTGGTCAAGGACGCGCGGAGCCGGAATTCCAGCGCAGCTCAGGGCCCATGGCGGTCTCTCATTGAGAGCTTACACTGGGATTTTCTGACGCACCCACCACGGAGTCTATGAATATTCAGATACCTGACATCCGTCCGGCAAAACAGGTAGACATCAGTCTTCTTTGGGATTTCTTGGCCATTGCGGCTTACGAGTCAGGTGGACCGGCGGCACAACGACAACCTGAGGTCGCTGCACATTTGCAGGACTGGCCGCGAGGCGACGACTTTGGATTCATCGCATGGATGGATGCCGCACCGGTCGGTGCAGCTTGGGTGAAGCAATTTGGCAAGCACGAACAGCCCAGCGTCTACTTTGACGACAGAACCCCTGAGTTGTCCATTGGCGTTTCGGAAAAGGTCCGACGTGCAGGGATTGGTTCACAGCTGTTGGATGCGATACTAAGCGAGGCATGCCGCAGAGAGCTTAATTTGTGCCTGACGGTCAGGCATACAAACCCGGCTGTCCATCTGTACTTAAGCCGAAGCTTTGTGCGATTACCTCACCTTGATGTGCCGAATCGTGTGGGAGGTATTTCACACGTCATGCTTTGGAGATGCGTCAAGACGGCAGCCGCAAGTCAGTGATAGGCGGTCAATTCTCTCTAGGGAAGGTCTTATATGGGCGCCTCCCGGATCACAAGTAACTCGTAGCGTGAAGAAGCAGGAGGCAGGGCTGCAGTCTTATATCCGGCCTGTTATGCAGGCTGATATGCCCGCTGGCCCTGATGGTTTTCGCTGACAAGGTTCCCATCTGAACATCGAGCTCGGTGCTCTTGTACCCTATCGGAGTGTCCTCGTCCCGGTCCGACCTGTCTGTCCCATCACACGCGTGGTCGCTTGCTCTCCTTCAAAGCGGTCGTCTATCAATCCTTGTCAGTGCACAGACTGCCACGCCTCGGGTCGCCAGGCTTGTCCGCGTGCCAGTACCGCCCAGATCGTTCGTGCCAGCTTGTTCGCGACCGCGGCGACAGCCACGCTATAAGGTCGGCGCTGCAACAGTGCTGCCACCCATGGCCATGTTGAGCTGTCCTTTGATCTGATCACGACGGCTCGGGCACCGTGCATCAACAGCGTTCGCAGGTAGGCATCTCCACGTTTGCTGATGCCGAGCTGTCTCACCCGCCCGCCCGTGCCAGTTTGGCGCGGAACCAATCCGATCCATGCGGCAAACTCACGAGCATCCTTGAATGCCGACGGCGTGCCCATGCTGGCGACCACGGCCGTCGCCGTAAGAAGACCAATGCCGGGGATTTCGGCGACGGCCTTGCATGCCGGTATTTCTCGCATCTGCTGCGAGAGCCGGCGCTCGATGAGACCGATGTCAGCCTGGAGTTGCCGGACTCGCCTGAGCTGCTCGTCCAGGCTGTCCACGAGCATCGCTGGCAGCCGCGTCTTTGCGTCGCACATGGCAGCGGGCAATGCCTTGAGAAGCGCCGCGTGACCTTCCGGCAGCACGATGCCGAATTCATATAGCAGCCCCGTAGCTCGTTGGGTTGCATGATGCGGGTCTTCATAAGCTGCGCGCGCAGCCGGTGCAGTGACAGCACGATCTGCTGGGCCTCGGTCTTGACGGGAACGAAGCGCATGCCCGGCTGCTGGCACGCTGTCCAGATCGCTTGCGCGTCCGCAGCATCGGTCTTGTTGCGCTGCACGAACGGACGTACCTTCCTGGGCGAGATGAGTCTTACCTCGTGGCCCAGTCCCATCAGGGCTCGGCCCCAGTCATGTGCGCCGCCGCATGCTTCCATCCCGACCAGCGCAGCTGCACGGTTAGCAAACCACTCGAGCAGCTTTGCGCGCTTCAACTGCAATCGCTCGATACAGCCGGTGTCCATCTCGACCCAGTGCAGCTGAAACACCTTCTTGGCAATGTCGACGGCAATGACGGTATGTTCCATGATGGTCTCCATTTCCGATGTTGACGATGGGATCGCCAATCTGGCACTGCCCCGGGTACAGCGCAAACAGCGGCAGTAGGAGGGAGGCGCCCATACCATCTGATCAAGAGCACGTTTCTTGCATGAAGGATTGCCCCCTGCAAAGGAGCACGAGCGATGAGTCAGATCAGTTTTGCGGATGCGGAGCAAGCGGGCAAGAGGAAGAAGACAAGGCGCGAAGTCTTCCTTGCCGAGATGGAACTGGTGGTGCCTTGGGAGGCGCTGCTCAAAGTCATCGAACCCCACTATCCAGTGGCAGGCCGAGGCCATCGACCTTACCCGCTGCAAGCCATGCTGCGCGTGCACCTGATGCAGAACTGGTTCGCCCTGAGCGACCCTGCAATGGAGGAAGGCTGCTCACGGGGGGGGCCTGCTGGCCGATCTCTACGGCCGCCGCCGCATCTTCATGATGGGTGCGGCCATCTTCACTGCGGCGTCTCTTCTTTGCGCGGTCGCGCCTTCTGTGTCGATCCTGATCGGCGGGCGAGCGTTCGCCGGGCTTGGCGCGGCCCTCATGGTTCCCGCCTCTCTGGCGATCATTCGGGTCGTCTGGCCGGATCCTGCTGAACGCGGCCGGGTCCTGGGCATATGGGCTGCGTGCAACGGTCTGGCGCTGGCGATCGGGCCCACGCTCGGCGGATTCTTGATTCACCAATTTGGCTGGCGCAGCATCTTCTTCGTGGTGATCCCGCTGAGCCTTGTCACACTGATCCTGGCCGTTCCCTCCATTCCAGAATCGTCCGACCCGCAGGACCGGCATTTCGATGCGCCGGGTCAAGCGCTGGGCGCGCTCGCCCTCGGCAGCCTGGTGTTTGCTGCCATCCAGTCACACGTCGCGCCGAGCAGCGCCTTGGCGGCCTTCATCGTTGCCCTTATCGCACTTGCCATGTTCATCAAGGCCGAGGCGAAAAGAGGAAGTGCGGCACTGGTGCCTTTGGATATTTTCAAGTCACGCGAATTCCGGGGAGCAAACACCGCGACGGCCGGCATGACATTCGGCATGTATGGCGCGCTGTTTCTGCTGCCTCTGACATGGCAGAGCACCGGCAAGCTCGATGCCATCGGCGCCGGCGCCGCGTTGATGCCGAGCGCGCTCGCCCTCCTTCTGGTTTCTCCGTTCTCTGGCGCGTTGATCGATAGGTTCGGCGGGCGCGTCATGGCTGCGGGAGGCGTTGGAATCACCGGATGCGGCCTCTTGCTCATCGGTTTGAGCGCGCATCAGATCTCCATCACTCTCGCTGAAACCGGTCTGGCGCTGACCGGGCTGGGCATGGGCCTTGCCACGGGCCCTCTGATGGGTACTGCTGTGAGCGCGGTCGCCGCGGCCCGCGCGGGAACGGCCGCCGCACTGATCAACGTGGCACGCATGGCCGGGGCGGCGATCGGCGTTGCGGTTCTAGGCGCGGTGTTCGCCATCGCCCATGGCGGGCCCGCAGGTCTGCGCCTTTCGATGCTTATCGGAGGTCTGATTCAGATCACATGCGCTGCCGTAGCGTGGCAGACGACGCGCCCGCTCACCGTTCAGGCAGCGTGAACCCTCCTCGCTAGTGATTCAAGCATCAAGTTAGCAGACCGCGTTGCTTACCATTTGGTTGTATGACTGAGGGCAGGATGCCTTCGACACGTGCGGCTTGACCAATTCAGATTGGCTTATGTGCCGCTTCATGAAAGCCGCGAACGGCCCGTTGTTGGTTCTTCCGGTTTTGTGGCCGGTATCGGCCGACTGAACCGCTCTCTATATGCGCTTGGGGGAATGGATAGCCGGCGAATGAATGCACGTCGCATGCGCTCTTCGTCTCCGAATCCGCATATATCGGCTATGCGCTTGATGTCAGTTTCGCCATTTTCAAGATAGTGGCATGCGGCTTCAACACGAAGCTCCTGCACGAAACTCGCCGGTGTATCTCCATGCCATCGGACGAAGTTGCGAGCGAAGGTTCTCGGACTCATTCCCACCATATTTGCCAGCCCATCGACACTGAGATCGGAATTCAGGTTGTCCAAGACCCAATTGGGAAGCTCAGCGAGCTTGGCCATTGGAGGTGTTGTGCCAAGTCGGGTTTGTGCAGCAAGTGCGCTGCTGAACTGTGCCTGCCCCCCGGGCCTATGGAGAAAAACTACCAATTCTTTCGCCACTGCGAGGCTTACTCGCCTGCCATGGTCATCTTCGATGAGGGCGAGCGCGAGATCGATTCCGGCTGTCATTCCCGCTGAAGTCCAGATCGCGCCGTCCTGCAAGTAGATGGGATCGAGCTCAACGAGCACATTGGGGTACTTGGCCTTCAGCCGCTCAACTTCACACCAATGCGTCACAGTACGGCNNGCGTCACAGTACGGCGCCCGTCGAGCAGTCCGGCCGCCGCGAGAAGAAAGGCCCCGTTGCAAACACTGCATGTGCGTCGCGTGGTCTTCGATGCCTTGCCGATCCATCGGACAAGCGGTGCATCTTCGTTGAATTCCCAAGCCTTCAAGCCGCCGACCACTATGAGGGTATCGAGTGCTCTCGGGTGGATCGAGGCAAGGCTCTGCGTATTGACTGACAAGCCGCAACTTGTTCGCACCAGTCCTCCGGCCTCCGAAAGAAAAATGAGGTTGTACCCGCCATCAACCTGCGAAAGCACGTGGTTGGCAACGCTGAATGCTTCTGCGGGTCCGTTGAGGTTCAACGCCAATGCCTGGTCGAACAGGATGAAACCGATCGTTCTTTGGCCCATGTGCGAGTGCTCCCATAAAACGAGATGCGCATCAGGTACACCTCATTATGGCAGAAAACGAGGGGCAATTTTCATTTCTGCCAACGCATTATCTGGATATCTTCCTCAAGAACGATTCACCCAAAGAAGGCGCAAACATGGATACCCCCTCTCTCAGCACCAGCAAGCACCAGCAGCTTTCGACGCTATTGCCGATTCTGACGCTGACCCTTTGCGCTTTTTCGGTCACTACGGCCGAGTTCGTGATCGCCGGCATCCTGCCGCAAGTCGCGGCCGGCCTGTCGGTTTCCATTCCCGCGGCCGGCCACCTTGTTACCGCCTATGCAATCGGGATGATCGTAGGCGGCCCCCTGGTGACGCTGCTGACGGTCTCGGTTCCGCGCAAGCCTTTGATGGCGGCTCTCCTCCTGGTGTTCGCTGCGGGAAACGTGTTTGCAGCGATGGCGCCGAGCTACAGCACCTTGCTTGCGGCCAGATTACTCAGCGGATCGGTCGTGGGTACCTTCTTCGCTTTGGCCGTTGTCGTGGCGGCTTCGCTGGCCGCGCCCGGCAAGCAGGCATCCGCCATCGCGAAGGTCGCGTTCGGCTTCAACCTCGCGATGATCTTGGGCGCACCGCTTGGAACGCTGATCGGCCAGCAGTTCGGCTGGCGCTCGACCTTCGTTGCTATTGCGATTCTTGCCACCATCGCGGTGGCTTTACTCATCAAGCTGGTGCCTGTTCGAGGAATCCCTACCACAGGGTCGATTGCCGGCGAGCTTCGCGTTCTCAAGAATCGTGACCTCCAACTTGCGCTCGCCACGACCGCCGTGGGGAACGCAGGGGTCTTAATGTTCTTTGTCTATCTCGCTCCCCTTCTAACCAATGTCAGCGGGTTCCTTCCCGAAAGCGTGCCGGCACTGCTTCTGCTTTACGGCGTGGGCGCTACGCTGGGAAACCTCGCCGGTGGATGGCTGTCTGATCGGGCGCTGATGCCGTCCATGATAGGTCTGCTTGTGAGCCTCGCTATTGCACTTGCGTTTTTTTGGCTGCTTAGCGCCATCCAGCCCGCCGCACTGTTGATGCTATTCGTGATCGGCGCGCTTTCCTTCGCCGTCATCCCCGGAATGCAGACCAAAGTGCTGATTGCTGCTCAGGAGGCGCCGACGCTTGGGATAGCCTTGAATGCTTCCGGATTTCAGATCGCCGCCGCACTCGCCGCATTTGCCGGCGGTGAAATTATCAATAGCGATTTGGGGCTTCATTCCCTACCTCTTGTCGGCGGCTCAGTGACGGTCGCGGGCGTCGTCTTGGCATTCATACTGCTCAAGCGCAGCAGACGTTGAGCCTATGTGCGGGCATGGCCGCCATGGCATCTAGCGTCGGTAATGTGGTCCTCGCTGCGATCGTGATCGTCACCGCCGGCCCTAGCTGTGGGCGGGGGCAAGGCGTCGTCTGGAGCCGCCACAAAAAAGCAAACTCCCTGAGCGAGAGGATGTGCCCCTATGGAATTGCCTCATCTACGTTGCTTCATAGCTGTTGCCGAAGAACTCCACTTCGCCCGTGCAGCCGAGCGGCTGCACATCGACCAGTCGCCTTTGTCCCGCACCATCAAGGAACTGGAAGAAGAACTCGGCGCACGCCTGTTTATCCGCACCACCCGCAGTACACAACTGACCCGCGCCGGAGGGTTGTTCCTGGAGCACGTACCCCGCGTCTTCGCAATGCTGGATCAAGCCCGCGATAGCGTTAGGTCCTCCGGGCGCTCGCTATCGGTCGTGTTCTAAATCGATGGTCCTCGTCGCGCCCGGACAACCCAGGACATGGTTACCCCTCGAACAGAACCAGAAATCTCTTGGCCCAACCTCTTCTCCAGTACAGGTCGCCATGGCACCAAGCTGAAGCCCATGCCGTTATCGAGCAAGGCAAAACGTCCACTGGTGAGTTGGATTGATTGGCGGTAAACACCGCCGACCTGTTGGCCGTCCTGCAGCGGCCGGTGTTTCTGACCGGTCTGGTCCTGGAGCTTCTTGCCAACGTCCGCTAGTTCGCGGTCGCGCAGCGTCGCCAACAGGTTGCGGGCTAGGACCACGCGCAGACCCCGACGCCCTGCCAAGCCTTGCTCGGTGAGAAAGTCCGCACGGGACCGCATCGCATCGCGCACCTGAGCACCGAAGCCTTGATTCGCCGTGCCGCTCTCGGTGATCAAATTCCGGTCCAACCAGGTGGCCCCGATGGCGCGCACCTGCTGCTCGATAGGCAGGTGCGAACGCAATTCGATAACCCGGCTTATGGTCTTCTGCGCATCGTGCTGCTGCGCCCTCTGCATCATGTCGGCCGGAATCTTCCATAACCCATGGGCCATGCGCTCGACCACACCGGCGCGCCGCAGGGCTTCGAGCCGGCGGATGTGGATTTCGACAGCGGCCTGCGGATCGCAGTTCCCCGCCTGCTTGAGCTGCGTCAGATGGTTCGTTGTGCTGTAGAGGCCGTCTTTTGAGGTCACCAGGATGTTGCGGTCGACCGCTTTCTCTTGGCCCGGCGGCTTGGCCTCCACGATGGCGTGCATCGGAAGTTCGGCCAGATCGGGCCCGGCCGGAAGCTTCAGGTAGTGCGCGCGGCCATCAATGCCATCGACCACCAGATAGCCTCGGTCGTGCAACTCGTTGGCCAACCCCTTGCCGGCGATGCGACCAATGACGGGCGTAGCGTCGGCGCCATCTGCGTCATGCACCACCAGTTCGCGCTGCTGGCCTTTGAGCGCGCGGCGCATCGTGTCCAGCGCGTCCTCGCGTTCGCCCATGGCGTTGAGCGTGGCCGCCATCCCGGGCTGGAGCTTCCACCGGTTCGCATCCATCCGCTCGGCTAACCCCATCCCTTCGAGCCGCTGCAGCCGAGCCCGCAGTACGTTCTGGCGCTGGCGATCCGATAGATGGCCAGTGAGGTCGATGCCCTCCGGGCCGGCTTGCCGGATCAACGTCCGATCAAGGCCGGTGAGCCGCTGCTGGTCCACCTCTCGCAGCAGGCTCTGCCGCATCTCTACCTCGGTGCAAGGCCCCAGCCACTCGGTGGCGATCTCGCTGGCCCGCATGCGCATGCCGTGGGACATGTAGTCCGGCGCAATCACCAGATCCTCCTGGCTGGCGGTGCGCCCATTCAGCACAATGTGGGTGTGCGGGTTGTCCGTGTCCCAGTGATCAACCGCCACCCAATCTAGCCGGGTCTCCAGGTCGATCTCCATGCGGCGCATCAACTGTCGGGTGAAGCCCTTGAGGTCTTCCAGTTCCAGCCCGTCGTCGGCCGAGACGATGAAACGGAATTGATGGCGGTCGCTCTGGCCGCGTTCTAGAAAAGCTTTCACGTCGGCCGCGTCGGTGTCCCGACCGTAGGCTTGACCCTTCTGCCCATCACGGGTGACGCCGTCGCGCTCGATGTAGCGCAGATGGACGGCCGCTGAATTCGGACTGCCGCGCTGGAGCACCACGAAGCGGCTTTTGATGATCACCCGCCGGGCGTTGGCCCCCAAACGCTGGCCAGCCATGGTGGCCGCGACGCGGCCTCGGCCGAAGGTGTTGGCAGGCCGCCCGGCGCTCTTGCCGGAGCGCTTGGCGCCAGCCTTCGACACTTCCTTGAGCACCTGCGAAATGAAGCGTTGCGAACGCGGCTCTGCACGCGACTTCGGCGCCGCAGGCTTGACGCGAAAGCGGTCATCGTCACGTCCGGCCATACCGAAGCCCCGAGCGCACCACGGCGTGCGCTATCGCAAACGGCACGCGGCAAACGCCGCTGCCATGTGGGTTCCCGTGTCGGCAAGGCACCCGCGAGCGCCCCCGCGGTGCCGCCGCAAACCCACGTGCAGACTGGATTTCGGGGGCACGGCGTGCCACCCCTTTTATCTGGCCCTCCGTCTCCGCCCCTCGCATTCGCTCCCGGCTCCGACCCACCGCCAGCCGCGCACGGGGTGCGCAGCGCAGCCTCGAAGGCGGCGCGGTTGCAGCAGGTGCTGCACGCTGGCGCCGGGCTCTCTGCACGTCGGAGTGCGGGCGAAACACCGTTTCGACCGCAGTTCGGCGGCATGGCTGGTGCCTGGTTGAATGCGATATCGACGCGCGAACAGTGCAGGCTTGGCACATGCTCGGACGCATGGCCGGTGACCACCCGGAGGCCGAAGCAACGCAGCGACGGTACGCCACCGGATGAGCCAATGGGCACGACCTCATGGCTTGCCCCACGTCCACAGCGGCATCGCGATGCCGAGCATGGCGGATTCGTCGATGGGACCGAAATAGCGGCTGTCGAACGACGTTGGACTCGTGTCACTGAGCAGGAACAGCTCGTTCTCGGCAAGACGGCGGCATTGCGCCCATACAGGAAGCGGACGACACACGGCGTCATGCAACCGAGCAGTTGCAACGGCTGCGCCATCGATGCGTACAGCCTGTTCCCGAATGCACACCAACTGCGGTGCCACGGCGCCGATGCGCTTGAGGATCGGTACGCCGCTGGGCAGGTAACCACGCTGTGCCGCTAATGCGGCCACGCCGTCAGGAAGCCGGGCCAGCACGATCGTGCCAACGCGCAGCGAGTCGGGTCCGACGTCAGGAGCGATGCGGTACCAGCCGCGCGCCACGCTGTCGCTCGGGTTGTAGACGATGCGCGTTCGAACCTGCTCCATGGCCGGCAGGACGAGTGCCGCCAAAGCCACACCCATGCAGACCAGCAACGCGTTGCGGCGCGCGGATGGCGTCATCCCAGCACCCCGCGTGCAAGATACGCCGCATGGCGTTCGGCCGTGTATGCCGGCAGCGGCAG
>CXWL01000291.1_pt1 | contig 21734 bp, 18 predicted proteins | sample 590931 | NCBI WGS metagenome assembly CXWL01 (sample SAMEA3498368, study PRJEB10139) | groundwater metagenome | biome: water well; material: biofilm material | place: Germany | collected 2015-04-27 | reverse complement strand
CGACTCTGGCATAGGTGCATCAGGCATGGCTTCTTTGGCACTGGCAAAATCAATCAACAGCGGCGCAAGCGGGTGATAGTGCGGCGTGGCGGAAATCTCGATTTGCCCAGATTCGGCCAGTTTGCGATAACGCGGAATAATGTCCGCGATAATCCCGCCGATCAAATCAAGCAATTGTTTACGATCGTCGTAACTAAAGCCTTCAGCCTTGTCCAGTAAACGCGCCACGAGTTCATGTTCGCGCCTCACACTCTCACCGCACCAAGCCAAATGATACCAAGTCAATAAATCCGCCATGTATTGGTCGGATAAATATGAAAGTGCTGCTTCCCCGTCCGCCTGCAAACGATTAAATAGTTCCGACAGGCGTTTATACGCTGGGTATGGCTCAACCATCTTGGTGTGATGGCTGCGAAAGCACGCATCCAGAACATGCTGACGTTGCGCAACCGAGAGCGCAAGACCCTCTTCGTGCGCCAACAACTTCAACAGCGGATCGCGAAGTTTTCCCGTGGAAAATTGCTCAACATAATCTTCCAACTGATCGAGCAAAACCGGCACAAAATTCATCACCACGTGTACTTTGGGATGCCGCTCCAAGTGATATGCCATATCGGTGTAATCTTTGATGGCGTGCAAATACGTCCAAGGCAGCACAAATTCGCCGGTGGAGTAGTCGCGGTAATCTGGCTGGTGCATATGCCAGAGGAAAACAAGGTCTATGGATTTTTTCATGTCGAATTATTCTTCTGCTGATAACGCATTTTTAATCGGATGGATTTCGATTAAAAATGCGCGCTAGTCTATAGATGTCAGGAATCAGGCAACTGCCATGCTTTTTAGTACTCACCAAATTGCTCTGAAAATTGCGCTTGAATGGNNTCGGGCCTATCGAACCAACCATTGCCGTGTAAGAAGAGCCTATACGTTTCATCGCCTCCGCCAGCATAAACGCGGGCAATACGGTGGAAATCAACGCCATCGCAATGCTCAATCCATACACTCGCTGCGACAACTGCAAATCGGCCATCGCGTGTGTCACAACAAATTGCAGCACACTCGCCACACAGGACACCAGCATCACATACGCCGTGAAGCGCGTCGCCCCTATCTTGTGAATGAGTGCGGGTGAGCCTATCAAAAAGATCGCATACGCCAGCGCACTGGCAAAAACCAATACCGAGCCAAGTAAAGCGTCGTGCTGCAACAACTGCATGTCATCCAAAAACACCAGCGCGATACCCCCATAACTCAATACCAACGCAAAGATGATGGTGCGTCCCACATGGTGTTTGAAAATCAACGCGGATATGACTAGCACCATGGTAGGGTACAAAAATAGAATGAGCCGCTCCAAGCCCGCGCTGATGTATTGCAAACCCAAAAAATCCAGCAAGCTCGCCAAGTAATAGCCAATCAATCCTAGCGAGACCACCATCAATCTATCTTTGCTTGTGAGTGATACGCTGCTTTTATTGGTACTCGAATAAGCCGCAACCACGAGAAAAAATGGTACAGAAAACGCCATACGTAATGCCAGCAAGGTCACCGCGTCAACTCTCTCCACGTAGACTAATTTAGCCAAAATGGTTTTGGCTGAAAAGGCGATGGCGGCGAATAATGCTAATGCAATACCGATTATTTTTGGCGATGCAAAATTACGTTTTACAACTGAAGACATGAGATACCCCTGAATAAGAGCGGGTTTGATGCAGCACAAAGCAACGCGGTCAAACCCGCGCTGTGCTGTTAATGAATTGAAATTAAATAGACAGAGGCGCGGTTGTGGAAATGCACCACAGCCACAGTCGTTTACTGAGGGGGCTATTGCGTTGAGTGGCGTAGCAGTTGGTTTTCATAGTGGACTTAACTATACGAAAAAATTTTGGGCGTGTCGAATTAAATTCAAAAATCCTCGTCATTCCCGCGCAGCGGGACAACTCGGAGGTTTTGTCCGCTACGCGGAGATATATTTTTGCTGGATTCCCGCCTGCGCGGGAATAGAAGCCGCACAACATGCAGCGCACACAAGCTAAGGAGATGCTGATTGTTAGGCGGAAATACAGTCAAATCAACAAGCTAACTCCCCGCCTCAAGCCACTAAAACCTATAAACAACCCCCGCGCTGAGGATAGACAGGTTGGTCTTGCCTTCATTGGGCAGCGGTGTGATCATCGCTTCATCCGAGTCGATGCCTTGTGTTTCGTACTGCGCGCGCACGGCCATTTGTGGGTTGATGTCGTATTGCACGCCCGCACCCAATACCAGGGTCAAGCCTGATCCTTCGCGGTTGTTGACGTTTGCGCCCACCACTTCGTTGTAGGTGTTTTTGCTGTGGGTGAAGCCAAATTTGCCGAGCAGGGAGAGTTGGTTCGCCATGGGGAATGTACCCATCAGTGCCAGTTGGAAGTCGGCTTTCTTTTCTGCGGTGAGTCCCGTGCCAGTAAAGGTGGATTTCGCGCCGTTCAGTAACGCCAGTTCGCCCGCGAACATGGGGCTAAATTGGTAACCGAGTGCAACGCGGGTAGCGGTGCTGGTTTTGCTGCAACTTTGCCCTGCCGCTACGGTGTTGCAGGCATCTTTGATGTCGCTTTGGCCGATGTCCAATGCGCCGTAAAGTCCTGTGCCGTCCGCCATTGCCAAGGGGGTTGCCAATGCCAGTACCATGCCGCTGATCCATGCTTTTAATTTCATGTTGCTATCTCCAAAAGTTAGGTTACAAAGTCAGGGTGGCCGACCCTGGGCGGGTGAAACAATTGTGATGCCGACTCTTTGCTCTACCACTTTCTCCAATTACGCGGAGTGGTGTTCTTTGCAATTCCCGTTTCCACATCCACTTCGTAATCCATCGATTCCGAAACGGCTCTCAACACAAATCCTTTTTTATATTCCGCGCTGATATCCGCTTCATCCATATTGGTAGGATTGTTTGAGTCAAACTTCCCCGGTCGAATAAAACCCTCCTTGCTTAAAGCCATAAACGGTCGTCGTGCGTAATGCTCCTTTCCCTTTTCACGGGCAAGACTGAAGCACGATTCCCAGTTAACTTTACCCTGCTCATCCCGCACCACTTGCCAAACGACTTTGCCATCCTTATCCAAGCGAAAGATGTTGTGGTTGCTATCATGTAACGGCAAGTCGGGATCGTTTTCATCCCAACGGTAAAGCAAAATCACCCGCCCCCCATCGGGTAACTTTACTTCGTCAAATTTACGACCCATGAACCGCTCTTCCGATTGAGTAGGCATCTCAGTCTCGTATCGAATAGTCTCCTGGTTTTCGGTATCAAGTGAAAAATCAACTCTTCCATCTTTATCCAAGGGTAGTGGTCTTGGATTTGAAAACCAGCTACGCGGAATTTCAGCCATTTCACAAGCTCCTTGGATTTACAAACCACGAACGGGGTAATTGCTGTCCTTGAGGCAAGGTTATCTCGAACTGCACCGCACCGCCTTTGTTTCCTAGGATACCGTTAGCAACGGTAGCGCGCATTGGTGTGCCTGCTGGCACATTAACTGTTGTGATAGTAGTAGGAACATAGTTAAGAGCCAGTTTGTCTTTAATTTGCACGGGGTTTAAGCCAGCTATCTCGGATTGACGAACCATAAATTCTCCTGCCTGTTTAGTTGGGTCTAAATACACTCTCACAAATTGCTCTCCACTTGCCGCCACGTCGTAACCATATGCAAGGCTACCCGGTAAATAGGGTGACTCGTGTCCTGCATTGTTCCGTAAATACTCATCGTTCAGCAGGTTAGCAGAAGTTGCACGCGGTGTCGCACCTGTAGGCAAAGCATCCCTCGCCATACGATTTGCTTCAACTGCGCTCATCGCATAACTCGCCTTGCTAGACGTTGGTGCGTTGGTTATTCTGGTTTTGAACGCATCGGTCAATGTGGCGGTTTTATCCAGCAATGTCCCGCCATTCTTTGCAACGCCGACACCCATCGCTATCGCCGCCGCATCAACCAAGGCTTGCCCCGTCACGTAGCCTGCTCGTTGACCAAGTTCTGTGCTGTCTTTTTGCAACCAATCCAAATATATCCTCAACACAATATCCAAGGTTTGTCCTTTGGCGGTGTTCACCAAGGTTTCCAAAGTTTGTTGAGGGTTGGTCGCTAGAACTTTAACCGCATCGGCAAGTGCCGCATAAGTTTGCGGACTAAGAAGGCTCTTGTAGGCTTTGAGCGTATCACTCACGCCATCAGGTACCCCTCCTCCAAAACCAACCAAGCCATTTGCGGCAAACGATACACCTTGTTTTAGGTTCATATCACGCAACGCGATATTGGCTCGGTTGGCGTAGAAGGCTCGGTTACCTGCATCTGACAATGTTTCTTTCAAAAACACGGTCTCATCAAAGAACTGCTTGTTCGATGAAGTGAAAGCAAGTTGAGTTTTTCCAAGTTCGTTAACAAAAGTAAAATTATCCAGTGATGCTTGACCTTGCAGGTAAGCCGCAGCTTGCTTGTATGCCGCCACTTCTGTTGCACTGTATAGCGTGAGGGCTACTTGCCAGTCTTTATCGTTTTTGTAGAGTGCCCCCTTAGCCAGTTGCCGTTCGGCTTCATCTACCGAAATGCCTTTAAGTGCGGCATAACTGCTCGCTTTTTTCTGAATGTAGGAAATCTCTGTTGGATGCAACTGCCTGTTAAACCGATCCCCTTGACTGGCGATGAAGCCACCCGTTGAGCCGCCCACTACCGCGCCTGCCGCACTGGCGGACAACGCGAGGATTTGGTTGTAGAGCAGTGAGCCGGGCGCGATGCCGCTTTTCAGCAGTAATTCGGCGGTGACCAGTGCCATGGTTTTACCTGCCACAGCACCTACGAAGCCTGTGGTGGGATTCGTGCCGCCTAGTGCTGCGGTGAGTCCGCCGACTACGCCGTGTGCCAATACTTGTTGCGCACGCACGGTGGTCATGGTGGTGTTGGCGGTATTCAGTGCGGTTTGTGCTGCGGCAACGGCAGTAGGGTTGCTTCCTGCATCGGCAAGTGCTTTGGTTGCGGCAGTGATTGCTGCCTGTGCATCATCAACGGGTTTTTTGTAAACGTCGCCCACGATGCGCATAGCGGTTTCGCTGAACACGTTCATCACTTCGATGGTGTTGCGGGTTTTGTTGGCATCGAAGGTGTTGGTGAGGGCGGGGTTGGCACTGCCCAGCGTGCGGGTAGTGAGGGTGGGGAGTGCGTGTTAATGTACGGTCAAATCCGCCAAGCAATAAAAACAACGGCTTTGAGGTATGATTACGCGTCAGCCAGATTCCATTGCTCATGCAAGAGAGTAAGCAGTTCATAACAAACTGAAGGAGTGAGTCATGCAAGCTATAGAATTTAACTCGCAACTTGAACACGGACAAATCACCGTGCCAAAAGCATTCCGCTTGCCTGAAGGTCAGGCACTCAGAGTGTTGATTTTGCTTGATGAGAAATCAGGCATCACGCAAGCAAAGCAAACCAAGCCTGTCAGCCTATGGGGACAAACAGCTGGTGCATGGCAAGGCGACCTACTGGTGCGTGAGCCACAAGGCGATTATGAGTCAAGATTGGAATTGAAATAATGCTGTACCTGCCAGACACTAACGTCTGGATTCGTCACCTCAATCCGACAGCATCTCTGGTCAAAACCAAATTGGCAGAATGTGTGCCTTCACAAATTTTCTTGTGTGATGTCGTGAAATCCGAGCTGTATTACGGCGCATTCAAAAGCACACGGTGCAACGAAAATCTAGCGATACTTGAAACACTGTTCTCAGGACTTTCCAGCTTTGCTTTCGATGGTACAGCTGCACGAATTTTTGGTGATATCCGCGCTGACCTCGCGCGAAAAGGCACACCCATCGGTCCTTATGATTTACAGATTGCCGCCATTGCACTAGCTAACGACTGCATCTTGGTGACGCATAATATCGGTGAGTTTTCACGCATAGCGGGATTGAAGTTGGAAGACTGGGAAATCAAATGAAATACGCAGTCCAGTAGGATGCGCCGAGATCAGAAGCGCATCCTGACAAGCTATCGAGCCTAACCTCGAGGTTTCCCTGCCCGCCCCAAGCCACTAAAACCTATAAACAACCCCCGCGCTGAGGATAGACAGGTTGGTCTTGCCTTCATTGGGCAGCGGTGTGATCATCGCTTCATCCGAGTCGATGCCTTGTGTTTCGTACTGCGCGCGCACCGCCATTTGTGGGTTGATGTCGTATTGCACGCCTGCACCCAATACTAGGGTCAAGCCTGATCCTTCGCGGTTGTTGACGTTTGCGCCCACCACTTCGTTGTAGGTGTTTTTGCTGTGGGTGAAGCCAAATTTGCCGAGCAGGGAGAGTTGGTTCGCCATGGGGAATGTACCCATCAGTGCCAGTTGGAAGTCGGCTTTCTTTTCTGCGGTGAGTCCCGTGCCAGTAAAGGTGGATTTCGCGCCGTTCAGTAACGCCAGTTCGCCCGCAAACATGGGGCTGAATTGGTAACCCAGTGCAACACGGGTGGCGGTGCTGGTTTTGCTGCAACTTTGCCCTGCCGCTACGGTGTTGCAGGCATCTTTGATGTCGCTCTGTCCGATGTCCAATGCGCCGTAAAGTCCTGTGCCTTCCGCCATTGCCAAGGGGGTCGCCAATGCCAGTACCATGCCGCAGATCCATGTTTTTAATTTCATTGTGTTGCTCCTAAGTTGGGTTACAAAGTCAGGGTGACCGACCCTAGGCGGTTTTTTACTATCGGACTACAAGCCTTTCGCCATGTTGGGAAGCTCAACGGGGTTCACTTCCACCACTTCTTCGGTTTCAACATAGCCTTCGGGTTTGGTGTAGTCGTATTCGATGTTGAATTTGCCATCTGGGTAGAGAGTGAAGGTCAATCCCCAGATGCGATCACCCGTGGTGGCGAGGAGATTGTCGCGGAGAAAAAGGGCTGCTCCACATTGATCTATTCCCGATGTTGGCCAACCCAAACCCTGATTAACAACAGCCTCATCTTTCACAAGCCAAACAGAGCTAGATGCCATCTTGTGATAAATCTGACACTGACACACTGCTATGTCCCATGGTCTGCCACGAGTAAAGTCATGGGCTGCTTTTGCCAACTCGTTATATGCTTCTTCGGTAGTATTCATAATCATTGCACAAACTTAAATTCTCTAGGAGTGCCACCAACCATGGCAACCACATTAAACGTACTCGGTCTTCCACTTCCCGCCGGATACACCAAATCAACCTTCATGCTCACCGATTGCCCCGCCTGCACTGCGGCTCTCAGCTCATTTTCCATCGCCAGATAATCGCCACGATTCAAAATCGCTGACTGTGGCACAAGGTTGATACGATCACCTGCCCCACCCAGCGACGCGGCAATCAGATGTCCACCTTGGTCACCCGCAATCCCACATTTTCCGGCGGCGCATTGCTGGTTTTTGTTGCGGTCGAACGTGGTGTTGGTCAACGCACCTTCAACTGAGGTAACCCGTCCTGTGCCGTCGGTCAGGTAGGTATGTCCGTTACTCAATTGATACGCAGTGTTCGGGTCAAGTTTACCATTGATGGCGCGATCCCAATTTCCCTTTTGCCCTGCATCCACTTGCCTAATCGTGCGTCCGTCGGGTCTTTGACCCAGTATGCTATTGGCTATCGGGGGTTTAGGTAAGGCTTGTCCCGCTTTTTTAATTGCGGCAAGCTCCGTTGCGGTTTTGGAAAGCATGTCAAAAACCGCCGCCCCTTTTTTGCCCGGATCGAACACGCTCAATACGGCGATGGTGTAAATCTCCGAGGCTTTGTCGTGTTCGCCGTAGATGGTGCGCAAGGTGTATTCCGCCATCTGTTTGTCGAACTCCGCCTTGACTGCAACAGGCAGTGTAGAAGCGGCACTTTCAATTGCAGCCCAAACCTTTTGCGGATCACTCGCCAGCAATTGCATGATCTGATCTTTTGCGGCAGCGATCTGGGCAGGGTATTGCGTGAGTCCTTTGAAGAAGTTAACGACCACCTGCTTCGCACCTGACAACTCGCCCAAACGTTGCTCAATCGCTTTGATGTAAAGCGGATCGTTGACGCTCAGGTATTTTTCGTAGTTTGCGTTGCCCGACCCAGACAGTGCTTCAATGGCATACAGGTTGAAGTTTTTGTAAGCCGCAGAATTTTTGTCGAGGTTAAAGTACGAACCGAGCTTGTCTGTGGTGACATCGTTGGCTTTTAACCAGTCTTTGGCTGCGGTAAGTGAAGTGGAATCAATAATACTGGCAGCAGTTGCGTCATTGAGTATCGCGCCTGCCTTAAACAGTTCGTCTTGCGCTTGGTCGTAACTCATCGCGCGACCCTTGGCTTTTTCGCTATCCAGATATTTCTGAACCGTTGAGCGGTTGGTCAAAAATGCTTGAATACTTGGATGCAACTGCCTGTTAAACCGATCCCCTTGACTGGCAACGAATGCACCCGTTGAGCCGCCCACTACCGCGCCTGCCGCACTGGCGGACAAAGCAATAATTTGGTTGTAGAGAATCGGATTTTTGATCGGGTCGATGCCACTTTTCGTCAGCAATTCTGCGGTGACCAGTGCCATGGTTTTACCTGCCACAGCACCTACGAAGCCTGTGGTGGGGTTCGTGCCGCCCAGTGCGGCGGTGAATCCGCCGACTACGCCGTGTGCCAATACTTGTTGCGCACGCACGGTGGTCATGGCGGTGTTGGCGGTATTCAGCGCGGTTTGCGCGGCGGCGATGGTGGCGGCGTTGCCACCCGTTTTTGCAGTATCCAATGCTTTGGTTGCGGCGGTGATAGCTGCTTGCGCATCATCAACTGGTTTTTTGTACACGTCGCCCACGATGCGCATAGCGGTTTCGCTGAACACGTTCATCACTTCGATGGTGTTGCGGGTTTTGTTGGCATCGAAGGTGTTAGTGAGGGCGGGGTTGGCACTGCCCAGCGTGCGGGTGGTGAGGGTGGGGAGGATGCTGTCCAGCGTGGCAACGCTCGCAATGGTGGTCACCAAACTATTTTCTTTGTCTATATCACTTGAAAATCACAACAGAAGTGTTTAGCATTTGCGGTATGAACTCGAAGCAGATGAAAAAATGGCTGGAACAGCAAGGCGCAACTTTCCAGCCAGGCAAGGGTTCGCATTTGAAGGTTTTTTTGAACGACAAGCAGTCCACATTGCCGATGCACGGAACCGCAGAGCTTGGTAAGGGTTTAGAAGCTGCGATAAAACGTCAGCTTGGTCTGAAAAATTAAGGAGTGAATATGTTTGATTATCCCGTTACCCTAACCCCCGACAATGGCTCTGTGCTGGTCTCATTCATCGACGTGCCGGAAGCGATCACTTTCGGCACAGACGAAGCGGAAGCATTGCTTCAGGCTGTCGATGCGCTGGAGACTGGGTTATCGTTTTACGTTAATGCGCGCAAACCTTTGCCCGCTGTCAGCAAAGCCAAACGCGGGCAAAAAACCGTGCGTCCATGTGCGTTGGAATGTGCCAAGCTGGGGGTGTATCAGGCAATGACCGAACAGGGTATCAAAAAGGCCGAGCTTGCCCGCCGCTTGGGTTGGCATACGCCGCAAGTTGACCGTTTGTTTGACTTGCGCCACGCATCAAAACTCGACCAGATTGAAGCGGCAGCCCATGTGCTGGGCCGGCATCTTGAAGTGCATATTTCTTAGTCAAATTGCTGCGGGCATTTACGCGTTGCGCTTGTTGTAAATGCCCTGCTAGCAATCGTTTCAGAGATTTCAAAACCTATAAACAACCCCCGCGCTGAGGATAGACAGGTTGGTCTTGCCTTCATTGGGCAGCGGTGTGATCATCGCTTCGATGGTGTTGCAGGTTTTGTTGGCATCGAAGATGTTGACGCGTGCGGGGTGATTGACCAAGCATTATTTTGCACCTACAATTTGAACCGTGATTACTTACGATGAAACCAAACGCTTAATCAACCTCAAAAAGCACCACTTGGATTTTGTGGGGTGCGAGGTGGTGTTTCTCGGCTTCACAATTACCCGCGAAGATGCACGTGATGCTTATGGCGAGTTACGCTTGCAGACACTAGGGTTGTGGAACGGGGTGGTGGTGTTCGTGGTACACACCCCGCACGGTGATATTGACCACGTAATTTCAATCAGAAAGGCGGACAAAAATGAAGAACATTTCTACTGGCAATACTGCCCCGGTTGACGCGAGCAATTGGGCTAAGGTGCGCACACTAAAGGACGCGAGCATTCATCACGATACCGATAGTCCCCGCACGACAGCAGCAGATTGGGAAGGTGCGACACTCAAGCAAGGTGGGGTAGTGGTTGGGCGGGTACGCGGCAAGAACAAACGTCCAGTCAAAGAACAAGTTGCGGTGCGATATAGCCCCGAAGTGCTGGCAGCGTTCCGTGCGTCAGGCGCGGGCTGGCAAACACGGATGAATGAAGCCTTACTGGATTGGCTCAAATCACATTCTGACGAGCTGAAGGCTTAAGTCTTGAAAAACATCATTGTGAGCTGCTAAATAGCAAAAATAGATGAGCAGCACGTCTTATAAAAAAGCCGAACGTTGAATGTTCGGCTTTTTTACTAAGACGTGAGTCAACACAATCGCTTCGTGTTACCCAACGTAAATGCTGCCACTAAAACCTATAAACAACCCCCGCGCTGAGGATAGACAGGTTGGTCTTACCTTCATTCGGCAGCGGTGTGATCATCGCTTCATCCGAGTCGATGCCTTGTGTTTCGTACTGCGCGCGCACCGCCATTTGCGGGTTGATGTCGTATTGCACGCCCGCACCCAATACCAGGGTCAAGCCTGACCCTTCGCGGTTGTTGACGTTCAGTCCCACCACTTCGTTGTAGGTGTTTTTGCTGTGGGTGAAGCCAAATTTGCCGAGCAGGGAGAGTTGGTTCGCCATGGGGAATGTACCCATCAGTGCCAGTTGGAAGTCGGCTTTCTTTTCTGCGGTGAGTCCCGTGCCAGTAAAGGTGGATTTTGCGCCGTTCAGTAACGCCAGTTCGCCCGCGAACATGGGGCTGAATTGGTAGCCCAGCGCAAGGCGCGTGGCGGTGCTGGTTTTGCTGCAACTTTGCCCTGCCGCTACGGTGTTGCAGGCATCTTTGATGTCGCTCTGGCCGATGTCCAGTGCACCGTAAAGTCCTGTGCCTTCCGCCATCGCCAAGGGGGTCGCCAATGCCAGTACCATGCCGCTGATCCATGTTTTTAATTTCATTGTGTTGCTCCTAAGTTGGGTTACAAAGTCAGGGTGTCCGACCCTGGGCGGTTTAAACGATAGTGATGCTTTTTTGCTGTGTGTTTTTCCGATTATTGATTGCTTACCCGAACCGATGCGCCTCTGCTATCGGCGCATCCTACCGTGCTACAGAGAAACCCATGATTCAGCAAGAAACTCAAAGCACCCTACACTGTCCAGATAAATCATATAGTGATGAGGTCGCCAATCTTTTCGGTAATGTTCAGACATATCTTCCCTCAACTCTTTTACCCAAGAAGAATCCTCAACCTCAACCAAGGTGTCGTAAGTATCCTCAATATGCCAGACCGTACAATATCTTTCGCTCCTCTGCCGTAGCGCATAGACTTGATTAAAGCTAAGTCCCGAATAAACCTCTTTCCCTTCTGCTTTGTAAACAAAGCGAATAGCAGACATTGCACCAGAGGAATCTAAATACGCTTCCGTTGTAAATTCTAATGAAGATACTGGGAGAGAATAAAGTATTCTTTTTTTGTTCATATTCAAATTACCTTTGGACAACAGTTGTTGTACCCTGGCTACTCAGCCCACTAACTCGAAGTTGTGTGGTTAGCCGCGCCTCTGCAAAAGCATCTCCTGTCTTATCTAAGCCATACCATTGAGATCTTGGGATACCCGCTTTTTGTAAAGCTTGTGCTGATCGCGTATTCAATATCAACGTATTCCCATCACGAACAATAATTTCAATTGGCACATCACCGGGTTTCAACGTCCCAGCTCGAAGTTGATTGGCGACATCATCAATTGTCTGACCAGCAAATTTTCCTGCCGCGCTAAATTTTCTGCTGAATGATGTTTGAGCAAAAGCAGCACTCCCAGACACTCCCAGAGCACCCTTCGTCGCCAACCCCACCAGCTTCCCTACCAACCCGCCCGCCACTGCACCGATAGCAGCATTGCGTAACGTCTGCGGATCTGCCCACACATAAGCGAGATGCTCCGCCGCCCTGCCTAACTGACCATTTGCCCCGTACATCAAATAGGACAGTTGATCCAAATCAACTTGGCTGGATTGCTGGTAGTCAGTTCGGACTATATAACCAAAATCTCGATAAGTCTGAAATTCCAGCGGCTCCATCACCAGCCAAGGCTGATTGGTGGTTTTGTCAGTCAGGGTGTAACTGACGATTTTGCCTTGTGCGTCGTAGTTAGCAACCACGTTATCTTGGGGCAACACTATATCACCACGAATCTGGCTGCTTACCCCTGTCATTCTTTGCAGGGTGCGACATTCGACGGTTGAGGATTTTCCTCCGCAGGCTGCTTTGAGTTTGTCGTATTCCGACATATGCAACTGCCGATTAAACCGATCCCCTTGGCTGGCGATGAAGCCGCCTGTTGCTCCCGCTGCTATTGACCCAGCCGCAGTTGCAGACAACGCGAGGATTTGGTTGTAGAGCAGTGAACCGGGTGCGATGCCGCTTTTCGCCAGCAATTCAGCGGTGACCAGTGCCATGGTTTTACCTGCCACAGCACCTACGAAGCCTGTGGTGGGATTTGTGCCGCCCAGTGCGGCGGTGAGTCCACCGACTACGCCGTGTGCCAATACTTGTTGCGCACGCACGGTGGTCATCGCGCTATTCGCCGCATTCAGCGCGGTTTGCGCGGCGGCGATGGTGGTAGCGTTGCCGCCCGTTTTTGCAGTATCCAATGCTTTGGTTGCGGCGGTAATGTCTGCCTGGGCTTTGTCAACGGGAGCTTTGTACACGTCGCCCACGATGCGCATGGCGGTTTCGCTGAACACGTTCATCACTTCGATGGTGTTGCGGGTTTTGTTGGCATCGAAGGTGTTGGTGAGCGCGGGGTTGGCACTGCCCAGCGTGCGGCTGGTGAGGGTGGGGATGATGCTGTTCAGCTTGGTCAGGTTAGCGGTAGATGCCGCCAAATTTGCCTTGGCTGCGGTGAGTTGGGTTTGAGCGGTTTGAAGCGGTGCTAAGGTAGCTTGAAGTGCAGCGAGTTTAGTTTGCTCTGTTCGGAGCAGACTCAGGTAATAAAAAAAACCGTTCATTTCTCCCATTGACCAAAAATAATTCGCCCCCCGACCGTAATAACTCACATTCGCCTGGCTCGCCGCCACCGCCGCCTGCGCGGCTGGGTAGGCGAGCAACTGTGTATTCAGCGTGGCAATCTGGGTGTTCAGCGCAGCTTGTTGTCCCGTTAACCCTGCGCGTCTCGGTGCAAACGCTGCCACTTGTATCGTGCCTGGTGAGAGGATGGATTTTGTGACGCTGCTGCGGTTGGTTGTACCCGCACCCGGCACGGGGGTGTAGTAGTTGCTGGCGATGCCTGTACCCAAGCCGAAGGTGAAGCCGCCCACGGTGGTTTGTTCGGTGTTGGTGAGGTCGCTATACGCAAGGTCACCCGTGGTGAGTTTATTCAGGCTGACGGGCGCGCTGCTGACGATAGCTGCTCCCACCAAGCTGGTGAGTCCACCCACTTTGATGTTGAAGCCGCCATCGCCCGCGAACAAGCCAGTTTGTTGCACCACGCTTTGGTATTGGTTGCTCATGGTGCTGACCCCACCATTGATGCTGCCGCTGACGTTTTTGCCCGACAACGGCACGTAGAGTGTGCCGCCCGCGTTGGTGCTTTTGTATTGGTAGCGTTCGCTGTCTTGCAGGCTGGTGAGGGTGAGGTTACCCGCGATGTCGGCTTCGATGCGTTTGCCTTTGGCGACCGTGCCTTTGAAGTCGGCATTGCCGCCCGATAGCAGGGTCAGGGTATTGTTCGCGCTGAGTTTGCTTTCGCCGTTTTCTTCTTTGAAGGCTTCGCCTTTGGTGTTGCCTATTTGTCCGCTGGCGGTGAAGTACAAGCCGTCCTGCCCAAACCCCACCCCCACGTTGGCGGAGGTGTTGCTGCTGGTTTCTTTGCTCACGGTGGTTTGTTGTGAGTTGCGCGCGGTTAGGGTGTTGCCCGCAGAAAGGGTGAGGTTGTTGGCATCCAGGTTGCTGCCCATGATGTCCAGCCTGCCATCAACCAAAATAGGCAGATACGTCATCGTTGGATAATATAGTGGTTGGGCGCAATACATACCACTGGGGCAAATAGGTAACCTTGCGCCGTAAAATTGGAGGTAAACCGTTGGTAGCTTGCGCGCGATAATTGTGGTGTCGCCGTTACTAAACAAATTGGACGCGCGCCAGTCGGTTTGTTTTTGCGTGGTGGTGGTTGTGCTGCTGCTCGCACCCAAACTCAACTCAAGTTGAATACCTAAAGTTTTAGATGCGGCAGCGGTATTGCCGCTCAACAGCTCACTAAACCCTTTGCCCAAGGTGGCGAGTTCGGGGGCTTGTTGTGTGGCACGATACAAATCGTAGCCCGCCTTGAAGTCGTAGGCTTTTTTGAGGCGTGTGTCGGTGGCGCGTTTGGATTTTTGCGCCGCCTGCCAGGCAGATTCAAGGCTGCTGATGACCCCGCCTTTGAGGGCGAGGGTGATACCGCTACTGCGCACTTTGTAGCTATCTTCACGGGTGAAGATATTTTTTGCGGCGGCAATGCTGACGTTGTTGCCGATCACATCAATATCCGTTCCCGCCACAACATCCGACCCCTGCACTAACACATTGCGTCCACCCATGATGGATACGCCGCCCGCAATGCTGCCAATTTGGCTGGAGCTGGCGTTGTCGATGGTGGTACCGCTGGTTTGCGTGGTGGTGGAATTGCCTATGCTGATGCCGAACAGCCCTTCCGAATGCAGCCCCGATTTTTTGCTTTCGCGGATCATTTCGCGGTTGGTTAAATCACGCGCTTCCACCACATCGACATCACGTCCTGCCACAATTTGAATATCTTTGTCGGCGGAGAGTACCGAGCCGCGCACCATCACATCGCGCTCGGAGCGCAGTTGCACACTGTTGCCCGACACGGTAGTACCTTCGGCCTTTCTGATGGCTTCCGAGTCCAGAGCCAAGTCTTGATCGGAAGAGTAACTCCCTCCAATAGCCCAGCTTGAGCTTGAGTTGGTTTGGGTTTTGGATGCTTGTAAGCTGCGACTCTGTGAGGCTTCCACTTCCAGATCATTCGCTGCGGTGAGCTGCACTTGACCATAATTGGAGTTGACCTTTGCGCCCAACAACAGCAAGTTACCCGATTCCGTCAACAATGCACCTGCTGCATCACGGTTACCGAGCGGTAATATATTCACATCACCCAACGCGCTGATCTCGCCGCCTTTGAGCGTTTCTTTTAAGTCTTGGGTGACGGTGGTTGACGTGGTTGTAGTGCAATGCGCACCGAACCATGAACAGCCTGTAGAGCTGGTGTACACCACATTACGCACCAGCTTGCTGTCGTTCACGCTGTTGACACTGACATCCGCCGCACTCACCAGCACATTGCCTTCACTGCGCACACCGCTGCCGCTCAGGGTGATTTTTCCGCCGCTGTAAGTGGTGGTGAGGTTTTGTAAGATGTTCTGCGTCGCTTGCAAATTGGCTAGGCCAGTGTTGTAGTTGGCTAAGGCGGTCGCTAAGGCGACGTTGTAGTTGTTTTGGGCAATCCAGAATGAAATACTTGCGTTCAGCGGTGTAGCCTTCGCCGTGTCCAACGCTACTTTCAATGCTGCAACCTGAGTTTTCCGCACTGCCACACTCGCTTCCAGTTGCGCACGCTGTGCCGCGTAATTCGCTGCATTCAGCGTCGCTGCTGGATTAGCCACGGTGTTGGCCACTAATGCAATATCACCGCCTGCCTGCAATACCGATCCCGTATATTGGGTGCTGGCATTGGAAGTAGTATTTGTGCCTCCAGAGATACCTACCACGGTGGAGGCGGAAGCATCGGCACGGGTGGCGGTGACGTTCAAATGCCGCCCTGTCACCAGCTCAATGTCTCCACCCGCTTGTACGTCAGTTCCTTGCAGCGTCATATCGCGCTTGGCATTGGCGCGCACATCCCATGCTGCTTTGAGCTGCCCATTGGTAACGGTGATGTCGCCCGCGCTGGAAAGCTGAATGTCACCTGTTAAGGCTTGCATCTTGCCTTTACTATTTACACCCACCCCGGCCTCTGTGCCTACCAGATAAATACTGTTAGCGTACATCCCTCCCAGATTGCTAACGTCCACTGCGACTGTTGGCACAATGCCTGTTCCCACTTGCGGTGTGAGCGTCCCCGTACTGCCGTTAATTTGGTTCGCACCTGCCACCACGTTTAATCCGTTGGCATACAGATTCGCATTGACCGCCAAGCTGCGCGACAGCAACAACAATTGGTCTGCCCCACGCGCATCCAGCCCTTTGCCTTGTATGCTAATTTTGCCTTGTTGCACGCTCATCGTGTCCGCCACCACGCCTGCGGTGAGTTGTGACTTGCCTGTGGTTAAGGCTGCGCGGGCGGTGTTGATAAACCCTGCGCCATCCACGCTGATGCCGTTGGGATTGGCGATCACTAGATCGGCACGCTTGCCCGCAATTTCGATTCGCCCATTAAGTGAGCTGGGATTAACGCTGGTGACTTCGTTCAAAATCAACCGTGCATTGGTGTTGCCCAACATGGGGTTACCCGCCACGCTGCCTGCCAGCACGCTCGCGCTACCCAGCCCACTGTTGTTCAACACCTGCCCTTCCACACCCACGTTGTAAAGCGTGAAACGGTTATGCGAAACACCTGCCGTATTCGGCGGCACAATCTGCACGATGGGGACACCGTTTGCACTAACGTTGAGAATTGGCTTCGCACCCACCACCGTGGCATCCACACTCAAAGGTGTGGCGGCATACGCAGGCAATGGCGCAACCTGCAAGGCGATAAGCAGCCATGCGAGTAGGCGTTTAGCGGTATTATTTTCAGGTGCGGTGTTCATCGTGCTCTCCCTAGGTTAAATACATCAGATTTCAAAGTTGAGTGTTCCTGCGAGTGCAGGGTGTGGTGCGAAGCTACTGGGTTTAATAATCGGCCAACCGATGCTCAGGTCATAATTCAGGCGGCGAATGTTGCCGCGCAACCCCAGCGCAACACCCGCCAGATTTTTTTGCGACAAACCTTCACTTTGTTTGCCTTCAACGCGCCCGACATCCAGCGCGGAATAAGCTTCTTGACGATTCGCTAAACTCAGCCCTAATTCATTGCGCCAATATCCGCCCATCTCAGCGGACAGGGTGGATTCGCCATCGAAGCCGCGCACGCTGTAACGCCCGCCGATGGAGGCATATTCGGAAGGAGGTAATGAGGTGTCGCTGTGTTGCCAGCGTAATTGTGCTTGATAGCGCAGCGATTTTTGCCTGATGGAGAAGCTGCGTCCCACGTTCAAATTCAAAACGGCGAGCCGGTAATAGCCATCCCAATTTGGCTCGCCAATCAGCACGCCAACATTGTCGGAGTGTCCGGGCAAGCTCGCCCGCATGGCGATATTCAAACTGGTCGTCCATTGACCTTGCAGGCGTTTGTGTTGATGACTTACTTCCCAACCCACGCTATCGCGCGCCTGCACGTCGATTGCCACACCATCGATAAAATTGTGGCTGATTTTGCGGAACACTTTGAGTTGAGTCAGACCTTTGTAGCCACTGGTTCGATACGGCGTGTACCCTGCACCTATTTCGTAGCTTTGGCTTTCGCCCGTGTATTCAATCGGTGCAACAAACCCTGCCACGGTTTGTTTGTAATCCGATTGGTTGATGCCAAGAAATGCTGAAGCGTAACCCAGTGGCACTGACCATTGCACGCCCGATGCGTGATTACCCAAAGTCTGGTTGTTATAGTTGGCGTTGTTGTTATACGTGAGGGTGAGGCTGTCGTATATTTTCAGCGGGGAATCAATACTCAAGTTGGCCGACAGCTGATATTTACCCGTGCTATCGCTGCCCGCGTCATCCAAACCGATACTCGCCTGCCAACGACGCGCTTGACCGTGGCTAATCTGCAAATCGGATTCACCCAATGCGGCACCTGGCGTGACTTCAAAGCGCGTATCTGCTTGGCTGGGCAGGCGGCGGAAATTTTCTATCGATTGATCCAAGGCGCGTTGATTAAGTAATCCGCCCTCACGAACAGCCAGTGGAAACCGAGTTTTGCCGATAGGATTACCCTTGTGAGACACCGCATTTAACCGACCCGGTATCAGTTGCAATGTAAGCACGCCTTGGTTCAAATTTTGTTCGGGGTAAATCACGCGGCTGGTGATGTAACCGCGCTCAAGCAACGCGAGTGTCAAATAGTCGCGCAGGCGACTCAGGCTTTGCGCCCCCAGACATTGACCGAGGAAGTTATTTGATTTGGCGACCAGCCACGGAAACGCTTGTGCGTTTTGCCACACGAATGAGGTGAGGGTGAAACAGGTGGATTCGGGAATAACAACCTGAGTGGAATCGCCAGGAGCAGGCGATATGCTCAGATTGTCAGGTTGAACTTGTAGCTTGGATTGGGCTTGTTCGAGTTGGGTTGCTTGGCGACGTTGAATTTCCTCGCCTGAATTATCTGCCGCGAGGGCGGGTGCAAACGCACCCAGAAGGAAAAAGCTAAGACAAATCGAAATCGCGGATAAACCCGATGTTAAACACATCGGGTTTATCCGCGTTCCGCAGTTCCGCAGTTCCGCAGTTCCGCAGTTCCGCAGTTCCGCAGTTCCGCAGTTCCGCAGTTTGCCAAAATTATTGTTCATCGCTTTTTTATTTTTGCTTATTTTTATCCGAGGCGAAAGGTAACAGCCATTAACGAAAGCTGTCAAACTTTTGTCGAATTAACTTCATTTACACCGCCAACGGCGGTTCATCCATCATGGCAATTTGCTCACGCAATTCCAAGATGCGATCTTGCCAATAGCGTTGGGTATTGAACCAGGGGAATGCGGTGATGAATGCGGGATCATCCCAACGTTGTGCGATCCACGCAGCGTAGTGAATCAAGCGCAGTGTGCGCAACGCCTCGACTAAATGTAACTCTCGTGGATTGAAATCATAAAAGTCTTTATACCCGGCTAACAGGTCGCTAAGTTGACGAGTCATATCGGCACGCTCACCGGAAAGCAGCATCCACAAATCTTGCACGGCGGGCCCCATGCGGCTATCGTCGAAATCCACAAAATGCGGACCCGCATCTGTCCATAAAATGTTGCCTGCATGTGCATCACCATGGATGCGCAATGATTTCACTTCACCCGCACGATCAAAACAACGGCGCACGCCATCTAGTGCCTGTGCCACAACTCCGCGATAGACTTCGACTAACTCAGACGGAATAAAATCGTGTGATAGCAAATAGTTACTCGGTCCCACACCAAAATTTTGAATATCCAATGTGGGTCGATGCTGATAAACCTCCAACGCACCAACAGCATGGATACGTCCCATGAATCGGCCTATCCATTCCAAGGTGTCGCGACGATCTAATTCCGGCGCACGCCCCCCTTGCTTGGAGAACACAGCAAAGCGGAAGCCATTGAAGCTGTGCAGTGTAGAACCACTGATTGTCAATGCGGGAACAACCGGGATTTCGCGCTCGACTAACGTCTCAACAAAAGCATGCTCTTCCAAAATGGCTGCGTCAGACCAGCGCGCAGCGCGATAAAACTTAGCAATCAATGGCGAGCCTTGTTCCATGCCCACTTGATAGACGCGGTTTTCATAACTGTTGAGTGGCAGCAAACGCCCATCACCGAGCAAGCCGATGCTAGCTAGCGCATCGAGAACCGCATCAGGGCTGAGTGCAGAAAAATTTTGAGTCAAAATGACTTACGAACAACCACCAGCAACGACAACATCCCTAATGCGAGATAACACAGCAGCGACCACTCTGGGATGCCGAGCGTAAGAAATACCCAACCTTTTTCGGCACACTCTCCTGAACCGTGCATCAGCTTCTGTATCACCGTACCCATAGGCAAGGTTTCCAACATGTAATCCAAGCCTGGCCCGCAGGCTGGCACTTGGTCTTTGGGTAAATTTTGTATCCAGATATGGCGCGCCGCAACGCCTATACCGGACAACGATAACAACACGATGAGCGCGGCATAAATTTTTTCGCCAACACGTTTAGGGCCATGTAACGCCGCCAGTGCAAACACCACCAGAATCGCAATGAAAATCACACGCTGTACCATGCACAAGGGACACGGGTCTTGATGCTTAACGTATTGCAAAAATAACGCGAAGCCCATCAAGCCGCCCGCGAACAATGCGCCTGCCAAATACAGCCAGCGATTGGAAATAGTTTGAAGTAATTTAAGCATAGCCTGATGTCTTTTGCGCCTTGGCGATTTTATTGATGAGTATCGGCGATACGTTGGATTTGTTCTTATTGTAGCTATCCACCAGTTGTTGCAAAGTAACATCCTCCAGATAATCGAGAATTTTTTCGTTAAGCCCCGTCCATAAGTCATGCGTCAAACATTGATGACCTGTACGGCAATTATGTTGGCCATGACACTTGGTTGCATCAAGCGGTTCATCCACCGCAAGTACCACTTCCGCCACAGAAATTTTGTTGCCGGGACGCGCCAGATAATAACCCCCGCTCGGTCCACGCACGCTTTCGACTATCCCTTTCCTGCGCAGCTTGCCAAATAATTGCTCCAAATAAGAAAGCGAGATATTTTGCCGCTCACTGATCGTCGCCAAACTGATTGGGACTTGCCCGCCACACATGGCCAAATCCAACACGGCCGTCACCGCAAAGCGTCCTTTTGTAGTTAATCGCATGTTACTACCTCCATCAATTCAAAGTTAACTGGGGAAATCCGTTGAGGGCAGATTATGCTTTGTAGACCCAAACAATTACTTGAGCTTAATCAACTATTTCATTCAAATGGTTGGGGTCAAATTTTTCCGCCGTAGCGCGTTCCTCATCCACAGGGACACCCATTTTTTCTAACTGTTGCAGAATAAAATCGATACGCTGATCGACCGTCATACTGTGTCCAATTAGCCCATGTAACGCTTTATTAACGGGGTCATTATGGTCGTTACCGATGCCGTAAGCATTAAACCCTGCCGCAGTCTTTTTTTCTTCATCCAAAATCCGTGCGGGAATCCCCACCGCCGTTGCGCCTGCCGGCACGTCTTTAACCACCACAGCATTGCAACCAATTTTCGCACCTGCACTCACCACAATCGGACCGAGTATTTTTGCACCAGCACCCACCACCACACCACTCTCCAAAGTCGGGTGTCGCTTGCCTTCTTTCCACGACGTGCCGCCCAGTGTCACACCGTGGTACAGCGTCACATCATCGCCAATTTCAGCAGTCTCACCAATCACCACGCCCATGCCGTGATCGATAAAAAAGCGTCGCCCTATGGTTGCGCCAGGATGAATCTCAATGCCCGTCAAACCGCGCGCAACATGCGATAAAAACCGCGCCATCCATTTCAAATTGGCGTGCCACAACGTATTCGACATGCGGTGAAAAATCCGCGCATGCAGCCCAGGATAGCAGGTCAACACCTCAAAGGTACTGCGCGCTGCGGGGTCGCGATCAAATACGCTGGCTATGTCTTCTCTAATGTTTTTGAACATTTTTATGCTCTTCTTGGTAGCGCGATCTGAGGCGCATATTATACTCGGT
>CXWL01003949.1_pt1 | contig 21735 bp, 19 predicted proteins | sample 590931 | NCBI WGS metagenome assembly CXWL01 (sample SAMEA3498368, study PRJEB10139) | groundwater metagenome | biome: water well; material: biofilm material | place: Germany | collected 2015-04-27 | reverse complement strand
CCTCTAGTAGAAAAGAAGCGCTTTTGTACCATACGGCTCAGTGACGCGTCAAGGTGAGCCATTTTCAAAAGGATATGCCTGTGTCAACCATCATTGCCCGTGACCGTCTCATCTTCGCGCTCGACGTGCCTTCCAGCGACGCGGCCGAGCGCCTTCTCGATCGAGTAGAGGATCAGGTTGTGTTCGTGAAAATTGGACTTGAGCTCTACACCGCTGCCGGACCGCAGATGGTTCAACGCTTAATCTCACGAGGCAAGCGGGTGTTCCTCGATCTCAAGTTCCTCGATATTGAGGAAACAGTGCGTCGTGCGACCGCGTTGGTCGCCTCGATGGGCGTGGAGTTTTTGACGGTTCATGCGAACCGGAAAGCGCTGGCCGCAGCCGTCCAGGGTCGTGGAGATTCCCCGCTGAAATTGTTGGCGGTAACCGTCTTGACCAATTTCGATAGCCACGATCTCCGTGAGATGGGCATTCAGCGGAGCGTGCAGGAGTTGGTCACCGCGCGTGCTCTGTTGGCGTCCGAAGTGGGCTGTGACGGGGTCGTGGCGTCAGGGGAAGAGCCGGCGATTCTTCGTCCCAAGGTCGGTCCGCGGTTTCTGATCGTCACGCCCGGTGTGCGCCCGGCCGGCAAGGGCGTCGATGACCATGCGCGGGCGACCACGCCGACCCAGGCGATTTCGGCAGGGGCGGACTATTTAGTGATCGGTCGACCCATCAGAGATGCCTCGGATCCCGCCGCAGCTGCCGCCGCAATTCTTGCCGAAATGCAGACGGCCTTCGATACACGAGGCTGAACAGGCCAACCGTGAGTTGCGGGTCTCCTACTCCCTTTGCTAGAATCCCCTCTGTCTTCTCCGTATGGTGGGTGTAGCTCAGTTGGTTAGAGCGCCGGATTGTGGATCCGGAGGTCGCGGGTTCGAAACCCGTCACTCACCCCATACCCCTGACCGACCAATTCCGCACAATCATGACATTGATCCGTTGACGCTAGGGCGCATTCACGCGTTCTGCGAAGCTCCTGACTGCTTGTACGAAGATGAATTTCGAAGGCGGCGCGGTCGGATTGTTGTGTGCCTGTACCGGCGACCGGAGCTTATTCAGGGCGCGGCAGAGGCTGAGGGGGGACGGGCGTTTGGCCAGGGGAGGATTGATGGGATGACCCATTCGGGCGTTCAAGTTTTTCCAGGACATCCTGCTTGAGTCTCGTGGGTTCCTCGATTCGATTTTCACGCTGCAGGGTTCCCAGCTCCGCTGCTTTACGGGCGTTCAACTCCACCATATCCGCTTCATCCCTGACCAAGGTTGGGGTGAGAAATACCAACAGGCTGAGCTTTTCGGTCGCCCGGCTTTGGAAGCGGAAGAGCCAACCGAGGAGCGGAATATCTCCCAGGAACGGGACTTTCCGTTCGTTGAGGACGAGATTATCCCGCACGAGCCCGCCGATGACGATAGTCTGTTGATCCTTCGCAATGGTGGTGGTTTCCATTGATCGTTTGGTCGTGGTCGGTCCTACGGGGACGGATGAGGCTCCACTTCCGATCGTTTGTGACACATTTTCCGCGATCGCGGAAATCTCCTGCTTGATCTCCAAGCGAATCAGGTCATTCTCTAAAACTTGGGGCGTGAATTCGAGTGTGACGCCGACATCCTTTCGTTCGATCGTGACGAGTGTGCCGCCCGTGATTCCCTGGGCCTGGCCGGTTGGGAATGGGCGATTTTCACCCACGACGATTTTGGCCTTTTGATTGTCTGCGGCAAGTACCTGAGGTGTCGAGAGGACATTGGTGTCTGTGAGGTTCAGCAACAGCTGAAGAAATGCCCGCACATTGACCGTGTTGAGCACGGTGACCGCTCCACCCGTTGCCCCACCCGCAGCCACCCCGCTAATGGCCTGCGCAATGTTGGCCAAATTTTCTGGTGCAGTATTGAATCCGGCAATGCCTTGCGCGGAACCGCTTTTGCCGACGCCAATGACCTGAAGAGGGTCGCTTCCGATCTGTCGGAGCCGATCGACCTGCACTTCCAAGATGACGGCTTCGACAAAGACCTGCTTCCGGCGCGTATCCAGATCCCGGATGACGGATTGCAACTTGGTATAGGCGCTTTTGGTCGCACTGATGATGATCGAATTCGTGGCTTTATCCGCAAAGACTTGAACGGGGGCTTCGAATTCGCTCAAGGGCCTGAATAGCGGTCTCGTGCCCGGTGAGGTCTGTGCCACGGTCTGAGATCGGGCGACAAGATTGGTCAGGATGGCGGCCAGGTCGGTCGCATTGGCATGTTTGAGTTTGTAGACGAACGCGCCTCGTTCTGGAGGAAGGTCCCCCATCGCGACGATCTGATTGACGTTGCCTTTCTGGACGACAGCCAGACGGCTCACCTCGAGCGCTGCCACGAACATGCTGTAGGCTTGGTCGTGCGTGACCTTGGTCGGAGAATACACACTGATTTTCCCACCGGCTTTCTTGACGACATCATCCAAGACAAAATTTTTGCCGGTCAATTCGCTAATGAAACGAACAAAAACAGAGAGTTCAACGTCATTGAAGTCGAGGGAGACGCGACCGGGGGAGTTTGCGCCAGATTCGGCCCGCAGGGTGGGAGGAAACAGAGATACGGTCAGCACTGCCAGTACACAGACGAGAGAGGTCTGCCGGATCCACCTAAATTTTCCGAAAGGGAGGAAGTTCATGATTCACGAACAATATGCGTATGGAGTGGGATCAGTAATCCACCGGATCACGTTAAGCATGAAAATGGGAGTAGCGAACGGTACCATAAGCTTGCCATCGACACAACAAAACTGCAGCGATGCCTCCGTGTTCGAGCATGGAATCAGATTTCTTCGTCTATTAGGCACCAAATCATTCATTGCGTCGCGTTCATCTCCGTCTGAGCGTCGAAACTACCCTGTGGCATAGTCCCTGTTGCTGATTCCTGACAGCCTTGTTCATTTTTGATGACCAAACAGGAAATGGGGGAATAACGGTATCGACTAACTCCTCAATAACATAGGGATGCTCAAATCAAACGTGAAAGCTATGATGGCATTGGGATTGCAGTTCTCTGCGTGGTTTGCCCCTCTACAAGCGTGAGCCTCCACACGGATGTGAATTTTTGGCAAAGTGGCGTGGGGAGCCACGTTGCACCTTTTAATGATCTGCTAAGGTTGAAGCGTGCGGACGGATAAAACTCCCCCTCAAAAAACTGACAAAAAGACTCCCTCCCGGGCACCGAAGCGGGGTCTTGTCGGCTATAGCAAGAAGAGCGCACTGCTCGAAGAAGCCATCACGCACATGAATACCGGCAAATACGGCCGGTCGTCTGCTGCGCTGAAAGAGTTGCTCACCCTTGATCCTCACAATACAGAAGCTCGCCGGCTCTTTGCTACGCTGCATCTGCGACTCGGCAGTCTTGTCACGGCTCGCCAGGCATTTGAATCTCTCGCCAATGAAGCGATCGGCAGGCAAGACTTTTGGTTAGCCGAATCCCTCTTGCGTGAATACTTAGCTGCTGGACCTCGGTGCGTCCCGTTTCTCGAACTGTTGGCCCATGTCTATGAGGAAAAGGGCGATGCGATGGCCGCGGTGGCCGAATTGGGCAAGGCGATCGACATTCTCATCGAGAGTCCCGACTCTGACAATCCCAAGAAGCCGCCTCAGCTCTACGCCAAGGTGAGAGCGCTTGCACCGGCCAGCTCTGTGGCGTTTCAATTTGCCTCACTCTTCGACATACAAACCGGTGATTATTTAGGGACTGCTCCGGCAGTCGCTGAAGCAGCGACGTTACCAGAAGTCGATACTGCCCAGCTTCAGGATGTAATACTTGCCCCAACTGAAGAGACGAGTTCTTCTGGCGTGATGTCGTGGGAGCAGGGTGATCGTGCTCCGGAACATCAAGAGGTTCCGCTACCTGCGACATCGAGCTCTGTCATTGAATCGATCAAGGCCCCTGATGTCTTGATAGACCAGGCACTTGTCTCTTCGGTCCCTCAGGAACTGCTGGTTCCATTGTCCGAATCGACGGCGCCAATCCTACCAGCCGATTCTTCTGGGCAGGATCATGTACCAGAGATGTCGTGCTTGCCGAGTTCTGTGGAAGTCCCGTCTTCTCCTTCCATGGTATCGCCCGAGCCGCCTCTGCCGTCTTCCGAACATCGTGATATTGGGATTGAGCAGCCGATTTTCGAATTGCCTCCCTCTGTTGTGGGAGAAGGGGCTACACCTGACTCTTTAGAGGAGCGTGCAACGGAGGCCGGGATATCCATCCCCTCTCCCGTCGAATCGCCGCAGTTGTCCGCTCCCATGCCTTGGGAACAGATCGAACATTCCAACATCAGAATTGAAGATGCGGCGCCGTCGATCGCTCCTCCCGCTCAATCGGATGAGGCTCCACTCTTTGGTGCCGAATCGTTTCCTGCCTCGCCCAGCATGTCACAGTCTGAACCTGTATCCGATCAGTTGGCCAGTCTGACTCTTTCTCAAGAATTGCCAGAGCCGAGTCAGTCGTCTTGGGTGGGTTCATCGGTGAGCCTTGCGGTGGTATCAGAGCCTGACGTGCCGACGTTCTCCTTCATGGCTCAGCCAGAATCAGAGGAAGCGCTGCCGGTGAGTTCTGTGTTTACGCCAGAGCCGACGGTGCCGAATGCGTTGAGCGATGCGGTGGATTCACCGGTGGTTCCAGAGCCTGAAGCCCCGGCCCCTTCTGTCGCAGATTCTTCTGCACATGTTCCATTTTCATGGAACTCCGTTTTTGATGGTGCATGGAAGTTTGGCGCGGGAACTTCGGCACCGAGTTCGCCTGGCTCATTCTCCAAGCCGGATGCGATTTCACAGGATGCGAGGGAGGCGGAATCAGTTCAGCCTGAATCAGCGCCAGCCCTCGCCGATCCCGTCAGCACAGCAACACCAGCACCGCCATTCTCTTTCACGGAACCAGATCCAGTGCCATCGGTTCAGGCTTCAGGCTTGAATGAAGAGCGTGACTTGATCCCGGAAACAGCTGTAATCAGAGAACCGGACCTTTCTGAGTCCGTCGCGGATTTTCTGTCGGAGAAGTCCTCGCGTCAGGAAGAGTCATCGACTCTTTCGGTCGAGACCGCACACGTTCTTGAGGTGGACCTTCCAACGCAGACGATGTCGGAGCCCATCGAACTCGCTCGTGAGGCTGAACCCGCATCGTCCCTATTTTTCATGGATCCGCAGCCTGTGGCATTATTCCAGGACGCCGCCGTTCCGGAGACGTCACCCGCAGCGGTGATTCCGGAAGCATCACCCGCCTCGGAGGCTTTCTTAACAGTCAGCGAAGAAATAACCAGCACACCAGTCCAGATCGCCGAGGTTCTTCCGTTCTCCGAAACAGCCAGTGATGAGCCATCGGTGCCACTGGCTCCGATAGAGACTCCCTCACATTGGAGTACTGGCGAAGTCGAGGTGCAACCGCATCGTCCGACTGATAAAAAACGAAACTGGGACAAGGAGAAAGGGGAAGCGACAGTCGTTCCCCCGGCTCCCGAGCCGGTGGGAGAGGAATATGAGCCGGTTGCCACGCCGCGAGCTGATTGGGAATCGGCTCCCTCTGAGGCGACGCCTCCTGTCGTTGAAGCAGTGGCTCCCGTCGTAGAGCCAGTGGTTCATGAAGAAGATACGAGACCGGAATGGGTGCGGGCGAGTGAGTCGATCACATTTGTGACTCCTAGTCCCTCCTCTCCGGCAACGTGGCAGGATTCCGGCATCGAATCTGTCCAGTCCAAACCGGAACCGACGCTCTCGGTCGCTGCGTCGGCGGTGGATGTCCTGTTTGACTCAACGGGTCAGAGACAGCAGGCTCCCACGCAAGATCGTACGGCGCAGTCACGACCTTCCCCATTGTTTACGACGAGAGTGGCTCGGGTCCGCAGTGGCCTCTCATCAATGATCGGGTCCTGCTTTTCGACGACGCAATCGATGGTCGTATTATGCTTGGGGTTGGCGCTTGCCTGTGCCGCTCTGGTCGTGATCGGTATCGGAGGGGTGGGCGCGGCCTGGCTCGTCATGGAAGAGCCCCCGACCCCGGCCTATCGCAACCTGACGGCTAGCTCCCCTCAGGCGCATACAGACCAACGGAAGAACGGGTACTTTATGTTGCTTGGTTTTGGCTCGTCTGCGGAACGGGACCCACTCCAAGCTGGTTACGAGAAGAAGGCTGAGGGACAGGAACTCCAGGCGGCACAGGCCTGTATGGCCGGTGATGAAGGGGCAGGGAGGACGACCACCGGGGCCTCTGCCAATGTGTTAAGAGGGTGGTTCAGCGGTACCGACCCCGTGGCGCAGATGAAGCCGCAGGCTGCAGCCGTACGATCCTGGACGGCTCAAGAATCGGTTGGCCTCAAGCGTTACCAACAATGGCTGTCGATGCCGTTTGAAGATGTGGGGTATGGACAAATCGTGAGTCCAAACTGTGCCCAAGTTCTGCTGGCCCATCGGCTGTACCTGGCAGAAGGGTTTGCGCAGGATCTCAACACCGGGCTTGGACGACTTGAAAGCGATATGGGGTCCTGGCGCGTAGCGCTGGGACAGTCGAAGACGTTGATGGTCAAGATGTTGGCCGCGACGGCAGTCCAGGACGATGTGGCCATCGCGTCCGGACTCTTGACCCGTCAGGACCTCGATGCGGCAGCCATCGGTCGGCTTGGCAAGATCGTTCGCCCCCTCGATCAGGTAGAACTATCCCTCCGGTGGCCGATGCAGAGCCATTTCGTGTGGGCCACAAAGACGGTGCCCAGCAGCCTGAAGAACGACAAGACCGATGAGCGTCCGCTGTACGTTTCCCTCGCGGCGGCGATGCCTCTTCCCGTGCAGCGTCGGGCCAACGCCTATGCGGACTATTACGAGGCGGCGAGCAAAGCCGTGGCCGAAGGGCGCTACACCAACTTGCCGAAACCCTCCAGCTTCATCCGGACTCCCGCGGTCAGTGCGTTGGACTATGTGGCGAATCCGGTCGAGCACATCATCGGTATCGAGCCGCTCCCTTCATGGGATCCCTACGTCGGACGGATCGTGGAGACCGATGCGCGACTTCGTCTGGCGGGCCTGCAAGTCTGGATTAGACGAGGGCCACAAGAGGGGAATGTCCTCACGCGTCTCGCAAAGGCCGGACAAGCCTACTACGATCCCTTTACAGGTCTTCCCATGCTGGTTAACCAGCAGAGGGGCGTGATGTATAGTGTCGGGCAAGACGGCAAGGATCAAGATGGCGATCTCCATCTTGATGTTGCGGCTACCATTCCCACGATTCAAACGGTTGCGATTGAGAGCAGCCGCTCCGTATCCTCATCCCGCTCCAAGTAACCCGCGCCTCCTCCCTGCCGTGATCAAACAATTCTGATCCTTTCGTTCGCGCTGGCTGCTTGACACTGCCGGAGGTATTCCACAGAATCATCTGCGTCGCGAGCGGGAGATCAGGGGTTATCGGGGAAGACAGATTCAAATACCCGTGTCAAAGACATCATACGTGAGGGAGATGCAAAGACATGAAAAGCGAAATTCTATATCCGGGGGCCTTTCCGATGGTGCGGGTGGATTTGGCGGCGGGCGAGTCGATCAAGGCTGAGTCTGGTGCGATGGTGGCTTGTTCGCCGACCATCGACATCGAAAGCAAAATGGAAGGTGGGTTTCTTGGAGCCCTGTCGCGAAAGTTCCTGACGGGAGAGAAGTTTTTCTTCCAAACGTTGCGTGCCAGCCGCGGTCCCGGTGAAGCCTTGCTCGCGCCGACCGTTCCGGGTGAAATTGTCATCTTGGAACTCGATGGTGTGAATGAGTACATGGTGCAGAAAGACGGCTTTCTCGCAGGCGCCGACGCGATCGTGATCGAAAGCAAAATGCAGAGCCTGAGTCGTGGTTTATTGGGTGGAGAAGGCTTCTTCATCCTGAAAATCAGCGGGAAAGGGACGCTCGTCCTGAATAGCTTCGGGGCTATTCACAAGATCGAGTTGAAGCCAGATCAGGAATACATCGTGGATAACAGCCACCTGGTAGCTTGGTCCGCCACAACGTCCTACAACATCGAAAAAGCCACCTCTGGCTGGGTTGCCAGTTTTACCTCGGGCGAAGGGTTTGTCTGCCGGTTCCGAGGGCCTGGACTGGTGTACATTCAAAGTCGGAATCCTGGAAGCTTCGGAGCCTGGATTAGGCAGTTCATTCCGGTCAGTGAGTAAGGGGATAGCGGGATATGGGGGCATGGGGATAAAGGAATGGATGAATGAGTGACAAAGCACGGACAGCGCTATCCCGTTACCCCTATACCCCGGTTACCCCACTATGATTTCCAATGCCCTCTGTTTCGGTAACGAGTTCCCCGCCAGCGGTGCCCCTTGTGTTGTCCAGGTCGAGGGGGACGGTCTCACGATCATCTTCGAGTCTGGGGGGACCGAGGGCGCGCGAGAGGCTATCCTGTTTTCTGCACTTACTGTCTCAGCCGGCGGGCTCGACCATGACCATCTTGTGGTGAAGTGGGCTCACGCACAGGGGGAGCGGACGCTCTATCTCAAAAACCACGATGTGATACGTGCCTTCCGCCAAGCCGCGCCGGATCATTTGAACGTTCCGTTTGAACAAGCGGCTGAGCGGGTGCGGCAGGTGCGGCATCGTCATCGTGTCATGTGGGCTGCCGTAGGCGGTTCGATTCTAGCTCTGGTACTGGGCCTCTGGTTCGGAGCCGATCTGTTGGTCGAGGTTGCCGTAAGCCGGATTCCGGTGGAGTGGGAGCAGAAGTTGGGGGAATCGGCCTATCGGGACTTTCTCATTCACCAGGAGGTGATGAAAGAGGGGCTTGTGGTTACGGCGCTGGGAGAGATGACGCAACGGCTGACTGAGCAGATTCCGAATAATCCCTATAAATTTGAAGTGACTGTGGTGAAGAGCGACGTCGTCAATGCCTTCGCGTTGCCAGGCGGGCATGTGGTGGTGTTCACCGGGCTCATGAAAAAAGCGGAAAGCGGCGAAGAAGTGGCGGGCGTGATGAGCCATGAGCTGAACCACGTGCTACAGCGGCATGGGCTTGAACGGGTCGTCAAGAGTCTTGGGCTTATGACAGTGGTGGCCATTGTGCTCGGAGATCAACAGGGCCTCGTCGGGATGATGAAGCAAGTCGGCGTCGAACTGCTGACCCTCAAGTTTGGTCGGGAGCAGGAGACCGAAGCGGACGTGACGGGCTTGCAACTGCTTCAGCGGGCAAAGATCGATCCCTCCGGCATGATCAAGTTTTTCGAACGGCTGTCGGAAAAAGACGAGGGCCGGATGGAATGGCTTTCCACGCATCCAATGAGCACCGCCAGGGCCGAACGATTGAAAGCGGAGCTGGCAGCCTTGCCGAAGAAATCGCCGGAGCCGTTTACCTTCGACTGGAAACAGGTCCAGACCTCACTCGGACCCCAGCCGGTTGTGGCTCCGTGAGCCAGTGGAGAGCGGTGTGGGTGAGGGGCTGCCGATACCCTCGTTGGCGCTCCAGTGAGTTGCCGCACGGGCTGTTGAAATCGGTCGGGCGGCTTATCTTGCCAATGGAAACGCTCCTGTAATACAGTAGTGTCCTACACTTCACCGGAGGTCATTATGGGAATAAGCGTCCGCCTCCCGGCTCGGCTCGAACGAATGGTTGCGCGTGTGGCCAAAGAGCGGGGAGCCACAAAGTCTGAAGTCATTTGTAGCGCCCTGACCGCCCTCGAACACGAGACTCGCGCGGCCCATACCCGCCCGACTCCCTACGCGGCGATGAAGCATCTAATCGGATGCGTTTCCGGAGGCCTCCCCGATCTCTCCGAGGAAACCGGCAAGAAGTTTCGCGATCTGCTCAGGCGGCGGCGGACTGTCCGGTGAACGCGATTCTGGTCGATGCAGGCCCGCTGGTGGCGCTCCTGCACCGTGATGATCAGCACCATCAGAAATGTGTGGAGACCCTCACCGAAATCCGCGATCCGCTGGTGACGGTCTGGCCTGCCATTACGGAAGCGATGTATCTGCTGAACTTCTCGTGGCGGGCGCAAGACGCGTTGTGGGAGCTGGTGCAGGAAGAGACAATCCGGCTGTTACCGGTGGAAGCTGACGATCATCGGCGCATGCGAGACTTGATGAGGAAATACCGCATGTTGCCCATGGATTTAGCCGATGCGGCCCTGGTGGCGGTAGCGGAACGTGAGCGGATTCGGCGCATCTTCACCATCGACCGGCGAGATTTTTCAATCTATCGTCTTGCCAAGCTGGGTAAGTTTATGATCATGCCGTAACTGATCCTCCCTTGATTTACAGATGTCCCAATAAGAGGGAGGTTCGCGGAGTTGGCGGCGATTGGCACGGACTCCGCCCTCCTGGTGGCTCGGGTCCTGAGGACCTCAGACAACGTGTTGTATCGCTGGGCCGCCCTGCACCGGCAGGCCAAGGCTCACGGCACCCACAGGCCTCCCGGCGGGCGAAGATCGATCCCTCCGGCATGATCAAGTTTTTCGAACGGCTGTCGGAAAAAGACGAGGGGCGGATGGAATGGCTCTCCACGCATCCAATGAGCACCGCCAGGGCCGAACGATTGAAAGCGGAGCTGGCAGCCTTGCCGAAGAAATCCCCGGAGCCTTTTACATTTGAGTGGAAACAGGTGCAGGCGTCGCTCGGCTCCCGATCCGTTGTTGCTCCGTGAATTAGCGGAGAGCCATGCGAAGCAATTGCCGCATGGCGTAGGCCATGATTCGACGCCTACGGCAGTTGATCGAAACGTTGACAATTCTGGGCTTGGCACATATATTCGTCGCAGCGATACTAAGTATTTTCTCTAGTCGTCGTTCGTTTCACGTAGCAAGGCCGTGAGACATTATTTCAATCAATAGGGGGCATCTATGAAAAGAGCATTAATCTCGTTGGGTGTGGTTGCATTTGCAGCGGTTGTTTCCGGATGTGGAATTGGCGGGTACACGCAACCTGGCGGCCTGACTCCGACAGCTGGGATCTACATGGATACGATCTCAGGCGGTATTCTGCATGACAATGGCACGACTCCGACCAAGACCGGGAGATCCTGCGGAACGAGCATCATGGGGATTGTGGCGACCGGCGATACGTCCGTTGAGGCAGCGATGATCAATGGTGGTATCAAGAAAGCAGTTTATACCCAAGAGCATATCAGGGGATTTGTCTGGGGCGCGTTCGTTGAATTGTGCACGATTGTTAAAGGCAATTAGTTGTTAGCACAGTAGGCCCTTGTTCCGAAGGAGCCAGAGCGTGGGTGGCGGGTTGCCATCCACGCTTTTTTTATTTCTGTTGTAGCTCCGCGCCGTTCGCTCAGGGTACGTTGTGCAGATACGACAGTAACATTTTAAGCTGACTCGCACGAACACAGAGGTTGCGACTTTTCATGAAGCGGTCTGGAATCACCCTGCCGATTTTGCTCAGGCTTATGATGGCAGGAGCTGTGGCCGGCGTGCTCATGTTTCATGGGTACGGAGCAGAGCTTGCGGGGGTAGAGGCGGCAGAGTCGGCGGATGTCTACATAAGTCTGTCGGTGGCGGGGGGATTTCCCGAGGTGCAGGGGATGAACCTCGCGGGGCAAGAGGTCAGCAGAAGTAATGCTCATAGGAGCCTGGGGGCGGGATTCAAAGTTGGCGTATTCCCCGCAGCCACGTTTCGAGTGCTCGGAATCGAACTCGAGTACTTCGGTACGACGGGCAGAATATCAGCCGCGAATCGTAACAGCGCAGAGGGTGCGGCTGGCCTGACCGTCCTCAACAGCATGGTGAATGTCCTGGTCAGGCAACCCTCCGGGTCGGTTCGCCCCTATGGAGGCGTTGGTGTCGGATATTCGGGCGGAATTCTGCACGGTGCGGATTTTCCCAGCCGGTCGAATCGAGCGTTTGATTCGACGTCGAACTTGGCCTATCAATTCATGGGAGGAGTGCAGTGGGAGGTCAGGGGCCAGACGTTTCTTTTTGCCGAGTACAAACATCTGGTGACGACGTTCCATTGGAAGGCCGTCTCCTTCGACTATCGGGCAAACTATGTGCTGGGTGGAATCGGGCTGAATTTTTAAATTCTGTTCACAAGCAATTCACGGCGCACTGCGGAGTCTGTTATTGAGTAAGACAAAAGCGGGTTGCGTCTCAGCGCAGACTAAGAGGTAACAGTTGACCATTCGCTTGCCGGTTCGGGAAGAGGCATAACTTTATCTCAACAGAACGGTCCGATTCGGATATAATAGGACCGTTGCATTCAATGCTCAACGGGGGGCTATCCACTCATACAAGGAGGAGGACTTATGTCGAAGAAAGTTCTAATACTGTCGGTTGCGGTGCTCTTGGGTATGCAGGCAGGCTTGGCAATGGCCGCCAACCCTGACACCGGACCTGGTTGCGGTCTCGGCAAGTTGGCGTGGCAGAACTATCCACACCAGAAGGTCATTGGTATCCAGACGATGGAAGCGACTACGAACGGACTCATGGGCAACCAGACTTTCGGGATCAGCAGCGGCACCTCCGGCTGCACCAACGATGGCAAGTTCTGGGCGGAACAGAAGGTCAATGCCTTCGCATCGTTGAATTTTGAAAATCTTGCCCAGGATATGGCTCAGGGGCAGGGCGAACATCTCGCCTCGCTGGCCACGTTGATGGGAATTCCAGCGGCTCAGCAGCCGGCATTTTTTGCGATGACGCAGGAAAAATATGCCTCGCTCGTGGCGGCAGGGGAAACCTCTCCCGTTGCCCTCGTGAAGGCGCTGAATGAAGCCGTGGCCACGAATCCAATGTTGGCCAAGGTTTCGTTGAAGCAGTAAGGTTATCTCGTGGGGTTCCGGTTGTATCAGCTGGAACCCCACAGGCCTTTCAGTCTCCCGCTCCTTCTCTTCTTATTTTTCTGTCTAGCCTTTCTCGATCCGATCCCCGGTTGGGCCTCTACAGTTACTGATTCCGCGTATCTTAATGAACTCATTGGTCGTGCAGAGGCCATGCATCTTGCTGAGGAGCGTGAGTGGCATGTGCTGCTGCACTACCGTCGCACGCTCTTCGGTGGGATCGAGAGCATGCAAGACGATCCGGGATTTTTTATGGCTCCAGGGGGAAAGACAGATCCCCAGGCTGAGTTGGTTGCGACGCTGAGTAAGTTTTTTTCAGATGAACTAGTCGGGAGGTCAAAGCAGCCGGCGCAATGCGCCTTTGTCGCGCGGTATCACTGGCTCAACGAGAAGCTTCAGTTCGACGCAACCAGGCTCCCCCCACAGCCCTGCGAACGGTTCACGCGCTGGTTCGATGAATTTAACGCAGCCGCGATCACCGTCATTTTCCCATCGGGTTTCATGAATAATCCGTCCTCCATGTTCGGCCACACGTTTCTGCGGGTGGACGGGAAGGAGCAGACGCCGCAGACACGCATTCTCGCCTACACGATCAACTACGCGGCACAATTGCCAGCCGATGCGGGAGTGGAATATGCCATCAAGGGCATATTCGGCGCCTATCCAGGCTATTTCTCAACGATTCCCTATTACCTCAAAGTGCAGGAATACCGAGACATCGATAATCGGGATATTTGGGAATATCGGTTAAGTCTGACCGCCCCGCAAGTGCGGCGGCTCTTGATGCATACCTGGGAATTGGGGAATGCCTATTTCGATTACTTTTTCTTTGGCGAAAACTGCGCGTACCATATTCTGTCTCTCCTTGAAGCTGCCGAGCCGTCGGTCCATCTGCTCGACCGGTTTCCCGTCTATACGATCCCGATTGATACCGTTCGGCTCGTACGGGAATCGGGATTGGTCGGAGAGGTCGTGTCTCGACCATCCAGAAGCACATTGGTGCGGCGCAAGCGAGCCTCAATGTCGGCTGACGAGCGTGTCTGGTTCGATCGCCTGATTCAAAATCCCGCGAATCTGCAATCAGAGGGTTTTCGTGCGCTACAACCGGATCGGCAAGCCTTCGTGTTGGAAACTGCTTCGGACTACCTGCTACAGCACAGTGCGATCGGGGGAGAGAAAGGCGCTCCATTTCGAGACAAGAATCGGGCGATCCTCCGCGCGAGAAGTGAATTGAAAGTGACTCCGCGCGATCTGCCGATCGAGCCCTATGTCAAACAGCCTGACTTGGGTCATGGGACCAGTCGAATCGGGATCGGGGCCGGATGGCGGAATCACCGCGCGTTTGAAGAGACCAACATTCGCGCAGCCTATCATGACCTGCTGGACCCGGAGCCGGGGTTCACGCCGGATGCACAAATAGAAATCATGTCGGTGGCGTTGCGACATTACCACGACCAATCGCAGGCCCGTATCGAGAAGTTTAGTCCGATCAATATTCTTTCACTGGCCCCGATGGACTCCCTTTCTCAGCTGCCTTCCTGGAAGGTGAATGTCGGGATGCAGACGATCCGGCACAATGGTTGTACATTTTGCAGCAACGGAGTCGCCAACGTAGGTCTCGGGGCTGCGGCAGAAACGGCGCTGTTCAAGCGCGAAGTCTATTTTGCCTTTGCCGAGGCCGAAGCCAACTACAGCAGAGCCTACGAAGAGCGGCATCGGGTTGGAGGTGGCGGGACGGTGGGGATGTTGGCCGACGCCACCGATCGCTGGAAGTTGATGCTGTCTGGCTCCTACCTGCGTTATGCGCTCGGGGACAAGTCTGACGATATCCGCTGGTATGCCGGATCGCGCTATACGCTCTCGCAGAATTGGGCATTGCGGGTGGAATATAACCACCGCGATCGGGACAATGACCTGGTCCTCTCCGTCCAAGCCTTCTTCTAATCGGTCGCGCCCCCTTGCCCGCACCAGAGAGTCCTGCTACAAGAGTGCCAATTACTGGTTGCCAGAGGCCCATCATGAGCGTCGGTACAGACCCATCCGGTGAGCGGCCCCTATCCCAGGTGCCTATGGTGCCTGTCGCGCCCCATCCTCCCTTGCGCCGATACTATTCCGAGGACGAGAAACGGCAAGCGTTTCTGAACGAGCTGTTCGATCGGACGGCCTCTCAGTACCGTAATATCGATGTCGCGACCGGATTCGGCTCCGGGCTCTGGTATCGGAAAAAGGCGCTCAGGGAAGCAGGGCTGAAGCCCGGGATGCATGTGCTCGATGTCGCCTGCGGCCCCGGTTTAGTCTCGCAATGTGCCCGTGCGTTGGTTGGCCCCTCCGGGAGCGTGATTGGTCTGGACCCGAGCATCGGCATGTTGCGGGAGGCACAAAAGGGCCCTTGCCGGAATTTCGTTCGAGGGATAGGAGAGCAGTTGCCCTTTCCCGATCAGAGCTTCGATTTTTTGAGCATGGGTTATGCCATGCGGCATGTCTCCGATCTGAAAACCGCGTTTGCTGAGTATCGGCGTGTGCTCAAGCCAGGAGGGATTGTGCTGCTGTTAGACATCTGTCGGCCTCGCTCTCCGCTGCTGCTGTCCCTGTCGCGCTTTTACATCAAGACGGTCATGGGCATCGCCTTTGCCGCCTCGACCGGGAATCGGGACATGAAAACATTGATGGCCTATTGGTGGGATACGACCGAGTTCTGTGTCTCGCCGGAGACGATCCTCGGCGCGTTACGGGAGGTCGGGTTGACCGATTGTTCGTTGCACGAGTTATTCAACGGACTCTTGCGGGATTACCGAGCCGTGAGAATCTAGGATGGATATGGAACATTCAGAATTAAGGCCGCTCGAACAAGAGGTGTCGAAGCTGATCGTTCAGACGCTCAAGCTGAAGATCGATCCGGCTACGATCCAGCCTGAAGCCGCGCTGTTCGGAGACGGGCTCGGGCTCGACTCGATCGACGCGTTGGAGCTCTCGCTGGCTATTTCACAAACCTATGGCTATCAACTCAAGTCGAGCGATCCGGACATCAAAGCGATCTTTTCCTCTCTGCGGGCGTTGGCCAACGCGATTGTGAAGAACCGCACGAAGTGACCGCGGGTGGGGCCATGCACGATATCCCTTTGATCGGCCCCTATAGTCCGGACGATGTGCTGGCCCGGGAGCGGGATGGTTCACGCACGGCGCGGCAGTTTTTATCCGACGTCGCTCGACTCGCAGAATCCTTGCCCGATCGGCTCACCGTCATCAATCTCGCAACGAGCCGCTACGAGTTTCTGGTGGGATTTGCCGCGGCCATTCTCCGGCGGCAGTTGACGTTGCTGCCTCAAAGCCGGGCGGTCCAGACCCTTCGCCGCATCGCCGGTGATTACCCCGAGAGTTACGCCCTGACCGATCGTGACGAGAGGATCGATGGGATCGAGTCTGTCGCGATGCAACATCGACAAGGCCTGGCTCCCTGGCCGGACGAGATTCCCCTGGTTCCCCTGAATCAAGTCGTGGCGATCGCCTTCACCTCCGGGAGCACAGGTCAGCCGATGCCCAACAAGAAAACGTGGGGGGCGTTGACGGCCGTGGCTCACGCAACCGGATCCAGGCTTGGGATCAAAGGCGGCGATCGCGCCTCGGTGGTGGCCACCGTTCCGCATCAACATATGTTTGGCCTCGAAGCCTCCGTCATGTTGCCCATTATGCATGGATGGGTCATGCATGCCGGGCGACCGCTCTTTCCCGCCGACATCCTGAGCGCCTTGGCCGACGTGGAGGGGCGAAGGATTCTCGTGACCACACCCTTGCATCTTCGCGCCTGCATGACCGAAGGCGTGAGAATGCCGCCGGTCGGACTGATCCTCTCCGCCACCGCGCCTCTTTCTCGCAGTCTGGCGCAAGAAGCTGAAGGGCACTTTCACACGGAGGTGCACGAAATTTTCGGATTTGCCGAAGCCGGCAGTGTCGCGGAGCGACGGACGACGGCGGGCAATTCCTGGCGGCTCTTAGATGGAGTGCGGCTTCAATCCAGCGAGAGGGGGTGGACCGTAGAAACGGACTACCTTTCCGCTCCGGTTCTGGTGCCGGATCGCATCACCGTCGATGCGCAGGGGTTGTTCGTCGTCCATGGCCGGGAAGCGGACCAGATCAACGTCGCAGGCCATAGGGTATCGCTCGGCGACTTGAATCAAAAACTGCTGGAGGTCGAGGGGGTGCAGGACGGTGTGTTCTTCTTGCCCGAGGAGGGCTCCGACTTCGTCACCAGGCTGATGGCCTTTGTCGTGGCTCCGGGAAAAACCAGCGAGGAGATTCAGCGCGCGTTACGGACCCACATCGATCCGGTGTTTCTCCCGCGCCCCTTGGTCTGTGTGCCTAGTCTGCCTCGCAATGCCACCGGAAAACTACCACAGGAATCGGTGCGTGAGCTGGCCCGGCAATGGCTGGCAGGGCAGGGCCATGGTACATGAGCGGGTGCTCTCCATCAGCCATGACCATCCATCGCTGGCGGGGCATTTCCCCGGCTATCCCGTTGTGCCCGGCGTGGTGTTGCTGAACGAAGTGCTCGACACCCTGCGCCGGGGATCGGCTGTTTCGCCGGTGGTGAAGGGCCTGCCGATGGTGAAATTTTCTTCTCCGCTCCGACCGGGCGAGGCTGTGACCATCCGTGTGGAGGAAGAGGGAGCCGGGCGGGCCACATTTTCTTGCCGAGTGGATGCACGCCTCGTGGCGTCCGGCACCATCGAGTTCATGCCTGGTGCAACGGCGCACATGGAACGGACGTGAGCCTCGCTTGGCGACAGCAGCAGGAGCGCGGGAGCCGGACGGCCATCCGGTTGATGGCCTGGGTTGCGCAATCGCTGGGTCGTCCGACCGCTCGGGTCTTGCTCTATCCGATCTGTCTGTATTTTTTGTTGGCCTCAGGGTCTGCCAGCCGCGCGATCAGGCAATATCGTGAGCGGCTGTTCGGTCGGCCGATGAGGTGGTGCGATCTCTATCGCCATTACCTTGCCTTCGCCTCAACGATCCTTGACCGGGTCTATTTTCTGCGCGGCCGGTTCGATCTGTTCGATATTCAGATCCATGGGTTGGAGGTGCTAGACCAGGAGTTGGCGAAAGGCCGTGGCTGTGTGCTCCTGGGGTCGCACCTTGGAAGCTTTGAAGTGGTGCGGGCCGTAGGACTGTCCCGTCAGCACATCGAGATCCGCGTTCTGATGGATGAGCAGAACGCGCCCTTGATTCGTCACCTGATTCAGGAGTTGAATCCCGCCGTCGCTGAGACGGTCATTCAGATCGGCGGGCCTGGCACCATGCTGCAAGTAAAAGAATGTCTGGATAGGGGCGGTGTCCTCGGGATCATGGGCGATCGTGTGATGCAGCACGATCAGTCGCTTGCCTGTACCTTCTTGGGGGAGCAGGCCAGGTTTCCGACTGGAGCGATGCGATTGGCCCGCGTCGTCCATGCTCCGGTGGTCCTGTTCTTCGGGCTGTACCGAGGGGGGAACCGCTATGAGGTGTATCTCGAGTCCTTTAGCGAAGAGATAGAGCTGTCGCCCGATCAGCGCGCCATCGATTTGCAGTTGTGGACGCAACGGTATGCCGATCGCCTTGAGGCATTTTGCCGCCTCGCGCCGGATAATTGGTTTAACTTTTATGAATTTTGGAACGACTCAAACTAGGTGGATCTTTTTCCTCAGCGTCCTGCTGTTAGCTGGAAATGTTGCCGAGGTAACCGCGGAGAGTTCCCTTTCTCCCGGCGATCGTTCGGGTAACGTCTGGACAGTTGAGCAGGTCGTGGCCTCGCTGAAAGAAGGTCGGGAGCCCTCAGTGTCGTTTGAAGAAGCGACCTATTCCTCATTGCTCACCGAGCCCTTGATCGTGCGCGGCCTGTTGCGCTTCACGCCCCCGTCGACGCTGGAGAAGGAAGTGCTGGAGCCGTACCGCGAACGGTACCTCATTGAGGGAGACCGGGTGACCTTCGAGAGTGAGCGCAAGCATGTGAAGAAAACCATTTCACTGGAAGACTATCCGGCATTACGCAGCTTTGTTGAAGCCTTTCGGGCGACTCTCACGGGCGATGTGGCACAGCTGAAGAAAGTGTACGACACCACCGTCGACGGCACCAGCCGACAATGGACATTGCTGCTCCGTCCCTACGATCCGGTAGGAAAGTCCATGGTCGACTATCTGCTGTTGTCCGGGTCAGAAGGGCGCCTGACGACCATCGCCATTCGAGCGCCGGATGGCGACCGCTCGGTGATGACGCTTCGCCGGGGACCATCCAAATGAAAGCTCCCTGGTGGCCAGTTCTCGTCTGGGTCGCCCTCATCACCGGTGCTGTCTGGTTCACCGGGACTCGTCTGTCTGTCCACAGCGAACTCGGTGACCTGCTCCCCGAAGGCACCACGGCGACGCAACGGTTGTTGCTGACGCAAGTGCGCTCGGGCTTGGCCGGCCGGATGCTGCTGCTGGCCATCGAGGGGGCGCCGCCGGATGAATTGGCCAGGCTCAGCAAGACGTTGGGCGAAGGGCTGCGAGAGCATGCCCAGATCGATTTCGTGGGCAACGGCATGCAGACCTTGTCGTCCGAAGAACGGCAGGTCTTGTTTCGCGCGCGCTATCTCCTGAGCCGGACGGTGAGGGCCGAGACTTTTTCGGCCGATTCGCTGCATGCCGCTCTTGAGCAACGGCTCGATGAGCTACGCTCTCCTCTGGCTTCGATGATCAAGGCCTATATTCCGACCGACCCAACCGGAGAATTTCTCGGGATCCTCCAGTCCTGGTCTGGATGGGAATCACCGGCCACACATCGCGGAGTCTGGATGTCGGTTGATCACCAGCGCGCCTTGTTGGTCGTCGAAACCAAAGCCGCGGGGTTCGATGCCGATGCGCAGGAAGCGATTCAATGGGATATCCAGGCGTCGTTTCATCGGGTGGCCGATGGGCCATCACCTTCCGCCCGGTTATTGATGAGCGGCCCCGGGGTCTTTACGGTCGAGATCCAGCGGACGATTGAGCGGGAAGTCTGGTGGCTCTCGACCGTGGCGGCTACGCTGGTCTTTCTCTTTCTCTACGCCAGCTATCGATCCTGGATGCTGGTGCTGCTGAGTTTGATTCCGCTTTCGAGCGGGATTTTGGCCGGCATGGTCGCGGTGCATAGTTGGTTCGGGTTTGTGCATGGCATTACGCTGGGATTCGGCATCACGCTGTTAGGCGTAGCCGATGATTACCCCATCCATTTATTCAGCCATCTGAACAAGCAGTCCTCTGCTCGTGCGACCATGCGGGCGATCTGGCCGACGATGCGACTCGGGGTGCTCACGACCGCGATCGGATTTTCCTCCCTGCTGCTGGCTGGCTTTCCGGCATTGGCGCAACTGGGACTCTTCGCTCTGGCAGGGCTGGGTACTGCAGCCTTGGTGACTCGATGGGTATTGCCGGTCTGTATCCCAGCCGGTTTTGTCCCACGAGAGATCCGGACCGATCTGCTTGGCACGATGGCGTATTTGTCGAAGGCGAAAGTGGTGGTGCCGGTAGCCGTCGTTCTTGCGACAATCGTGCTGATATGGTCAGATACTCCACTGTGGGAAGAGGATCTGGCGAAGATTAGTCCTGTCTCGGAGGAGAAGAAGCAACTCGACCAGCAGTTGCGTCGTGCGCTCGGTGCACCGGATATGCGGGATCTTCTAGTGGTCGAAGCGGTGACGCAAGAAGACCTGTTGGAACGGAGTGAAGCGGTGATGCCACAACTGGATCGTCTTCGAGAAGCAGGCGCGTTGGAGGGATATGATCTGGTGTCGCGCTATTTGCCCAGCCATCGTGTGCAGCGAGAACGGCAGCAGGCCTTGCCCAATTCTGTTGATTTGAAGGATTGGCTGGGCGAGGCGGTGAAGGGATTGCCGTTTGCGCCAGGGCTGTTCGTGCCATTCCTGGACGAGGTCGAGGTGGCTCGGACGCAACCCTTGGTCGATCGGGACCTGTTCCGTGGCACGCCGTTAGGCCTGAAGATTGAGGCATTGATGCTGGAAGATCACGGACGATGGGTGGCCGTTGCCCCGCTGCGCGGCGTCGTCGATCGACAGGGATTGAAGGCGGCAGTGGCAGGCTGGGGAGAGTCTGCGGTCACCTATGTGGATATCAAGGAAGAGTCCAACCGGTTGATGAGGGACTATCGCAACAGAACGGTGCAGTTGCTCGGGTGGGGAACGATCGCCATTGCGGGGGCCTTAGCCATCGGATTGAAATCGCTTTCCCAGCTCTGGCGTGTGCTTGTCCCGATTATCGCCGGGCTCATCGCCGTGGTGGGTATTCTCAATCTGTCCGGTGAATCGCTCTCCCTGTTTCATGTCGCGACGTTACTCCTGGTGGTCGGCTTGGGACTCGATTACGCGCTGTTCTTCAATCGTGTGGAGGACCAAGGTGAGGAACGGCAGAGGACCGTCTTTGGGTTGCTGGTCTGTAGCGCCACGACCGTGCTGGTGTTCGGAGTACTCGCCTGTTCGACCATTCCTGTGCTGCATGCGATCGGCCTGACGGCAGCCTGTGGGTCGTTGACCTGTTTGCTCTTTGCAGGATTCTTAGCCGGGCAGGATTCCCATGTCAGCTAACGTGCCACCGATCACTCCATTGACCCTGACCGCCTATACCCTCGTCACAGCCAACGGCCGTGGGGTGGGACCGGTTCTTCAATCCCTGCGCGGGCGGCGGTCGGGATTGAAACCCTGCGACTTCGAAGACGTCACGCTCAAGACCTACATTGGCCGCGTCGAGGGCCTTGAGGATTTTTCGCTCGGCAATGAATTGGAGCGATTCGATTGCCGCAACAATCGGCTGGCCTGGCTCGGCCTGCAGCAGGATGGGTTCATGGTCGCGGTGGCGGAAGCGAAGCAACGCTATGGCGCCCACCGTGTCGCCGTCGTCATGGGGACCAGTACCTCAGGCATTCTGGAGACG
>CXWL01125785.1_pt1 | contig 21739 bp, 19 predicted proteins | sample 590931 | NCBI WGS metagenome assembly CXWL01 (sample SAMEA3498368, study PRJEB10139) | groundwater metagenome | biome: water well; material: biofilm material | place: Germany | collected 2015-04-27 | reverse complement strand
ACCATCCTTCAAGCTGGCGGCAAGCCTGCTGCCTCTGCTGTCCATTTTTTGCGCTTCCGCACACGCTGACCCTGCGCCTTTTGCGCTGGTCTTGCATGGCGGTGCCGGAGTCATTTCCAAAGCCACGATACCGCCGGAAATCGAGGCCAAATATCGCGCCGCGATCGAGCGCGCGCTGCTGGCAGGCCACAGCATACTGGCCCAGGGCGGCAGCAGCACCGATGCCGTAGTGGCGGCGATCAAGGTATTTGAGGATGACCCGCTGTTCAATGCCGGCAAGGGCGCAGTGTTTACCAATGAAGGAAAAAATGAACTCGATGCCTCCATCATGGACGGCAAGAGCGGTCTGGCCGGTGCGGTGGCGGGCGTGACGACCATCAGGAACCCGATCACGGCGGCGCGTGCGGTCATGGACAAAACCAAGCATGTGATGCTGATCGGCAAAGGCGCAGAAAAATTCGCCGAGGCGCAACATCTGGACATGGTCGATCCCGCATATTTCTTTACGCAACAACGCTGGGATCAACTGCAGCGTGCGAAAGAAAAAGACCAGATCCAGCTCGACCATAGCGGCAAGCTGCCGCCCGTCTCAAAGGCCCCGGTTGCGTTCTGGGAAACCGACTACAAGTTCGGTACGGTAGGCGCCGTGGCGCTGGACAAATACGGCAATCTGGCGGCGGGCACCTCGACCGGCGGCATGACCAACAAGCTGTATGGCCGTGTCGGCGATTCGCCCATTATCGGTGCCGGCACCTACGCCGACAACGCGACAGCGGCGATCTCCAGCACCGGCACCGGTGAATTTTTCATGCGCGGCCTGGTTGCTTACGACATTACGGCGCGCATGAAATACCTGAAGTTGCCGCTGGCCACCGCAGTCGACCAGACCCTGAAAGCGGCGCTCGATGACAAGCGCGGCGAAGGCGGCGTGATCGCGCTCGATGCGCAAGGCAATATCCGGTTCGGCTTCAACACCGAAGGCATGTACCGTGGCTACATCAGGAGCGACGGCAAACCGGTGGCCCTGATTTTCAAGGAATAGTGGGTGCGCAGACACGGCGCCTGCATGGAAAATCGCCCCGACTCAGAGATAAAAGACGGGGCGAAAATTGTCATGCGGCCGGTGGAAATCAGGCCTGCACCTGCAGCGTCTTGACGACCTTGGTTTCGCCTTTTTCACCGGCGCCGGAACTGATGTTCCGGGTTTCCTTGCGCACCGTCAACAAGCGGTCGCCTACCTGACTGTACACCGCTTCGTTTTCATTGTTCGATTCAAAACTGACCACGACATACGCGCGGCCAGACATGTTCTGGCGTGAGCGGCTGGCCAGCGGCGTACCGTCGGCAGCGATCCAGATATCCAGGCTACCCTCGAATTTCTTGACGTATTTGCGCGCCTCTTCGGGGAGTTTTTCCAGCGGCAATTCAAAATTGAGCAGGCGTGCCGGTTTGCCGTTATAGCTTTCTATTTTTTCGCTTTTGAATACGTGCTTTTCCAGCGCGCGCAGCATGCCGCCCGAGGCTGAAATCATCGGTCGCAATTCGGTAGAATTAAATTCCTTGAAAGCGGACAGGGTTGGCGTCTTGCTCTTCGGGTTTTTTTCTTTGGCATGTTCTTCCACCTCCATGCGCGACAGCATGTCCTTGCTGTACAAGACCTGCAAGCCACGCGCGCCGTCATCGACCGCAACGGTGGCCAGGCCATTCGTCTCTTCCTGTTCCTTGCCCTCGCCACGACGGTTCCAGGTCTTGGCCTCGATCACCGCTTTCAGCGGAGCCTGCCCCTGCAGGCGCGTCAGCGCCGCTTTCAGATCGGCCAGGCCATCGGCTTGTGCCGTACCGCAGATCAGGCTCAACAGACCTGCACCAGTCATCCCCAGCATCTTGTTTGATAAACGCATTATTACCTCATGGAAAATATCGTATGGATTAACGCTATTGCGTGGTCAATTTGACCATTATCGCCGTAAAGAGTTCCATCTGTACACTTGGTAAGTCAGCTCATTCTTTAGCGATTAGCCATTTGCGATATACCAGCAATGCCACCTGTGCGTCATCGGCGGCATATTGCATCTGCCGCTCGCTTAATGCGGCCACCGCCCAGTTGGAGGTCGAGGTCTTTTTTGACTTCTGTAATTTCATGCCGAAATATTTTGCCACGGCAGCTTTTGCGCCCATTTCGCGGTGCTTGCTTTCGCGCATGGCACGCGCCAGATCGAGCACATTATCGGGCGCAATGCCGAGCTTGGCATGCAGGCGTTTGTTGTCATCGGCGAGGCCGAAGCCCACCTTTAAAATCTGCGCCGATTCCAGCACCGCTTTCACCGCATCGACATTGGTGGTGTGCGCGATAGGGAATAAAAATACCCGGGTGTCGGTCGCCAGCTGTATCAGATGCGGGCCATCCGACTGCTGGCCCTTAAAGAAGGTGGGCTTGGATTCCGTATCAAAACCAAGCACATCGGCCGCCATCATGGCGTGATACGCAAGCTGCGCCTCGTCGGGCGTGCGCACCATGGAAATGTGCTGAAACGGGATGCCGGGATAAGGCGGCAGTTCGGGGAGAGTTTGGTCATCAGGAGTCATGCGCGAGATGATAGCAAAAACCCCGTATCAGATGAGCGCTAAGTTACGCCACAGCGCAAGAATAGCGCTGGCGTGGCGCGATCTATGGCATCAGGAATCAGGCATCCGGGCCGGCGAAGTTCAGCTCGACCTTGTTCCCCGCCGGATCTTGCAAAAACAGCTGCACCTGCCCGCTAAGCGGAACAACGGTTTTTCTGCAGCTGACGCCATGCCTCTTCAGCGTCGCCTCAACCTCAGCCAGATTGCTACAATTGAAAGCGAAGTGATCGAAGGTCGTCGCGACGTCGGTCCTGCGCTCTTCGTCCGGCTTGGCTTCATACAGATGCACGAGCGCGCAGTCTTGCGCATACAGCCAATAGCCGAAACTGGGGAAAGCCGGACGAAATCCCTCACGCAAGCCCACCACGTCGCGATAGAAATCTCTGAGCGCGTCGAGCAAGGCGCGATGCGCGTGCAGGTTAATGTGGTTGAGGCTGTGGGTCGTCATAGATTCACTCTCTGTCATTGTTCTGCGTGGTTTTGCATGCTTCAGTCACCGCGCTCAAGCATTTGTCGAATCTTGAGCGCTTTTTCAAAGTGATCCAGTTGATGCGTCCTGATCCACCATTCCGCCGCTTCCATCAAGAGTGGCGGGTTGTCGTTCTTGTTGGAAAAAAAGGCATAAAAAGAAAGCCCGACCGCAGCCCCCTTTTGTTCGATTTTTTGATGACAAACATCGATCATCTTTTGTCTCAGGCTATCTCGCATTATTTCTATTTTGGCTCGACCCGACGTAAATACCAGGATAAATGCTATTCAAAAAAACAATAAAATTTCCACATGGAAATTTATTTAAGTAAAGCAATGTTAAGCATTGAAACATACCTTCACTTTATCGCAATTTGAGCCTTGCGCGCCGTCTTCTAAGGGTCTCAGCGTGCTATATTTCCGGCTTAAGAAAGTTAATGAACGTTAATAAATTAGTTCAGAAATTAAAAATAACAGAGACCACAAGGATTGCCGGTTTTTTTACATGCGATGCGCAATTCATTGCTGATCAAGCGGCAATCTCGTTTGCCCGCGCAAACACTACCACTAACAATATCGAATGATGGATAACCTCTCAGGGCAAACGAACACTGCCCGCTTCACTGCCCGATTCTCACTACGCACCATACTCATCGTGCCGTATGTCGCACTGGTGCTGGGCCTGACCGCGGCGATCGGCTTGCTCTCGTACATCGCGGGCGATCGTGCTGTGCGGACGGTTTCCGAGCATCTGTTGCTGGAAACAGCAGAGCGCATCGGCCTGGCGGTTGACCGGCACCTGATAGGCTCGGGCGCAACGCTGGAGGCTGCGTTCCCTGATGGTATGGCTGCCGCAGATGATATCGGCAAGGATTTAAAAGCCCTGCGCACCAGATTCTGGATTGCCACGTCCCTGCATATCGACCCGAATAATTACGTGTATTACGGCAATACTGCCGGGCAGGGCCTGGGCTTGTTTCGCCACTCGCTGGAGGAAGGGGAACTGCGCATCAAGCTCAAGCCTGAAGAAAACCGTACCCGCTATCGCTTCAATGGCATCAATGGCGAACTGAAATTCCACTCCAGGGAAGAGAAGCTGTTCGATCCGAGAACACGCCCCTGGTACAAGGCAGGCGCCAATTCAAAGAAGGATATCTGGACCTCGGTCTATATCGATTTCGGCACGCAGGATCTGGTCGCCACGCGCGCGCGCAAAGTGATGGGGGAAAATGGCCAGCTGGCAGGCGTGGTCGCCACCGATATGTCGCTGCGCTCGCTGAATGATTTCGTGCGCAATCTCAAGACATCGCAGCACGGCCTGGCCTTCATTATCGAGCCCAATGGCGACCTGATCGCCTCGTCCGCGGGGTCCAATGTCAAAAAGCTGGAAGATGGCAGCAATGTAAGGCTGAACGCGAATGACAGCGGCAACAAGACACTCGGCAATGTGTATCAAAAACTGATGGAGCTCAAGCTTGAGCAAGAGCCCTCCTCCAGCGCGAGGACCTTCAGTTTTGACGATGACACCAATGAGCGGATTCATGTCGCCTATCAAAAAGTGAAAGACAACACCGGTCTCGAGTGGATCACCGTGGTGGCAGTGCCCAGAAAAGATTTCATGGGCGACGTGACCAACAACATCAAGCGTACCGTCATCATCAGCGCGCTGGCGGTGCTGGTGGCAATTTTCATCGGCTTAAGCATCTTGAACTGGGTCGCATCGGATTTGAAGCGCCTGTCAGAAGCCGCGCTACAGGTCGGTAATGGCGTAACCGACGCCCCGCTGAAAATCACCCGGCGCGATGAAATCGGTTCGCTCGCCAACAGCTTCAAGACGATGCAAAAGCGTTTGCAGACCGACCGCCTGACAGGCTTGAGCAACCGCGACGCCTTTGAGCGCAGGCTCAATGCCAAGATTGCCGACTACAGCGTACAGGCGGAGAAAAAAGCCTTTGGCGTCTTGTTTATCGATCTCAATGGCTTTAAGGCCATCAACGATCAGTTTGGCCATGACGCCGGTGATTTCGCGCTGGTGGAAGTGGCGCGCCGGCTCAATGCCAATGTCAGGGCTGGCGACCTGGTCGCCCGCTATGCCGGCGACGAATTCGCCATCATGCTCGATGACCTGCCCGCAACCGAAGATATCGCCGCCATACGCCTGCACATAGAATCGGCGCTGGCACTGCCGCTTCAACTCTCTGCCGTGCCTGGCGCACCGGAAGTAAGGCTGGGCGGCGCGATCGGCGTATCGCACTTCCCTACCGACGGCAAAGATGGCGTCGATTTATTAAAGGTGGCCGACCGCGACATGTACGTGCATAAATTTGCCGCCAAATTCGCCTCATCAACTAGCGCGTCATAAGATGCGACAGGGCTGAAAAAAAACCGTGCTGATGGCACGGTTTTTTTATTGACTCTGACAAGCGCCGGGTTTATATGGGGCGGCGGCGGTTCATCATCCACACCACGCCCAACAGCAGGAACAGCGGCAACAGCAAGGGCGACATGGCAATCGCGACCGCGCCAAAAACCAGCACACCCAGCAGCACCAGGAAAAACGCGACGGCGGCGAGCACCAAACCGGTAAGGCTGAGCGCGAAAAAAGCCGCCAGCAAGCCTATCGCGCAACCGACGATGCCGATGCCGATACCGGCGATGCCAGTCATTTCTTCGCCGTCCAGGTAAATCTGCTGCCCGCCCACAGAGAACATGGCGACACAGGCAAGAACCAGCAATGCGCCCAGGGCCAGTAAGATATTGCGTGTTGTAGTTTTCATGATGAACGCCTCTTTCTATGTGAGTGATGGGTGATGAACAACGAAGTGTTGATTCAATGCTGAGATCATAAGGAAACGCCGGGGCAAGCTCAAACGGCATGTGACGAACTGCAAAATCGCGGGGATGAAATGAAGCGGCGGCCGACTGATGGAAACGGGCGTATTTTTTGTCGCAAAAAAAACAAACAAAAATTGCTCCACCAACAAGGCTTACGTCTACAATAAAAACACCTCGCATACCGGGAGCGCACCATGCATGTCACGCCTGAGCAACTGCAAGAACTGATGATGGAAGTGGAGAAGGAAGATCCTATCGACTTTGCCGACTTGCCGTTTGAAGAAGATGCCCTGCGCAAGCTGACCGCCAGCCACATCTGCGCGATGGCAGAATCGCTGGAAAACTTTAGCGAAGAGGACCGCCATGTCACCCTGCTGGCGGTTGCCGCCAAGCTGGTGCTGGAAAACATGGTGCTACACGTGCAATTATTGCGCCGCCATGGGATTCCGCTTAACGAGGAGGTTGCCTCGCTGCTGCAGGGCATTGCCAAGAAAAAATAAGCCCGGCAAAGTAAGGATAGCCATCAGCAGCATGAGCGCGCGACCGCGCGGATATCGCGAATACATATTGCTGGCTGGCCAGTTTCAGGTCGAAATGCATGGTAATTTCCCCCGCAGGCATGAAAGGCATGAAATATAACAAGAACAATTGTCGGATTGCCAAGTACCGAAGTACAAAAACACGCGCCGCGCGCTATGCGGGCGCCAACAAAGACCACATTAAACACCTCATTAAACACCCCATTTCTGGGTTAAAATCGAAGGTTTAGCAAACTAACCACTTCGCTCACTTTATTAAGCGAAACCACCAGCGAACAAAGGCAGATCGCACGATGCTCACATTTCAACAAATTATCCTCACTTTGCAAGAATACTGGAGCGCCCAGGGCTGCGCCTTGCTGCAACCCTACGACATGGAAGTTGGCGCGGGTACATCGCATACCGGCACCTTCCTGCGGGCGATTGGCCCTGAGCCCTGGCGCGCGGCCTATGTGCAGCCTTCGCGCCGTCCGAAAGATGGCCGCTATGGCGAAAACCCGAATCGCCTGCAGCACTATTACCAGTATCAGGTGGTGTTGAAACCGGCGCCGGAAAACATCCTTGATCTTTACCTCGGCTCTCTCAAGGCGCTGGGCCTGGATCTGCAGCAAAACGATATCCGCTTTGTCGAAGACGATTGGGAAAACCCGACACTGGGCGCCTGGGGCCTGGGCTGGGAAGTCTGGCTGAACGGCATGGAAGTGACGCAGTTCACCTACTTCCAGCAAGTGGGCGGACTCGACTGCAAACCTATTCTGGGCGAGATTACTTACGGAATCGAGCGCCTGGCGATGTATCTGCAAGACGTGGAAAACGTCTACGACCTGGTCTGGACCGAGCGTGAAGAAAACGGCCAGACCGTTCGCCTGTCTTACGGCGACGTGTTCCACCAGAACGAAGTCGAGCAATCGACCTTCAACTTCGAATACTCGAACACCGACTTCCTGTTCACNNGCGATTTCGGTGACTGAGCGTGCGGCGTATATCGGCCGCATCCGCAACCTGTCACGCGCGGTCGCTGCGGCGTATTACGCCTCGCGCGAGAAACTGGGTTTCCCTATGTGTGCGGCGGACGACAAGCACAAACTCGACTATCTCCACAATAAAAAGAGCGAACAAAAAGCAGCTTGAATTCATCGCGAAAAAAATTATCACGCTTAGTCCCCATTCCGGAATAAAGAAATGAATCAAACACTATTAGTAGAATTATTCACCGAAGAATTGCCGCCCAAGGCGCTGGCAAAACTGGGCGAGGCGTTTGCCGCGGGTATCGTCAATGGCCTGAAGTCACGCGATTTTCTGGAGAGTGATTCTGTCGCCACCAGCTACGCGTCACCGCGCCGCCTGGCCGTCAGCGTCACGCAAGTGCGCGCCACCTCGCCGGATAAATTGCTGCGCGAGAAAGTCTTGCCGGTATCGGTCGCACTCGATGCAGCAGGCAATGCCAGCGCGCCCCTGATGAAAAAGCTCGCCGCACTCGGCTTCCCCGATCTGCAAGTGAGCGACCTGGAACGTGCCGTCGATGGCAAGGCCGAAAGCTTTTTTTACAGCCATACCGCATCGGGCACCAGGCTCGCGCCTAGCCTGCAAACCGCGCTGGAAGAAGCCATCACCAAACTGCCTATCCCTAAGGTAATGAGCTATCAGCGCCCGGATGGCGAGACCGTGCATTTTGTCCGCCCCGTGCATCGCATTGTGGCCTTGCATGGCAGCGACATCGTTGACCTGTCGCTGTTGGGTTTGAACAGCAAGCGCATCACCCTGGGACATCGCTTCTTATCCGCTGGCGAAGTCAGCATCGCGCATGCCGATGATTACGCTGCCGCATTATCTGCCCAGGGCAAGGTCATCGCCAGCGTCACCGAGCGCAAGGAAAAAATCCGCGCCGCCTTGCTAGCCAAGGCCGGCGGCGATCAGGTCCTGATGCCTGAATCCCTGCTCGACGAAGTCACTGCGCTGGTCGAGTGGCCGGTCGTGTATGAATGCCATTTTGAAGAAGAATTTTTGGCGGTACCGCAGGAATGTCTGATCCTGACCATGCAGACCAACCAGAAATATTTTGCGCTGACCGACGCTGCCGGCAAATTGCGCTCACGCTTTCTGATCGTCTCGAATCTGGAAACGACAACACCGGAACACATCATTCAGGGCAATGAGCGCGTGGTGCGCCCGCGCCTGTCGGATGCCAAGTTTTTCTTTGAGCAAGACAAGAAAAAATCGCTGGCAGACCGCCTGCCACTGCTGGCCAACGTGGTGTACCACAACAAGCTGGGCAACCAGGCTGAGCGCATGCAGCGCGTAAAAACCCTGGCCGGCAAGATCGCCCAAACCCTGTCTTATGATGTGGCGCTGGCGGAACGCGGCGCGATGCTGGCCAAGGCCGATCTGCTGACTGACATGGTGGGCGAATTCCCTGAGCTGCAAGGCATCATGGGCAGCTACTATGCGCAGCATGACGGCGAGCATGCCGAAGTCGCCGCCTGCGCTTCCGAACATTATCAGCCGCGTTTTGCCGGCGACGCCTTGCCGCTGACGGCCACCGGCACCGCCGTTGCCTTGGCAGACAAGCTGGAGACGCTGGTCGGCATCTGGGGCATAGGCCTGCAGCCTACCGGTGACCGCGATCCGTTCGCGCTGCGCCGCCACGCGTTGGGCGTGCTGCGCATGCTGGTTGAAAAAAATCTTGCTTTGTCTTTGCAGGCCTTGCTGGCCGACAGCGTCAGCGTGTTCAGCGGCAACGCCAATTTCAAAGACCCAAGCGCCGACGTGCTCAATTTCATGTATGACCGCCTGCGTGGCCAGTTGCGCGACAAGGGCTTTAGCCAAAGTGAAGTCGAGGCTGTCGTTGCGCAAAGCCCGGACAATCTGGCCAACATCATCGAGCGCCTGCAGGCGGTGCAGGCCTTTGCCGCACTGGCAGAATCCGAATCGCTGGCAGCGGCCAACAAGCGCATCACCAATATCCTGAAAAAGGCCGAAGGCACGCCGGGCACGGTCAATCCCGCCTTGCTGCAGGAAGCTGCCGAGCAGGCGTTGTACCAGGCCATGCGCGATATCAAGCCACGCGTCGATGCGGCGTTTAGCCAAGGCGATTTCACCGGCGCGCTGAAGACCCTGGCCGCCTTGCGCGCCGAAGTCGATACCTTCTTCAATGACGTGATGGTGAATGCCGAAGACCTGGCGCTGCGCAATAACCGCCTGGCTTTACTGGCAGAGTTGCACGGCATGCTCAATCAGGTTGCCGACATTTCCAAGCTGGCCGCATAAGGATAGAAGGCAAACATGAAGCTCATCATTCTGGACCGTGACGGTGTCATCAATAAGGATTCGGACGCTTTCATTAAATCGCCTGATGAGTGGCAGGCGCTGCCAGGCTCGCTGCACGCCATCGCCAGGCTCAACCAGGCCGGCTATACGGTGGTGGTGGCGACTAACCAATCCGGCGTGGCGCGCAAATTGTTTGACATGGCAACGCTCAATGCGATTCATCAGAAAATGCACACCTCGGTGCAACTGCTGGGCGGCAAGATCGATGCGGTTTTTTTCTGCCCGCATATCGCCGACGACAGCTGCGATTGCCGCAAGCCCAAGCCGGGCATGCTGCACGAGATAGCGCGCCGCTATGATGTCAGCATGAAGGGTGTGCATTGCGTGGGCGATTCGCTGCGCGACTTGCAGGCGGGTTTTCTGGTCGGCTGCGTCCCCCATCTGGTATTGACCGGCAAGGGCAAGTCAACCACGGAAAAAGGCGGCTTGCCGCCTGGGACGCAAATTTATCCCGATCTGGCGGCAATGGTCGAGGTCTTGCTGAACTCGCCGCAAGAGCCCGCGGCTGCGATTTAGTCATAGCGTCGCAAGCGTATCGTCAGCAACATGAACGGGTAAAAATTACCCGAAGTTAAGCATCAGTTAAACATCAGTTAGGCATCCGTTTTTAGGAAACAAGATGGTCAAGTTCACGCTTTTTATTCGCTCCTTAATTTTTCTTATCGTGATGATCGCGGTGACGGTGATCTGGGCACCGATCTGTTTTTTCTTTGCGCCGCTGCCTTACAACAAGCGCTATTACGCCACCGCCCGCTGGAATGTGTTCATGGTGTGGGCCGCCAAAGTCATCTGCGGCATCCATTACCAGACCAAGGGGTTTGAGAATTTCCCCGATGGCCCGGTGATCGTGCTGTCCAAGCACCAGTCGGCATGGGAAACCATTTTCCTGCTGCAGGCGACACCGCGCCCTTTGGTTTTCGTCTTTAAAAAATCGATTACCTACATCCCTTTTTTCGGCTGGGCGATTGCCCTGATGCGCATGATCCCGATTGACCGCAGCAAGGGCAAGGACGCCTTCGCCCAAGTGGTGGTGCAAGGCAGAAACCGCCTGGCCGATGGCCAGTGGGTCATCATGTTCCCGGAGGGCACGCGCATTCCTGTCGGACAAAAAGGTCATTACAAAGGCGGTGGCACGCGTCTGGCGGTAGAGACCAACACCCCGGTGATCCCCATCGCGCTGAATTCCGGCGAGTGCTGGCCAAAAAATTCCTTCATCAAGAAGCCGGGCCTGATTACCGTTTCGGTCGGCAAGCCCATCTCTCCAGAAGGATTAACGGCAACTGAACTGATGCAGAAAGTGGAAACCTGGATAGAAACCGAGATGCGCGTCATTTCGCCGCAGGTGTATGCTAACGAGGATCAGCAGAAATAAGCATTTTTTAATTCGTCGGCGAACCGCACATCAGGTAGAGATCACAGAGAAATGAAGTCGCGCACACCGTCACTCGGTCAGGCTTTGCATCGGGCCCTGCAGCTCGATTTTTTCAGTGACCTCCTGTTCCCCGAGCGCTCACGCCCTGAGGCCGCACCACAGCCGCCCAAGCCTGGCCGCGCACTCCCGCCGCAACCGAAGCCGCCGCGCCGCTTTAGCAACCCAGCCGGCAAGCGCAACATTCAGCTGCAAGACAGCGTGCTTGAGTATGCGCTGCTGCGCTCCAAGCGACGCAGCATAGGCTTTCTGATTGCCGAAGAAGGTTTGCGCGTGACCGCGCCGCGCTGGGTGACGATAGCCGATATCGAACAGGCGATACGCGAGAAGCAGCGCTGGATCATCAGCAAATTAAGCGAACGGCGCGAACGCACAGAAACGCGCTTGCAAAACGCCATGCAATGGGAGGATGGCGCCAGATTCCTCTTCCTCGGCCAGATGCTGAGCTTGCGTATCTCGCGCGACAATACGTCGAAGCGCCACGCCATCGTTTTCGCGGAGGACGAGGAAGTCAGGGAACTCAGCATCCGCCTGCACAGTGAGGCCAGCGAACAGCAACTCAAGGACGCCATCAAAGCCTGGCTGCAGCAGGAGGCCAAACGGGTTTTCTCCGCCCGCCTGCCGGTCTATGCCGGGATGCTGGGCGTGAGCTATCAATCGATGTCGCTGTCCAATGCCGGTACGCGCTGGGGCTCGTGCACCTCGCAAGGGAAAATCCGCCTGAACTGGCGGCTGATCCACTTTGCGCCGGAACTGATCGATTACGTGATCGCGCATGAACTGTCGCATCTGCACGAGATGAACCACAGCCAGCGCTTCTGGGCCAGGGTGGCATCGGTGTTTCCGGATTATGAACAGGCAAGGCACCGGCTGCGCCATCACGCCTCGGCCGACCTCCCCGCATTTTAAGGGGAGTATCCTATTGCACATCGCCACCACGCACGTCAATAAAGCGATATACAGTAAAATATCATCGTACTCCTACCCAGTATATAAACAACAACCTCACATAGAAAGAAACTATGCGCATCCTGCACACCATGCTACGCGTCGGCAACTTACAGCGCTCTATCGATTTTTATACTGAAGTTCTGGGCATGAAGTTACTGCGCCAATCCGACAACCCTGAGTATAAATATACCCTTGCGTTTTTAGGCTACGGCAGCAACCCGGAACATGCCGAGCTGGAGCTGACCTATAACTACGGCGTGGAAAGTTACGAGATGGGCACGGCCTACGGCCACATCGCGATCGCGGTACCCGATGCCTACGCCGCCTGCGACGCCGTCAGGGCAAAAAACGGCAACGTCACGCGCGAAGCCGGCGCCGTCAAAGGCGGCAAGACCGTCATCGCCTTCGTGCAAGACCCCGATGGCTACAAGATAGAACTGATCGAGCGCAAGAGTGAACAGGCGGTCACGCTGTAAAGGCTGCCGGCAAAGACGTTTTTGGGAACATTTAATACGCGACGATAATGATTTAGAAAACCATGTCGCGTATATTCACTTCAATCCGGTCAAGCACTGCTATGTGAGTAAAGCGGTCGATTGGCCTTATTCGTCGATACACAAGGCCATTGCACGGGGTGACGTTGATCCATGTTGGACTGGTGAAACGCAGCCCAACCTGCGTACTGATTTTATCTACTCATGATTGGCACTGCCGCAGGCGTATTGCACCGTATGGAATGATACGCCTACCGTTGCGCCCTGCCATTTGCGGATTGCCGACTCAAAATAATCTGGCGACAAAAATCTGCCGGGCACATTTACACGTTGCCATGCCGTCTGAAATACGCGATCAGGCCGCTGGTGGAGGTATCGAGTTGCGCGTCGTGCGACAGGTCGCCCTTGAGCGTTGGCAGCAGGCGGTTCGCCAGTTGCTTGCCTAGTTCTACGCCCCATTGATCGAAGGAATTGATGCCCCAGATCACGCCCTGCACAAAGACTTTGTGCTCATACAAGGCCAGCAGCATGCCGAGCTGAAACGGATCGAGGCTAGGCATCAGTATCGTGGTGGAGGGCTGGTTGCCGGCAAATACCTTGTGCGGCAGCAGCCTGGTGATGCTGGCTTCGTTTAAGCCGGCTGCGGCCAGTTCGCTGCGCGCTTGCGCCTCGGTCTTGCCAAACGCCAGCGCTGCGCTTTGCGCCAGGCAATTGGCCAGCAAGGGCGCCTGATGGCCGGGCAAAGGGTAATCGCTCGATGCCGCCACCACAAAATCGCAGGGAATCAGCCAGCCGCCCTGGTGCAGCAGCTGGAAGAAGGCGTGCTGCCCGTTTACGCCGATCTGGCCCCAGACTATCGGGTTGGCGCGGCAGCTCAATGGCTCGCCATCGCGGCTGACGGTCTTGCCGTTCGATTCCATTTCCAGCTGTTGCAGGAAGGCAGGCAAATGCCGCATGGATTCGTTGTAGGGCAATACTGCCGTGGTTTCTGCGCCAAGAAAATTGGTGTTCCAGATCGAGATCAGCGCCAGCAGCACCGGCATGTTTTTTTCCAGCGGCGTGTTGCAAAAATGTCTGTCCATGGTTTCGGCGCCTTCCAGCAAGCGCTCAAACCCGCGCATGCCGATCGCCAGCGCGACCGACAAGCCTACCGCCGACCAGAGCGAATAACGGCCGCCGACCCAATCCCAGATTTGCAGGATATTGCTTTCGGGGATGCCGAATTCGTGCGCCTTTGCCGGGTTCGATGTGACCGCAATGAAATGCTTGGCGATGGCCCACTCTTCCATCGCGGCAGCCATCAGCCAGGTGCGCGCGGTATGCGCGTTAAGGCTGGTTTCCTGCGTTGTAAAGGTTTTCGATGCGACGACAAACAAGGTCGTGCGCGGATCTAGCTTTTCCAGCAACGGCGCGAGATGGGCGCTATCGAGATTGGAAACAAAGTAAAACTTCAAGCCGGGGTGCTGCATGGCAGATAGGGAGCGCGTCGCCAGCTTGGGGCCAAGATCGGAGCCGCCTATGCCGATGTTGACCACGTTCTGAATCGCATCCCCTTTGAAGCCGCGCCACAAGCCGCTGCGCACCCGCTCGGCGATATCGCGCATGCGCTGGCGCACCGCCCTCACCTGCGGCATGACATCTTCTTCGGCACTAGGGAAAGGGCTGAAAGCGGTATGCCGCAAGGCTGTATGGAGTACCGCCCGGTCTTCGCTGAAATTGATTTTTTCACCGGCAAACATGCGGTCGCGCCAGCCTGCCACATCGGTACTCCTGGCCAGGGCGACCAGCGCCTCTAGCGCAGCGGCATCCAGCCTTTGCTTGGAGTAATCGACCAATAAATCTTCCAGCTCCAGGGAAAAGTGCTTGAAGCGCTCTGGATCAGCGGCGAAAAAATCGCGTAAATGCTGATGTTCTAGCCTGCCCTTATGCGACTGCAGCGCTTGCCATTCTGGAGTGAGGGTCAGATTCATTGCTAGTCTCCGGTATTAGCTGACAAATCAGGCGGCCAACAAGTTTGCCAGGCTTACGTAATTTTCCAGCGGGATAGTCTCCGCGCGCGATTGTGGGTTGATGCCGACATCGATCAGCTGCTGCTCGGTGAACATGCCGGCAAGGCAATTGCGCACCACCTTGCGGCGCTGCGAAAACGCCTTGGTCACGACCTGCTCAAGCTTGCGCACATCGCATGCCAGGCGCGTTGCCTTGGGTATCATGCGCACGATGGCCGACTCTACCTTAGGCGGCGGCTCAAACGCCGTCGGCGGCACAATGAACAGCAAGTCCATGTGGTAGCGCCATTGCAGCATCACGGACAGGCGGCCATAGGCCTTGCTGCCAGGCTCGGCCACCATGCGCTCCACCACTTCCTTCTGCAGCATGAAATGCTGATCCTCTATCAGCGGCGCAAATTCGGCCAGATGAAATAGCAGGGGGCTGGAGATGTTGTAGGGAAGATTGCCGACCACGCGCAATTTCTTGCCGTCGGCAACCGGCAGCGAGGCAAAATCAAACTGCAAGGCATCGCCTTCATGCACAATCAGGCGGGCCGGATCAAAGGATTTTTTCAGCCTTGCGACCAGATCGCGGTCAAGCTCGACGACATGCAGCTTGCTGAGGCCATCGAGCAGCAGGCGCGTCATCGCCGCCAGGCCCGGGCCAATCTCGACCATGCTCTGATCCGGCTGTGGATTGATGGCGGAAATGATCTGATTGAGTACGTGTTGATCGGTCAAAAAATTCTGGCCGAAGCGCTTGCGGGCTATGTGTTTCATGTTTGTTTTATTTTTGGTGCAATGTAAATAGAGTGCGGCCATGACAGATTGATGACTGCAAAATGACTGCAAACAATGACTGCAGGCAGTCATTGCGGAAGAACCTTAACGCCTGACCATGCCTGCGGCGATCCGTATCGCCACGCCCATGCTTCCGGCATCGGCGTGACCGATACCCAGCCTGGCCAGATCCAGCGCAGTGCCGTGGTCAACTGAAGTACGGATGAGTGGCAAACCCAAAGTAATATTCACCCCCAGGCCAAAACTGGCATGCTTGAGTACCGGCAAACCCTGGTCATGGTACATAGCCAATACGCAGTCTGCATCTTGCAGATATTTTTGCTGGAACAGCGTGTCAGCCGGATACGGCCCGCGCACATCCATGCCCAGGCTTTGGGCATGCGCGATGACGGGAATGATCACGTCAATTTCTTCGCGGCCCAGATAACCGTTTTCCCCTGCATGTGGATTAAGCCCTGCGAGCAGAATACGCGGTTGCGCAATGTCAAATTTATCGCGTAAATCTTGATGAATGATCTCGATAGTCTTGAGCAGGGTGTTAAATTGTATGGCTGCCGGCACCTCTTTCAAAGGCAGGTGCGTGGTCGCCAGCGCCACCCTGAGCGGCTGCGCAAGCTGCGCTGAGGCTTCGCACGCCAGCATCATCACCACCTGCTCAGTATTGGTCTGCTGGGCGAAATATTCGGTATGGCCGGTGAAGGGAATGCCGGCGTCGTTGATGGTGCTTTTTTGCAGCGGCGCCGTGACGATCGCATCGCACCAATGTTGCTGCACACTTTCTATCGCCACATCCAGGGTCTGCAGGACCGCCCGCCCGTTGCGCGGATTGAGCTGCCCCGCCACCACATGCGCGTCTAGCGGGCAATCGATGACGGTGATCTGATCCTTGCCGCAAGCCGGCAATCCGCTGTATCTCAGCGCCTGTTGTGACACGCCCATCAGGCGTATCGCCGGGTCGACGTCGGACGCCAGCATGGACAGATAAGCCGCATCACCGATCAACACCGGACGAAGTTCGTGGCGCGATTGCCAGGCTGCGCGCAGCGAGATTTCCGGCCCTATGCCGGCAGGTTCCCCTACCGTAATGGCAATGACCGGGCGCGGCGCTTGCTGAGGCATTATTTGCTATCCAGGCGGAACTCCACATAGGCACGGTCACGCAACTGGCGCAGCCAGTCTTGCAGGGCCTCATCGGATTTGCGCTCACGCACTGCCTGACGCGCCGCCGCACGCTTGCGGTCTTTCGAGACATCATCGCTCTTGCGCTCGGTCACCTGGATCAGATGCACGCCGAATGGAGACTCAACCGGATTGCTGATCTCGTTAAGCGCCAGCTTATTCATCGCCTGCTCGAATTCCGGCGCCGTGTCACCAGGGAAAATCCATCCGAGGTCGCCGCCTTTGGAGGCTGACAGGTCATTCGAAAACGACTTGGCGAGCTCCTCGAAGCTGCTGGTCTTATTCTCGATTTTTTGCTTGATATCGAGCAGTTTCTGTTTCGCTTCAGCGGCCGTCATGACCTGGCTGATCTTGAGCAAGATATGCCGCACATGCGATTGCTGCACCACATCGGGGGCAAGCGCCTTTTCTGCCATGGCGCGCTTGCCGAGCAACTTAATCAGATGAAATCCATTGGGGCTTCTGATACCCTCGGAGACTTCTCCCACCTTGATTTTGCTGATGGCATCGACAAACAATTGCGGCAGGCGATCTTGCTCGCGCCAGCCGATATCACCGCCCTTGAGCGCTTCAGGAGCGTCGGAATAAGTCGCCGCCAGCTTGGCAAAATCTTCTCCGGCGCGAATTTTTTTCAATACTTCCGTTGCGCGCGCCTGCTGTTTGGCGATCTGCTCGGGCGAGGCGTTTTCAGGAATGCGCACCAGGATCTGCGCCAGGTTCAATTCCTGCTGGCTATTAGGGGTTTTCTCTTCTGCGGCGAGGTAATTATCGATCTCCAGATCCGAGACCTGGATCTTGCTGTCGACTTCACGCTCGCGAATGCGCTGCATCATGATGTCATCGCGGATCTCTTCACGGAAGGCGGCAAATGAAGTGCCCTCTTTTTCGATCTGATTGCGGAACACCTGCACGGTCATCTTGTTTTGCTCCGCGATACGCTGGATAGAGCGATCAAGCATGATGTCATCGACGCGCATGCCGTTCTCTTTGGCCAATTGCAATTGCGCGCGATCGACGATCATGCGCTCAAGCAATTGCTTCTTCAGTTCTTCACGGTTTGGCAAGGCCGTGCCTTGCGCGGCGAGCCGGCGCTCAACACTGCTCAAACGTTCGTCCAGCTCCTTTTGCGTAATCACATCATCGTTGACCACAACCACGATGCGGTTGACCACTTCGGTTTTTGCGTTTCTGTTCGCCGGTGCGCCCCCCCCGGGGCGTGCCTTGACCAGGGACTCGATGACCGGGCTGCTGATCACCGGGCTGGTCTTGACTTGCGACCACGCCGGCCCGGCTGCGAATAAAGAAACCACGGAAACCAGGGATACCGATGCGACAAATGCCGGTGCGGCGAAAACAGAGAAAAGAGGACGGTGATTCATGGGCAAGTTGTGTCGCATAGTGATCCAAAATTCATATTAAAAATGAAGGAATGGCAATTTTGCCATCCCCCTTCATCACTCGCTTTCGGCGAAAGCTGCAATATACACGCTAAGGACCCGTCAGGGAATACCGGGATTTTTTACCCGCTGACGGAGCTTAATTAATCGGTTGATAACCCGAAATATTCTTTCTCAGGACATCAATAGGATTTGACCCCAGTTTTGACAGGCCGTTCAATTCGAGCTGGATAAAAAAGGCTGTGGTGCTGGTGTTGGTTGCGGTTGCAAAACGCTGTCCAACCAGGCGAAACGACCAACAGTCAGCCTTGTATTCAAATCCGGCCAGGCCATCCACCAGCTTATTGTCCTGCAGCGAATAATTGCTGCGCCCGACCGCATACCAGCGATCCGCGATCGGCCACTGTCCGGACAGGTCAAGTTGCTCCAGGGTGCCGCGCTGAAAACGGTAATCTGCATTCAGGACTTTTTTGGGCGCGGGCTGCCAGCGTATGCCGTAATTCGAGCGTATCGATTGCCGGTCACTTTGGCTGATCTGCAATGTCGCTTCAGCGCTCAAGGTATTGGAGAGTCGCCCGGTTCCTGCCAGCAACAAATCGGAACGGCTCTGGTTGACCGTGTCACCGAGAGTGACGCGCTGGTCATTGAAATAGAATCTTTCTCCCAAGGCAAGCTTAAAGCGTTCCTCGCCATTATCCTCAATGTAGCGGGAGACCAGTGCCGTTGTGACCTGATTCGAGTCACCTATCCTGTCATGTCCGGTAAAACGGTTTTCGCTGAATATCTGGGCGAAATTAAAGTCGGCAACCGCACTGTCAAAGTTGGGAAACAGGCTTTGATCGCGATACGGCGTCTTGACATAAAACAGGCGCGGCTCCAGCGTCTGCGTCATCGGATTGCCAAACAGCTTGGCCTGACGCTCAAACACCAGGCCGCTGTCGACCGAAAACGTAGGCAGCACCCTGCGGAAATCCCCGTCCTGGCCAGGCCCAGGATTGTTCAGATGGTAGCTGGTCGCATGCAGGGATAATTTCGGCACGATGAAATAACCGGGCTGCACGATAGGGTAGGCGATTTGCGGGTTGATGACAGCGCGGTCACCGGTCAACAGGGTCGGGTGGGCGAAGCGGGTGAGAATAGCATCAACAGAAAAATCCAAGCCCAAAAAATCACTTTGGGCGGCATGCAGGCTCAGCTGCGGCAAGCGCGCATAAGGCCGGATAATCGGCGCGGCAATATCCTGCAGCACCTGGTAATTCGAGACGCGCAAGGCGGCATTCCAGAAGCTGCCGTAATAGGCCAGATTGGTCTCGCGCAACAGCAGGCGCTCTGCCGTCTTGGTGATCGAGCGTGAAAAATCAGCCGGATAAGCATCGTCCGATGCGGCATTCACATTCCACGAAAAATCGAGCTGAGGCAAGACCTCGGGCAATAATTTCTGCTGATGGATAGAGGCCAGCGCATACCGGTTGGTCTTGGTCTGCCGGTCGTTAAGTATGCCTTCGATACTGGTTTCACCGGAATAGGTCTCGCCCAGATAGCGTCCGTCCAGGCCCAGCTGCAGACCGCGGCGCTGAATGATTTTGGGGTGTACCGTCAGATCGCGGTTGGGTGCGATATTGAAGTAGTAAGGCAAATCGAGTTCCACGCCACCCTTGGACGATGTGCCCAGCACCGGCGGCAGCAAGCCTGAATGGCGTGCGCCAGACAAAGGAAAACTGAGGGGAATCAGGGGTGGCGTAGCGAGAATCGGCACCCCCTTGAAATACACCACCGATTTGCCTGCGATACCGGTATCGAGGCCGGTATCGAGTTTCATGGTATCGGCTTTCAGGTACCAGTCCGGAGCTAGCCCCTCGCAGGTACTGTAAGTGCCGTTGATGATGGTGGAGCGCTCTTCGCTCTCAAACGTGATCTTGTCCGCCCGCCCCTGGGCATTGGTGCGCAGCAGCTTGTAGCTGGGATTGGTAATGAAACCGACCCCGGTATCGAGTTTCAGCCGCACCGCATCGCCGGCATAGCAATCGCCATCGCGCTGCATGTTGATCTTGCCGCTGGCCTCCATCTCATCGTCGAGATTGCGATAGATGGCCTTGTCAGCGCTCAGTCTGGTTGATCCCCTGACCACTTCAACCTCGTCATCGAACTGAACGTAGCGCTCAGGGCGGCCGACTATCTGCTCGGCGGAGATCACTGTCGGGGCCTCTTTGTCGTCGGCCTTGCCTTTTGCCTGCTGCCCTTTCGGGCTTGCCGTATTGTTTGCCATATCGCTTGCCTTGCCGCTGGCTTTTTCAGCGGCCTTGGTCTTGCCGACGGCGGGAGCCGACGAGGCGGCGAGCACAGCGAGAAGCAGCGTCTCAGCGAGCGCCACAGGGAAAGTAGGAAACAAGTGCTGCAAGTGAGATAATACGGGTTTCCGGCGCATGTAATTAGAGTTCAATGTGGCCAAGGCGGTCATATTGCCAAGTTACCAAGTTGCATTAGGGGGCTTGTCAGGCAATGGTCAATTTTTATTGCAGACGCAGAGCGAAGGCGTCATCTCTTTTCGAGAGTCCGCCTTAAATCAAGCGCACATTATAGGTGGAAATAGCCAAACAATCATGGTTTCCCTATATGACTGAGTTGCACAGCGGACACCAACACGTTTTAAAAAGATCAATCTTACTATGTCTTCCATCACAACACCGACTACCTCCAACGCATCAGAAACCAGCGCGGAAGATCAGCGCATGGCCGCAATCCACGCCTGGCTAGCCAGCATTAACTCGCCAAAGCTGCAACCGAGCACGCTTCGCCCCGCTTCGGCCGATGCCAGTTTCCGGCGCTACTTCCGCATCGACGGCGATGACGCCCAAACCTATATCGTGATGGACGCCCCGCAACCGGCGGAGGATGTCAGACCTTTCATACAAATTGCCGGATTATTCGGGCAGATCCAGCTGACGGTACCGCAGGTATTGGCGCAGGATATAGAGCAAGGCCTGCTGCTGCTGAGCGATCTGGGCACCACGATGTACTTCGACGCGCTTAATGACGCTAGCGCGCATGCGCTGTATATGGATGCGATCGACGCGCTGGTGCTGCTGCAAAGCCAGAGCCAGCCTGACGTACTGCCCGAATATGACCGCGCCTTTCTGCAGCGCGAACTGATGATTTTCCCCGAATGGTATCTGGGCAAGCACGTGGGCGCGACGCTGACGGCAGAGCAAAACGCCAGCCTGCAAGGGGTATTCGACGCCCTGTTGGCGAATATCGTGGCGCAACCGCAAGTGTATGTGCACCGCGACTACCATTCGCGCAACCTGATGGTGATGGATCAGGGCAACCCCGGCATCCTCGATTTCCAGGGCGCGCTATATGGCCCGCTGACCTATGATCTGGTGTCGCTGCTGAGGGACGCCTATATCCACTGGGATGAAGAAAAGGTGCTGGACTGGGCCATACGCTATTGGGAAAAAGCGCGCCGCGCCGGCTTGCCGGTGACACCGGATTTCGATCAGTTTTACCGCGATTTTGAATTCATGGGCCTGCAACGCCACCTGAAAATCCTCGGCATCTTCGCCCGCCTGGCGCACCGCGATGGCAAAGAAGCGTATCTGAAAGACATCCCGCTGGTGATGTCTTATGTGCGCAAGACCGCGCAGCGCTATAACATCCTGATCCCGCTGTTGCGCCTGCTCGATGTGCTGGAAGACACCGCGCC